>Ga0224740_10409_pt1 | contig 12165 bp, 7 predicted proteins | sample LIM_E_Water_Bulk_FD_161634 | JGI IMG/M metagenome (GOLD analysis project Ga0224740, IMG submission 161634) | Enriched cells from gastrointestinal tract of the lab mouse from Pacific Northwest National Laboratory (PNNL), Richland, Washington... | ecosystem: Host-associated > Mammals > Digestive...
ATTGCGGTCGTGAAGGCATACCGGGGAAAAAAGATCGGCGCCTTTTTGTTAAAAGAGGTGGAGACAGTCATCAGAAACAGCGGTGGAAAAGGCATCCGCCTGCATGCGCAGTACAGCGCCCGGGAATTTTACCGGAAACAGGGATATGACGGTTACGGGGAAATCGATCTGGATGAAAACTGTCCGCATATATGGATGCGGAAAGACTTGGCGGAGGGCTGAGAAGGATTGTCGATGCCGTTTATGAGAAAGGATGCGGAATCGGCATAAAAAGCGGTAAGATCAGCGGCCGGAATGACTGAAGGATGAAATGAAGGAAGAATTTACATATGGAAGAAATGATTATTGCCATATTTGGAGCGGCTTTTAGAGTGATATTGAGAGGATGGACAACAGACCGTATGCTTTTGGGCGACAATCTGTTAGATATAGAGCAGACTGCACAGCAATGCGGTTTGACAATATGGAAAGCCAAAAGGTCTCACAGTTCCATGAAAGGTTATATAGAGACCATGGCGGAATATTTTATGAATGAATTTGGAGATCAGATACGGGGCGGGGAGCGAAATGCTGCGATTTTGTCCCAGATTCAGGAAGATATAGAGAAAATTAATTTAAATGAAACGGAATTGCTGTCAAAGATAAGAAATTCGGAAAGTTTTAGAAAACTGGTCATGGAACAGTCGGAAAAGATAAGGGAAACATGGAGCGATGCGGAAATCGGGCTATATACAAACTGTGTCAGATATATTTCCAAAACCGGGACCGCGTTTATTGCAAAACTGCCAAACCTGACGCCCCAATTGTTAGAGGTAGTCATCGAGCGCCAGAATGAATATCAGAATGATTTGTGTGCGATTCTGGATGAAATGCACTCCAGGATAAATGCGCTCAAAGATACGGATACTTCTTACCGCGAATATGAAAGCATTTATCGGGATATGCTTATTGAGAAATATAGTAAAGTGGAGTTGATCGGGTCGGGTATTAACAATGCCAGAAATATTACAAGGTACGATATTTCATCCGCGTATGTGGAATTAAGCTGTACAAACAGAAATGAGTACGGGGATGAAACGGAACTGTCCCAGGTATTTGCGCAGAATAATGTGGTATGGATAAAAGGAGAAGCGGGATCGGGAAAAACAACCTTTTTACAATGGGTCGCCGTATGTGCTGCAAAAAACGAATATGTAAAAGTGAATGATATAAAAGATATGATTCCGATTGTAATCATATTGAGGAATACCGAAAAGATTAATCTGGAAGAAGCCGCAGACAAAATAACGGAAGAATACGGAAATACATGCCCTGACGGATGGATTTCGTATTTATTAAAAAAGAACAGGGCAATTCTGCTTTTTGACGGCATAGATGAAACAAATCAGCTGATGAGGAAAGAAACGTATAATTTTATAGAGCGTACTTTAAAACTTTATCCGAAGATTAAAATTTTATTAACGGCCAGAAACTCCGTGCACGATCGTCTCAGCTGTAATAGTGCGGAATACGAAATTATGCCGATGAGAACCGAAAATATTAAAAAGTTTATTACATACTGGCATATGTCCGTTTTGAGAAAAGACGCGGTTGTTGCAGACCAGGAAATAGACCGGTTACAGTTCAACCTGAAGAAAAAAATTATGGATACCCCTTCCCTCAAAGTGCTGGCAAAGAATCCCCTGCTGTGCGCTATGATTTGTGCGTTAAATTATGTGAATCGTGAACAACTGCCGGAAGATAAAATAGAGCTGTATGAAAAATGCTGTGCGATGCTGATAGATGAAAGGGATAACCAGAGAAAAATTGATCAGGATATTTACAGAAATTTACCCAGACTTAATTATAGTAAAAAAAGAAAAATATTAGAAGAAATATCATATTGGATGATGGACGGCAACATATCATCCGCAAATAAGAGGCATGTGATACAGTTTTTGGAAAATTTGCTGCGCAATACGAATATTCTGGCGGACAGTATCCATGAATACAGCGCTGAGGATATTCTGAATTATCTGGTTGACAGAAGCGGTATAATTAGGGAACCGGAAAATGGAGTGATAGACTTTATACATAAAACATTCATGGAGTTTTTAACCGTCAAATCTTTGTGCAGAAATTGTGCCTGGCATGTTCTGGTCAGAGAAGCATGTAATACAAACTGGAAAGAAACGATCATTATGTGCTTTCAGGAGATGGGCCAGGAAAATGTAGAAGATGTTTTAAAGGAATTAATCGATAAGAGCAAAAGCAAAAATGATGAAAGATATGCTTTGATCGCGGCACTGGGCGCTTCCTCTTCCCTTTTTCTGTCAAACAGCGGGATTAAGGAGGAAATCAATGCCAAAATTAAAAAAATGCTTCCTCCAAAGCAGCGTGATTTATCCGAAATAGCGCAGGCGGGAACCTATTTACTGCCCTTTTTAAATGATTCCATGAATTATTCGAATGATGAAAAGAGCCGATGCCTGCGTTTGCTCGGCCGGATAGGAACAGGAGAGACCATTCCCGCAATTTTGTCCTATGTGGAAGGCGGCGGCAATGATTTCGTGAAAACAGATGCTTTAAACCTGCTAAGCGGATTCGGAAATCCGCTGTTGGCAGAATATAATGTCAGGGAACGGTTGGTAAAAATTTTATTGAACCGGATTGACGGAGATTCATTAACAATTCCGAAGGGCATAACGGATTTGATCGGTAATGAAGAATTGGATGAGCAGGACGTTAAAAAAATAGAAAAAGTGCGGATCCTGCACCTTTTATGCGGTGGTATAGAAGATCGTCAGCATATTTGGGAAACGGAAATCTTTCGGTATTTCTGTGAATGTAAGGAAGTCTTATTAAGCGGATCCATACAAAACGCCTATTTTCTGACGCAGTTTGCGCAGATTAACAGGCTGTCGATAAGGTCGGAGGACGATTTGTCAGAGGTGGTTCACAATCTGCAAAATATGAGAAACCTGAAAAGCATAAACAGTTTATATATTGAAGCCGGCCAGTTACATTTTTTTCATGAAAAGGATCTATACAGCATGAAAAATATCGAAATTTTCGAATTTCACTGTATGGACAGCCGATTATGGTTTCATATCCATAATTTCGATTATTTTCCGAAACTGCGGAAAGTCATACTGAAACTAAATGAGCTGACGGCAAAAGAGGTGCGTTTACAGATATCCGAATGGAAAGGGAGAAATAAGGATTTGGAGATACTCGTATATGTTTTCTGAATCAGCAAATCGGGATGGCTTCATGAGTTGACGAGCCCCCCAAAAAAGGAATAAGGAGACGGAATTGCCTGTATGCGTGCTCAGGGTGTAGGGGCAGTTTTTATGAGGGTATCCATATCGCGGGAAAAAGGAATACTGCTTCATACTGTAGTACCAAGAACTATTCGGCTTTTGGAAAGCAGAAAGCTGATATCTGTCATTAGAAAAGAAAACCGGCATCATCTGATAAAGGAACTAAAAGAAAGCAATATCTATACATGATTATAAGAACAGTCTTCTTGAACGGGAGGCTGTTTTTTGTTCCGCAGTCCCCTCTTCTCTATCTTATATATAGTTTAATGCGTCCATATATGGACATTTTTTGAAAATGCCTGGTAGGAAAGAATTTTATGCGCAAAGCAGCTTTTAATAAACAGTAGAATTTCTGTTGCCAGCCTGAATTATCAGGAAGTCATTTAAGTTTATAGAGTATTGAATAGAAAATAGTCTTTTGTAAGTTTCGGGCAAAATTTGCATAAAAATCGGCAAAATTGCAGAGTATGGACGTTGAAGATAGTAAACGAAAAATATAGAATAAAAGCGGGTATATTGTCGATATTTGATAGTGGAAAAAGGAGAAGTATTTTATAAATATACTTGTGATTAAGGGGGATTTTAATGGAAGAGCAGAGAGAACGTGATTATTTGAGAAAAGAAATAGAATGTAATATGGAAGTGGTACGGAAGGCTAATAGCACTCTTTATGTTGGAATTACTGCGGTTTTTGCATGGGCAATAACTATGCATAATTCAGCTATCTGCCTTTTGGCTTATTGTGTAATTATTCCAATTTACTATATTGTATTAGACTATAATATTGCTATTATGAAAATAGGTGCATATCTTTGTGTTTTTCATAATGAAAAATGGGAAAGACGTTTACATAAAGTAAATGTTAATAGAATAATTAACCGCCATGATTCTTCATATAGGAATTCATTTGTTTATGCCAGTATTTTCACAACTATTTTATTTTTTATCTTACTTGATTATAGCCGAATTGGAAGTATTGAGATTATACAAATAATTATTTGTATTACATTGCTTTTATGGTTTGGTATTTATATATTTTTGCAAAAGAGTAATGATATCGTTAAGCAGACTTATATAAATGCATGAGAAGATATAAAAAGGATATGAATATTTGCCAACCGGGATAGTATGTTTAGTTTTTGAAGGTTGAATTCTCTTTTTTAATTGAAATATATTTCCGTAATGTTTTACTATCCATGTATTAGATTAGTAAAATGAGAAATGAGTTTTTCATATAAAATAATATATGAAAGACTTCCTTATTTTTGGCAGGAGTCTTTTTACTGCAGTAAACGGTAGATAGTCCGTACCTATACAAAACTGGAGCAAACCTGTATGATAGAAACAGATTTGCTCCAGTCTTTATTTCACTTCTTCTTTACCGGCCTTCCGGCAGTTCGCAGGCAGGTTCGGTGACCATGGAAGCAGGTCATTCAGAAAACTGCGGTCAGTATCGTCCAGATGCTTTGGGATTTCGATAAGCAGGTATTCAAAATAATCATACGGTTTCAGATTGTTGGCTTTTGCGGTTTCAGCAATACTGTATATAATGGCGCTGGACTTTGCCCCTGCAACCGTATCGATCATCACCCAGTTCTTCTTGCCGATACAGAATCCCCGGATCGACTGTTCCGCTGCGTTATTATCCATCGGGACTTCACCGTCATCCAGAAATACTTTGAGGTATTTTTCCTGATTGATGGAGTAATTGAAGCCTTCCCACGTCTTGCTTTTGGGCGGCACTTTCGGAAGGCTTTCACGCACCCATAGGAAATAAGCCTCCACCAGCGGTCTGACGCTTAACTGGCGGCGGTTCTGTCTCTCCTGTGGGGAAAGTTCTTTTAACTGTTTTTCTTCCCGATAGATTGCCTGGATCATGGTCAGTGCAAGGTATGCACGGCTGTCCTTCTGCTTTGCCTTTGGCAGCGCCTTTACCGCCTCGTCAAATCTGCGTCTTGCATGGGACCAGCATCCGGCAATTCTCAGGTCTTCCCGCCCGCCTTCGACCGTGTGGTAGACCTGATACCCGTCCGTGACGCATATACCGCTGAATTTTTTCAGAAATTCCCGTGGATGGCTGGCATTGCGCGACCGCTGGTATTCATACAGGACGATCTGCCGGTCTGTATACATCCGCCCGGTGCGGTATACCCACATGTAGCTTTTTGATCCGGCAGGACGGCCGTCTTTGTTCACCAGCACGGGGGTTTCGTCTGCTTGCAGCACATGATAACTGTACAGTTTTTCATGCAGGTAATCATAGAGGACGGCAAGGTATCTGTCTGCGCATTGGATCGTCCAGTTTGCCATGTTCTGCCGGGAGATATGCAGACCATAACGCCCAAATTCCTGCTCCTGGCGGTAAAGCGGGACGGCATTGACATACTTTGCGTTCATCACTGCCGCCTCAAGAGACGGGGACACAAGGCTTCCCCTTAAAAGACATTCCGGGTGTTCAGCCTTGACGATCTCCTCCGTCTTTTTTCCAGCGTACACTTTTACATGGTGTTCCTCTACTTCGACTTTTGCCGGGGTAAAGCTGTACCTGCGGTATACCTCATCCGGGAGTCGTTTCCAGCCGTCTTTTCCAAATTTATCTTCCAGCTCCCCATCCGTCATGGAATGTTCCACCACAACTACCGGAAGCCCCGCCAGGTCTTCTTCCCGTTTCCCCTGCTTTTTCTTCGGTTTTGTGCGGGAAACGCCTTCCGGCTCTTCCAGTGCGTTTTCCTCCGCGGCGACAGCCTCGGATTCGTTAAAGAATACGACCTTCCCGTCCACTTCCATAAAGGAAATCTGGTCTTTGATTTCGTGTTTCTCTGTTGACCGGCCAAACCGATGCCGTTTTAGATCCGCCATCTGCTCCAAAACAAGCTGAAGCGTATGGTCGATATTTTCAAGCTGCTCCTGCTGCGACAGGAACAGCCTGATGAGCGTTTCCCTGTCAAGACTGTTCAGTTGTTCTTCCGTATATTTTAAGGCCATGCTGTTTTCTCCCGGTATCCTGATAGCCTTATGATACCATGAATACGGGATCTTTGCGAACCCGGCGTTGCCGGATGTCCGTCATAATGCCTATGGCTGAAACAGCGGATGCTGCCTTTGTATGATGCTGTTTCCAGAACCCTTTTCAGGAAGGAAAAGCATGTCTGCGTCCATTCCGAGCCCTTTTATGGTGTGCAGCGTGGTTCTGCAGGAACGAGGCGGGACATTTTTTTCAGCAGGAAAACCGTCTGAAAATTTCTCCGTTTTGCACAAAGTCATCCCATGTATTCCGGCGGTTCCACCGGCCTGACCGATTTCTTCGGGGTGATCGTCAGCCCTTCCATCAGCCATCGGAACTGCTGCGGCGTTAATTCTCGCACCTCCTCCGGGGTGCGCGGCCACTGGAACCGGCTTTCCGAAAGCCGCTTGTATAACAGGAGCCAGCCGTCCCCTTCCCATACAAGTCCCTTGATGCGGTCTGTGCGCCTCCCGCAGAAAAGATAGAGTGTATCCGGGATATATGGCCCGTTCCCGGTCTGTGTTTCCACGAGTGCCGCCAGCCGGTCCATGCCGGCGCGCAGATCAGTGTAGCCGCAGACAATGTATACGGCTTTAAAGCAGGTGGCGTCATTGAGCATCCCGCACCACCTTAAGGACTGCCGCGAGCAGCGGCATGGGTGTGGATTCTGTTACGTGGATGGAAAGACCGTTTACAGAAACAGAAAGCCCCGGCCGTGCATCGGTATCGTCTTGTGTTTCCTGCTGCAGGAGGCAGGGGGTTACCGGGACGATCTGCTGCGCCGCAGTCTCCGGCGGAAGGTTTTCCAGGCACACCTGCCTTACACGGCGCAGCCTGTAATAGTAGTTCGCTTTCGTAATGCCGTGGCTGGCACACCAGCTGGCGACACCCATGCCTGCGGGCCGGTTCTGGCATTCCCTGATCTGCTCTGCCCACTCTTTCAAACGGTATTGTACAGTTGCTGCTGTTGTTGCTGAGTTCATAGACTTACCTCCGTATAACGGTATCAAAAGTTAAGGCTCAACTTTTAATACTGATGATAGAAATATAGTCTATTGTCACACACTTTGCCCTTACAGTCGAGGTATGCACTATCTACCGTTTACTTACTGCATAAAAATGGTGGATTGTTTTTGAGATAACAGAAAAGCGTTATTTTGAGTAAGTTTCAGGTGAAATCAGCATGAAAAACGGCAAAACATGTAGAGTAAGGAGATTGAATGATGTAAAGGAAAGTTATAGAGTATAATTAGGGATATTGTAGATTTATGTTAGTAGACAAAGGAGAAACATCTTAATGAAAATACTTGTGATTGGGAATGGGTTTGATCTGGCACATGGGCTGCCTACGAAGTATGGGGATTTTTTGGAGTTTTGTAAAGTAATTAGGCAGATTATAAAAATAAAAAGTAACGAGGATTTATTGTATCTTGATTGGGGAAATATTAATCCACAAGTTAAGGAATTAATACGTTTTAATGAAATATGTAATCAAAGGAGGATGTGGCATAAATTATTGGATAATAACCTCTGGATAGATTATTTTTTACAGTGTAGTATGTATCAGAAAGAGAATTGGATTGACTTTGAAAGTGAAATATCAAATGTGATTCAGATGATAGATGAAGATATGCATGGCCTATCTAAAGTTTATAAGTTAGAAGACGAATTTGAAGGGCTTTCTAATGATTTTTTTCATGCGGCATTTAACGATTCAAATATGACTTATAAGTATTTGCGGGATAGACTGTTAAGTGATTTAAATAAGTTGATTCAGGCATTGGAGATATATCTGTGTAAGTATGTGGAGAAAATTGACTGCAAGAAAATATCACCTGATATTAAAGAGATTATGACATATTCTTTTGAATATATCGACAAAAGTACTAGAAACAAAGTAAGCAAGGTATTAAGTTTTAATTATACATTCTATTTCTTTTCTCAAATAATCACGTTCTCTCTGCTCTTCCATTAAAATCCCCCTTAATCACAAGTATATTTATAAAATACTTCTCCTTTTTCCACTATCAAATATCGACAATATACCCGCTTTTATTCTATATTTTTCGTTTACTATCTTCAACGTCCATACTCTGCAATTTTGCCGATTTTTATGCAAATTTTGCCCGAAACTTACAAAAGACTATTTTCTATTCAATACTCTATAAACTTAAATGACTTCCTGATAATTCAGGCTGGCAACAGAAATTCTACTGTTTATTAAAAGCTGCTTTGCGCATAAAATTCTTTCCTACCAGGCATTTTCAAAAAATGTCCATATATGGACGCATTAAACTATATATAAGATAGAGAAGAGGGGACTGCGGAACAAAAAACAGCCTCCCGTTCAAGAAGACTGTTCTTATAATCATGTATAGATATTGCTTTCTTTTAGTTCCTTTATCAGATGATGCCGGTTTTCTTTTCTAATGACAGATATCAGCTTTCTGCTTTCCAAAAGCCGAATAGTTCTTGGTACTACAGTATGAAGCAGTATTCCTTTTTCCCGCGATATGGATACCCTCATAAAAACTGCCCCTACACCCTGAGCACGCATACAGGCAATTCCGTCTCCTTATTCCTTTTTTGGGGGGCTCGTCAACTCATGAAGCCATCCCGATTTGCTGATTCAGAAAACATATACGAGTATCTCCAAATCCTTATTTCTCCCTTTCCATTCGGATATCTGTAAACGCACCTCTTTTGCCGTCAGCTCATTTAGTTTCAGTATGACTTTCCGCAGTTTCGGAAAATAATCGAAATTATGGATATGAAACCATAATCGGCTGTCCATACAGTGAAATTCGAAAATTTCGATATTTTTCATGCTGTATAGATCCTTTTCATGAAAAAAATGTAACTGGCCGGCTTCAATATATAAACTGTTTATGCTTTTCAGGTTTCTCATATTTTGCAGATTGTGAACCACCTCTGACAAATCGTCCTCCGACCTTATCGACAGCCTGTTAATCTGCGCAAACTGCGTCAGAAAATAGGCGTTTTGTATGGATCCGCTTAATAAGACTTCCTTACATTCACAGAAATACCGAAAGATTTCCGTTTCCCAAATATGCTGACGATCTTCTATACCACCGCATAAAAGGTGCAGGATCCGCACTTTTTCTATTTTTTTAACGTCCTGCTCATCCAATTCTTCATTACCGATCAAATCCGTTATGCCCTTCGGAATTGTTAATGAATCTCCGTCAATCCGGTTCAATAAAATTTTTACCAACCGTTCCCTGACATTATATTCTGCCAACAGCGGATTTCCGAATCCGCTTAGCAGGTTTAAAGCATCTGTTTTCACGAAATCATTGCCGCCGCCTTCCACATAGGACAAAATTGCGGGAATGGTCTCTCCTGTTCCTATCCGGCCGAGCAAACGCAGGCATCGGCTCTTTTCATCATTCGAATAATTCATGGAATCATTTAAAAAGGGCAGTAAATAGGTTCCCGCCTGCGCTATTTCGGATAAATCACGCTGCTTTGGAGGAAGCATTTTTTTAATTTTGGCATTGATTTCCTCCTTAATCCCGCTGTTTGACAGAAAAAGGGAAGAGGAAGCGCCCAGTGCCGCGATCAAAGCATATCTTTCATCATTTTTGCTTTTGCTCTTATCGATTAATTCCTTTAAAACATCTTCTACATTTTCCTGGCCCATCTCCTGAAAGCACATAATGATCGTTTCTTTCCAGTTTGTATTACATGCTTCTCTGACCAGAACATGCCAGGCACAATTTCTGCACAAAGATTTGACGGTTAAAAACTCCATGAATGTTTTATGTATAAAGTCTATCACTCCATTTTCCGGTTCCCTAATTATACCGCTTCTGTCAACCAGATAATTCAGAATATCCTCAGCGCTGTATTCATGGATACTGTCCGCCAGAATATTCGTATTGCGCAGCAAATTTTCCAAAAACTGTATCACATGCCTCTTATTTGCGGATGATATGTTGCCGTCCATCATCCAATATGATATTTCTTCTAATATTTTTCTTTTTTTACTATAATTAAGTCTGGGTAAATTTCTGTAAATATCCTGATCAATTTTTCTCTGGTTATCCCTTTCATCTATCAGCATCGCACAGCATTTTTCATACAGCTCTATTTTATCTTCCGGCAGTTGTTCACGATTCACATAATTTAACGCACAAATCATAGCGCACAGCAGGGGATTCTTTGCCAGCACTTTGAGGGAAGGGGTATCCATAATTTTTTTCTTCAGGTTGAACTGTAACCGGTCTATTTCCTGGTCTGCAACAACCGCGTCTTTTCTCAAAACGGACATATGCCAGTATGTAATAAACTTTTTAATATTTTCGGTTCTCATCGGCATAATTTCGTATTCCGCACTATTACAGCTGAGACGATCGTGCACGGAGTTTCTGGCCGTTAATAAAATTTTAATCTTCGGATAAAGTTTTAAAGTACGCTCTATAAAATTATACGTTTCTTTCCTCATCAGCTGATTTGTTTCATCTATGCCGTCAAAAAGCAGAATTGCCCTGTTCTTTTTTAATAAATACGAAATCCATCCGTCAGGGCATGTATTTCCGTATTCTTCCGTTATTTTGTCTGCGGCTTCTTCCAGATTAATCTTTTCGGTATTCCTCAATATGATTACAATCGGAATCATATCTTTTATATCATTCACTTTTACATATTCGTTTTTTGCAGCACATACGGCGACCCATTGTAAAAAGGTTGTTTTTCCCGATCCCGCTTCTCCTTTTATCCATACCACATTATTCTGCGCAAATACCTGGGACAGTTCCGTTTCATCCCCGTACTCATTTCTGTTTGTACAGCTTAATTCCACATACGCGGATGAAATATCGTACCTTGTAATATTTCTGGCATTGTTAATACCCGACCCGATCAACTCCACTTTACTATATTTCTCAATAAGCATATCCCGATAAATGCTTTCATATTCGCGGTAAGAAGTATCCGTATCTTTGAGCGCATTTATCCTGGAGTGCATTTCATCCAGAATCGCACACAAATCATTCTGATATTCATTCTGGCGCTCGATGACTACCTCTAACAATTGGGGCGTCAGGTTTGGCAGTTTTGCAATAAACGCGGTCCCGGTTTTGGAAATATATCTGACACAGTTTGTATATAGCCCGATTTCCGCATCGCTCCATGTTTCCCTTATCTTTTCCGACTGTTCCATGACCAGTTTTCTAAAACTTTCCGAATTTCTTATCTTTGACAGCAATTCCGTTTCATTTAAATTAATTTTCTCTATATCTTCCTGAATCTGGGACAAAATCGCAGCATTTCGCTCCCCGCCCCGTATCTGATCTCCAAATTCATTCATAAAATATTCCGCCATGGTCTCTATATAACCTTTCATGGAACTGTGAGACCTTTTGGCTTTCCATATTGTCAAACCGCATTGCTGTGCAGTCTGCTCTATATCTAACAGATTGTCGCCCAAAAGCATACGGTCTGTTGTCCATCCTCTCAATATCACTCTAAAAGCCGCTCCAAATATGGCAATAATCATTTCTTCCATATGTAAATTCTTCCTTCATTTCATCCTTCAGTCATTCCGGCCGCTGATCTTACCGCTTTTTATGCCGATTCCGCATCCTTTCTCATAAACGGCATCGACAATCCTTCTCAGCCCTCCGCCAAGTCTTTCCGCATCCATATATGCGGACAGTTTTCATCCAGATCGATTTCCCCGTAACCGTCATATCCCTGTTTCCGGTAAAATTCCCGGGCGCTGTACTGCGCATGCAGGCGGATGCCTTTTCCACCGCTGTTTCTGATGACTGTCTCCACCTCTTTTAACAAAAAGGCGCCGATCTTTTTTCCCCGGTATGCCTTCACGACCGCAAT
>Ga0224740_10411_pt1 | contig 12128 bp, 8 predicted proteins | sample LIM_E_Water_Bulk_FD_161634 | JGI IMG/M metagenome (GOLD analysis project Ga0224740, IMG submission 161634) | Enriched cells from gastrointestinal tract of the lab mouse from Pacific Northwest National Laboratory (PNNL), Richland, Washington... | ecosystem: Host-associated > Mammals > Digestive...
AAAGCTATTTTGAGCTTCTGCTAAAATAACATTTACAATTAATGCCAATACAGGAACTACAACAATTACCCATAAGACCGAGAATTGATCAAAACGAATTTTTGAAATAATCCCTCGTATCCTTTTCATTATTTCACCCCAATTCAGCCTCTATATTTCATACAATTACATTTGCTTTTAAAATATTATTGTAAATCTGACGCTCGAATAAGGCAATATGGCTACACCATACTTTGTCGAATTGCAAAAACCCTTGCCATATTTTGCCAACTATCAAAGTTTCTTATACTTTATTATTTTGCCTTGCAAGGGGGTTCAAATTGGTTGAAGGGGGTCAAATTACATTCCAGTGGCTGTCCACTGTTTCAGAGCATAAAGAGAAAAGGCTTCCGGCAAGTTATCGAATCTGCCAAAAGCCTTTATTTCAAGCGTTTTTCACATATTTTCTTGGAGCCGATTGTATCAAAATGCGGTTTTACATATCTATCTAATAACCGTCTTTGATACAATGTAACTTTGCCCCAAACCTTTTAATTTTGCCCCATACTTTTTAACTTTGCCTCCGAGGGGTGTACACGGAATAAAAAATTATTATGAAAAATACTTCACACATTGTCCTTACTATTCCATCGCCCAATTCTGGCTCTGCGTCTGGAGCTTCACCATGCGGGCATAGATGCCATCCTTTTTCAAAAGCATATCGGAACTGCCCTGCTCTGCCACCGTGCCTTCCGAAAGGACGACAATCTTATCCGCCCCAGCAACGGTACGCATACGGTGGGCAATGATCATAACCGTCTTATTCTCGATCAGCCTTGACAGTGATTCCTGGATCAGCGTCTCGTTTTCCACGTCAAGGCTTGCCGTTGCCTCATCCAGCAAGATGATTGGGGCGTCCTTTAAGAATGCCCTGGCAATCGAAATACGCTGGCGTTCCCCGCCGGACAGCTCGCAGCCGTTCTCCCCGATCAGGGTGTTCCACTTGTCCGGGAGCTTCTTGGCAAATTCGTCCACGTTGGCAAGCCTGGCAGCCTCCAGCACCTCTGCGTCGGTTGCGTCCTTGCGTCCCAGGCGGATATTCTCCATGACCGTGTTGTTAAACAGCGTCACATCCTGGAACACGATGGAATACAGGGCCATGAGCGATTCCGGGTCAATTTTCGAGATGTCCATGCCGCCTACCGTAATCTTTCCCTTCCGGATATCCCAGAACCTTGAGGCAAGGCGGGAAACCGTCGTCTTTCCGCCGCCGGAAGGCCCGACCAGCGCAGTGACCTGCCCCTGCTTCGCAGTAAAGGATACATCCTTCAATACCGTTTCCCCACTGTTATAGGAAAATCCCACATGATCAAAAATAATGTCATATCCTCTGTTTGTCAGCTTCGACCTGCCTTCCTGTTCCGGATGGCTTAAGATTTCATCCATCCGCCTACACTGGATATTCATGATCATAATGACTGCGCTTAAATTATCCAATGCTGCGATCAATGGGTCATATATGCGAGAAACCAGAATCATAAAAGCAAAAAACGTGAGCAGGGTAATCTTTCCATCTGCTAACAGTGCGCCTCCCGCCAACACAGTCGTAGCGATACCGAGCTTCAGCACCATGCGCCCGCAGGTATGGAATACCGCATTGGTAAGCTCGCCTATCACTGTATATTTCTCCACATCCTTTATTTTTTTATCCAGCCCTTTCAAGTATCCATCTTCAGCATTGTTTGCTTTCAGGTCGCGCAGCGTTTCCAGGCATTCCTGGATGCCATCCGAACACGCAATGGACACCTCCGTCACCTTTTCCTGCCGAACCCGCATAATACCTGCCGATGCCAGTATAATTCCGAAGGAAACAGGCAGCACCCACAGTGAGGCAAGCGCCATGCGCCAGTCAAAGGCAAAGAGCCCTGCCGCAATCAAAAGGGTGGAAATAAGCGAGCCTATAAATTCCGGCACCCAATGGGATAATCCGCCCTCTAATGTGGCACAGTCCGCCATAAGCACAGTTGTCAGATCAGACAGATCTTTTTTTCCGAAAAAGGACAGGGGGATCTTCCGCAGCTTCTCCGCGAGGGAAAGCCTGCGCACGCCGCTCTCCACATAGGTGGCGAAAAAGGTGGCGTTGTACTGGACATAATAAGTCAGCATAATAAATCCGAGGGCAATGGCAAGCCCCGCAATATAAAATGCATTTTTCCCCTCTGGGATGCCCCCGTCCAGCAGGTCGCTGATGAGGTTATATAACAGCACCACCGGAACCATCAGGGAAAGATTATGCAGGATGCAGGCAAAAAACGCCTTTACCATGTCCTTTGCGCCCTTGTCAGACAGGGCAAACGTGTGCATTAACTTTTGAATCATTAGCATAATGATCTGCATTTTGAAACACCTACCTTCCATTTTGCGGCTTTGTTGTACTGCTTCCACATTTCGGCATACAGGCCGTCCTTATCCTTAAGCTGACCGTGTGTGCCTGTATCTTCTGTCTTCCCGTCTTTGATTACCACAATCCTGTCTGCGCCGGTAACGGTGGAAAGCCTGTGTGCAATCATCAGTACGGTCTTTCCCTTTGCAAGCACAGAAAACGCCGCCTGCACTTTTGCCTCGTTGTCCGGGTCAGCGAAAGCGGTTGCCTCATCCAGTATCAGGATCGGCGCGTTTTTCAGCATCACCCTCGCAATGGAGATACGCTGCTGCTCCCCGCCCGACAGATACACGCCTTTTGCACCTACCACCGTATCCACGCCTTGCGGCAGTTTTTCAAGGATATCATCGCACTGTGCGTCATGGAGGGCTTTCAGGATTTCCCTGCGGGAAGCGTCCGGTTTCGCCATCCTTACATTTTCCAAAATAGATGTCTTCAGAAGTTTGGAATCTTGAAAGACAAAGGAAACCGTATCCATCAGCTCTTTTTTGGGGATATCCTTTACATTGACGCCGCCGATTTTCACGCTGCCTTCTCTTACATCCCAGAACCTTGCCACGATGCTGGCAAGGGTGGTCTTTCCTCCGCCCGACGGCCCAACAAAAGCAACGTGTTCACCCGGTCTGATTGTGAGAGAAATGTTTTCCAGCGCGTTCCTCGGTGTGAAATTCACATTGGCGTCCTTATACCGGAAGGAAACCCCGGAAAGCTCCACGGAATTGTCTTTCGGATGTTTCGGATGATCTGTTTCCGGCAGCGGTTCCATTTCCAGGATGCTGTCGATACGGGACATGGCATCCGCCACGATCAGCTTATTCTCGCTGGCATACATGATCTTTGTCAGCGTCAACGTAATAATCGGGGTAATGATGATGTAATATATTAAGTTCAATAAAAACTCATTTGTCACCCCGCCCGATGTCATCAACAGCGCCGCCGCGACCAGTACCGCAAAAATCCCATTTACCAACGTGGTATAACACATCATCGGGAAGCGCAGGTCTTTTGTATAGGCAATCACCCATTTCTCATAATTGTCGATAGCTTCTTTGAAACGCCTGAAAGAGAACACCGACTGGCCGAAGGTTTTGACCACCGAAATGCCCCTTACATACTCCACCGCCTCACCCGCCATCTGCCCCAGGGCGTTGTTGTATTCTTCCATTTTCTTCGCCATACGTTTTCCCGTCATGACGCTCATAATGACAAACGCCGCCGCAACCGGCAGGAGGCTTAAAAGCCCCAGCCGCCAGTCAAAGACAAGCAGAAGGACGATAAGCCCCACAGGTGTCGCAAGGGCATTTGCCTTGTCTGGGAGCTGGTGGGCAAGGTAGGTTTCTGTTGCCGCACTGGATTCATAAACAATCTTCCTGACTTTGCCGCTGCCAGAGCCGCTCATGAACCCCATGGGCAGGGTCACGATGTGGTGCATTGCCTTTGTCCGCATATTTGCCTGCACCCGGAATGCCGCTAAGTGTGAACACATCAGGGCAACGATATAAATCAGGATCGCAGCCACTGCGAAACCTACTGCCATCCATCCGTTATGGAACAGTTCCTGCACTTCCCCGTAATTCGGGGCCACATCCAAAACTTCTTTGATGACTTTCCAGATATACACAAACGGGAACAATGCCACCAATGCGCTCAGTGCGCTTAAAATCCATGACGCTATGGCCAGGTACTTATAGCCTCCGGCATACCGAAGGAGCCGCTTTAAATTGGATTCTTTTTTCAAAAGTAAGACCTCCTTGTATGTTTTTCTATGATAAGGGGAACGCTGCAGTCATTCCCTGTTATCCTTATGAAATATAAGTTAGTTTTCGCTAACCTATGAGAAAAAATATAATAGAAAGCCCGCAATGCAAACTTTCTATTATCGGCTGTCGGCCGGATTACTGCCCCATCTCGACTGGTGTCTCGATGGAGTTTCTCGTCAAATTGTCCTCGTTATTGTCCCATGATTTTCATCCACCCTGCGGTGTAGAAATCATTTAACTGCTGCAAAAATACCTTTGCGTCTTCAAAGGGCATCCTATGAAGAACCATTTCAAAAAAAGCGCCTATCATCCCTGTTGCCATGATGTGTTCCAGTCTTTCATCAATTTTGGGTGAAGGAGTTCCAAGCTGCTTTAAGACTTCATAATAATGATGGGTAGCCTCCAGTTCAATCTCCACCATGTCATCAATCATGGAAGCGTATTTCGTACCCGCCGAACATCTCAGGATCAGGTAAAATTCATCCATATGCTCACAAGAATATGCCAGCAGTTCATTCATACACTCTGATGACATCTTTCCCATCTGCTCCGGCTGTTTTTCCATGGGCAGGCTTTCAAAATATTCATGGGTCTGCTTATACCTCCCCATCATATATTCATAAGCCGGGTCCACCAGGGCTGCGAACAGTTCTTCCTTGCTGTCGTAATAGCCGTAAAATGCCCCGGTAGTCACGCCTGCCGTTTTGACAATGTTGCGCAGGGAAGCAGCCTGGAATCCCTTTTCCATAAATTCCGCTTTTGCCGCCGTATGGATCAGCTCCAGTGTGCTTTTTTCCAGCTCACTCATTCTGCCGCACACCCCTTTCTTTGTAACAATGTTATATATCACTGTTATACAGTGTAGTCCAGGCCGGAGTTTTTGTCAAGAGGATAAAATAAATTTCATCTGAATGTCCAAATCCTGTTTTAATTTTCCCTGCACTTTTATATCATTTGCAATACCGGCTATTCCGTAAAAAAGAAAAGCCCCTGCCCACACTCCAAGTGCGTCAGAAGCCTTTTCTTTCCCCTAAATCCTCTATGCCTTAATCTCCATCCCGTTCTTAAAGGTAAACCGGACATCATCCCTGCCATAGACCGTCGCATGATCCACCAGTGCGTACCATGCACCCTCATCGAAGCTGTCCACGACATCCGGCATCCCTTCCAGCGTATCCATCAGATTCTGCATCATCTCCCGCTGCGCCTGCTTTGCCACGATCCCATCCTCCACCTCGCCGAGCCGCGCCTTCGCCCTGTCCAGTTCATCCGTTCCAAACGCCGCTTCTTTCATTTCCTCAAAGGCTGCCGTGATCTCCGCCCTTTCCCCGCAGAAACTGTTCAGCGCCCTGACGAACAGCGTCTTTATGGCTTCCTCGTCAAAATGGGGCGTGGTGCATTTCTCCCCGCCGTCAAACTTGTGGTTGCACTGCCAGACCACCTTCCGGTATTTATCGTTGGAATGCCATATCTTGGAGCCGTACCAGCTCCCGCAGTCCCCGCATTTTATCTTTCCGGAGAAAACGCCCACGCAGCTGTTCCGGTTCTTCCCCGGCCGCCTCGCCTTCATCAATGCCTGGACGCTGTCAAAGACGTAAGGCTCTATGATGGCCGGATGGTTCCCCTCCACATAATACTGCGGCACCTCGCCCTCATTGACTTTTTTCTTCTTGGAAAGGAAATCCACCGTGTAGACCTTCTGGAGCAGGGCGTCGCCTTTGTATTTCTCGTTAGTGAGGATGGATTCCACCACCGCCTTGCCCCACACCTTCTTGCCGCCCGGAGTCGGTATGCCTTCTTCCGTCAGTATCTTTGCGATCTTATAAGGCGAATGACCATGCAGAAACAGCCCGTAAATTTTCCGCACTGTTTCCGCCTGCCCTTCGTTGATGACGAGGTTCCCGTCCTCTCCCCGGTCGTAGCCGAGGAATCTGCCGAACGGTACGCTCACCTTGCCGTCTGCGAACCGCTTCCTCATGCCCCAGGTGCAGTTTTCCGAAATGCTCCGGCTCTCCTCCTGCGCCAGCGAGGACATGATAGTGATGAGCAGCTCTCCCTTGGAATCGAACGTCCAGATGTTCTCCTTTTCAAAATAACACTCACAGCCGTTCTCCTTCAGCTTCCGGATGGTGGAAAGGCTGTCGACCGTGTTCCTTGCGAACCTCGACACGCTCTTGGTGATGATGAGGTCGATGCGGCCGGCGAGGGCATCCTCCACCATCTGGTTAAAGCCGCTGCGGTGCCGTGTGGAGGTTGCGCTGATCCCCTCGTCCGAATACAGTTTGACAAATTCCCAATCCTCCCGGCTCTGTATGTAGTTGGTGTAATAATCGCACTGCGCGGCGTAGCTGGTCTGCTGGTCTTCCATGTCGGTGGAAACGCGGGCGTAGCCTGCCACCCTCCGCTTCTTCCGGCTGCTGATGGGATCCGCCGTGAAGCGGTTTAGCGTAGCCGGTATCGTTGTCACGTTCTTTGCCATTTCTTCACCTTCCCTCCATAAAAATGACACGCGAGGCTTCCGTCCTCCAGTGCCGCAATCTGCTCTATCTGCCTTTCAAATTCAGCTCCGTCAAATTCCTCCATCCCCATCAGGTAAGCCGTGATTTTGCGGATGTCCGAATCTTGGAAATCCCGCCCGCCGCATTCCCTCCGGACTCTTGACTTGCCGCTGCACCGCCAGTAGGTGTATTTCCCATAGCAGCAGTATTTGTGGTAGAGATTGCCGCAGGAGGTGCACCGTATCTTCCCGGCAAATTCCTCCGTGGATGTGTTCTCGTGCCTGCCGCAGCGGAGCTTCAGGGCTTTATGCGTCCTGACCGTGCCGTCCTTCAGATGGAAGTCTATGCTCCCGGTTTTCTGCACCACCATCCGCTCCATTCTTTCCTCAAAAAAGCCCTCGTTAAATTCTTCCTGCCCCATGACCTTGCAGAAGATTTCCCTTATCTCCGAATCCGAGTAATTCACGCTGTCGCAGGTCACGCCGCGGCTGCTTTTGGCACGGCAGTACCAGTAGAGATGCCCAACCTCCGCAGTCTGGCTCACCGCCCTGCCGAAACGCCGCCCGCAGGCCCCACAGAAAATCTTCCCGTCAAAAATGTTTTTCGGGCGTTTCCTTACCGGCTTGTCAGGCTTTGGGAGCTTCATCGGCCCCGGCGGTGCCTCCCATACCTTTGTCTGCCCGTTCAGGAACACTGCCTCAAGGCTGCCGTCCGGGAGGATGGTAAGCCCCCTGACAGATTCCCCGAAAGCCTCCGCATCGAACGCCTCCGTTCCCATCAGACCGGCGCATATCTTTTGGAGCTGCTCTTCGGAATAATTGCGGCTTTGGCAGGTAACTCCCTTCTCTTTCTTCGCCCTGCAGAACCAGCTCACATATTCCCGCCCTTTCACGGCAGCCGAACGCCTCGTATAATGGCATCCGCAGATGCCGCATTTTATCTTTCCCGTGAAAAGGTATGTCGAATTTACCAGCGCCGCCCTTCTGATGATCTCATCCTGGGCTTTGTCAAAAACCTTGCGGCTGATGATCGCCGTATGGTCGTCTTCCACATAATACTGCGGGAGCTGCCCCTGGTTTTTAATCTTGTTCTTCCGGATGGGGTCTTCAATAAAGCATTTCTGGTACCTGCGGTCACCAATGTAAACTTCGTTGCGCAGGATATAGTTCAGATGACTGTAGGAAAGGTTATATCCCCTCCATGATTTTATCCCCGCCGCTTCCAGTTCGCTTTTGATCTCCCCAAGCGGCACGCCCGATGTGAACCTCTCGAATATCAGCCTTACGGCTTCTGCCTCTTCCGGCACGACCTCATATTTTTCGCCGTCATAGCGGTATCCGAATACCCGTTTGTTCTTCACCCCAATCTCGCCGGACTGGTACCTTTTCCGGATTCCCCATTTCGAATTTTCCGAAATGCTCCGGCTCTCCTCCTGTGCAAACGAGGCGAGGATGGAAAGCATCAGCTCCCCGTCGCCGGAAAAGGAATGGATGCACTCCTTTTCAAACCGCACCTCCACCCCGATTTCCTTTAAATGCCTGACCGTGGACAGCAGGTCCACCGTGTTCCTCGCAAACCTTGATATGCTCTTGGTCAGCACAATGTCCACCTTCCCCGCCTCGCAGTCCGCGATAAGGCGGAGGAACTCGCTGCGCGCCGCCATCCCGGTTCCGCTGATCCCAAAATCCGCATACACCCCGGCATATTCCCACTCAGGGTTCGACTGTATCAGTCCGTTATAGTAGCTCACCTGTGCGGAAAGGGAATGGGCGAGGCGGTCCGTTTCCATAGACACGCGGGCGTATGCTGCGACTTTCGCCCGCTCTTTCAGAGCCGGGATTTTCGGCTCTATCCTGCTTATCTTCGCCATAAGATCACTCCTTCCCGGCAAACATGTTTGCCGTTACTATACACACTCTAAAACCGCATTAAGTCAACGGTTTTCCAGCATGGATTTAGCGATGGAGAGCGAGATATAATACAGCTTTTCTGCCCGGAACTGCTCCTCAGTCATCTGCCCCGCCACCCCCAAACCGATGGTTAATATAACAGGCGTGGGAACAGTATTTCCTTCTGGAATTGCCGTAGGATGTGAACTCCCTTCCGCACCCTGCGCAGGTATGGGTGTAGACCGCTTTTTTGTTCAGCATCTCCGGGTGTTCCTTCCACCATTTCTTCCGGCACTGCGCAGAGCAGAACACCCTCGTCTTCATCCCCTCGGCCTGCACCAGCGCCACCCCGCACTCCTTACAGCGGCTGCCGGTCTCCTCCGGCGCTTTCCCCGCCATGTTCCCGGTCAGCCCATTCCGCCTGCAGAACGCCACCACGGCATCCTTTGTCAGCCCGGCCTCCTTTGCTATGCTCGCATATCCAAAGCCGCTGTTACGGCGCTTTATGATTACATTTTTCTGTTCTTCCGTCATGAGAACCACCTCCTGCGGAGGCTTATGTATTTTATCCCTGCTTATAAGAAAGCCTCCCATTTCTAAGAATGTTCTTAATTCTTTGCCACGGCAGAAGGGAAAACTTGAGGGTAAAATAAAAAAACCGCCTTACGGTATCTTATGAGCCGCAGGCTTGTCACTATTCGCTGTTCTTTCATGTCGTTTTATTAAATATCATACGCTGCCATGCAACTCCGCAGGACGGAAAAGCAGCCTGGTTGACAGGAATTTCTCTATGTCAAAATGGTTCTTCGGGTTGTAGTCCGAGAGCAGCCGGTAGTTGGGGTGCTTTGTAATGTCATATTTCCTGGACAGGAAGGGCCGCACGCCCCGGATCTGTAAGAGGCACTTTCCTCCGTCCATGACCGCCAGTTCGTCCACCGACTTTCTTTTTCATACACGGAATCTTGTAGATGTTCTATAAATGTGCTAAACTGAACGCAACAACAAATCGTTAAGGAAAGAATCGAAGGTGGTGCAAACGAAAAAGCAGCTTTGATCTTTCGATAACTGCCCTTTCGTTTGCATCAGCTTCGATTTTTCCTGGTTGAACAAAGGCGCGTCCGGGTAGCCGCTGTATATGGGCTTTCAATTTTGACGCTCTTTGCAAAACAGTATGTTGGGTACCTGTGCATATGGAGAGGAATTTTTTAAAATCATTTCCAGCGCACCACGAATAAGCCTCCATAGGGAGCTTTTTTTTAAATATTCAGCTTCTGGTATGCAACATAATAAGTGTGGCTCAGGTCTTATGCAATACCTGCCAGATGGCAGAGGGATGATGTTCCCTCCGCAGGATGAGCATTTGCAGACATCCTTGTTATAGAGCAGCTTGATAATGGCGGGCGCATCAAGACCCTTAAGCCTGGAAATGTATTTCTTACAGCCAAGCAGGTTGCGGCATAGTGTAATCTTGCTGTTTTTATTCCGGGAAGAAAGCAGACCGTAATGCCGGATCCGCACAAAACGCCTAGGGGAACATGCATCAGAAACCTCCTGATGAATTCCTCCCCGGAAAGTGTGAGTTCCTTCCACTGCCCATGGTTTTTGTAATCCTTCACAGTAAACGTAACCGTGGAATCCGTCATACCCTTTATGCGGTAGTTGCTTATGGCAATCCTGTGGGTGTATTTTCCAAGATATTTGATAACAGACTCCGCACCACGAAATGGCTTCTTGCAATAAGGAATCCATTCTTTGGCATAGCAGGCGTCCAAAAGCTGTTTGAAATGGCTAAACCCTTACAGTAAATCCTGCATACTTTTCAAGCTGATTGCCTGGGTTGAGGTATTGTGCAGCAGCGCCGAGGACGCAGTGTTTCTTCATATTTATAAATCTTCCTTTATCTTTAAGTCCTTATTTTCTCAAAGTTTCCGGCTTTGCCGGATGGCAGGCTCCATTCATGGCGCAGCCCGCGCACCCGCAGCCACAGGATGATTTTCCTTTTCTCTTACTGCGTATCATACTGACAAGAATCGCCGCCACCACGAAAACCAAAACCGCACTGATGATGATTGTCGCCATATTTTCCATAAGCCATGTAAGCATTGAAGTTCCTCCTGTTTCCCTGTTGCAAATCTAAAGGCGAACCCCGGCGCCCCGCATTATGACGGAACGCCATTAGAAACGCTTTCCGCGCCGTTACTTCGCCATTTTCAGTTTCATATTTGTTGTCAGCTTTGTCGCCTCTTTATACGGTCTGAACAGCATATAGATCATGCCGCCAAGGATTACGATGGCCGCAAGCAGACCAATGACACTCAGGTTTCCTGTAAATGCCAAGCCAATCTGGTAAACCATCAGCGCCACCGCATAAGCCAGTCCGCACTGATATCCGATCGCGAACCATGTCCATTTCGCATTGTTCATCTCCCGCTTGATGGCGCCGATCGCCGCAAAGCAGGGCGCACACAGAAGGTTGAACACCAGGAAGGAATATCCCGCAACCTGACTGAAGTTCGCGCCAATCTCAGGCCATCCGCCGGGATAGAGGATACCCATGGTGCCGACGATATTTTCCTTCGCCACAAGACCCGTGATAGAAGCCACTGCCGCCTGCCAGTTTCCCCATCCAAGCGGTATGAAAATCCACGCAATCGCACTGCCGACCGCCGCAAGGAGCGACTGGTCCATCTCCTCCTCGCCAAGCATCCGGAATCCTTCCGCAGTAAACCCAAAGTAAGTCGTAAACCATATCACGATAGTGGAAAGCAGGATAATCGTGCCCGCCTTCTTGATGAAGGACCATCCGCGCTCCCACATGGAACGCAGCACGTTACCCACCGTGGGCATATGGTAAGCCGGAAGCTCCATAACGAAAGGAGCCGGGTCGCCGGAGAACATCTTCGTTTTCTTTAACATAATACCTGAAATGATAATCGCCGCCATACCCACAAAGTACGCGCTCGTTGCAACCCATGCGGAACCGCCGAAGATCGCGCCCGCAACCATGGAGATAAACGGCACCTTCGCACCACAGGGGATAAAGGTTGTCGTCATAATCGTCATGCGGCGGTCACGCTCGTTCTCGATCGTCCTCGACGCCATGATACCAGGAATGCCGCAGCCGGTGCCGATGAGCATCGGAATGAAGGACTTGCCGGACAGTCCGAACTTGCGGAAGATACGGTCCAGCACAAACGCGATACGCGCCATATAACCGCACGCCTCCAGAAAGGCAAGGAGCAGGAACAGTACAAGCATCTGCGGCACAAACCCAAGCACCGCTCCCACGCCTGCCACAATACCGTCATTGATCAACCCCGCAAGCCAGTCTGCCGCACCCGCAGCTTCCAGTGCGTTCCCGACAAACACCGGAATACCCGGGACCCATACGCCGTAAGCTGCCGGATCGGGCTCATCGCCATACTGTTCCATCACCGCAAGCGCACCTTCATAATCTGCAGGGGAGGCCGTTTCCACCGTCACCTCCAAGGTTTCATCATCCGCCACTTCATAAGGGAAGCCGCCTGTGGGAGCCGCGCCGTTTTCTTCCACATAAGCA
>Ga0224740_10412_pt1 | contig 12118 bp, 11 predicted proteins | sample LIM_E_Water_Bulk_FD_161634 | JGI IMG/M metagenome (GOLD analysis project Ga0224740, IMG submission 161634) | Enriched cells from gastrointestinal tract of the lab mouse from Pacific Northwest National Laboratory (PNNL), Richland, Washington... | ecosystem: Host-associated > Mammals > Digestive...
TAAGAGTTTGGTACATATAGATGTAGATCCTGCCGAGATTGGGAAAAACGTTGGCCCAACCATTCCGCTAGTAGGAGATGCAAAACATATATTCGAGGATATGGCAAGCCAAGAATTTGAATGTGAACATGAAAATTGGATTCATACACTTGAAGAATACCGTGAAATAATGGTACAAAAGCGCAATCCAAATCCTGATTATGTAGACCCTGCAGCTTTTATTACAATGCTTTCTGATGAAATGAAATCGGATGCAATTTATGTGGCTGACGTGGGACAAAACCAGATTTGGTCGTGCAATTATCATGTGGTAAAGGATGGGCGGTTCTTAACATCTGGTGGTATGGGTACTATGGGATATTCTATTCCGGCGGCAATGGGTGCAAAGCGCGGTAATATGAAAAAGCAAGTCGTTGCTGTCTGTGGTGATGGTTCCTTTCAGATGTCTATGATGGAACTTGCTACAATAATGCAGCATCACATCCCGGTTAAAATAATTGTACTGAAAAACAATTATTTGGGTATGGTGCGCGAGTTTCAGCATTATACATATAAAGATCGCTATTCTGTCGTAGATATTAAAGATGGCACGCCAAACCTGGAGAAACTTGCATCGGCGTATGATATTCCGTTTCTGCGTGTAGAAAATATGTCGCATGCTTTGGAAAAAATTAAGGAATTTTTAAAAGAAGACAATACCATGTTAATGGAATGTCTTGTTGACCCAATGGATTTGGTAAAATAAAAAATGGGGGTTTTACATGAAAAGAATATATTCTGTATTAGTAGAGAACAGATCGGGTGTACTCTGTAAAGTCGCAGGTTTGTTTTCTAGAAGATGCTTTAATATTGACAGCCTTGCGGTTGGAGAAACAGAAGATTCCGCAGTATCCTGCATGACGATTGTCAGTTCCGGCAACCAGAGAACGATAGAGCAGATTGAGAAACAATTAAATAAAAAATTAGATGTGATTAAGGTAAAGACCTTTGAGGAAAAGGACAGTATCAGTCGTGAATTGATGCTGATTAAAGTAAAATATAACCGCGGCACGCGGCGTGATATTATGGAAATCTGCGAAATTATGAAAGCGGATATTGTCGATATGTCGAATACGATGATGATGGTGCAGATCTGTGATTTGCCAGAGCGTATTAAGGTTATGCTGGATATGTTGAAATCCATTAGTATTGTGGAGGTTGCAAGAACAGGAACGCTTGCCCTTCCTAAATGTGTTGACAATTAACAGTAGAATTGTTAAAATAATCTGATGTAAAGATTAATTCTTTAACAGTTCCTAAGGTTCAATGGAGGAAATATGATGCAGAACAGAGTTTTTCAGCTTTTGGTGGATAATAATGCAGGCGTACTAAGCCGTATCTCAGGGCTTTTTTCAAGGCGTGGATATAATATTGAGAGTATAACGGCAGGTGTAACAGCAGACCCGCGGTTTACAAGGATTACGATTGTCACATCAGGTGATGAAGAAATTCTTGCACAGATAGAGAAACAAGTAGCGAAATTGGTTGATATTAGGGATATTCATGAACTAAAACCAGAAAAGAGCGTATACCGCGAACTTTGTTTGATTAAAGTGAAATCAACGCCGGAGAAACGACAGGGAATTATTGCAGTTTCGGATATTTTCAGGGCAAAAATTATTGATGTCAATGTAGATAGCTTAATCGTGGAATTAACTGGAACGCAATCTAAAATTGAAGCATTTATCGGACTTTTGCAGGATTATGAAATTCTTGAAATTGCAAGAACTGGTATTGCAGGACTTGGACGCGGCACGGACGAGGTTATTTATCTGGAGTAGTGTATTACAAAATTTTTATTAAGATATTTATGCATTTATACATAATTATAAATTTTATATTTTAATTAGGAGGAAGTTTTAAAATGTCAGAAGCAAAAATTTATTATCAAGAGGATTGCAACCTTTCTATGCTGGAGGGTAAAACGATCGCAGTGATCGGCTATGGCAGCCAAGGACATGCCCATGCGTTAAATGCAAAGGAGTCTGGCTGCAATGTTATTATTGGTCTTTATGAGGGCAGCAAGTCATGGGACAAGGCTGTGAAGCAGGGCTTTGAAGTTTATACGGCAGCAGAAGCAGCGAAGAAAGCTGATATAATTATGATTTTAATTAATGATGAGCTGCAGGCTGATATGTACAAGAAGGATATCGAGCCGAACTTAGAGGCTGGTAATATGTTAATGTTTGCACATGGTTTCAATATTCATTTCGGCTGTATTAAGCCACCCGCAGACGTTGATGTAACAATGATTGCGCCGAAAGGCCCAGGACATACAGTACGTTCTGAATATCAGGCTGGCAAGGGTGTGCCTTGCTTGGTTGCAGTAGAGCAGGATGCTACAGGAAAGGCATTGGAGATAGCACTCGCTTATGCACTTGCTATTGGCGGTGCAAGAGCAGGCGTATTGGAAACTACCTTTAGGACAGAAACCGAAACAGATCTTTTTGGTGAGCAGGCTGTTCTCTGCGGTGGAGTATGCGCATTGATGCAGGCAGGTTTTGAAACATTGGTTGAAGCAGGGTATGATGCTAGAAATGCATATTTCGAGTGTATCCATGAGATGAAGTTGATTGTAGATTTAATTTATCAGTCAGGATTTGCAGGAATGAGATATTCCATTTCTAATACTGCGGAGTATGGCGATTATATTACAGGCCCTAAGATTATTACAGATGAAACCAAGAAAGCAATGAAGAAGATTCTTTCTGATATTCAGAATGGTTCTTTTGCAAAAGAATTCCTGTTGGATATGTCACCTGCTGGACGTCAGGTACATTTTAAGGCTATGAGAAAACTTGCCTCAGAGCATCCTTCAGAGAAAGTTGGCGAGGAAATCCGTAAGCTGTATAGCTGGAATAACGAAGAAGACAAATTTATCAATAATTAATTTGCATTGTATTACTTCCATAAAGGAACGGCTTATCTTTTAGGGATAGCCGTTCTTTTTATACTCACGAGCGATTAGATTTTCCTTTCTGCACAGCACGTATTGCCCGCTTATGCAATAGGGGCTGTGCAGAAAATGGAAAATCTTAACGGTCGTGAGTATATGTACACGCCGATGGATTGGTATGCGTGCAAAACACACAAGGGGGGGACAAAGATGGTTAAAAAAAACAAAAAAAGACAAATAATGCCAGTCAGATTATAATGCTGTTGTTATTTATGTTTATTGGAGTTATATGCGGCATACTGATGGTACGATATAGTTTCTCTTTTATGAAAGAAGACTTTTCAGGTATGGAACTGCTGTATTTATATATACAATTAATTATTTATATGTATCTAGCTATATGCCTACAGATAGTAATGCATGAATTTGGTCATTTTGTGTTTGGACTTTTGACAGGGTATCGGTTTACTTCTTTCCGTATTGGAAGTTTTATGTGGATGAAACAAGACGGAAAAATCCGTTTTTTCAGAATGTCCGTTGCCGGAACGGGCGGTCAATGTTTAATGGCTCCGCCAGATATGGTGAATAGGAAAATGCCGTATGCGCTCTATAATCTTGGCGGTTCAATTATGAATATGCTTACAGCACTTCTTTTTACTGCATTTTATTTTCTATGCAGAGAAATCCCTTATATATCCATATTTTTTTAATAATCAGTATTATTGGCGTAACGTTTGCATTGATAAATGGGATTCCGATGCAGATGGGGGTTGTGAATAATGATGGATATAATGCAATGTCGCTTGGCAAATCTATGGCGGCAATCCATTCTTTTTGGGTGCAGATGAAAACAAATGAAATGCTTGCAAAAGGTGTCCGTGTTAAAGATATGCCAGAAGAATGGTTTTCGATGCCAGAAGATACAGATCTAATGAATGGCATTACAGCGACAATGGCGGTATTTTATGCAAATCGGCTAATGGACAGTCATTGTTTCGCAGAAGTGTCAGCCTTAATTGACACTTTGATATCAAAGGAAACGGCGATAGTCGAGCTTTGTAAAGAAATGCTTGTCTGTGATAGAATATATTGTGCATTGATAAGTGGCAGCGATACAGAAATTGCGGAAATAATAGAAAAACTTTATACAAAAGCGCATAAGCAGTTTATAAAACAAATGCACAATAATTTATCAGTAATCCGTACAAAATATGCGCTGGCACTGCTTTATGAGAAAGATAGACATAAAGCAGAATTAATGCAGAAACAGTTTGAAAAGTATGCAAAAAAATATCCTTATGTGTGCGATATTGAATCAGAGCGGGAATTAATGGAAATAGCAAGGGGGTTAGACTTATAAATGAATGAAAAAATAAGAGAGATTTATAATCAGATATTGCAGCGTTTGGCTTTGGTTGATTTTGATAAAATATGGAAAGGATTTCATCAATGCAAGTTTGCACTATATACAGACGAAGTTGTGTATTTTGCAGATACAACAATCCCGAAGGATAGTCGGTTTGTAGGCAATACAGCGCTATTGTACAATGATGAATATATTGCGATATGGAATATTCAGCAGACAATAAACGACGATTTAGATATGATTGCTTCACTTATGGTGCATGAAATGTTCCATGTATTTCAAAATATCGAGCAGGAAAAACGGTTTCCATATGATTTGAAAATGCTGAACTATCCGGAAACAATGGAAAATCTTTCATTAAAAAGGTATGAAAATCAAATTTTATGTCAAGCTTTTTGTGCAGATGATCTGGAGGAAAAACGAAAACTATTAAAAGAATTTATGGCAGTAAGGAAGTACAGACAAAGAATAATCGGTGATATTATTTTGCAGGAATATTGTACGGAAACCATAGAGGGAATCGCAGAATATGCAGGCAGTATGGCATTAAAGCAGCTATCGCCTGAAAAATACAATGAAAAAGTAAAAACATTTGTTCAATATCTTACAACAATCAATCAGGATTTTTTTGATATTAGAAGAATGCTTTATTATTCAGGTACACTGTTTTGTATTGCGCTTACAGAAGCAGGAGAACAAATTAATCATAAGATAAAGGGCTGCGAACAGACATTATTTGAAATGATTTCGAAAGATATTGAGGTGAAAGCAGTTCTAGCTGCTAAGAAGAGCGATCCAGAGTTGAAGAAAATTGTGCAGCAGCATAATGAAGAAAAAGAGCAGACGTTTGCAGATTTTTTGCAGCAACATACCAATAAAGTAACAGGAACGTTTCAGATTTGCGGATACGACCCTATGAATATGGTAAAACTGCGCAATATGCTTTTGTGTACACATTTTTTAATGTTAAAAAGAGCAGAGGAGAAGCCAATGTTTCTGCAAGGCCCATTGATAGCAGTTTTGCAGGAGGGAACGGTAGATAGAGTGTGTGAATATATTTTATAGGCTGTATAATAAAATGCGTAACTTGCCATACCCTACGCGAAGCGAATTTTCATAACACCTTTACGAGGTATTTCTATTATGGTATACTAACGATAACCAAATTGTACCAAATATAGTTGATGCACACAAACGTTTCGTAATAATACAAAAAGGAGTTGAATCTTATGCAAAATTATCCTATTGATCTAAAAGTCAACGATCCCTTGTTTATGCAGTTAATTGAAAATTTTTCAACTGTTCCGCAGACGCGCAAAAACACAGCATCACATATGCGTAAACTTGTTTCGCGCACTGGACGCAGCCCTTTTTATATAAACCATGATGATGCCAAAAGATTTTACGAATCCTGCATTGCAGATATTCACAATAAAACTTATGAACCACTTTATATTAAAAGAATTATGCAGTCGTTAAAATCGTTTTATCAATATTTATACAATTTATCAGAAAATGGATATTTGGATATTACTTATCCGTGTGTTAAATATGGGAATCCGTTTGATCATCTAAGTGTTAATGAGGATATTCCAGATAAAACAGAATATCATGAGGAGGATATCCCCAGCATGGAAAGTATAGATAAACTGTTGTCCTGCTGTGAGTCATTAAATATAAGAACTGCTGTCTGCCTTGCATTTCAGATGGCAATGCAGATTAATGAAATTGTATCTCTGAAAAAAGAAGATATTGTGGATAGTCAATATATTAAGTTAAATGCTGTAACAGAAAATGGAAAAACGTTTCGTTTTTTAAAAATTCCAGATGATCTAATGAGTAAATTGGAACAACTTTTCCAAGAAACGGCTTCCCGTTCCTGTGAATATGTAATACAGTCAAATGGAAATAAGCCCTACAGTATTCGAGGATTACAGAGCGCTTTGCATAAAATTGTAAAGGAAAATGATATTCCGTTTAATATTACATTTAGTGCATTGCGCAAAGCGGGTATTCGACTGATATTAAGCAATGGAGCACCGCCGCAAGAAGTAGCAGAATATACAGGAGTTCAAGGGCGCTGGCTTTCTAAATATGAAAAGGTTCCCTTGCATCTTGTAAAAGATATGTGTTCTTATCAAAATATCGAAATAAAGTAGATAAAAAAAGTAGATAAAAAAAAGTAGATAAAAAAAAGTAGATAAAAAAAAGTAGATAAAAAAAAGTAGATAAAAAAAAGTAGATAGAAAAAACTAGATAGAAAAAACTAGATAGAAAAATTTATTGTTCAGCTTAAGATTTTGCATGGCTTGATGCTTGCAACAGGAAGCCAAAGGATGAATTGTTACAAAAATTTAGAATTATATGGCAGATTTTTATTGAAACATATGTATGGATATGCTATAATTTCTGTTATGGCGTTTTTATATGCACACGGTCACCCAAGTACAAATTGTTAGCAGAAGCTGGTGGGTGCCGAGCAGGGAAGATGTATTTTCTCTATTCGAATATTAAGGTTAACAGGAAGTTATATTTTGAGATAATAACTTTATTGGTACCATATGGGGGAGGGTTGTTATGTATGCATATATAAAAGGAGAAATCGCGGATATCGCAGAGGATATGCTTGTCCTAGAATGTAATAATATCGGTTATAATATTCGTGTTCCTTCCAGTGTAATACAGCGTCTGCCTGCAGTTGGGACAACGATAAAAATTTATACCTATACCAGCGTAAGAGAAGATGCTTTTCAACTATTTGGTTTTTTATCAAAAGATGATTTAGATATCTATAAAAAGTTAATTACAGTTAACAGTATTGGACCAAAAGGCGCACTTGGGCTTATGTCTGCGATGAGTACCGATGATTTACGCTTTGCAATAATTTCTGGTGATGCAAAGACCATTGCGAAAGCACCGGGAATCGGCAAGAAGTCGGCGGAACGGATTATTCTTGATTTGCGTGATAAAATTGGTTTACAGACAGATTCACAAAACTCTGAACTATCTGTTTCTGATATCGCAGAAAATATGGCGGCAAAAAATGAAGTGAATGAAGCAATCGAAGCAATGACAGCGCTGGGATATTCGCCGGCGGAAGCTGTAAAAGCAGTTCGGCAGATTACAATTACGGATGGGATGGATGCAGGAGAAATATTAAAACTTGCATTAAAAACCGTTATGAGATAAATTATTTTTTAAGTGTCACTAGAATGGAGAGCATTATGGCGGGCAGAGTCATTGAAACGAAACTTCTAGAGGAGGATGTAAAGCTAGAGGGCAGCCTTCGTCCGCAGAAGTTGAAAGAATATATTGGTCAGAAAAAAATTAAAGATATTTTAAGCATTTATATAGAAGCTGCAAAACAAAGAAATGATTCATTAGACCATGTGCTGTTTTACGGGCCGCCTGGACTTGGCAAGACCACACTTGCAGGAATTATTGCTAATGAAATGGAGGTTCATGTAAAGGTAACAAGCGGGCCGGCAATCGAAAAGCCAGGTGAAATAGCAGCAATATTAAACAATCTCCAAGAGGGAGATATTTTGTTTATTGATGAAATTCATCGTTTAAACCGTCAGGTAGAGGAAGTGCTTTATCCAGCAATGGAAGATTTTGCTATTGATATTATGATTGGAAAAGGGACAGCGGCGCGTTCTGTGCGGCTGGATCTGCCGAAATTTACACTGATTGGTGCAACAACCCGAGCGGGACTTTTAACTGCACCACTGCGGGATCGTTTCGGCGTGATTCAGCACCTGGAATTTTATTCTGTAGAAGAATTAATGCTGATTATTCAACATTCCGCAAGGATTTTGCAGGTATCAATTGATGAGGCAGGCGCAAGAGAGCTTGCGCGCAGAAGCCGCGGCACGCCGCGTCTTGCCAATCGTATGTTAAAGCGTGTGCGTGATTTTGCGCAAGTGAAATATAATGGACAGATTACGCTGGAAGCGGCAAACACCGCACTGGATATGTTAGATGTGGATAAACTGGGACTTGATCAGACGGATCGCACTATTTTAATAACTATGATTGAGAAATTCAGCGGCGGGCCGGTAGGACTTGACACACTTTCCGCAGCGATTGGAGAAGACAGTGGGACAGTGGAGGAAGTGTATGAACCATATTTGTTGAAAAATGGATTGATTATGCGCACGCCGCGTGGCAGAGTGGTAACAGATTTGACATATCGTCATTTAGGGATAGACCGTTAAAATGGCTGGTTTTGAATCGGAAACGGGGGAAGATTATGTCTGCAAAAACAGATACAGAAGTAATTATCGGTGGGAAAGTTTTAACTGTTAGCGGTAATGAAAGCGCAGAATATTTACAGAGAGTTGCTGCCTATATTAACAATAAATTGAATGAATACAATAAAATGGATAGTTTTAAACGCCAGTCGCTGGACAAGCAGAATATGTTGATTCAGCTAAATATGGCAGATGATTATTTTAAGGCAAAAAACCAGATTGAACTATTAGAGCAGGATTTGCGTGCAAAAGAAAATGAACTTTATGATTTAAAACATGAGCTAATTGCCGCGCAAATTAAACTGGACAATACCAATAAAGCCTTAAAAGAAGCACAGCAGGAACTCAATGAAAGTTCTAAACAGATTGTGCGTTTAGAAACAGAATTAAAGGAAAGTAAAAAATAGAGGATTGGCTGATTTATGGAGAAGAAAAAGGTCGAATTGCTGGCGCCTGCCGGAGATTTTTCGTGTTTTATGGCGGCTGTCAATGCAGGTGCTGATGCGGTATATTTAGGGGGTACCAAATTCGGCGCAAGAGCATATGCCAATAATTTTACGGATGGTGAAATTATCGAGGCTCTTAAAATCGCGCATCTTTTTGATAAAAAAATATATCTTACAGTAAATACGCTTGTGAAACAGAGGGAACTAAACGAAGTAGTCCCTTATATTGAACCGTTTTATAACGCAGGGTTGGATGGCGTGATTGTACAAGATATCGGCGTTATGGCAATTTTACATCGTGCATTTCCGCAGCTTGCGCTCCATGCCAGCACACAAATGACGATTACAGGATATTATGGTGCTGCCTTTTTAAAAAATATAGGTGTTAGCCGTATTGTTCCAGCAAGAGAACTTTCCATAGAGGAAATTAAGAATATCAAAAAACAGACAAATATTGAAATTGAAGCGTTTGTTCATGGCGCAATGTGTTATGCGTATTCAGGGCAGTGTTTATTTAGTTCCATTATTGGAGGAAGAAGCGGAAATCGCGGACGTTGTGCCGGCCCTTGCCGGCTTCCTTATACAGATGAAAAAGGAAAAACAACATATCCGCTTAGCCTTAAAGATATGTATACTTTGCCGATTCTTCCCAAACTAATTGCCGCAGGAATTGATTCCTTTAAAATAGAAGGGCGGATGAAAAGTCCCGAATATGTGGCAGGTGTTACAGCAATATACCGAAAGTATATGGACAAATATTATGCTGATCCACAGCAAACGTATCAGGTAGCAAAAGAAGATGAAATATTTTTGCGTCATCTTTATATACGAACTGATATTTGCCAAGGTTACTATGAACAGCATAACAGCAAATCAATGGTGACAATCAAAAAACCTGGATATTCTGGCACAGATCCCGCGGTTCTTGAAACAATCCGACAGCAATATCTAACAAAAAAACCAGAAATTTCAGCTCAAGGATTTGTAACTATTTATATCGGAGAAAAGCCCAAATTTACATTATCCTGTCAAGGGATATCCGTTACAGCAGAAGGGGAATCCCTAGTCAGCCAAGCGCAGAAACAGCCACTCACAAGAACAGATATCGAGAAACGATTTTGTAAAATGGGAGATACATTCTTTAAAATAGAACAGCTTACCATAGAAACAGACAATAAATCATTTCTTCCAGTAAAAATACTCAATGAACTGCGTAGGCAGGCGTGCGCGCAGCTAGAGGAAAAACTGCTGACACTAAAAAATATAGAAAGAACAGTCAGTCCAATAGAAATGGATAATAATGTGGATAAAACAGCTAATACAGCAAATATCAAGAATAATGTGGATAAAACAGCCAGCACAAATAAAACGGATAATTTTATCTTAACTGCTGCTGTTCTAACGATGGAACAGTTAGAAGAGGTTTTACAATATTCAACTATACAGCGCATTTATCTTGACGCAGATTTATTTATAAAAAATAATTTAGACAAGAGTAAATTAAATAAAAAAACGATACAAAATAAGAACAATTTAAGAGGAAAATCGTTCTATCTTGCGCTGCCTTATATTTTGCGCAGACGCTCGTATCCATATTTAGCCATTTATCAGCGGTTTTTAGAGCAGGAGTCGGTTTTGCCATTTTCTTTTGAAGGTGTTTTGGTTCGGAATCTTGAGGAATTGCAATGGCTGAATGATATTGGATATAAGGGAAAGCGGATAGCGGATTTTTCTATTGGTGCATGGAATAGAGAAGCAGAGAAATTCTTTTTGTCTTTATGCGATCAAATTACGGCTTCCATTGAATTAAACAAGAAGGAATTGCAGGAATTATCAGGGTTTGCAGATATGGAATATGTTCTATATGGCAGGCTGCCGCTGATGTTTTCTGCTAATTGTATGCAAAAAACAGTGCAAACTTGTATTGCAGACAGGGAATCGGTTCAAAATATATATTGTTTAACGGATCGATACAATAATGTATTTCCAATCTTGCAAAACTGTTGCCATTGCTATAATATTTTGTATAATTCCGTTCCATTATCGCTGCATGGACAGTTTGAAGGTCTAAGAAAACAAGGAATCGGTTCGTACCGTTTGGATTTTACAATAGAAAGCAGCGCAGAAGTGAAAAAAATTCTTGCATATTATTGTGATAATTTAAGGAATAATAATGGTTTACCGTTCCCTTTGGAACACTATACCAATGGTCATTATAAACGCGGTGTGGAATAGATTAAAGATAATCCATAATCAGCCGATAAGAAATATAGAGGAGGGTTGGGGCGCTGCCTACACAGATGGAGGAAAAAGATGCTAAAAGCAGTGATTGAGTTATCAAAGTATATATTAGTCATAAATATTTTGCTCTACACATTGATAAGCTACATTCTGTTGCGGCGTGATGATGGTGAGCGGAAGTCGGTATTCCTTGTTTTGCAGGATTTGCTTATTCTGATAAATCATTTGACGGGAAGCCTTGTTCTGCTGTCCTCAAGACAGGATTTAACTTTTTTATTTTTTCCGCTGCTGCAGGCGATCGCAGCATTTTCGTTTATGGTACTAATGCGGGTAATTTATCCGCAGTCTAACAAGCTGATATTAAACCATACTGCAATGCTGTTGTCTATTAGCTTTGTGATACTAACGAGAATATCACTGTCACGTGCTACTCGTCAGTTTGCAATTGTTGCGGTTTCACTGGTAATTGCATTGGTAATACCTGTATTGTTAAAGTATATTAAACTAATCCGAAAATGCGAACTGCTTTATGCTGTAGTAGGAATTGCAATTCTAGCATTTGTACTGATAAACGGCAGAAGCAGTAATGGTTCTAAACTTGCTTTTTCGATATTCAAACTGTCTTTTCAACCGTCTGAATTTGTTAAAATAATTTTTGTTTTATTTTTGGCAGGGATTCTATCACGAGCAAAACATTTTGGACATATCGCATTATCGGCGATTGTTGCAGGGGTACATGTACTCATTCTCGTTGCTTCTAAAGATTTAGGAAGTGCATTAATTTATTTTATTACCTATATAGTACTGCTTTTTATTGCAACACACAAATTGCGCTATCTTGGAGCAGGACTTGCAGGAGGAGCAGCGGCATCTTATA
>Ga0224740_10030_pt1 | contig 12069 bp, 15 predicted proteins | sample LIM_E_Water_Bulk_FD_161634 | JGI IMG/M metagenome (GOLD analysis project Ga0224740, IMG submission 161634) | Enriched cells from gastrointestinal tract of the lab mouse from Pacific Northwest National Laboratory (PNNL), Richland, Washington... | ecosystem: Host-associated > Mammals > Digestive...
CTCTACGGTCAGTTCTGGTATCAGGTTGAATGCCTGAAAGATAAAACCAATATTTCTGCGCCTGAAAATGGTAAGTTTGCGATCATTCATGGAAAAAATCTCCTTTCCACTGATAACTACCTTGCCGGATGTGGGCGTATCAAGTGCGCCTATCATATTCAAGAGCGTACTTTTCCCAGAGCCGGATTCTCCAACAATCGCCACGTACTCGCCTTTTGGAACGGAAAACGAAACTTTTTTTAATGCCTTTACGGCTGCTTCGCCGCTTCCGTATGTCTTACTGACATTACTGACTTCTAATAAATTCATTGTGTAAACACCTCTTTCTGTTTTTGATAACAAGGAACTGCAATAAGCTGACTGACAATCCTCAAATCATTTCCTTGCAGTTCCTTAATATAGCAGAGAAATCCTACACCTATATTACAATTACCCTACAATTTTGTTGGAATATGATTTTTCAAATCAAAAAATTCATCGTGAAAGAGGTTCCCCTGCCTAAAGTACTGTCTACCTCAATCGTTCCGTTATGGGCTTCTACAATCGCTTTTGCCAGCGGTAGCCCAAGACCAATACCTTGCGCGTCTTTCGAATAACGGCTTCGGTAAAACCGCTTAAAAATATGGTGTAAATCCTCTGGATAGATGCCGCTGCCATTATCCTTTATGGTGATCTGGACAATAGAAGCGGATACCCACCATTCCATGCGTATGCAGTCGCCTTCTTTGGTATGGTCAAGGGCATTTTTTACAAGGTTGCTGATTGCTTCCATCATCCAGCTGCGATCACACAAAAATGCGGTTTCCCCACTGCCTGACAGGCAGATTTCTTTTCCTTCCTGACTTGCCCGGAACAGGAAGTGCTTTTTGACGCTTTCCGCAATCTCCGACACATTTTCCAATGATTTTTCCAACACAATCATGCCCGCATCCAGCTTTGTGATTTTCAAAAGATTCTGCACCAGCCCTTCTATTCTTTCAAGTTCCTGCTCGGAAAGCCGGGAAAACTCCTGAATCGTCGGCAGTTCCTCCGCCTCGTCCTGTATCAGCCCCATATAAATATTAAGGGCTGCAAGGGGTGTCTTTAACTGATGCGAAATGTCAGATATTGTATTTTTCAAAAATTTCTTTGCATTTTTTTCGTTCTCGGCATGGGCGTTCAAGATCGCAACCAGAGAATTTACTTCATGGAACAGTCTGTATAATTCACCTTCATCATTACATTCAATTGTGACATCCTTATTGCCAGATATATATTCTGTAATCTGTAATATGGCGTGTTCCATGATTTTATGCTGTTCCCTAAAATACCCATAACAGATTACCAGTATGGCAGCACTCATCAGCAAAAAACAGACTATTGTGTAAACTGCCGCATTTCTGACTTCAAACTCCATAAGCAAGACCGCAATCAATGTAAAAAATAAAACGCACAGCAGAATACCATGAAAGAGCCGTTTGATTTTCCGGTTTACAAATATTTTCATCCTACACCTCAATCCATAGTGTTCCATTTATATCCCATACCACGAACAGTGACAATCCGTTTCGGTTCTCCCGGATCATCCTCAATTTTTGTACGGAGTCTACGGATATACACGGTAAGGGAATTGTTATCTATATAGCTTCCGTCCACGTCCCACAATCTGCCCAAAATCTGCTCCTGAGAAAGTATCTGGTCAGGATTTTCCATAAACAGGCACAGCAGCTTATATTCACTTGCCGTTAGTTCAACAAGTTCTCCCCTTTTATATACTTCCCCTTTTAAAAGCTGGATACAGATACCGCCTGAATTTAATTTTGTGACACCAGTGCCGAAATTTTCACTCCTGCGCAACAGCGCATTGATCCTTGAAAGGAAAACTGCTAACTTGAACGGTTTTGTAATATAATCATCACCCCCGATGTCCAGCCCCATGATAATATCTGTTTCTTCATCAGCGGCAGTAAGAAACATAATGGGTACTTTTGAGGTCTGCCGTATCTTTTTGCAGAAATCAAATCCGGAGCCGTCAGGAAGCGATACATCCAAAACAGCCAGATCATATTCTCCTCTTTTCCATAATACATCCGCTTCCAAAGTAGTGCGGGCAACCGTTATTTCATAGCCTTGCTTTTTTAAAGCAAAAGAAAGCCCGTTTATCAGGCTCAAATCGTCTTCCAGTAAAAACAACCGTTTCATTTGCTATCCCCTTCCTTTCTTCCCAAAACCATAATGACAACACAAGAATCCATATAATTCGGTGCAAAGCGTATGACAGTTTTGCAATAGCCATTGAAAGTATATATGATGTGTTCTCTGTATGCTTCTGTGCAAAGCATAGATGATTCCCACTCCCAGTAGGGCGGTGCATGGTTTATGGTTACTTTTATTTTTTTACGTTTGTATACATCATTTGCTATGTATATTTTTCTGAGAGATTATCAAAACAAATATCAAAGATAAAATATTGGATAGAGTTATTCTAATTATCATCAATTCATCTGCCCCGGTTTCTGTCACCGTATGCAAAGAGTTGCTTATAAAATTGTTAAATAAATGTTCTGATGCACCTATCCAAAGCGTTCCTGACAATGCTGCACACATACCCCATTCATAGGCTAAAATTCCCGACAATAGTATATATCCTATCCCCATAAAAGCCGCCATAGCGATATTCATAGAACCGTCAAGGAGAGGATTTATTACATTGGTAATATGCCATATTCCCAAAAGCAGAGCTTGTATTTTATTAGCTGTCTTTTGAGAGTAGTATTGTATGCCGATTTTACAAAACAGCCCTCTAAACAGCCCCTCTTCTGCATAGACATTTATAATATTGCCAATAACGCACACTATCACTGCCAGCAAAGAACTGCCATTTGTATGCGACTGCGTAAGTGAAAAATTCGTAATGTAAAACCGTAAAGATGGGTGTTTCCCCATTACAAACAAAACAATAAACTCCGCAACATAAGAAAGAAAAAAAGTGCTTATGCCAAGAGCAAGACCATATTTCAAACCAGCAAATAACCCTTTTTTTGAAAATCCCAAGTCACTCCAATGAAGTCTAAGCATATCCAACGCAATCCATATCAGCAAAATGCAGCAGATTTTATGCAATATATTTTCACCAATCCATGTTTGGTCGGTTTTTATAAAAATAATTTCTATTGCTCTAATAATCATTAACATAATAAATATCAAACTGATAACACGTATTGTTCTTCTTTTTTCCATTTTTTCTTTTTCTTTTCCTCTGAATAGTTTTGGTGGTTGTCTTACTTAGTCTTGATTTTTATTTCGGTTTTTAATTAACAAATTGATTTCTATTGCTTCTTGTTTCATTTGCAGCAAATTCAAAAAATATGAAATGATATATATTACAACTCCCATAAAAACAAGCAGTAAAAATGATAAACTTGTAAACCAATGAAACAATCGCCCAAACACAAGAAGTTCACCCACTATAAATAGGATTTCCAGCACCATTTCAGTAAAAATATTTCTTAATTCGATTTTTTGAATAATCATTATTCCTATATGAGTAATGATGTTTATGCAAAAAAGCCTGAAACACTGTTTCCAAATAAATACAACTCGCATGAAAAAACAGAGCAACGACTGAAAGCAGCAGCAAGGAAATTCCTGTTGTAGCCAAAATATTTACAATATTCTTTTTCATACTTCTTTATCTCCTCCCAATGCATTTTTTACTCCATTCAAATAATTGTGATTGATATTAACTTTCTCACCATTTTTTAATGTTGCTTCCATTCTGCTATTGAAAAGAGGTCTAATACTTTCCAATGTGTTGATGTTTAAGATACATGATTTACTGATTTGCACAAAACCGTATGCTCTTAATTTATCTTTTAGCTGATATAACCGAAAATCTGTACGGTATACTGTATTTTCAAGATATACAAAAGTCTTTTTGTCAACGCTCTCTATGTAGTAAATATCTAAAATATTTATTATTTGCTCGGCATTATCACCAGCACATTTTATCTGCATATCAAATGACTGCAAAAAATCTATAATACGATGAACTTGCTTGTTCTTCTGGGGATATTTAATTATTACTTCTATTTCGTTACAAGATAAATCCTGTTCTGTCTTTATTTTCATTTTCTCACCCCTTAACAAGTTATAGCATAATCTTTCGCTAAAAGAAATCTCTCTATAACCAAGATACATTTTCGTCCTACCAAGATACAATTATTACTGGATTTTCTTATTCCTTTGTACGCTATATTATATACGGTCAAAGGAACATCAACAATAGTTTTATAAATAAGTTATAAGGAATTATAGGGATTCCGTAGTAATCGGCATTATGCGTAATGTATCGCCAACTCTCCCGGAACACTGCCGTAAGCCTGAAAAGAATAATAATAACAGTATATCCGAGCCATCCTGACTCTATGATACAGGATGATTCGGATTTTGTATAGGTACATGCTATCCACCGCTTCCCCCCCCATCCATGACTGCAATCTCATCCTGGCTCATAAGCTCTATGCAATATTGTCAAGTGATAAGTATAAATTTTTGCGCAAAAAAAGAGCTGTCACATCAATATGCAATGTTCTTCTTCGGTAACTGCTTCTGCACTTGTATTTTTATCTTTATCTTGAATAAAATAAGCAAAAAAGGGATAATTTGTTTTACTTTTTAATATTCTAACCTCATGCAAAATAAGGAAAACGGCAATTATCGCCCAACTTTTTATTGTATGCGTGATGAAAAAACATCCTTGCTTTGGCTTGTTCCTCTTAGCAGTCGTATTGAAAAATTTCAGGCAATTTATGATAAACAAATAGAAAAATATGGGAACTGCCTAACTATTGTTATAGGAGATATTCTGTTAAGTGGAGATTCTACTTCTGGTTTCATGGTGAAGAGTAGTGTTGCATAAGTAGGGATTTTTTTAACTGGCTTCCTGCCAATCCCCGATATACTATGTATAAGTCAAATCTGCATTACACAAGTAAATGGATTACTACCCGAAAAAAGGACATAAAAAAATCCCTCCAAACTTCAAAAACAGGTCTGGAGAGATTCTTTTTTAAGGGGCAGCAACACACAAAGTTGCTGCCCCTTGTCCTTTTCTACTCCTGCTAATGATGTTAATTTAAGGAGAAATTAAACACCATAATACTTTTTAATGGCATATGCAATATATTCAGAACAACCGTTTCCAAATTGGCTGTCCGTTGCTTCTGCCAACTTCTGTTTTTGCAGATACTCACTTGCTAAATCCAAAAGTATGCTTCTGGCATTGTCAAGTTTAAACATCTCCTTGTAATTTTCCGCAAGCTGCTCGACTGCTTCTTTTTCTACATTAGCGTCGCCAGTTTCTTTTGCTGCCATAAACTTTTTATAGATTTCAGCATTTTTGTCCTGCTCCTGTTTCAATTCCTTAACATCACCAGTTGACTGCATAATGGCTTCCATTGCTTTTTCTTTACCGCCATACCATTTAAAGACATCTGCAATGGCTTGTTCATTTGAAAAGCCTGCCGCTAAATGTTCCCGATATTTTTCCTCGCTCCCATATTTTTGTACCTGCTGTTTCAGCAATTCTTCTGACATACATTCAAACATATGGTCTAAAATTTTCTGAATCTCTTCGTTACTAAATGCCTTAAAGTTCATAGTATTAACTCCTTTCATCACGTCTGATATTAACTCAATAATCCCATTTAGCCTGTTTCGCTTTTGCTCCAATAAATTTTTTTGAGTTAATAAAGCCTGTTCTTTATCGTAATTAGGGCTGTCCATTATTTTCTTTATGTCTTCCAATGGTATCTCTAATTCTTTAAAGAACATAATTTCCTGCAACCTTTCTAATGCTTTGTTGTCGTATAAGCGGTATCCTGCATCTGACAATCCCGTTGGCTTTAATAAGCCAATCTCATCATAATACCTTAACGTTCTTATGCTTACTCCGCTTATCTCTGACACGTCTTTGACTGTTTTCATTATTTCCTCCTTCCACCTTATCCTAAACCGTTACGCTACGAGAGAGTCAATACACAAATTTAATTTTATTAAAGCAAAAATCATTTTTTATGATACCAAAAATTTTAACCTCATGCATATTAAAAGCAGCGAAGATTCCTCCTCTCCGCTTTTGATTTACTATACATAAATAATTTCCTCGTTCACAATCTCCCTCGCACAAGCCCTTATATTGTTGAGCCGTTCTGTCCATTCTAAGGTGTTTTCTTCCTTTAGGCGCTCCGTTGCCCTGCGCCTGTTTCATGCCCTCTATGCGCCTTTCAATACGTTCCTGCACCTGCCTGTCGATGTCGGCAAGATAAGCGTTGCGCCTGCCGCTTGTAAGAAGATTTGTGTATGTAAATTTTCGGCTGCTCTTCGGGGATGAATTCGTCGAGAAAGACGCTTGTAAGAAGATTCGTGTATGTAAATTTTCGGTGCTGCTTCAGATAGTCCAGATGCTGCCACCCGAATAAGCCAATCGGCTGTTCTTTTTCGGGCGGTAAGGTAAAGCGGGGGATAAGGTAATCGCCTGTCGTTCAAATTCGCCGCCGATTTTTTTCAAAGATTGTTTTCTCCATTGTGTGTACCTCCTCTGTCATAGTTTATTTTGCCACCTTGTTTTTCGTGGGCAGTCCCCATATGCACTAACTTTTTTACAATTGTAATTTTAGTGGTATAATGAAATAGGGTGAATTTTATGGATATAAATGATTTAATCAAATTACTGCCGGAAGGCTACGAAAATGCCTGTTATAAAACAAAGGCTATGACAAGAAAGCGGACAATAAAAAATCCTCTTAATCTTTTGCGGTTGATTCTCTTCTATCTCTCTGGAAATAAGTCATTGATTGATGTCAGCCAGTTTGCACTTATGAGTGGTATTGGCAAAATCAGCGATGTAGGATTTATGAAAAGGTTTGTTAAATGCAAAGATTGGATTATCTGGCTTACTCATCATATCCTGCCTAATCCGCTTATTCAGTATAAAAAGCCAGAATGGTTCAAGCCTTACCAAGTTCTAGCTGTCAATGCGTCAGACCTTGTGGAAAAAGCGCAGTGAAAAAACTATGGCATCTGCATTATGCGCTGGATGGTAAGTTTTATAATATTTATGAGGATACTACCAAATATACAGACAATGTCTTTAGATATTCTAAAACTGGTGAAGATGGCGTTTATTGAAAAACGAAAAACTACGCGACAGCAACTTATTTGTTTTACGTAAAGTTAGTGCATATGGGAAATCTCCCCTTAAATTCAAGCCGTATCCCATTTCGAATAAATGGTGCGCCAAGCCCACACTCATTTATCTCATAAATAATAGGTTCTAAACCAGACATCTCAAGGATCTCATTATAAGCAACTATAAATCGCTCTGGAAAGTACTCTTGTATTCCAAACCTTTCACATAGCTTAAGATAATGAATCCACTGAAAAAATCCATCACCTTTCACATATCCAGTTTGATTGATCCAGTAATTGAATATTTTTCTAATAGGCAATTTTAATGAATAGAACACATATTCTAAGGCCATATAAATTTTCTCGTTACTATAGTCCTCATCTTCCCCTATCAAAGAAGAGTATAAATTGTGGCGTGTGCCAATATTTTCTACATCCAAATCTTTTTTATCTATAGCATAAAAATAAAACGGTGTCCTATTTACAAAAGTAGAAACAGGTAGAGGATCATAGCCTTTCTCATAATCTAACCAACTGGAATATGTACTCTTCCCGTTTTTCTGTCTATCACAATATGAAAATACTTCATTACCAACAACGTCATGTATATTTAAGTATTTTATAAGCTTTTCTTTATCATAAAATTCTTCATCAACATATTGTTCAATAATTCCCAATTCTTTTTTTGTCAGCATAGCAAATCCTCCTTTTATGCTGACATTATAGCACGAAGAAAATGGGTAGTATAGATGTTGATTTATTCGTAAAAAAAGATAAATTTATATTCTTTTATTATTTTTACCCATTTTCTTCGTGTTTCGAGACCATTTTTACGTTCTTATATTCACATTCTTTTTCAAATCTATAAAATCCGATTCATTACTTCATGCAAAAATCATAAATTACATAGTTCGCAAACTTTCAAGTGAAACCCTAAACTATCACAGAAACTGTTGACTCTTATCAATCAGTATTCTTCTCTTTTTGTCTTATATTTAAAGTATATCTGCATAATATCTTTCATTAACATTGGAAAAAATCACTTTGGCAGGAAAAAGATTCATTCCCATGGCTGCCATGCCAATAACACTACAGACCCATTCGCTCAGTTCATTTGGAAGTCGAAAGCACTCGGATTCTCCATCTTTTAGAATTGTTACTGTTGGAGTGAATTTTTGATCTACCCCAACCGATAATACATCAAAAATCTGAGAACCTTTATGTAATGGCAAAAGGCGTTGCTTCCTTGAATCAAACTATATCTTCCCACCCCTTTGGTTCAAATACGATTCTTCATCAAAGGGAATTACAGGCTCAATGGGCAGTTTGCATCTTCTCTGGTCAAAATACCTTGCCAACTGACCACAAGCAAACGCATTAAACTATTCGCCTTGCATATCTATATTCGCTCGGAGCTGCTCGACAGATTCAAAATGGTTCATAAAATTAAGCAAAGCATTGAATACAACCAAATCATCCGAATAAATACCGGAGTACGATTTATACCAAGCAGGCTGCCATTCGCAAATAAGGCGATACAGCTTTTTATAAAGTTCTAATTGAAACTCATTCAAGCAAAACCAACCTACATCCAAAATCTTTTTGTTGATGCTTTCATCAAGAGATTGATATCGCAAAGAATCGCATAACCCCTTCAACAGCTTAGAAATGATTCCCGCCATCATATCTGCCATACGAAGACCTGGATGGTTCGTAGAATTGGCTTCATCTGAATTATTTAGTCCTATTTCACGAGCAGACTTTAGAGTTTTGCTTTCTTCTTTTGATTCACCTTCTTTATCAATAATCAATGAATAGTTCTGTATATCTTTTTCTTGCAGATACTTATTGAATCCATCAAAAGACATCATTAAGTCTGCATCAATGAGAAAACTGTTTCTGTACCCTTGAAAAAGCTGTAATACAAGGTATTCTATTTTGCTGGAAACAGAAAAATAAATATGAATATCCTCGTCAAAAAGCGATAGGAAATCATTTAAAAACTGAGTGTTCTGCTTGTTGAGGGAGGCAAAACCATACTTAAATTGTTTTTGCGGAAACATGGTACTTTTGATTTCACCATTACGATCTTTTCTATCTGCGTATCTGGTCTCAAAAGCAGCATGCTGTTGCAAAATATCATTCTTTTCGGCTGACCATCCCACAATCATGGTTACGAAATTATCATAATAATTAGAGGCACTTACCGTCTTGTAGTTGATTTTTCGGCTATGCTCAGACTCATCGTAGTAGAAATTATATTTAGACATTTTGTAACGCCTCCTTCGTATAAATGATAATTTAGAAGCTACTGCCCATAAGTCATTTTCCACTGGAAGCATGTCCCAAAAAGGAAAATATTTTATTAAATTTATTAAAGATTATTGAAATATCCTCTTCTAATAATTTCCTTTATCCCACTAACAACCGTTTCGTAAGGAACATATGTAAATAAAAGCTTGCCAGTAATCGTTTCATAATCTTGCCGATATATTTCTTTACCCACAATCTCTGCCAGAACGTCATTGACACATACCCCTGCTTTCGCGGACGGACAAACCGGAAGAGGTTCCCGCAGGTTCCGAACTTCCTGAACTATCCCCAATAAAGATGCATCTGGCTTAGTGTATTCCATAATCTTGTAGATATCATATAAATGCCGGGAATGCCGGTCAATCTTATCTGACAAATAATAATCACAGATGGCAAAGACCTTATCAATCAGAGTCCGCTCAATCGCCTGCGTTGTGATCTCAAAGGGCATGATGTCAAATTCTTCTGCCAGTTCTTCCTGTTCCGTCATTTTCAAGAAACGGTATATATAATTATCGGCCATGCGGTTTACTGTCGGAAAGGGCAATAGGGCAATATAGGTTTCAATGAGCAATTCTGGTTTTAATTCCAACAGCGAGGAATAAATACTGGGATAACCAGCCCTGTAACAGTTATAACTGCGCCGGCTACGGGTTTCTTCGAGGTTTGTAACAGAGAACCCCAGAGACTCTATGGAAGAAATAACTGCCTTTTTTAGCTGCCGCTTACGACTTTCTCCAGGAACGCCTTCTGATGCGGCATAGGAAATATCTATATCTTCCGAAAAGCGATCCAAAATCTGATAGCATTTTGTCAGAGAGGTGCCGCCTTTAAAAACCATCCCCTTTACCCTGGAGGCCAGCTCCTTGAGAGCAAGCGTAACATAATAATCCTTTTCAATAATTCCGGAAGGTATATGCAGTTCGTTAGAAGCAGCAATGATAAATTCGCTAAATGCTTCGTGGTCATGATGTAAATTCATAAATAATTCCCCATTCAATCAGTTTTTTTGCAGTAGAACCTGTAATGCCAGACAACACGCTGGAAAGAAGTTCCTTACTATAATTTTGTTGTTTTGTATAGTTTCTCAGAAGATTCCCGGTTTCTAAAGCAGAAAGCTCAGAATACTTTTCTGCCTGGGAAACGGCATCCAAAAGCTGGAGCAGTGCAGCGTTTTCCGATGTTATAGTCGTGGCGGGCCGTTTCAGCCGGATAGCCTGGGAGCCTACGGTGACTGTACGCCCCTTTGTCGATTCTTTTGATGTGATGATCTCCAACATTGCCGGCATCTGGGTTGTCAGACCAATCTGATTGGCAAAAGTAGCTCCGGCGAAGTATCCGTAGATTTCTGTTGTACTTTGGATATATTTGCGTATAATGACTTTCATAGGATCTAAATAACTTTTTTTCAGCAGCCGTGACGCTTTGGGGAGATAATAAATCCCTGTGTCAAAACGAGCCAGGTCGCCTGACTTGAGCATCCGTTTGAAATACTGGCGCAGGGCATTATCATTAAGCCCATCCAGCTGAATCTCGTTTATGAAAATCGGTTCGTTGTAACCATAGTTTTTTTCCAGATATTCCTTCAGCATACAGGTATCCACTCCTTCCACCTCCATACTACTATATTTATACCTAAAAGGTCAATAGATATGTCAAAATATAGTTTGTATGTTTTTTTCAGAATTATGCAGAGAAGATAAAAGAGCGGATACCTTTAGCTGTCTATAAATCTATATGTTTTCGTATATACCCAAAAGCATACATTGGTTATGCAGCAGAAGCTTTTTACCGTTCTCCGCCTGGCTGGTCATATCTCAAATGCCCCTGTGCCACTTTTGCATGGTTCAGAATCCGAATAAAAGACTTGTCCTGACTCTCCAACGCCTTTTTATATCCCACTTTTGTCAGAAACAGCCGCATCCTATGCCCTTTATCTCCTATGGGAGATTCTCTTGAAAGGACATCGAACACAATCATATGCGCCACTTCTGGGTCAAAGCGTTCCAGTGCCATAATATCATGCCCTTCCAGTTTCCGGGCACCGGACTCCTGCCGGGCCACAGCAATCATCTCTCCAACAGTCTTTGCTTTCCGAGGCAGATTATAATTTTTCTGAATGTCACAAATCAGCTCTCTGCAGTCATTTTCTGAGAGTTCACGAAGTTTCTTTAACAGATTTTCGGCAATGTTCCTTTTGTCATGGTCACGGGTATACTGGCCATATGCACTAACTTATTTACAATTGTAATTTTAGTGGTATAATGAAATAGGGTGAATTTTATGGATATAAATGATTTAATCAAATTACTGCCGGAAGGCTACGAAAATGCCTGTTATAAAACAAAGGCTATGACAAGAAAGCGGACAATAAAAAATCCTCTTAATCTTTTGCGGTTGATTCTCTTCTATCTCTCTGGAAATAAGTCATTGATTGATGTCAGCCAGTTTGCACTTATGAGTGGTATTGGCAAAATCAGCGATGTAGGATTTATGAAAAGGTTTGTTAAATGCAAAGATTGGATTATCTGGCTTACTCATCATATCCTGCCTAATCCGCTTATTCAGTATAAAAAGCCAGAATGG
>Ga0224740_10413_pt1 | contig 12051 bp, 11 predicted proteins | sample LIM_E_Water_Bulk_FD_161634 | JGI IMG/M metagenome (GOLD analysis project Ga0224740, IMG submission 161634) | Enriched cells from gastrointestinal tract of the lab mouse from Pacific Northwest National Laboratory (PNNL), Richland, Washington... | ecosystem: Host-associated > Mammals > Digestive...
CCTGCTTGTGCTTCCAACTCTGTTTTTAGGAAAAGTTCATCAGCTACTGATGATAGTTTACTCCTTGCATTTGTAATATTTTCATCAGTAAATGTATTGGTATAAAATGTAGAATATACATCTTCATCATTATTTAACAGCTCTGAAATCGGAACGGTTACTCCGGCGATCCTGACACTTTTATCTGAATTTCCTACAAAATGAAACATAACAATTCCATAGACAAATACCAAGCCAATTACAGAACCGTAAACGATGATATATTTTCTGATGTATTCTTTTTTGCTTTTATTGTTCCAAATCCAAATAACCATTGCCGCCGTCCAATACATGAAAAAGGTGATTCCGTAAATCCCTGTTACCGTTACAATTTGTAACAGATATAGATTTTGGTATTGTGTATAAGCGTCAGACAACCCTCCCAATATAGGGTATATCAGATAAATGATATACTCTATTGATACCATTAGACTTGCAAAAAAAACAGTATCTTGAAATCTCATTTTTGATTTCGACCAGTAGATATATGGTAAAACTTTCAGAAAAGATAATAAAATTGATACCATTATACATATCTTTATATCCATTCCAATGGCTCTCCAAAACTGAACAATAAAACCAATGGCATATATTGAACTAATTATAAGGTAGACTTTTCGAGTACGATTAAGATAAATCATACACAAAAACAAAATTGGATAAATCCACGCAAAAATCGGGATACACCATTCTCCATTGGACATTATATAAACTAAAAAGCTTAATATTATAAAAAACGCAAAAGATTTATTTTCTGAATAATTTTTCATACTTCACACTCCTGTTCCTCGATAAATGAGGGTTATAATAAATAACCTAAAGCAATAAAAAGATAGCTATACAAGCATTTCCTATTTAATCTTAGATACATTATACCGCTAAGAACAGAAAACATCATAGTAGATATTCCATTCCATATTTCAAGACCTACCCCTCTTGATACAAAATGAAACGCTCCCCATGTCATAGCCAATATAATACCGCCAAAAGGAATTGAACTTTCTTTTTTCAACAGAGCTTCAATCGCTTTTTGCCCGTATATTATGATTAGAAGAAATCTATTTGATTGTTTCATTACTGGTGAAAACCCCTTACGAGGACTTAAAGGAAAATAAAACGGTAGCATTTAATCCACAAGGAGAACTTATATCAGAATATTTTAAGCATGGACGTTCAATCGGAGAATTGTGCCAAAAAGGAGATGGAATACTAAAAAGTTTTGATACGGAATATGGTAGAATTGCGCCGTTTATATGTTCTGATATGGCATTTTTGTCTAAAATACAGCAGGCAGGTAAAGATAACGTAGATATACTAATTGTTCCGGCTTCGGATTGGAAAGAAATGACATTGTTAGCTTCAAAAACAGCGATTGTGCGCGGGGTTGAAAATGGAAGCAATATAATCAGACATACTAATAACGGAATGTCGATTGTTTCAGATTTTAGAGGTAGTGTGCTGGCACAGACCGATTACTTTCAGTCTGATACAAAGACATTATCTGCACAGGTTATCACGAAAGGGCGATTTACTCTTTATTCGTATATGGGAAATCTATTTGTATATCTGTGTAATTTATATTTGTTAGAAAGTTTCATGTTTCCAAAAATTAAACGACTAATTAAGAAGTAGTTAAATTCCCGTTTATCGTTCTAATAAAAACTTAAAACAAGGCGGCGGAGCAGATGTTGACAATCCCGCCGCCTTACCTGTTATCGCTCCATATCTCGATTTCTGTGGGGCTGTTGTTCCTGCTGTTCCTGCCACAAGATACTGTAAACGCTCTTTTTGATTTTCTATGTTTCTTTCACTTCCTCTTTCAATGCAAGATTATGCACCTCATAGAACGATGGATGGTTTACAGTTACTTTTGAAATGTTATCGCCCATTTTTTAGGGCATTTTCAACAGCCCTTTTTATAACGGTGCTTGAATTTGTTGCGCCCGATATTGCGTCTACGTTTATTTTCTGTTCATCAACTATTTTGTTAGTTATGGCTTCTGCGGCTTTTCCACGTTCATGCCTATGCTTCAAAATGTTAATATTTGTAATTTCTCCATTTTGCACGGTAACTTCCACTTTGGCATATATAAAATTCACATCATATTCACCAATATAAACTCCATCGTAAATATCCGAAATATTTATTTCTTCAAATGTGGTTTCCTTTACTGCCTGTTTATAATCTGCAACACTTTTAAGATGAAGGATTCCCCAAACTAAGCCAATAAGTACAAGGAGCATAACAGCAAATAAAACTACTTTCTTTTTAGACATTCTCATTTCATACACCTTTCAATTTTTTTGATTGTTTGTTTTGGTAACTCTTTTTTACTCGCTGTACCCGCACATACAATTTTGCCTATCGGTTTCATTCCCGCTGTCTTAAAGAACTCGTCCATACAGCGGATTGCCCTTCTGCTTTGTCCCAATATCCACGAAAAAGGAAAAGGCGTGTTGCAGGAAGTTAAAAGCATATATTTCTTGCCCTTTAAACGTGGCTTAGGAAAAGTGCTTGTTTCCATAGCCGTTCCCAATAATCGGTCAAATAGATTTTTAACAGGAGCAGGCACATTTGCCCAATAGACAGGAGTTGCAAGCAAAACCGTTTGGCATTTCTGTAAGCACATTACAATTTCCTGTATATCGTCCTTTTGGATACAAGTGTGCGTATTCATGCAAGCCCTACAACCCATACAGTAAGAAAGATTTTTTTCGTATAGGTCAATCTTCGTTACGGTAAAGCCCATTTCTTCGGCTCTATGAATTGCATAATTTAGCATAGTTGCGGTCGTTCCGTTTGTATGAGGGCTTCCCAAAATAGCAAGCAATCGTTTTTCATTCATACTCATTCCTCCTTGTCTGCAATAGAGCAATACAGCATATGAAAGCCATACTCTAAGAACTGAATTTTTGATAATCCCATTACCTTTTTTATATATTCTTCTTTATTTGCTGCAAACTGAATAAGTCCAGACAGCATACCCCAAAAATTAAAAATAGTAGGCATGATTTTCAGATTACCTCGTAAATCGCCTTTATCTATGCCAAAGATTAAAAATTCCTTTATCTTTTCGTTTATTTCTTCCCCTATTTGATAAGTTTCTTTTTCTTCAGGAAGATAGTCATGGCTCTCAAAATCAATATTAATTTTATCTAATACCATTTTAAAGTAGAATGGAAATTCTTCTTGGTACTGAACTAACCCACGGCAAATAAACTTGTACTGTTCTTTTGTGGTTTCTTGTTGTTCCAGTGCAGAAACAATGTAACCATAAAGTTTTTTCATGCTATTCAGCACTAAGATACCAACAATTTCCTCTTTGTTCTCAAAATACACATATAAAGTCGCTTTGCTATATCCGGCTGCTTTTGCTATATCGTCCATAGATGTTGCTGCAATGCCTTTATTCATGAACAATACTGACGCAGCGGAAGCAATTTTTTCTCGATGTACACCTCTGGGCTCTTTTTTTCTTCGTGCCATTGCCTTCCTCCTATAATTAAACTCATAGTTCAATTATAGGAGGTTTTAGGAACAATGTCAACTTTTATCCGGGAAAAAGCATTTTAAAAAATGTATGTATGTATGAATAAGTGAGTGAGAGGAATTCCATAATCTGTTATGCACATTTCCACAATACTTGTCTTTTGGTCTTTAGCGTTTTTGGTTTGAAACAGTGTAATACCGTTGGTCTATCTCTTGTTTTTGTCTGCTCGCTTCTTTACTGTATATGAGCTTTAGGATTGGAAATGTCATTATTGCCATCATCGTATATCTTATTCAAAACTAAATAACATATGACCAAGAAAAAAACGGTGATTGCTCAATCAAATGATCACCAATTTTTTTCCATCCAAATCATATGGTACCAACGTTCCCACCATACAGTGATTTAAGCTCATCGTTATGGGCTTTTTTCATTTTTTGTTACTCATCCTTTACGCAAGTGCCTGTTTTTTAGAAATTCTGTCTCTCTTTTTGAAACACTTCAAATTCTTTATTCTTTTTTCACGTTCCAAATCACGAATATTGACAAACTGTCCGTAAACTCGTTCAACCATATCCGTACTCTTATGACCCAAAAACAGTGCCACATCCTCTATTTTCATTCCCCGCTTCAAAAGATTGACGGTTGCCGAGTGACGCATGCCATGTAATGTGATATTTCGCTTATACCCATGAATAACTTCACAGTTATCCTCTATACCTGTTATCCAATATGTAATAATAGAGAACTGCTCTTTTTATTTGTTTTGTTATAGCGTATAATTATGGTATGAGGGTGTTTAGGATGATAAAAGAGTTGTTGAAAAAAAGAATAGTGCAATTAGGGATTACCGTTGTTGTTCTAGTAGCTGCTGTAGGTGGTGGTTATGCTATTTATGAATCAAACAAAGTGAACATTGACTACACACTAAACAGTCATGTTGTAGAATACGGAGAGGATCAAACTAAAATTGATTGGTTGAAGCAAAGTACAACAAATGGCAATAAGGTAACAGTCGCAAAATTCGATACAAAAAAAATAGGAGAAATAGAAGTAGCATTTACCGTCTGTCTTGATGATACTTGCAAAGAGTTTTCGCAAAAGCTGGAGATCAAGGACACAAAAAGTCCTGTGATTGAATTGAAAAAGGAAAAGGTTGAGATTACAGAGGGAGATAAGTTTGATCCCGTAAGCAATATTGCAAGTGTAAAAGATGTCATTGACGGCGAAATCAAAAAAAGCGATGATAAGAAACTAACAAAAAACGGCTATCTGATTGACAGCAATGTTGATACAAAAAAAGCTGGAAGTTACAAAGTGAACATCATTGCTTATGACGTAAACGGAAACAAAACGGAAAAAGAATATGCTGTTACGGTTATGGAAAAATCAGAGGAACCAAAGCCGAGCCAAAACCAGACACAACAGCAGTCACCACAGACAAACTATACACCGCCCACTACTTCACAAAATCAAGGAAGTACAAAGCCGTCTACAAACAATAACCCGTCTAACAATCAGCAAACACAAACTTGTGTAGCAAACGGACAGTGGAAATCACTTGGAAATAGTAGTTATGCTGGATATGATTATGATGAAGTAATGCAATGGGGTAAAGATAATTGCCCTGAAATGCACAGAGTTTCAGTAGGGACGGTTCATGATATTTGTGGTAAACAAGGTTGGTCTGTAAGTTTCTATCCATTACAACAATAGAATATTAAATAAATCAAGGAACTCTTTATAGGGTTTCTTTTTATATAAATTGAAAATAAAGGAGGAACAAATTTTGAAAAAAATTAAAAATATAATGTCTAAGGTAAGTAATTCATTTCTTACCTTTTTTCTTTGTGCGACAAGCTTATTTACTAATGACCCAACTATAAAAGCATGATTTAAACGAAACATTTCTATAACCAAATAGAAAAAATTGATTTTTTTCAAAAAAATGCTTATAATAAGGATGGTGAAATGGTAAGTAGGCCAACAGAAAAGGAGTGAACGGCAATTCACTCCTTTTTATCGTAAATTATAGGCGATGCTTACACTACTTTCTGAGTTCTCTTATGTAGAAAATCAATGTAACTAATGCAACTACTTCCAATAACATTAGCAAAGTTGGTAAGTACGCCCAAGAATTTACGTTCTGCCATGTTATACCTACTTATCAGTGGTTTTCAATCGAGGTGGCATAAGCCTTATCTCCAATGGCTCCTATATTATACTTCATCCTGCATATTTTTTCAGTGCTTCATATTATGAAAACAATTAAATAAGAAATGCCAATTCATAAATGTTTAGCACTGAATATACATTTTTATCAATTATACGCAAAACTTACATTTATACATCCGATACAATCAATGATATAATTTCATCACATAGGAACAAAAAGTATATAACTCTCACAATAAAACATACAAAAGCATAAAACAAGTGAAATAATCAATGTCCAAATTTATAACCGCATTGATGAATTTTGCCTACTTTGACAAATCCCATATGTGAATGAAATTCTGCACTGCTTTTATTCAGACACTTATCTTCATGCGGTGGATAAGCAATACAAGCATATAGATTTAAAATTCCCATTTCTTGTAATTTTACCTCAAGTGTTTCATATAGTTTTCTTCCTAAACCGCATTTTTGTGAAACATGACCAATCATAAGCATGACGCTCTTTTAAATGTATGGCATAGGCAAATCCTTGTATCACACCATCTTTTTCAATAACAAGATAGGGATATTCTTTTATGATATCTTTCATATACGATATTAAAATTCATGTGATGTCGCTACATTTGTTTCAAACGTAACGGCAGTATATTTTACATAATACACATATATTTCCAAAATACGCTTTGTGTCTTCTATGCGTGCATTTCGAATGATCGCAATAGACATATGGCATCTCCTTAAACGATGATAAAAAGCATGATACTATGAAACCTGCATTTTTAAATATGCAAAAATAAAATCGTCTAAATCTCCATCCATAACATTTTGAATCTGACTTGTTTCTTGTCCGGTTCTAACATCTTTTACCAAAGAGTACGGATGAAATACGTAAGATCGAATTTGTGAACCCCATTCAATGAGTTTTTGTTCCCCTTTGATTTCTGCGAGTTTTGCCTCTTGTTCTTCGATCATCTTTTGATAGAGTCTGGACTTTAAAATGCGCAGTGCTTCCTCTCTGTTTTCATGTTGGGATCGGCCGTTTTGGCAGGTAGCGACAAGTCCGGTTGGTTTATGTACCATACGAACGGCAGAATCGGTCTTATTGATATGTTGACCACCGGCACCGGATGCACGTTTTGTTTCAACGATTAAATCTTCCGGTTTAATATCAATTTCAATTTCGTCATGAAATTGAGGCATGACATCTAAAGATGCAAAAGACGTGTGACGTCTGGCATTGGAATCAAAAGGGGAAATACGCACCAACCGATGAACGCCTTTCTCTGCTTTGAGATATCCGTATGCCTTATCGCCTTCTACTAAGAATGTTACAGATTTGATCCCTGCTTCATCTCCCGGTTGATAATCCAATGTTGTAATTTTGAAACCTTTTTTTCCTGCCCAGCGGGAATACATGCGATACAGCATCTCTGCCCAGTCACAAGATTCTGTTCCGCCTGCGCCTGGATGAATTTCTAAGATGGCATTGGATTGATCATATTCGTGTGATAAAAGCACTTTGATTTCAAATTCATCAAATGTTTTGCTAAATTCCATATATTCTTCTTCGCATAACAAAAATAAGTCTTCATCCATTTCTTGTTTTAATAAATCACAAGTTTCCAACAAAGAATCCAATGATGTTTTTAACGTTTCATAACTGTCGGTGATTTCTTTTAATGCATTCAGTTTTCTTATGACGTTCTGCGCTTGATTGGCATCACCCCAGAAATCGTCCTGCATTGTTTTTTGTGTGAGTTCTTCAATCTTGTATTTTTTTTCCGTTAAGTCAAAGTGACTCACCCAAAGAAGCAAGCTTCTTTGAGTGAGTATCCAATCCTTGTTTTATTTCATAGAGTTCCATTATTGTTGTTCCTCTTCTTCTTTCTTTTGAACCTGCACTTTTAATGCGAAGAATACCACTTCACGCGCAATACGCTGCATCATTTCTTCAAACATTTCATAACCTTCGGATACATAAGCTTGTAATGGGTTGTTTTGTGCATAAGAACGCAAGTGAATGCCACTGCGCAGTTTATCCATCATATCGATATGCTCAATCCAGTTGCGATCCATATTACGCAATACAATCGTTTTTTCAAAAGGCAGGAATTGTTCCTTTACCGGTTCAATTTTATCTTCATACATTTTGAAAATCTTATCTGCACAATAACGAATCGCCTGTTCTTGGTTCATACCTTTCAGTTCATCCGGCAGGATCGCATTTTCTTCCATCCCGATCATGACCAAACCTTGTATCACGCTGTCTGCCTGTATTGTATCGTCATGATGCGCATGATCCACATTCGCTGAGACAATGTCATTGACGACACGATCCACCATATCTTTGACAATCGTATGCACGTCGTCATTTTCTAAGACAAAGTTTCGCTGTTCATACATAATTTCACGCTGTTTTCTCAACACATCATCATAATCCAGCAGTTGTTTACGCACATCGAAGTTATAACCTTCTACACGCTTTTGTGCTTGTGAAATGGATTTGGTGACAATTTTAGATTCTACTTGTTGATCTTTGATGGACGCAAACAAACTTTCCAGTTTCTCTCCGCCGAAACGAATCATCAGTGTATCCTGAAGGGAAACATAGAAACGAGAAAATCCCGGATCACCTTGTCGACCGCTTCGTCCACGCAGCTGATTGTCAATACGTCTGGATTCATGTCGTTCACTGCCCAATACCGCAAGACCGCCCAAAGCACGGGATTCATCGGTCAGTTTGATATCGGTACCACGTCCTGCCATATTGGTCGCGATCGTAACAGATTTTACATGACCGGCTTTTGCGATAATCTCTGCTTCTCTGGCATGGTTTTTCGCATTCAGCACTTCATGAGGGATTTTGCGTCTTTGCAACATTTCTGACAACAGTTCACTGGTTTCTACAGCCACGGTACCTACCAATACAGGCTGACCGCGCTCATACAGCTGTGCCACTTCGTCACAAAGCGCTTTGAATTTTAAGTCTTTGGAACCCCAAATCGCATCCGGATGATCAATTCTTGCGACCGGACGATTGGTAGGAATCACAATGACACGCATGTTGTAAATTTCCAAGAATTCTTCTTCTTCGGTTTTGGCAGTACCGGTCATACCTGCCAGTTTTTCATATAGACGGAAGAAATTTTGGTAGGTAATCGTTGCGAGGGTGCTTGTTTCTTCTTTGATTTTCACACCTTCTTTTGCTTCGATAGCTTGATGCAATCCATCGGAATAGGCACGTCCGGGCATGGTGCGTCCTGTGAATTGATCCACAATAACGATTTCATCCTCCTGCACGACATATTCCACATCTTTCATCATGATGTAATTCGCTTTTAACGCCTGCTGGATATGATGTACCAACTGTGTATGTTCAATATCATATAAGTTCTTGATTTTGAATTTTCGTTCTGCGACACTGACGCCTTTTTCCGTTAATTGAATTTGTCTTGTTTTTTCATCGATTTCATAATCTTCTTCATGCAGTTTCTTTACAAACTGGTCTGCTTGAAGATATAAATTAGCCGTCTGCTTCTTTCCACCGGAAATAATCAAAGGCGTTCTGGATTCATCAATTAAGATGGAATCGACCTCATCTACAACAGCCATATATAATGGTCTTTGTACACGGTCTTTTACATCCGTGACCATATTGTCACGCAGATAATCAAATCCTAGTTCAGAGTTCGTTGTGTAAGTAATATCACATGCATATGCCTGACGTTTGCGAATAGAATCCATTGCGCGCATGTTTACACCTACACTCAGTCCTAGGAAACGATAAATTTCCCCCATCCATTCGGCATCACGTCCTGCCAAATATTCATTGACGGTAATAACATGGATACCTTTGCCCGCCAATGCATTCAAATACACGCACATAACGGCGGTCAACGTCTTACCTTCACCGGTTTTCATTTCCGCAATATCGCCTTCATGCATCGCTGCCGCACCCATGATCTGTACAAGATATGGATATTCACCGATAACGCGTCCGGCAGCTTCACGAGCAACAGCGAACGCTTCAATTTTTAAATCATCCAAAGTTTCACCGTTTGCATATCGTTCTTTGAATTCATCTGTTTTTGCTTTGAGTTCATCGTCACTTAATGCTTTCATGGATGATGATAATGCATCTACATCATTTGCGATTTTTTCTAATCTGTTTAAAATTTTCTTTTCACCACTGAACAGTCGTTCAATAAAATTTGCCATTCAAGTAATCCTCCAATCGATTATTGTATTTCATTTTGTGTTTCATACGATATCTATTTTAACATATTATCCTATATCTTGCGATAGAAAATACCTATGAATATAAGGAAATGAGTGATTAAGGTTACTATTCACAGATGACAAAAAAAGAGCGAACAATTATAAATCAGATTCAGAAAAAGCAATATTGTCTTTATTTATACTTGTAAGGATATCTTATGATTATGGACATCGTTCTTATCGTATGTTCCAATCTTTAACATGACGTTAAATATGATAAAATCAGATAGCATGCATTCATTCTCTGTATCTAATTTTCCAAAGTGATTGTTAAAAATTCAAAATATATATGAACGCCAAAGAAAAAGAACAGTTTTGCCTGTCCTTTCATTTAACCAATCGCATATGTTTATGAATTATTCCACAATCGTTTATTTCAGTTTTTGAATTTCTTTTATGGAAAGATCTGTTGCATTCGTAATATCCTCCGATGACAGAACATCTGTTAAAACCAAAGATTTGGCGTTTGAAATTTTTGTTTCTTCACGTCCTATTTTAAATCCTTCTTTAAGTCCAAGCAAATGGTTTTCTGTAGCGACATCTCATATCATGAATAAGTTTATCAAATTGTATTTGATACAGGTAGAAGTAAACACAAACCATTACAATCTTAACAATGACTTTAAAAAAACGATCATACAAGATAACATGTATTCGTCCTAACTGATGATTTTTTTAAGACTTTACACATGAAAAATACAGAAACATTATATTACAATTTCGTAAAAGTTTAATATGATTCTAAAAAAGAAATGTATACAGGAGATACGATGACTGCACACAACTTATTGCTAAAAAAATTTCATTGTTAAGGTACATGGGTTAAAAAAATTACCAATCTTTATAACAATTCTTTCATACGATGGGTTCATTTGTATCTTGATGGCGAACAATACCTTGTTCATCCACATAAATACGTTCGAGGGAAACGCCCTTTTTTTTCGCCTGTTGTATTTGTCGGGTGACCATATCATCTGTAGATGCATCCTTATGTTTTCCACGGATGTAATCTTTTAAAGACTTGAGCCAACTCAATACGCTGATCGCAACACAGACATAGAGTCCATATAGAACAAGCTGCTCATTTTCCGTAGTCCAGCTTGTGAAAAAGGTACTGATGATCGCAATAAGCAGATAGAAAAAAGGTAGTGTTAATCTTAATTTTCCTGCAATTTTTTTAAAAATGGATATGAGAAACATTATCAATAATGAACATAACAATAAAAATGTAAGTAATGTCATAAATAAACCTCCTATAATGACAACAGTATATCAAGGAAGTCGCAAGGGCGCAATGAAAAATCAAAAGAAATCATCTTGTACATCTTCCTATCCAACATCCGTCGGTTGTAGGATTTATTTTTTCATAATATATGGTATAATTTTACTAACTAAGCAAGGGAGGCAGCGTATGAAAGTTCTGGATACTTTAGGAAAAGTAAAAAAAGCCATAGGTGGAATTGTTGCGATCGTAATCACCATCGCCGTTATTTTTACTGCGGGCGTTATGTATGCAGGAAGAAATGCCGATCCGGTTGTAACATCAACCGCGTTGACCCAACAGCTTCAAGAAGTCAGTGAACTGGCAGTTATGGAGTATAATTACACCAAAGTCGGTAAATTTGAGAATTCACTAACCTTCAACGGCTGGAACATTCCGTTGACTAAGAAAAGCTTTCTTTTAACGTATGCAGGGGAATTAAAAGCGGGTGTGCGTATGGATCAGGCAGAAGTAGAAGTGCAGGGAAAAAATATCACCGTTTTATTGCCACCGGTAGAAATATTAAGCAATATCATCGATGAAAACAGTATTGAAGTTTATGATGAAACAAAGAATATTTTTAATCCGATCAGTGTGGAAGATTATACATACTTTGCGACAGAACAGAAAGAGCGTGTCGCTGATGAAGCAATCGAAAATGGTTTATTAAGTGAAGCTGCCACAAAGACACAATCAACCATACGAAAATATTTTAATATGATCCCGGAAATCAAAGAAGATTATAATATAGAAATAAAATTCAAAGAGATCACAGAAGACGATCAAAACAATGAAACTACAACA
>Ga0224740_10414_pt1 | contig 12043 bp, 9 predicted proteins | sample LIM_E_Water_Bulk_FD_161634 | JGI IMG/M metagenome (GOLD analysis project Ga0224740, IMG submission 161634) | Enriched cells from gastrointestinal tract of the lab mouse from Pacific Northwest National Laboratory (PNNL), Richland, Washington... | ecosystem: Host-associated > Mammals > Digestive...
TCATAGGAAAATGCCAGAAAAGTATTGTGTTCATCCGGCCATAGCCACCGCCAGCCCTGTCCCTTTTTGACCTTTTCGCCCTTTCTGGAGTTACAGTATGTGCAGATAAGGAAACGCTTCCTGATAAGAAGCTATCTCCATATAAGGAGGGTCCCCCTTTTCTATCGGCCTCATTCCTTTCCTCCTATTTCAGAAGCTCTACTCAGGTACTTCTGGTTCAAAAAGGCATAGTATGCCGGATTGTCGCCAAACCTGGCGGTCAGGCGCTCCAGTTCTTCCTTTATCTCTTTCAGCGCTTCCCTGTCCGTCGCCCTCTCCAGGCCCGCAAAGTACGCTTCCGCCGATTCATACATTTTCTGCCGTTCCTCACTGTACTGAGGGTTCTCCACATCCATAATGTTCTCGGCGATATCCTCTATGCTCTGGCTATAGTATTCCTCCTCAATCTCCCCGTCCATGGAAATCAGCTTCCCTTTTTTCAGAGATTGTATCAAAAAGGGCGAGTGGCTGGCACAGATGAACTGCACTCTCGGGAAAATCGTCGTCAATGTAGCGATGATCCGCCTTTGCCACTTTGGATGAAGGCTTAAGTCCAGCTCGTCAATAATTACTACCCCGGGAGTTTTCTCCAGGGTATCTTCCTTTAAATATGGATTCAGGATGCACATCCGGGTCGCGATATCTGCCACGATTTTGATTACATTTCGATACCCATCGCTCAGTCCATCAAAGGGTATCCATGTACCGTCGCTGTCTACCACCGCAAGGCCATTATAGCGCAGAGAGTATTCAATCCTTTCCCCCTCTGCCATTTCCTCTTCCATGCTTTTGTTGATTGCATCCATGATCAGGGTATATGCCGGAAAATCGACCCCCTTTTTCTCCTGCGCAGCTACCTCTTTCAAATGGCGGATTTAATTAAACGGAATCTGCATTCCACGGTTCGAATCCAGGCATCGATGATAGGCATCCGTCCGGTTCGGAATATCATAGTTGAAATCAGAGCTTCTGTTTTCCTTCCACAGCCGCCCGGAGCTCAGGTACAGCACCAACGGAAAAATGAACTTTGCGTCCGTCCCGTCTCCGGCCTTAATCGCCTTCTCCCACTCCATCACCATTTTCTGCATGGGATTGCTGCCCGAAAACTTTGTCCGATTGTCTTTTTTCTCCACTACGCGCTTGTAATAATGCTTTTTTTCGTTTATCATCAGCTCCGATGCTATATAGCAGGGGTATTGTTCTATTCCTGTCCCTACCAGGACATCCGGTTCCATATTCCGCTGCCCTTTTCGCCGCACGTCGCTATCCGATATATTCCTGACAAAACGGCTTGGAACATATGTCCTGTATGCCGCAAGGTATGCCCCCAGAGCAACCGTGACGGCTTCCAGAATCGTTGTCTTTCCGGAAGCATTTTCCCCTATCAGCAGATTCATGTTCCTGTCTAACTTAAATTCTACATTTTCGAATTTGCGATAGTTATGAAGTTCTATCCTTTCAATATAAAAGTTTTGCAAGACATCTGCCTCCTATTCAAAATGCTACCGGTAAGCCGACTCTACCGGACTGTTCCGCATTTGCGTCACAGCATCTTCACCATGATCGCCTCGTCCCGGTATGTGCCGTCCTTCAGCTTGAAGGCCCTGGGCTGGACGCCGTATCTTTGGAAGCCGTGCTTTTCGTACAGGTGGAGCGCCCTTGCATTGTCCTCGAAGGTGCCTAGCTCGAGCTGCTCGAAGCCGTTTTTGCGGCACTGCTCTATGGCGATTTCCAGCATGATGCCGCCCAGCCCTAAGTTGCAGTAACTCTGCTGGATGGAAACCCCCAGATAAGCCCTGTGGCAGTATTTCAGATAGCTTCGGACATAAGATACCCCCCAGGTCCGCGATGACGCGCCCTTCCAGAAAGGCCGTCACCATAAAGCATTTCGGGCTCTCCGCAATCTCCGTCAGGCTGGCTCTCATGACACCTATGTCATAAATACACTCCTCCGGATACCTGGACATGAAATAAGTCTCCGCCGATGTGATTGTCCGGTGGGCGCACAGGGACTCCGCGTCCTCTGCCGCCGCGCTCCGGATGGTGACATGCTCTCCTGATGGGAATGTCATCTCCCTTGGTTCAATCAACATGATATCCACCGCCTTTCCCGGCATCCGTCATGACACCGGTCCCTTTCCTCCGCTTCCTCTTGCCTCATCTGCTTTCCTTCCATGTCGGATCCCCGGATATGCCAAAAGGGCAGAAGCCACGCAAGGCCCTGCCCTCCGCTCTCCGTCATCCCACCCGGTTGTAATTGATCAGGCAGCCTTTCAGGATAATCTGACGCTCCTCGTCGGTCAGTTCGCCCAGGCGAAGGGTGAAAGCTTTCAGGCCGTCCTTGTCCACCCGGTAGGCCACAATCGTCTCCGCTTTCTCCTCCACGGTCTTCCGGATGCCGGGGAAGAAGAGATAGTCCAGGTTCTGAAAGGGCAGCTCTCCCTCTTCGATCAGGAAGGGCAGCATGCCCCAGTTGATCAGGTTGGAGCGGTAACGCTTCGTGGCATATTCATTGGCGATATTTGCCCAGCCCCCCAGCACCTTCTGGCAGGAGGCGGCCTGCTCCCTGGCGGAGCCGTCGCCGGGCTTCACGGCGAAGATGGTGGAGCCGAAGCCCGTGTTGGAGTGGTCCGCCTCAGGGTACTGCCCCCTGATCACGCCCATCAGCTCCTTCAATACGGGCAGCTCATGGCATGGATGCCCCCCGGCCATGCGGGCCTTCTCCGCCTTCTGGATCTCCTTGGCCCGGGCCACGTAATCCGGATCCTTGCGGCTTAAGGTGAACTCCGCCAGCCCCAGGGGATTGGAGCGGTAGGAGGAGGTCTCCCCGGAAGGAATCAGCTCGTCCGTGGTGGTGACAGGATCGTGGATCTCGCTGACCACCTGCAGCAGGAGGTTCTCCGGCAGCGCCCCCATCTCGGGCCAGTCCTTGATGTTGGGCCCCAGCTGGATCTCCACGCCGGGATCCGCCACGCCCCTGGAATCAAAGACCCGGTTCCGGTATATCTTGCTGTCGAAATGATACTTATATTTGGACAGTTCCCCGTCAAATTCCGTGGCCGGGGTCAGCACGCCCTTGTTGGCCGCGGTGGCGGCGATGGAACGGGCATCCATCAGGGCCACTGAAGAAATCTGGCCGTTCTGGAGCTTGCTTCCCTCTCTGTTGGGGAAGTTCCGGGTGGAATGGCGGATGCTGAAAGCATTGTTGGCCGGGGTGTCCCCCGCGCCGAAGCAGGGGCCGCAGAAAGCCGTCTTCATCACAGCGCCCGTCTCCAGGATGGCCGCCGCGCAACCGTTGCGCACCAGCTCCAGGTAGACAGGCATGGAGGCCGGGTACACGCTTAAGGTAAAGCTGTCAGAGCCGATGGAGCTGCCCTTCAGGATGTCCGCCGCGGCGCAGATGTTCTCGAAGCCGCCGCCCGCGCAGCCTGCGATAATGCCCTGCTCCACCGTGAACTTCCCGTCCCTCACCTTGTCCTTCAGAGAAAACCGCAGAGGCGACCCGTCCGGGCCCTTTGCGCCGTCCAGGCTCACCAAAGCGCGTTTCTCCGTCTCCTCCAGGATGTCCATGAGATTGGCGTTCAGCTCCTCGATGGTGTAGGTATTGCTGGGATGGAAAGGCATGGCGATCATGGGGCGCACTTTGGACAGATCCACCTGGATCATGCCGTCATAATAGGCCACTTCCCCGGGAGCCAGCTTCCTGTAATCCTCTTTCCGCCCGTGGATTTCATAGAATTCCTCAATCTCCCCGTCTGTCTCCCAGATGGACGACAGGCATGTAGTCTCCGTGGTCATCACATCGATGCCGATGCGGAAGTCCGCGCTCAGGGAGGCCACGCCGGGGCCTACGAACTCCATCACTTTATTTTTCACATAGCCGTTCTTGAACACGGCGCCGATGATAGCCAGGGCCACGTCCTGAGGGCCCACGCCCTTCACAGGCTCTCCCGTCAGGTACACGCCCACCACCTGGGGCCTGCCTATGTCATAGGTCTGGTTCAGCAACTGCTTCACCAGCTCCGGGCCGCCCTCGCCCACTGCCATGGTGCCCAGTGCGCCGTAGCGGGTGTGGGAGTCGGAGCCTAAAATCATCTGGCCGCCGCCCGCCAGCATCTCTCTGGCATACTGATGGATCACTGCCTGGTGGGGGGGCACATAGACGCCGCCGTATTTCTTGGCGCAGGACAGACCGAACATGTGGTCGTCCTCATTGATGGTGCCGCCTACGGCGCACAGGGAATTGTGGCAGTTGGTGAGTACATAGGGCATGGGGAATTTCTCAAGCCCTGAGGCCCTGGCAGTCTGGATGATGCCTACAAAGGTAATGTCGTGGCTGGTGAGCTTGTCGAATCTAATCTTCAGCTTGTCCATATTGCCGGAGGTGTTGTGGCTCTCCAGGATTTCATAACAGATTGTCTGTTTTTTCGCTTCCTCTCTGGTGATTTCCTTTCCGGTTCTGCTGCGAAGCGCCTGCTGCGCCTCGGGCGTATCGGCGATGATCTCCCTGCCGTTTACCAGGTAGGCGCCGCCTTGCATTAATTCTACCATAATGTTGGGTTCCTTTCTTATTGTTGTTTGGTGTTCCGCAGATACCAGAAAACTGCAGATTCCTCATTATCAAAGTTCCTGTAAAGCATGGTATTCACCGCACCGATCACAAAGCCGCACTTGGCATAGAAACGGCAGGCCAGCAGGTTATTGTCCTGTGTCTCCAGTGCCAGCCCCTTCATACCGGAATCTTCCGCCCATTGAACCGCCTTTTGTATCAGACCGGTGCCCACGCCCTGTCCTCTGGCGGATTGTGCGACGCAAATGTCCTCTATAAACGCATATCTGTTCCAGTCTTTTCTCAGGACGATCTGTCCGATGCATTCGCTGCCGGAATAGGCCAGATAAATGGTTTTGTCCGGATTATCTATATAAGCAGCGTAATCCAAGTCATCGTCCGGATATGCCTTTACATAGGATTGTCCGTAGATTTCTTCTGTATATGTCCATATTCCGTCTGCTAATGCAGGTTTTATTTTCCCGATAATCCGAAAGGGCTGATTCGCCTTGTTTATATCCGCAAGGTTCTGCCGATTTATTTTTACAATCTCCAAATAAGCTCCTCCCCGAATCGCTATTTCCGCAGCACTTCCTCCGGTTCATTCTCCGCCGGTGATATGAATCAGGATTGCCTCCCCCCGGAATCCGGCACCGCCTACCAATTGCAGCACCTGCTTTTCCCCTTCTATGACATCTCTGTCATAAAAATGGACATGGCCCGCCAGCACCAGCTCCACCGGGCTGGAAGCAGCGGTGGTACGGCTCACGAACCGCTCCGAATCCTCATTGGGATAAATCCCGCCGTAATTACCCGCCCCAATCACTACAGGGCTGCTCCAGGCTTCCCTGGCCTTCCCCAGCACCGACTGGGTCATGAAGGGCACATGGGCCAGGACGATCACAGGCCTGCCCTCTGCCAGAATCTCCTCATATGCCGGGAACACGCCAACCTCCACCTGGCCCGGGCTGTCGTCAATGCCCACCACCGTAAATTCTCCGAAATCCAGTGAGTGAATCACTGTATTATCCTGCATGAACGGCTCCAGCAAAGGCAGATAGGCCTCCTTCCCCGCCTCCGTCATATACTCCCAGGGATAGGTCCAGTCGTGGTTGCCATTGACATACAGATAGGGCATGTCCAGCTGCCCCAGCTGCTCTTCCAGCCACCTGAGATTGGCTTCCGAGGGCGTGTCGATGATGTCTCCGCCCAGCAGGACGGCATCCACCCCGTTCTCATTGGCATACCGAATCCACTCCGGGAACTGCTCCGCTGACGGCACCCCTTCCTCATTGAAAAAGGTGGGATACCGGGCCTCCTCGTTGGCCGCCTCCTGCTCCGAAGCCCCCTGGCTTTGGACGATCGCATGGGTATCCGTCAAAAACAGCAGGGTATACTCCCCCTCGATTCCCTTCAGCCGGACAGTCTCCTCCGTGATATGCTTCTCCCAGGCTCCACCAGGCCCCGTCCCTTCCTTTTGGCCTCCCTCACCGGCATTGCCGCAGCCCGTGAGAACGGCCAGGCCCAGCAGGCATATTACCGCAAAGGCGTGCCCAATCGCACGCCTTTGCAACATTTTATCCTTTTTATTCAAATAAGACACTTCTATTTCTCCAGTTTACAGAGTCACCTTGTCCAGATGCCAGATTTCATCCACATACTGCTGGATGGTCCTGTCGGAGGTGAACTTGCCGGAGCATGCCACATTCAGGATGGCGCTCTTCGCCCAGCCCTCGCTGTCTCTGTAGGCAGCCTCCACTTTCCTCTGGGCCTCCGCATAGGGCTTGAAGTCCTTCAGGATGAAGTAGGTATCCGCCCTGGAGGTGGACAGGGTGTTCAGCAGGGAATTGTACAGGGTGCGGAACAGCTCCTTGTCCTTGTCATAGGTTCCGTCGATCAGCTGGGTCAGCACCTTGTGGATGTCCTTGTCGCTGTTAAAAATCTGCATGGGATCGTAGCCGCCGTTGTTTTCGTAATTGATGACCTCATCTGAGGACAGGCCGAAGATGAACGCGTTCTCCTCTCCCACCTCTTCCACGATCTCCACATTTGCGCCGTCCATGGTGCCCAAAGTCAGGGCGCCGTTGAGCATGAACTTCATGTTGCCCGTGCCGGAGGCCTCCTTGCTGGCAGTGGAAATCTGCTCGGACACATCCGCTGCGGCAAAGATGATCTCCGCGTTGGACACATTGTAGTTCTCGATGAATACCACCTTGATCTTGCCGCCGATGGAAGCATCGTTGTTCACCACTTCCGCCACCGCGTTGATCAGCTTGATGGTGAGCTTGGCGTTCTTATAGCCCGCCGCGGCCTTGGCCCCGAAGATGAATGTCCTGGGGAAGAACTCCATCTCCGGATGGGCCTTCAGCTCATTGTACAGATACATCACATGGAGGATGTTCATCAGCTGCCTCTTGTACTCATGGAGACGCTTTACCTGTACGTCGAAGATGGAGTTGGGATCCACATCGATGCCGTTGTGCTCTTTGATATATTTCGCTAGGCGCAGCTTGTTCTGGTACTTGATCTCCATGAACTCCTTCTGAGCCTTCTTGTCCTCCGCCAGGGCCTTGATGCCCGCGATCTGGGGCAGATCCGTGATCCAGCCGTCGCCCACCTTGGAGGTGACCCAATCGGCCAGCAGGGGATTGCCGTGGAGCAGGAAACGGCGCTGGGTGATGCCGTTGGTCTTGTTGTTGAAGCGCTCCGGGAACATCTCGTAGAAATCCTTCAGCTCCTGGTGCTTCAAGATTTCCGTATGCAGCCTTGCCACGCCGTTGACGGAATACCCGGCCACGATAGCCATATGGGCCATCTTCACCTGTCCATCGTACAGGATGGCCATCTTGCGGATCTTCTCCTGGACATCCACGCCGTGTACGCCCCTGTATTTCTTCTCGATCTGGCGGATGAACCTGCGGTTGATCTCGTCCACGATCTGGTACACCCTGGGAAGCAGCCTGGAGAACAGGTCGATGGGCCATTTCTCCAGGGCCTCCGCCATGATGGTATGGTTGGTGTAGGCGCAGGTCTTTGTGGTGACTTCCCAGGCCTCCTCCCAGGTCAGGTCATAGTCGTCCAGCAGGATGCGCATCAGCTCCGGGATGGCCACGGTAGGATGGGTATCGTTGAGCTGGAAGGTCACCTTCTCATGGAAGCGGCGGATGTCGTCATGCTTCCTCATATACTTGTCCACGGCCTCCTGGACGGAAGCGGAGATGAAGAAATACTGCTGCTTCAAGCGAAGCTCCTTGCCCGCGTAATGGTTGTCGTTGGGATAGAGGACATTCACCAGGTTCCTGGCCAGGTTCTCCTGCTCTACTGCCTTGCTGTAGTCGCCCTTGTCGAAGGAATCCAGCTGGAAGCCGCCCATGGACTCCGCATCCCACACCCGCAGGGTGTTGACGATGCCATTGCCATATCCCACGATAGGCATGTCGTAGGGGATGGCCTTCACCGACTGGTAGTCCTCCTGCACATAATGGTTCCTGCCGTTCTCATCGGTGCGCACGGTGACATAGCCGCCGAATTTCACCTTCTTGGCATACTCCGGCCTACGCAGCTCGAAGGGATTGCCCTCCGCCAGCCAGTCGTCCGGAATCTCTATCTGGAAACCGTTCTCGATCTTCTGCTTGAACAGGCCGTAGCGGTAGCGGATGCCGCAGCCATAAGCGGGATATCCAAGGGTGGCCAGGGAATCCAGGAAACATGCCGCCAGCCGTCCCAATCCGCCGTTGCCCAGCGCCGCGTCGGGCTCCTGGTCTTCCAGCACATTGATGTCCACGCCCAGCTCCTCAAGGACTTCCTTCGCCCCCTCGTAGGCCTGGAGGTTTACCATGTTGTTGCCCAGCGCGCGGCCCATGAGGAATTCCATGGACATATAGTACACCATCTTGGGGTCTTCCCTGTCATAGGCTTTCTGGGTGTTCATCCAGTTGCCGATGACCCTGTCCTTGATAGAATAGGAAGCCGCCTGGAAAATCTGCTGGGGAGTGGCCTCCTCCAATGTCTTGCGGTACATGTTCATGACATTATACAGGACACTCCTCTTGAAAAGCTCCTTGTCGAACGTGGGCTTCTTCTCAGAGGCTTCCGGCATGTCCGTCTGCGTCTTTGCTTCCGTCGTGTTCGTCTTCTTCACTTCTTTCTCCTTTCACACTCTCAATCTATTTTAAGGCAAAACTCAATGAATCGGCCTTATTGCCCGACTGTTTTTTATTATACCAAAATTCGCCAGGCATTCCAACTGCTTTTTGCACAAAATTAGAAGACAAAATTACAATTTTTCAAAATATTGTGTGGAAGTCTGCCGAAATACCCTTCACCCAATCAGCACTTCCTTCCCCCGAAACGCAAGACCATACTTCCGAATCCTGTCCGTTGGAATGCCTTTCGCTTCCAGAGCCGCCGCATATTTCATGTCTTCAATCTGCTTCAATGCAGACTGTACCGTGTCTTCCAGCGTCCGCTCTCCCCCTTCCGGGTCATGTACCTTGAATTCCATAATAATCGCGTCTTTAAAGCGATTATTTGTTATCGCATCTTCCTCCTGGTCCTGCGGCTCCAGCATCACGTCGTACCTGCCGAAACCGCTCTCCCTGTTGGAATTGACCACATATTGCCCGCGCAGATCCACCAGCAGCCCCAGGACGAAGCCATGGTAGAACCGCTCCGGCTCATTCGCTTCGGATGGCCTGTTCCCGCTGTCAAAGAAGCTGAAAGTATCCAGGGCAACCCGGTTCATGTAAAGGTTCATCTCGCGGAGGTCGCCTTTCAGCAGGGCCTTCACGAACCCATTGTAGGCGGGGGTGTATTCCTTAAACCACTCGTCGACCATCCCTTCGAACATGGATTGGACTTCCCTGTTCGTCAGGGCCAGGTCATATTCCGGCCTTCCCCTTTCCATATCAAAGACAACCGAATCCACGCGCAGATAGCCGCTGGCAAGGAGCAGGCTCCAGACGGCGCTGCCCTTATAATCCAATTGATTGAAGACAATCTGCTCGTCCAATGCCGTATGGTAGGCATCTCCCTTCAGAAGGCTCTCCATCACCATCTTCACCTCCGGGCCGCTCCCGCGGATCAGCTTCCCTGCCAGGCTGTTGGAGCTGGTGTTCGCCCAGTAGGCATCCAGCCTGCCCTTGTCCAGGAAGTTCAGGATGGACCAGGGATTGTAGATGCCCCGCTTGTCCCCAAAGGCAAAGCCATCATACCAGCTCTTCACGTCCTGCTTCTTCCCGCCCAAGCCATATTCCTCCAATGCGGCGAATACCTCTTCCTCCGTAAAGCCAAAGGAATCTGTATATTTATTGGACGTGGCAGTCACTACCTCCAGATTGTTCAGATCCGAGAACAGCGATTCCTTGCTGATTCGCGTAATCCCGGTCAGGATTGCCCTCTCCAGGTAAGGGTTCGTCTTGAACGCGGCATTGAACACTCCTTTCATGAAGTCTGACAGCTCTGTCCAATAGCCGTTCAGATAGGCCTCCTGCATAGGAGTATCATACTCGTCCAGCAGGATGATGACTTTCTTCCCATAGTAGCGCGACAGGTAATTGGATAAGGCATTCAAGGAATCTGTGGCCATATAGTCTTCCATATCCACCGATATCTCCCGCCATGTGCCCTTCTCGTCCTGGTTCAGACAGCCGCTGTCGGCCAGGAAGGCATATTTATTATACAGATTTTTGATAATCAGGCATATCTTCTTCCTCGCGTTGATGAAGTCCGTCTCCTTCACCTTGGCAAAGGACAGGCTGATGACGGGATAGGTCCCCTGCAGCTGCCTGTACTTATAATCCTCTTCCGTAGGCTTCTCCCCTCCAGGGGAACCGTCCTTGCCAGTCTTGGCCTGCCAGATAGAGAACCCTTCGAAAAGTTCCCCGCCGCCTGAATGTTCCACAGAGAAAAAATGCTCCACCATGCTCATGTTAAGGGTCTTGCCGAAACGTCTTGGCCGGGTAATCAGGGTGACTATGTCATTGTTCTCCCACCACTCCTTTATAAATTGAGTCTTGTCGATGTAGAAACAACCTGACCGAATCAACTGCCCGAAGTCCTGATGTCCGATACCTACCGTCCTTGCCATGGCGACACCCTCCTGGAAAATATTTGCCCTGTCTGCGCTGCCCTGCAGGGAGCTACCGCAGAACCTATAAGACTTGATTCTATGGTTCTATTCTAAGGGATTCTTTGGAAAAGTCAATGGAGAGTTCGCGTTACCAGCACTCGCAATCAAATGTGCCAGCGGCATCAACAGCCAGTACCTCTGAATTCCTTTCGAGGAACGAACCTGGTATCTGTCAAATGCCAGTTTGTCCTTAGACTGACGGAAGACGGCCACCTTTCCGTATATCTGTCCAGAATCTCCTGGGTGCCCAGAGAGGCATCCGTGCTGATAAAAGCCCGCAGGGCCCCTGGAGCATGGAACGCATCCTTTGGATAGCTGATCAGTACTGCTGCATCATCAATGCCATTGAAGCTTCCTTCATACCGATAGACATAATAGCTCTGATTGCCAATGGTCACGAGGCTGACATCGGCATCCGCCTTCCATATATGAATCGCAAGTTTGCTGACCTCCTGCACAATCTTCACTTCGAATCTGGACTTGTCGTACATGACGATGGTGTAATTAAGGACTAGGCATTTCACACTCCATATCCGCCGCCTCGCCCTGTTCCCGGGCAAGGCAGCCAAATCATCACGTCAGTCCCTGCAAAGGGCTTATGGCACCTGACGTAGATATCGCATAGTTCGCCTAACTGGCATGTAAGGCGAACTTTTTATCAAAAAACAAATAACATCCGCACACGCAATCCACAAATCACCAACCCCCTGGGATGCCTGGCCTCCATCCCTGCGCCTCAGTGCCCGGTATCCACATACACGATGCTGGAGTCCCCTTTCCCGGCCTGCTCCAGGACCGCGGCCATCAGTTTCTGGAAGGAGCCGTAGGAAGAAGTGGCCCCGGTGAGGGCGTCGATCTCCCCTTCCCCCTGTTTCTCCAGAAGCTGCCCGGCGTAAAAGCGGGTGTACTGGTTCGGGTAGGTGCCCGTCACGTCCAGCATGGACTGCATGTAGGCAGTGTCCCAGCTCTTGATGAATCCGCTGGCGTTCTCCGCATTGTACTCCACGGAGACGATGCTCCCGTCCTTCACCATGATGGTGATATATTCCCTCCAGCCATGGCTGTACTCGGCGGCCTGGGCGGTGTAGTAGCCGTCCTGGAGCCCTGCCTGGCCGCTGCCGCAGGCTGTCAGGAATCCCGTCACCAACAGGGCCAATACGATGCTTACTATCCTTTTCATCTGCCCCTTCCCTCCTTCACCACAAATCTCTTCACCTGGTCCTGAAGGGCCTCCGCCTCTCTTGCCAGGCCGGAGCTGGACTGCTCCGTTCCGGCGGCATTCTGCAGGTTTCTCTCCGCAATGGCCGAAATCGTCCCGATCCGCT
>Ga0224740_10416_pt1 | contig 12013 bp, 20 predicted proteins | sample LIM_E_Water_Bulk_FD_161634 | JGI IMG/M metagenome (GOLD analysis project Ga0224740, IMG submission 161634) | Enriched cells from gastrointestinal tract of the lab mouse from Pacific Northwest National Laboratory (PNNL), Richland, Washington... | ecosystem: Host-associated > Mammals > Digestive...
TTAGGAAATATCGAATATTTGCGTTAAATTGCCGCACGACGGAAAAAGAAAAAAGCCGTCGTACAGCAATCATTACTCATGTGTAAAAATATTTTATGGACGGCTTTGAAATTCAGAGCCGCCTATTTTATTATGTGGATAAAAATGTTTATGGCGGTATCAAGGAGGTATCGCCATGTTTCTATCGGCTAACAGACAGTTATTAAAAAAATCCTGCTTTATACAGCGGAGTATTCTGTCCATGAATATGAACTATCTATTCATTTAGTATATTTTGATAACTCATATTACCCAAGAACCTATGCGGATATATTTTGCATGGTTTTTTGTTGTAATAACCCCCTACTGGGAAGAAAGGGGGTGAGAGAAAATGAGATATTCTGAACAGTTCATGGAGCATATCGAATATGCTTTCCATGCGTTCTGCAAGGTTGTCCTGCGCCATGAAGCCATCAACGCATGGCGGGATTTGAAGCGGAAAATAGAACGGGAAATATCCCTTGACTATCTGATGTCAGAACGATATTTTGAACCGTCTGCTATGGACAGCTACTTTGAAAAGCAGGACAAACCAACCGTATTTCTTGTGTTGGGAAAGGAAGTTATTGTTGATGATGAACGGTTAGCGACGGCATTATCAAAATTGCCGGAGTTAAGGCAAGAAGTTTTGTTGCTTTATTACTTCGTCGGCTATCGTGATGAAGCAATCGGCAGACTATACGGGCGTTGCAGAAGTACGATAAACCACAGAAGAAATGTTGCGCTGAAACAGTTGCGGAAAGAATGGGAGAGATTAGAACATGAGGAACAAAAAGCTGATACCTTTTGAAGTAATCGAAAAAGCCGTTGCCGGAGAGCTGGAAGCGGTAGACGCAGTATTGCGGCACTACACCGCACATATCAAATATCTGTCTATGTATAAGGGGCATATCAATGATGGCACACAGGACAGGTTAAAGGCAAAACTGGTTGAAGCCATATTGAAATTCCGCTTCGACCGATAGGAAGTAGCAAAGACGGGAAAAGCTGTCAAGGGTAAACTTCGCGCTATGCGCCCTTGACAGCTTTTCCCGCCTTTACTAATGGGCAGTCAAGAGGACGAAATCAGTAAACTGCTTTCGCCCTCAATTTATTATGGGGATTGTTACGCAATAGAGGTTATTTTGTCCTTGATTTATGCGGCTTTTTGGGCGTTGAAATGACGGGGTAAGGGTTTTCTATGTCTATCTTCAAAAATGGCGTTCTATTGCGTAACAAAAATTTTTATATTATCGACAAGATATATCTAAGTATAGTATAATATCACTAATCTAATAAGCGGAGGGGGACAAAATGTTTTTTACAGAAAAATTCCAAGTTAGTAGTGAAATATTAAAGTCATATGGTGCTGTTGATATTTCTCTTATATGTGATGTCCCATTATTTGTTGACCCTATGCTGATTTTTAACAGCGATAATGAGAGATATACTGAATTGCATAACAATATTATTCATTATTTTTATTTTTTGTATACCAAAGCCACACAAGGGCTTACCCCTAAAGAAATTGACGCGTGGTTTAACTTTAGTGAAGTTCCAAATAACTGGTTAGGATATTCGTTATGTGGGAATAAAGGATTGGCATTAGGGAAAAAATATGCAAATTTTTTATACGATAATATAGCATTTGCAATAGATACGCATAGTATATCCAAATCAACACATATAGAAAAAGTAATGCTTTTATACGAAGGCAGTGGAAAGGACAAAATCAGTGATTTGACTGTAAATTTAATAAAAGGGTTCTTATGTGAATATACAGAAACGTTTGCTTTAAAACATATTAAAAAAGAGTTTCTTGAAAAATTTCCTGTAGATAAGGCTTATTTTAACTATGATACAGAAAGTTTTATTAGTAAAGAATTTACTTTGCCATACATCTACAATGAAGATAACAAAAAGGAATATGTCCTTTTAACTCCATATGATATTTTGCGAGAAGATGAGCCTGCAATAAATAAAAAGGATTTTTTAAATAGTTATGACCGCATTCGCACAGTAATTGAAAATGTTTCATTACGGGCTTATGTGAATAATTATATTGGTTTAGCTGTTAGGAGATATGAAGAAAATCAGCGAAAAAACAAACGACCAATAAAAGAAAAGTCTATTGAAAAGGTTGAAAAGCAAGCATTTGAAGAAGTGGTAAAAGAACACCCAGAGCTTTATGATTATTATATAAAATTGAGAGAAACAGACACTGATGAAATACGCCTACAATGTCTTGACGAATTAAATACACAATTAAATAAATTGTTTGTTGCATCTAAAAATATGATTGCTCTTTTTGAAAGTAAAAATTACCAAAGAAATGAAATGCTGACAGCCAGAGAGGAAGCAAAGCAACGAATAAAATTTTTTAAGCATATTATTGAGGATTGTGACGGCTACAAAAATTTATATGTAAAAGGAGTTCAGATAGCCCAAGAAAATGATTTGCAAAGGCTTTTCCGTTTTGTTTGGTATGGAACAACTTACAAAGTAGATGCAGAATCAAATAACGGGAGAGGACAAACCGACTTTATTATTTCAAAGGGACAAGCTAATCAAAATATAGTTGAGTTTAAGTTAGCAAGTAATTCTAGATTAGCCCATGTATTTACACAGGTAAAAATTTATGAAGCGGCAAATTGTGCAGACGGAAGCTTGATTGTAATATTTTACTTTTCAGAAGAAGAACAAGTTTATGCTGAACAGGTAATTAAGGACGCAGGATATGAAGAAATGATTGATGACGCTATCTTTCTAATTGATTGTAGAAATGATAATAAAATTTCTGCTTCAAAAGCATAGCCAATGATAAAAGGGGAAGAACCACATACTTACCATAGTGATTGCTCCCCTCTTTTGCACCCTGTTTGTCAGCGTTGATGATAAGTTGTTATGAATATTTCCTTATCAACGTAAAACTAAGGGTTTCAGCGATTTTGGGTTGCGATTTACTACAAATTTACTACAAATTTGCTACGCATAATACGGAATAATACTTGATAATACGTTTTGTGCGACATCTAATTTTAATATTTTGTACTTCAAGGACACTTTCCAAGTGAGAATTTGGGAGTGTCCTTTTGTTATGGTCAAAAAATAAAATTGGAGGTAGAAATGATGAACAACACAGCGTTAAGAGCAGGGGCGCAGAGCGCCAACAACACACACATGGTTTTTGCAAACGAGGAACATGAGAAGTTTTATTTTGAGAAATTGGAACAGGCGAGGTATCAGGACTGCTACCACAAGGCGTTGATTTACATTCTCGGTATATCTGAGGAATCAAAAGGCAAAAAAGGGGCAGTGATAAAACATGCTCCTTTTTTGTAGGTTTAAATTCGGAATTAATTAGTCTTCAACGGGGATTTAAGATAGATTAAATCAGGGATAAAAAATGAAAAATCAAATAGAATTATTGGAATTTGGAAATTGTGACATTTTAAATGTTAAAAAATGTCATTTTTGCTGGCAGCATACATTAAGAAAACAGTTGTATTTTAAAAAGAATCTGATATATAATAAAGAAAACGGAGAGAGGTGATTTTCATGTCTGAATTACAGAGACAGGTTATGGATATTATAGAGGAAATGCCTGAGGAAGATTTGAAGGTATTGGTAAACTTTATGCAGATATTTATACAGCCGAATAACAAGCCGCTGGCAGACGCGCATTCCGCTGGGAAAGCTTTAAAAAGAATCGGCATTGCGGAAGGCGAGGAACTGTATGCGTCGGATTATGATATTGATGAATATAATGGCGAAATTGCAAAGATGTTTGGGGTGGTATAATGAAGGTTCTGTTAGATACGCATATTATTTTGTGGACACTTGAAAATAATACAAAATTATCAGAAAAAGCAAGAGAAATCATTGAAAACGAACAGAACCAGATTTATTATAGTACGGCATCTGTATGGGAGATAGCAATTAAGCACATGGCACATCCTGAAAAAATGCGTATTGATGGGCGGGGTTTTTCAGAAAAATGTATGAAATCAGGGTTTGAAATGCTTCCGGTTTATGACCGTCATGTCTATGGATTAGAAACGTTGACAAGACCGGGGGATGCGCCGCCGCATAATGACCCTTTTGACAGGATTATGCTGTCCCAGGCAAAGGTGGACGAACTGAAATTCATCACCCATGACTCTTTGATTCCATACTATAATGAGGAATGCGTCCTGGCTGTATAAGTAATTTCTGACAGTGACAATGCGGTGACAAAACAGTGACATTCTATGTAATTATCAGTAAAGGATTATGCCGTTTTTTGCTGGGGACGGAAATTGGGAATTGGCGGGAAAACAGGATTTAAAGGCTTTCGCAGGATAACAGAGGGGAGGTTAAGGGATATATTAACTTTCCCGACGATGAAAACGCTCGGCGGAAAAGACCAGTAATATCAAGGGTTTGCGGTACTTGAACTTGTAAACTACAACAAATTTACAACAATTTTACAACGCATAATGAAGAATAATAAGCGTTAATGAATAGTTGTACTCATAAATCTAATTCAATATTTTGTACGATAAGGACATTTTTCTAAAAGAAAATTTTAGGGAAGTGTCCTTTTGTTATGGTCAAAAAACAAAATAGGAAATGGAGGAAATGAACATGAGTAGTACAGCGTTAGGAGCAGAGAAAGCGATTATTTTTATCAGCGATGCACATGAAAAATTCTACTACGAGAAATTGAAAGAGGTCAGGTATCAGGACGTATATGCCGCCGCATTGCGCCGCTGGTTAAACCGGGAGAAAAAGGAGAACCCGAAAAAGGGAATAGACGCTATCCGCGAAGCCATTAAGGAGCTTGAACGCGCCGGGTATATCGTCCGTTCAAGGGAGCGCGACGAGAAAGGACGTTTGCGGGGCGCGGACTATGTGATATTCGAGCAGCCGCAGCCGCCTACGCCGGATTTACCTACATTATTGAAATGTCGGAGATGATTGCCACGGCGAACGCAAAGAGCATTGAAGATATTAAGTCCTTTTTGAGCCGCCAGAAGGAAACCTACAAAGCCCCTTATGAAGTCCACCCAAAAGACCGCAAGCGGCAGTGCGTGTTTGCCGGGACTTCCAACACGCTGGACTTCCTGCCCCTTGACCGCACCGGGAACCGGCGCTTCCTTAAACCGCCTTATCAGCCGGATTCTGGTGGGTGAGGTGAAAAAGGTTGACGGGGAGAAGTTTCAGGAAATCAAAATCATTTATAACTTTGTCGGGGAGATACCGGCGGTAACAGAATAATGGCAATGCCCTTCCCTCTTTCCGGGGGAAGGGTTTTCTTTTTGCCCGTACACGAAAAAGAAGCCGGGTTCCCTACTCTCCGGCTTCCGGGATAAACTCTAAATGGTCTAAGGCATAGCGCAGAGCCATACACATCAATTCATTTCGGGAGCGGTCGCTTTTCGCCGCCAGAGCGTCAAATTCCTCCTGCAATTCCCGGTCTATCCGTAGCGTCATGACCACCGACTTATCTTCCTTCTTGTCGGGCTTCTTCTGACGCACCACAAACTTGTCTGCCATGTTACACCTCCGTATTACGTTCCTGCAACCATTATAAACGATTCCTCTTGACTTTTATATAACATATGATAAAATACAAATATGTAATACATAATAATATTACAAAATGAAAAGGAGGTCATGGAAGTGAAGAATGTACTGGAACAGCTTTATAACGGCGAAATCTTCCCGGCGGAACAGTATGCCCCCAGAGGTGAGGAATACCGTAAAATCCATCAGGGGCATTACCACCACTACGAGGACTTTATTGAGGTGCTGGCTAAGCTGGAGCCGCCCCTTGATGAGCGGTTCATTAAAATCATGGACGAACAGCTTGACGTAATCCCGTTTGAGTTCTCGGAAATGTTCATTGACGGTTTTAAGCTGGGGGCAAAGATGATGGCGGAGGTTTTCAGGAACGAGTAAAAGGACAGGGGACAGGAAAAGGCAGACGCTTTGAGGGGAGCGGCTGCCTTTTTTGGAGTTGTTGACAAACTGGAAGTTATCATTCTAGAACAAACGGAAGTATTACTATTATGATTCCAAATACAGTAAATAAAGCACCTCCAAATTTTGTGCTTTTTATATACCAATCAGAGGGTTCATCTGCACTATAAGATTTCCATTGTTCTGTTATTTTCCATATCAAATCTGGCTTCAAAAAAATGAAAATACCTAATACAATGAATAGAATTCCTCCGCAAATACACCATAACATATTTATCATGCTCCTTTATCAAATTCCGATTTATTATTGCGTTCAGCTTAGCACATTTATGGAACATATACAAGATTCCATGTATGAAAAAGCAAAAAGAATGAATTCTTCACTTGACAATGTGGCAAAGAGCTTATGACACAGGACGAAATCGCGGTCATGGACGGAGGGAAATGTATCTTGCAGCTACGCGGGGTGCGCCCGTTCTTTTCGGACAAATTCGACATAACGAAGCACCCGAAATACAAGTACCTTTCCGACGCAGACCCGAAGAACGCCTTTGACATGGAGAAGCACTTGCGCCGCCGCCCCGCTATCGTCAAGCCCGATGAAGTCTTTGACTATTACGAGATTGACGCGGCAGAATTGCCGGAAGATACGGAAACGTAAAAAAGGCACAGGGAAAAGACCTTTGCATTATGGAAATGTGCATAACTGCCTATTCCGTCATGGAAAACGCCGTTCACAGCACATGGAAAAGCAAAGGGCAGCTTTCCCACGTCCTGCAAACAGAGTTACCCATAATTCCATAAGACAGCCAGTTATACACATTACCACAAATCCAAACTTAGGAGAAATCCAAACTTTTCCGCAAATCACTTGAAAATAAAGGATTCTTCCAGAGAAAAGTTTGGATTTCGTTTTAATGATTTCAGCGTTTCAAGCCACAGAAACCAGCCAGTGAGCCACTGCTGTCTTTCCATTTTTTTGTGACATTCTTTTCTTTTTCGCCCTCCAGCGTAGCCAGCGCTTTCCGTTTATCATCCGTTGTTATGTCCAGATAACGCATGGTTGTATCCAAGCTTGCGTGGCCAAGGAGAAAACTGATCTGTATGATATTCATGCCATCTTCCAGCCAGTGGGTAGCTTTGGCATGGCGGAACTGGTGGGCGTGGGTATCCAGCGGAACCTCCGGGCATCTTTTGCGGGCATCCGCCGCATATATTTTTATCCGCTTGTCAATCGCAGGCTCTGTCAGTTTCACATATTTTCCCCCTACACGGGAATAGAATAAATACATTTCCGGTTCTGGCTCTGGTTCATGGAACGCTTTCATATAGATCCGGATATGTTCAACAGCCCTTGGAAGAAGGTACGCCGTCCGTATCTTGTTACCCTTGCCGTACAGGTTGACGTAAGGCTTATCTGAATCAAGTACAGATGCGAGAGCCTGATGGATAGGATCTCATCAAGTCTTGCGGCAGTTGCATACAAAAGCGTCAGAAATACCAGGTCTCTTTTCCCTGTCCGTGTGGAAGGGTCTGGTGCTGCCAGGATTGCTGCGACCGCTTCACGGGTAAGCCCTTCCACTTTCCTTTTCTGGCATTTCTGGCGTTTGATAAGTTTTGCCTCCTGATATAAGTACAGAAGCCCGACCTCTTTGTTTCCCAGGAATTCCAGAAATGCCCGGAGAGAACCGAGCCGTATATTGCACGTTTCCGGGGAGCTGTGCCTTACATCCTTCAGCCAGATAATCCATTCCTCGATGAAGTCTCTCTCGAAGCAGTGCCTTCCAAGGCTGTCATGCGTGATGCCTCTTTTTTCGAGGAATACGATATAGAGTGTCAGCGCATCCCGGTAAGATTTCAGTGTATGTTCGCTGGATGTTAGAAACTGTGGGGCATAATCATGGAGGAATTCGGAAATATATCCTGCCATGCGGGCGGCTTCTTTATTATTCTTCATAAGCCACCTCCGGTACAATGCTGTTGAAACCTTCCTCTGTTTTTTCCTGTATCATGTCTGCAAGCCTTGGGACAACTGAATAATAATACAGCGTAGACTCTGTGCATCGGTGTCCCATTGATCTTGCCAGATAATGGAGGCGGTCATTAAATTCAAATGTGTCATCTTTCCAGCTGTTGATGTTTGCAGTAGCGTAATTATGCCGGAAATCATAGGCGACAGTATTTCCCTTTTTTCCGTTCGCTTTTTCCCACAGCAGGGAAAAGTTATAAGATACCCATGCACGTGAATAGGGCTGTCCTTCCGGAGATTCAAAAAAATATGTCCTGTCAGGGCAGAGCCTGTCCGCCGCCCGGTCATAACGTCCCAGCAGTTCTGTCATGCTTTGATGGAGGGCTACATAATGCTGGTCATAGCCTTTCGATTTCTGTATATCAAGCACGCCATGCCCAAAGTCAACACTGCGGCGCATCAAGAGCCGTGCCTCTGTTGTACGGATTCCGCTGCTGTAAAGGAGCCGAAAGAATACGGGGCACGTTATCCTTCTTAATTCAGAAGCATAAGCCATCCGCCCCTTGCAGGGTATGATACTGTCACATTCATGGAAGAACCGTTCCAGTTCTTCCTGGCTGAACGCATGGGGGATACGCCGCTTTTTATTCTGTTTTAATACTGGCGGCGGAAGGACGTCCGTCTGGCCGTGTCTGTGGAGGTACTCGATAAAAAGGCGGATGACCAGTGTCCGGGTGTAGCAGGAATTCACATTTTCCGTTTCACGTTTGGCGCACCATATATCCACCATTTCCTGTCGGAGTGTTTCTGTGGGGTAATGTCTGGCACGCCAAGGTCTGATTTAAACACCGCAGCAAGCGTATCCCGACATCCGCCACTCAGAGGACGGCGGCCACCCTCACGAATAAAATAAGAAATGACATCATCCTCGGTTATATCATTTAAAGCTGCCCTGCCACGCTTCTGCATGGCTAGGAGAAAACTGGATGCGCTAAAGGAAGTTTTATAAATCGTAGTATCTTTCAATCCCCGCTTTTCCCCGGTATCTTTATAAGCATCTACCACTTCACGGAATACAGGATTAAGCTGCCAGTAAGATCCCCGCCTTGCTGATGTTCCGGCATATACACCGGAAGGATACTTCCCATAAAGGTCAAAATTTTCAAGGGTTTTGTATACCCGGCGATAGGTTGTCTGCATCTCCCGGGATTTTGTCCGGCTTATCCGTATGCGGCAGGCATCCCCGTAAGATTGGATATCTTCCCTGTTCTGGTTACGGATCAACCAGTTGATTTCCGTTTCCAGCCTTTCAACATAAGATTTGGAGTATCCACTGGTTTTTAGTTTCTGAATCAAGTCAGCATAAATATCATTAGTTTTATTGAATTTCATTAGCTGATCACCTCCTGCATCCTATGGTAATAGATCTGGAAGATGTACAAAATAAAATCCAAACTTTTTATACGGCAAAAGCTGAATTTATCGGCTTTCCCGTAAAAAGTTTGGATTTCTCCTAAGTTTGGATTTGTGGGAAAATCTAAACTTTTGGATTTTCCCACGAATGCCGACTATGGCGTTACTCTAATTTATCTATTTTATATAATATTTAACGAAAAACATCAAAAATATAATGACAAGCATTCCATTATGTGATATAATATAAAAAACAAAATAAAGGAGTATCAATTATGGATAGGATAGAAAACATTAAAAAAGCAAGCTATCTCATTGGAAAAGTAGGAAAAGTATTTCAAATAGTATTTGGAATATTTACAGGAATGTTTTTGATTTCTCTTATCATACTGTTTGTACTGCGTAGTACACTCAATACGATGATTGTTGAATCTCAAACAAGTTTTGATTTTAGCAATATGGGGTATTGGACTAAAAAATTAGCAAGTGAAGGTAAGGTAGCGGAAGCCAGTATTGTGTTTTTAATATCAGGAATATTGTTTTCGTTAATTTTGACAATAATCATGCACTTTATTGTCAAAATATTCAAAAAAATTTGTAATGATTATTCGCCATTTTTACCCGAAATTGTAAAAGATATAAAAATTGTTTTGTTATTAACTACATTACTAATTTTAAAAAACAGTATCGGATTAGGCATTATTTCTGGTTTTACATTTTGGGGGATCATAGAACTTTATGAGTATGGGTGCGAATTACAAAATCAAGTAGACGAAACATTATAGGTGTGATAAATATGGCTATTATTTTAAGATTAGATAGAGTTATGGCAGATAGAAAAATTTCATTGAATGACTTAGCTGAACAAGTAGGAATTGCAAATGTAAACTTATCTAAAATAAAAACTGGAAAGGTAAGTGCTATTCGATTTTCTACATTAAATGCAATATGTGATGTATTGGATTGTCAACCGGGAGATATATTAGAATTTCAAAAAGACCAATCAAGTAACAAAACAAGTCAAGCTAATAAATAAGTATTATTTTGAGGTAGTAAATGAGAAGTGATAGTCTAAAATGTTATACTCCTCCGAATAATAAAAAGCAACACTCTTTATGTCGTTAGAAAAAATTTTCTATGATATGTTCATACGAATACAAAGAACATATCATGTATGTTTTCAATAACAGGAGGTGGAAATTGTCGCTAAAATAATCATACTCACGTTCAATGACGCAGAAGAAAAAGCAGTCGAGGAAGCCATAGCCGCCCTTGCCGATATGATACCACTGGAAGCCATACAGCCGCCACATTCCCCTATGCTGATTTTTCCGGGATTGGAAATCAGACCACACCAACGCCGGGTACTGAAAGGCGGTGCAGACATAAGCCTAACCCGTTTGGAATACGGCGCACTCTGCTACCTTGCCGCCAGTCCGGGGCGAGTATTCACAAAGGCACAGATTTTTGAAGCCGTATGGAGCATGGAAAGCGATAGCTGCCAGTCAAGCGTGACAAATGTGATTTACAACTTGCGGAAAAAGATAGAGCCGGACAGCCAAAACCCCACCTACATAAAAACCGTTTTAGGCATGGGCTACAAGTTTGCTTCTGGGGAATGACAACTGAATAACCGCCGCTATTAACGGCAACACAGAAGCAGGAAATCAAGAAAAGGTTTCCTGTTTTTTTGCGTCCAAAAGCGGGGGAAATTTTACGCCGCACTAAAAAATTTCAAAAGGTTTTTCAAAACATTGCCAAATTTTCATTTTTTCCCGTAGTAGGTAATAGAGGGGAAAACAAACGCCGGACAGTTTGGCGTTTTTTGTAACCGTTTGTATATTATTGCGAAAAGAAATTCCAACAAAAGATATAAAACCTTGCCTGTTTGCGTTTGCCGTGCGTAGTAAGGTATAGGGGGAAAATAACTGCCGCTTTGTCAGGCAGTTTTCTCTTTTATGTGGCGTAGAAAATGAAAAAATTTCTGAAAATGTCCGTCCATTTTGGCTTTTGCGGTTTTGTAGGTATTAGAGGGGGAAATGCCGCCTCAGAGTTGGCACAATCCCCGCCCGCCGAGGGTATCAGCGGAAAATCCACATAGAGGAAGCCGTTACTTTCTAAAAGCAAGATTCTACCACAGTACCAAATTTCGCTAATCGCTCAATTTTGTCCTGCGGGAATCTTGTTGGGGTTGCCACCCCAAGCCCGCCTTTTGCGGCTTGCGCCGCTTGAAAAAATCTACCCACGAAAGGAGGTTCACAGCCATGAAAAGATACAACACACCCCACCGCCACCGGGTAATCAAAACACGCTTGACCGAGGAAGAATACGCCGAGTTTTCCGAGCGTGTTTCCCTCTGCAAAATGAGCCAAGCCGAATTTATCCGACAAGCCCTTATCAAGTCAAGCATACGCCCGGTCATTACCGTTTCCCCGGTCAATGATGAATTACTCTCTGCCGTTGGGAAACTCACAGCCGAGTATGGAAAGATAGGCGGCAACTTGAACCAGATTGCCCGCTGTCTGAACGAATACGGCGCACCTTATAACGCCCTCTCCCAAGAGGTACGAGCCGCCACAGCGGAACTTGCCGCCTTGAAGTTTGAAGTCTTGCAGAAAGTAGGTGAAGCCGTTGGCAACGTTCAAACAT
>Ga0224740_10417_pt1 | contig 12007 bp, 14 predicted proteins | sample LIM_E_Water_Bulk_FD_161634 | JGI IMG/M metagenome (GOLD analysis project Ga0224740, IMG submission 161634) | Enriched cells from gastrointestinal tract of the lab mouse from Pacific Northwest National Laboratory (PNNL), Richland, Washington... | ecosystem: Host-associated > Mammals > Digestive...
ACACACACACCAACATGACCACTGCAATAGAAATCGCCTGCATGATGATGACGACTCTGCCGACTTTTGCTCCGATCCGTTTGTATTTTCCTTTTAGTTTGCCCTCTGGAACATGCATATCATCCATCAGTTCATCCTCCCTATGTTTCAAAATAATCTTCGCATAAAGCGTCTTATTTTCCTATTGTAGCATAGATTGAAGACGAAGGAAAGACTATTTTTTCCGGAATGTGGTTTCAATATTCTGTAAAATTTTACCATGCATGATCCAAAGCTTGAACCAAGGAATAAAGAAGTCGAACCAATTTAGCATTGATGAATTACTATTTGCTGACACATGACCATCCGCCGCTGATTATCTACGAGGAGAAGGCTTGGCAGACTTGTAAAAGGGATGTAACAGGATCAGATATGCGGGCAGAAAGTCAGGGGGAAGCACGTGTGCTGAAGCCGGAGATTGAGCTGGACCAGATGTATAACCCGTCAGCAGACGTTGCAGATAAGGAAGCGAAGCTTGCCGAACTGGAGGCCCCTTGCCATCAGCCGGCTATCCGGATTCGTTTGACTCGTCCCTCTGATATTCCAGTATGTCTCCCGGCTGGCAGTCCAGCACATCGCAGATCTTATCCAGTGTAAGGTCAGCCGATTCCTTCGGCTTCTGATCCAACCGCAATCATTACGGAGCAGGACTCTTTTCTCGCCGTGATCGAATTTGATATGCTGGCATATAAAAAACGCACAAGTTCCCGGGCGGTTAAAAAAACGCTAAGTATAACGGAATGGCTAAATGAAGCAGCGATAGCAATGGATTTGAATTTTTCTCAGATCCTTCAGGAAGCTCTTATTTCCAAAATAAAGGTATGAAAAATCTGCAGATCATTGAGAAAGACTGACCATTGACGGAAAACAATATAAAAGAACAGAAAAAAATCACATCCCCTGCCTGAACCGAATCCCAGGCAGGGGATGTTTGATGCCCTTCTAAATCGTCACACTGTCCTTTACTTTACCGGAAATGCCTCATCATTTACAACAATCTCCTGGATCTCATTGATATCTACAATACGGTTGAAAGCCGTCATATACCAGGTTTGCGGATCGCCCACGCCTCCCAGTACATAGCCGCTGTTTTCGATATGGTTTTCCGCGTCGCTGATCACATAGCTGCTGCCGTCCTGAAAACGGATCTCCAGGTGAGTGAGGTTTACAGGATCATAGGCATCTGCCTCCGACAGGCCGAGTCCCTTCGACAGATCCACACCGAGGGAAATCGGGGAATAGGTGATATAGCCTTCCAGCTTCTGGACCGGAATTGCAGGCTGATCGGTCAGCACGATGTCTTCCACCTCAGTTTTGGCATAGAACTCCTCCATTTTCTGGCTCCATTCTTCCTCCGTCCATTCGTCTTTTTTGACCGACACCTCTTTCAGAGAACCCGGATACTTTGCAATGGAAAGCATCGGGAACACCCCGTCCGGAAGCTGATTGCTCCAAAGAAGATAAGCGGTGCAGCACATCTTGTCCGCTGTGCTCTTCTCCGTATCCACGTAAATATTGCTGCCGCCGAAGATGTCGCCGGTGGTTCCGAAGGAGAAGCCGTAGTTTATGTCCTCTGCAAAATAGGCGCCCTTCCGTACATTGGTGTCAGCATCCCCGATCATCATGGTAACGCCGCCTGAGCGTTCCAGTGTAAATGTAATGACAGCTCCGTTCTTGTCATAGACCATATTTTCGACGGTCAGGGTATGGTCGCCCAGCTTCTTTACGATCGGCTCGCTGATGCACCCGCCTCCGGTCAGGTTCTGCGCCTGCTGCGGATCCACGGAAACAAATTCCCTGGAAGGGATGGTGACATCGGCCATCTTTGGAGTTCCATCCTCATTCGTTTTTCCGGTATCGACCTCTGTCTCGATCACAGGCGTTGATTTTTTCGTGCTGTTCCCGAACATGGCGTCAAAGAAATCCAGATTCGTGGCCGCATAGACGGCTCCCGGCACTGCAAGGCAGGCGGCCACTGCAATGGTAGCCGCGGCATAGGAAAATCTCCGGCGGCGGGGCGGGCGCTGGCTGCGTTTCTGTTCTGCTCTCAGCATTTTGTAAGTGTCCTGGATCCTTTTGTTGACCGTATCCGATACCTGGATATCCTGGCTTAAAATCCCTCTCATTTCTTTTTCAGAAAATCCCATAGTCTGTCCTCCTTAAAATCTGTTTAACATGATAAAACCTGTTTCAGCTTTTTCCGGCCCCTCTGGAGCCTGCTCTTTACCGTATTTTCATTCCATCCCAGGAGCTCCGCGATCTCACGCGCGTTGAAGCATTCCCCATAATTATAGAAGGAATATGGTCCGATCCTTCTCCGGAAGCTCCCGGATCAGCTCATAAAATTCATAGTCACTTTCCAGAAATGTTCCGGTCTGCTCTTCAGCCTGCTCCATGGAAACGACCCGTTTCTGCTGACGAACCACATCGGTACAGTGATTGATCAGGATCCGGATCAGCCATGTCTTAAAATAGGAAACGGTCTTCAGCTCTCCGATGTGTTCATAGGCGGAAAGAATCGTGCCCTGTATGACATCCGCAACGTCCTCCTCATTTTTTAAATAGGTCTTGGCTACTTTGTAGAGCGCGGTCTTGTACTCCTCGATCAGTTGGATAAATGCGTCCGTATCGTGTTTCTGCGCTCTTTTTATCAACAGCATGTTCAAAAGTGTTCACCTCGATTCCTTTGTTTTGTTGTTTTCTACTTATTAGACGGAGAAGTGTGCCGTTTGGGTGCAGGGAAATTCATTTTTTTAGGTGAGTTGAGAGGGGACGCTCCGCCAAAGAGAATGGTGCGGCTAATGGTCTGCCCCCTCTGTTTTTGGAGAACCCTAACCAATTTGACACGCTTGAAAAAAGCAGTTTTTTGAGTATAATGAAATTGTGGCAGGGGTGCGGATGTGACAATCTCACTGCCATACATTCATGAAGAAAGGCGGTGTATGCCGTTGAAAGCAGATACAGTTACAAAGGATTATGTAAAAGATGCGGGCGTATTTGCCGACATTTTTAATTACTATGTTTACGGCGGGCGGCAGGTAATCCTGCCGGAGCAGCTTACGGAGCGTGATTCCACTAAAATTGCGCTGCCATATGGTGCGGATGGCGCTGTAGTTCCCGTCCAGAAATTCCGTGATGTACAGAAGTTGTATGTTGCAATGACAGACGGGAAAATGGAATATGTCCTTTACGGTGCGGAGAATCAGGCTGAAATCCATTATGCTATGCCTGTGAAGAACAATCTCTATGATGCGCTGGAATACGCAGGGCAGGTGGAAGAGGCGGCAAAGTCGCACAGGAATGAAATGAAGCGGAAAAAGGAGCAGGGGGAAATATCTGCCGAAGAAGGCGGAAAACACTAAGCGCAGGTGAATTCTTAAGCGGTTTCTGGATGGAGGACAGACTGATACCTTCCATCACGGTGACTATATTTTTCGGTTCGGAAGAGTGGGATGGACCGTTAAGCCTGTTTGATATGATGGACGTGTCAGACCCAGATGTGCTTGCCTGCATGGACAATTACCATGTGCGGTTGATTGCGCCGGCGCAGATGCCGGACAAGGAGATTATGAAATTCCAGTCCAGCCTGCGTGAGGTCATGCTGTTCATCAAGTATTCGAAAGACAAGAAAAATTTAAGCAGGGTATTGGCAGCCAATGAAAAGCGTTTCCGGGAAGTGGAGCGCAGGGCGGCAGATGTGATTGAGGCAATTACAAATTCAGGCATAAAATATGATGAAGAAGACGAGGTGGTTAATGTGTGTCAGGCGATTCAGGAAATGAGGAAAGAGGAAAGGCAGATAGGAGAATTAAATAAGGCCAAGGAAGCCGCCAGAAATTTTTATAACCTTGGGATTGATGTCGAAAAGATTGCTCAAGGTGTAGGGTATGCAGTGGAAACTGTAAAGGAGTGGCTTGGACTTGAATCATAATGCATAGTGATGTGTTGATACCCCTGAACAATATCTAACAGCGGTCCAGGCGGCAATTCAGAAATAATGCCATAGGAATTTGGGTACTAACAGGCAAAAGTATACTTTCACGCAAAAGTCCGGGGTTTCCGTGATAGTATGGGGTTTTACGTGATAGTATACAGAAAAATTGAAAAATGGTAGCGGGGGAAAAGGCTGTTGCACAGCGCCGCCGGCTGACTGAAGCCGCAAAACTGCTTGTTTTTTCGGATAAACCAATCCTCGAAATTGCACTCATTGCTGGATATGAGAGTCAGCAGTCTTTTACTGACAGCTTTAAGGCTATGTATAAAAAGGCTCCTAATCAGTACAGAGAGGAAGAAGAATTTTACCCGTTGCAGCTAAGATACGTTTTGAATGAGAATCCTACAAACTTAGAAGGGGAAAGCTGCTGGCAGCAGAAAATTACTTATGCAACAGACGCTGATATCCCGGAATGGATGAAACTGGTTCATCTTGTGATTGATGGTTTCCCGCATTTGGATGAGAAGCAGTATCTTGAACAGTTGCAGGAATATATCAGGGGCAGGCGAGCACTGATTTTGAAAGATGCCGATACCGCAGTCGGGATCATGGCATTTAATGAGGTGACGGGGAGTATTGACTTTTTGGGCGTGCATCCGCAATACCGGAAAAAGGGAATAGCAAAAGCATTCTGTGAAAAAGCGCTGCACGAACTGGTATACTCCGAAGCAATCACCGTCACGACTTTCAGGGAGGGTGATAAGGCTGATACCGGACACCGGAAAACAATCAAAAGCCTTGGCTTTGCCGAAGCGGAACTGCTGGTCGAGTTTGGGTACCTAACACAGAAGTTCATTTTACGGAAAGAAGAAACGGAGGGAATGGGGCATGAATGAAGTACAGGAAGAAGGAAATCCACTTTCGCAAGACTTTGATATAAAGTCATTGCTGAAATTCGCACTTCCAACAATTATAATGATGCTACTCATGGGGTTGTATACGATTGTCGATACAATCTTTGTGGCATGGTTTGTAGGCACCAATGCGCTGTCGGCGCTCAATATTGTATGTCCGGTGATCAATCTGATTGTAGGGCTTGGAACCATGCTTGCCACAGGGGGGAGTGCCATTGTCGCCAGGAAGATGGGGGCAGGGGAGACTGTGAGGGCATCACAGGATTTCACGCTGATCATCGGTGCGGGTGCTTTGTTTGGAGTGATCATTACGGTTTTGGGAACTGCATTAATAGACAATATGATTCGGGGGCTTGGTGCAAGCGGGACTCTATTTCCGTATTGTAAGGAATATCTGTCCATCCTGCTCCTTTTCACGCCCGCAAGTATGCTGCAGGTCCTTTTTCAAAACCTGATTATAACGGCGGGACGCCCCGGATTTGGAATGGCGCTTGGGATAAGTGCGGGAGCGGCCAATATCTTGTTTGATTATATTTTTATGGTTCCCCTGCAGATGGGAATCAAAGGAGCGGCATTAGGAACGGGAATCGGATACCTGATACCGACAGTGGCGGGTATCCTGTTTTTCACGGCGGGAAATGGCAGCCTGCATTTCAGGAGGCCTGTTATGGATATTTTCGTTCTGGCAGGGAGCTGTGCAAACGGTTTTTCAGAAATGGTAAGCCAGGGAGCCGCTGCGGTGACCACCTTTCTTTTTAACAGGACCATGATGAATCTGCTCGGTGAGGATGGTGTGGCAGCCATTACAATCATCATTTATACACAGTTCCTGCTGACTGCGCTTTACATAGGATTTTCGATGGGAGTAGCGCCTGTTATCAGCTATAATTATGGGAAACAGGACAATGGTCGGTTAAAAAAGGTATTTTCTGTTTGTATGCGGTTTATTATCCTGGTCTCTATCGTTATTTTTGGAATGGCTATTGCCTTTGGCTCCCCACTGGTCAGCCTTTTTTCAGAAAAGGGGACGCACGTTTATGAGATTGCGCGAAGAGGTTTTTTGATATTCCCATTCAGTTTTCTTTTTTGTGGGATGAACATTTTTACTTCAGCCACATTCACTGCGCTGTCAAATGGGAAGCTGTCAGCGGTATTATCCTTCCTTCGGACATTTGGGCTGATATTTGTGCTGCTGCTGATACTGCCGGAATTTATGGGAGTGACGGGGGTGTGGCTGGCAGTGCCGATTGCGGAGTTGCTTACAATGGTGGTGGCTTTGGCTTTTCTTTATCAGAATAAAGACAGGTACCATTATGCGTGATTGCAGGAGGAGTGTATTTCATTACTGGATAAGGGCACAAACACTACATGGAAAGCCGGAACCACAATATCATCCTGTACTTAAAAAGCGGAAATATAGAATACTATGCGAAGATCGGGGATTTGGAGGAGGAACTGGCAGGGCAGTTCTACCGAATCCACCGGGGATACCTTATCAACCTTTTCCATGTGGAGGGTTACGATAAGACGGAGGTAAGGATGGCGAACGGGGATAAGCTGCTGCTTTCAAGGTATAAATATGACGGCTTCGTGCAGGCATACATGGATTACATTTCGGAGGAAAGCCTATGAGCCAGCCAGCGTTTGAAATAGTGAATAGCATCTTGGATATATGGAAGATTGCCGTACAAGCCATCATGTTCCTTGTTTGCTATTTCGCAATTTTTTTGTTATTTGCCAGCCATCTGCTTTTCCTGCTAACCGGCACCTCCATATCCAAGCGGAAAAACTTCGTGCGGATGATGGAGGACGCGAAGGACGGCCATTTCGACTTAATCGTCACGAGGGAGGTATCGAGGTTTAAGCCAAGCAGGTAGGCGAGCATCCCAAACCGGGAGCCCAGCGCGTTCTGCTCACTGACGTAGCGGTCAATCAGCAGCCGGATTTCTTTTGATAAATCCATCCTGTCCAGTTCGCCGGAGTATATGTCCGACCTTCGGAGAATCGCCTGGTATTCCCCGTCACTGCTCACGATACCGTTCATGACGCTGTGCATGCGTGTGTCCATGAGCTGGTACAATGCAGAATTCTTTTCCAATCCAATCCCTCCTTCCGTGGTGTCGTAGCTTACCTCTGTTTTGGCGGGATTGCAAGCGGAAAAATAAGTTATAAAAAATTCATAAAATGTTTTGTTGCATTAACCGATATAAAATAATAAAATAGAAATAGAAAAGTATGAATTGCAACGGAAGAACCATACTAACAAAGGAGGTGTTTATCATGGCAACTTCAAGTATCACAAAGAATTTTGTCATTTCCGGCAAGGAACAGGTGGAGATGTTCATCAATGCGATTGAAGAATCTGCCAAGAACCGTCCTGTGCGTACTCCTGTGGCTGCAAGGCAGATCAAAGGGGAAGAGGAACTGAGAAAATTCATGAAAGAATGGGAGAAAGCGAATGCAGATCAATGATAAGTTTTTTTATATCAACATTCGTGATTATCTGGCATTAGGAAATGATGATAAAGCCGGAGAGCCAATGCTTGCCAGAGTGCTTTCCGGTTTTTCCTGTCCGAAGAATCAGGATGTGGCGAATTTTTTAAAGAAGAACGCGGTGGAATTTACCAAGAAGAGCCAGTCAGTTATATACCTTGTGTTTTCCGTGGAGAGCAAGGAACTTCTTGGATATTTTACCCTTGCATTAAAGCCTTTGTCAGTCAGGGGGGAAACGGTAAGCAAGACCACGAAAAGGAAACTGCTGCGTATCAGCGAACTGGACGAGAAATCAGATACATATACCATGTCAGCCTATCTGATTGCCCAGCTTGGGAAGAATTATACGAATGGCGCAAATAATAAGATTACTGGAAAAGAGCTTGTCGAACTGGCATGGACTGTGATAGAGGATGCACAATATATGCTTGGCGGCATAGTGACATTTTTAGAAGCTGAAAATGAGGAAAAGCTGTTATCATTTTACCGCGATAACCGTTTTTCGCAGTTTGATACCAGGCAGACTGCATCAGATACGGACGAGTCGCATGAGTTGGTACAGCTTTTAAGACTGCTCTGATGCGATTGCGCCGTGCTAAAAAGCATGGGTTTTAGCGAAAAAAGAGCAATTTGTCGAATTCCGTTTGTCGAAAGTCGAATTGGGTGGGGTAAATGGGGTAAAGAGGGGTAAAAGTCATCAAAGTATAACAGCGGCACAGTCGGCTATTTCCAATTGATGTCATAGGAATTTGGGTACTCGCAGGCAAAAGTATGGAAGAATGGCTTAAAATCAAGGAATTTTGGGCGTAGAGGGGAGAGGATACATTTTGCAGAAAATCATGGTAGTGGAGGATGACAGGAAGCTGAACCGTGCTGTATGTTATGCGTTGGAGAAGGAAGGGTATGGCGTGGTTTCTTCCTATTGTATAGAGGAGGCGAAGGCGGTCTGGCTGCAAGGCGGGGTGGAACTGATCCTTTTGGATGTGAACCTGCCGGACGGGGAAGGGTTTGTATTTTGCAAATGGGTCAAAGAGCAGGCGGCGGTCCCGGTCTTGTTCTTGACGGCGCGGGATCTGGAGGAGGACGCGCTGAACGGGTATGAGCTGGGGGCGGAGGATTATGTGACGAAGCCCTTTTCCATGAAAATCTTGCTGAAAAAGATTGATGTGATCCTGAAACGAAAAGGATCGGACGGGCATCAGTGCTTTGACGACGGATTTTTGAAGGTGGACTTTGAGGCGGCCAAAACCCGGGCGGGAGGGCAGGAGTGTGTGCTTACGCCTACGGAATTCCGGCTGCTGAAGCAGTTCGTGGCGAACCGGGGGAAGCTTCTGACCTATGAGGTTCTGCTGGAACGGCTGTGGGATGTGAACGGGCAGTTTGTGGACAAGCACACCCTGGCCGTGAATGTGAACCGGCTTCGGAGGAAGATCGAGGACGAGGAACACAGGTATATTTCAAATGTATATGGGATGGGGTATCAATGGCTGGGTTGATCGTATTGACGGTATGCGCGCTGCTTCTGGCGGCGTTTTTGGGGCGGAAGCTGTATCTTCTGAAACAGGATGTCTACCGGTTCGCAGATCAGCTGGAAAAGAGCCTGGACGGGATCATTTCCGGAAAGGAGCCTGGGGAGGACTGTGAGGATGAGGTTTGCGGGGATGTGGCCTGCGGGGATTGCGAGGATGAGGACACGCTGTGGGGGAAGATCTACGAAAAGCTGCGGCGGGCGGACCATATCTGGCAGAGGAAAGAGGAGGAAAGCCTGTCTGAAAAAAATAAAATGAAGGAATTGATCTCCGACATTTCCCACCAGACCAAAACACCGGTGGCCAATCTGAAATTGTGTATGGAGATCCTCCAGGATGAGCCCATGTCGGAGCGGGCGGAGGAATTTTTGAACAGCATGGAAGGGCAGATTGAAAAGCTGGATTTCCTGATCCAGGGCATGGTCAAGATCTCCCGGCTGGAAACAGGCGTGATCACGATCCGGGATCAGGAATCCGACCTGCGGGCGACCATCGGGCGGGCAGTAGCGGCTATTGTTCCCAAGGCGGAGGAGAAGCAGATCCGGCTGTATGTGGATTGTGACCGGGAGGTCCAAATCCGGCATGACGGGAAATGGACGGAGGAAGCGATCTTCAATCTTCTGGACAACGGAGTGAAATATACCGATGCCGGAGGCTCGATTCATATCGAAGTGAAGGCACAGGAAATGTTCACTCAGATCTGCATCCGGGATACCGGAAAGGGGATCGCGCCGGAACGTCAGGCGGAGATCTTTACCAGATTCTACCGGGAACCGGAGGTCCACGAGCAGGAAGGCATCGGGATCGGCCTGTACCTTGCCCGGAAGATCATTGAACTGCAGAAGGGGTATATCGAAGTCAAGTCAGAGGTGGGAGAGGGCGCGGAATTTCGGATTTATCTGCTGAATTCCTGACCCGGATAACCGGAAAAGCACAATGCGGGTGGAAATATTTCCAACCCACTTAACCATTCGAAAAAATCGTGCTGACGCACTCTTACGTCTGCTAACGCAGCCTCTTTTTGCTCATTAATAAGTGCGTGAGAATACAAAAAATCCGGCTGTTAAACCGGATTTTTTGTGATTTCGATCAGAATCTGTACAACATGCTCCATGGCCTCCACGGTGATATGCTCAAAGGGCCCGTGGAATCCCTCCCCTCCGGTGCCAAGGTTGGGGCAGGGAAGTCCCCGGAAGGAAAGCTCTGCGCCGTCAGTGCCTCCCCGGATGGCAGGAGATACCGGCGTGACCCCCACGGCCTTCATGGCTGCCCTTGCTTTTTCTACGATATAAAAATGCTCCTTCACCACTTCCAGCATATTCCGATAGTTGTGGGTTATGGAGAGAGCTACCGTGCCTTTCCCATATTTTTCATTGAATGAGGCTTCCAGTTCACGCAGAAAAGCAAGCCGCTTTTCAAAAATCTGCTGATCGTGATCCCGGACGATATACTGCAGCTTTGCGTGAGCTACATTTCCCTCCATGTCGGTCAGGTGGTAGAAGCCCTGTCGGTCCTCCGTATGCTCCGGAACTTCTTCGGGAGGAAGCATGCGGTGCAGCTCACAGGCAATGGAGCCCGCATTGACCATGATATCCTTGGCGCTTCCGGGATGGACGTTGACACCACGGATCTGGAACAGGGCAGCCGCGGCGTTAAAGTTCTCATAGGAGATCTCGCCCTCATAATCCCCGTCCACGGTATATGCGTAATCCGCCTGGAAGTGTTCCAGGTCAAAGGCTTCGAAGCCCCGTCCCACTTCCTCGTCCGGCGTGATCCCCACCCAGATGTCGCCGTGGGGAATCTGTTCCCGGACAATCTGCTCCACTGCGGTTATGATCTCCGCAGCTCCGGCCTTGTCATCCGCGCCCAGCAGGGTGGAGCCGTCCGTTACGATCAAAGTCTGCCCTTTCCGGGAAGCCAGTCTCGGAAAATCCGAAACCTTCAGCACAGCTCCGGTAGCCTGCAGTGTCACATCCTTCCCGTCATAATCCGGGATGAGCGTGGGATGTACATCCTTTCCGGAAAAATCCGGCGCGGTATCCATATGTGCGATAAAACCGATGGACTTCTTGTCTTCATAGCCCTCTGTGGCCGGGAGCAGGCCGTATACATAGCAGTGCTCATCGCATTTTACCCGGGAGAGCCCCAATTCTCTCAACTCGTCCGCCAGGGCGTGTCCAAGCTCAAACTGCCGGTCCGTGCTGGGGATCTGTTCCTGGCCGTCGCAGGACGTAGTCCAATAAGAGACGTATTTTAGAAATCTTTCTTCAACCTTCATAGTAACCTCCTGAAAAATGATAAAGTGATATATATATATGCCTAAACCTGAAAGGTTTTTAGAGCCATATAGTTTTTGGAGAAATAATGAGTGCAGATGGCAGCTACATTTTCGGGATTTAACCTTTGCAGCATATTGATTCCTTCTACTTTTTTCGAATATCCAAGCCGGTTATTCTTAATCAGTTCATTGATTTTTCCATTATAGATCCGATTATTTTTATACGCTTCATCTGCACAGGAATACTCCTGGTATGCATCCTTTAACAGATCACTCAATTTTAAATAGCTAGAATGTATGTATCCAAAATCCTCTAACTCTGTAACCGGATACTTCTCTGTAAGAACCTGCTTTATAATGTATTTTCGAAATGTCATGGCAAAATATAAATTCATTTCATGCAATACACTTTTATGTTCAACAGCAAAAGTATGATCCCAGTCGGCAAGAAACCAGGATTCGATCTCCGGTAACGCATAAAGAAAAAATACCGGCATTTCCTGATTTTGCAGAAGCTCCCTTATGTTCGCTGTTATTTTCTGCTTTCGAGCTTCAATCTCCGCATAATCCCGCCCTGTCTTTGAAGGCAGGAAAAACTGGTCGTCCATGTCATCTTCGATCAGAATTCCATGATATTTTTGGAATGCCTCTTTATGATTACGTATATCGTCATAAATCCATTTGATCAAATCGGCGCCTGTTTTTCCGTCAACCTTAAAATGAGTACGTGCCTTTCCCTTTTTTCCAATATTTTTCTGCGGAAAGCGCTGCCGATAATCAAAAGTGTTGTTTATCTTTTCTAAAAAGTGTGTCATATATC
>Ga0224740_10418_pt1 | contig 11998 bp, 8 predicted proteins | sample LIM_E_Water_Bulk_FD_161634 | JGI IMG/M metagenome (GOLD analysis project Ga0224740, IMG submission 161634) | Enriched cells from gastrointestinal tract of the lab mouse from Pacific Northwest National Laboratory (PNNL), Richland, Washington... | ecosystem: Host-associated > Mammals > Digestive...
GGCTAGCGGTAGGTTTTGCGATAGTGATGACAACCGTGGTTTGTCTGTTGTGTCGCCGGATTTTGCTGTGGATGAATACGCCGGCGGATATCATCGATGGTGCTTATGCTTATATTTTTGTGATTTTTTTGGGAATACCTGCGACGTATCTCTATAATATGGTATCGGGAATTCTCCGTTCTTTGGGAGATAGCCGTACTCCGCTGTATTTTCTGGTGATGTCTTCGCTGATGAATGTAGCGCTGGATTTGTTTACGATTGTGGTATTAAAAATGGGAGTGGCTGGGGCGGCCTGGGCAACGGTGATTTCTCAGGCGGTTTCGGGTATTGCCTGTCTGGTGTTTATGGCAAAACAGTACGATGTGCTGAGAATGACCAAGGAGGAAGCAGCGCCAAACGGAAATATTATGAAGATTTTGTGTGGAATCGGGATTCCTATGGGGCTGCAGTACTCGATCACGGCAATCGGCAGCATGGTGCTACAGGTGGCAGTCAATGGTTTGGGATCTATGGCTGTGGCGGCGATGACAGCAGCGACAAAAATCAGCATGTTTTTTTGTTGTCCATTTGATGCATTAGGTTCCACAATGGCTACTTATGGGGGCCAGAATATCGGTGCCAAGCGTCTAGAGCGGTTGGGAGAAGGTATGAAGGCGGCGGTTTTGATGGGAATTGCTTATTCATTGCTGGCCTTGGCGGTGCTCTGCCAGTTTGGGGATCGGATTGCTTTGCTGTTTTTGGACGCGGATCAAGTGCAGATTCTGGGACAGGTGAAACAATATTTATTGACGAATGCGGTCTTTTATATTCCCCTGGTATTAGTGAATGTGGTACGATTTATGATTCAGGGGATGGGATATTCTAAACGGGCAGTATTGGCCGGTGTGTGTGAAATGGCGGCGCGAGCCGGGGTGGGATTTTTGCTGGTGCCTTATTTTGGATATACGGCGGTCTGTTTTGCCAGTCCTTTTGCCTGGATTGCGGCGGATCTATTCCTGGTGCCATCTTATCTGATGATTGTAAAACGGTTGTGGAAGGAGCAGGGAATGCCGGCGGCGCCTGTAGAGGGAAAACGAATGCAGGGGGATGGCATCGGCTTAAGATTTTTCGGTATGGACATTAGAAAAATGGGTATTCTAGAGATAGCCAGATCAGGAATCCACTGGCGATGGAAGGAATTTAGAGATGAAGAGAGTACCCAGACACATAGGCATTATCCCTGACGGTAATCGTCGATGGGCGAGTAAACAAGGAATGGCAAAAGAAGACGGCTATCATCACGGCATTTTACCAGGGATGGAACTGTATCATATCTGCAGAAATTTGGGGATACAGGAACTTACTTTTTATGGATTTACGGTAGATAATACGAAACGGCCATCCAAACAGAGAATTGCTTTCTCGGATGCCTGTGTCAAGGCAGTAGAGTTGCTCTCAAAGGAGAATGCAGAACTATTAGTTCTGGGAAATACAAAATCGGCAATGTTTCCCAAGGAGCTATTACCCTACACAAGCAGGCACATCTTTGGAGAGGGTGGAATCAAGATTAATTTTCTTGTTAATTATAGTTATCAATGGGATCTAGGTTTTCACAATGGAAGATTTGGTCCGACTATGGGATCTTGTGATGTCTCAAGGGTAGATCTGGTGATTCGATGGGGTGGGAGAAGGCGGCTGTCTGGTTTTTTGCCAGTGCAGTCGGTGTATGCGGATATTTATGTGATTGAAGATAACTGGCCAGATTTTACCCCACAGCATATTTATCAGGCGCTTTCGTGGTACGAGAAGCAGGATGTTACTTTAGGGGGATGAGTGAATTGACAAAAGACGGCATCCATAGTAGAATGATGTAGAGCGAAGAAGCCTGAAACCTTGATGGGGCTTCTTTTTGTGGTATAATTTCCGCGATAAGGCTTTTATTTTAACAAAAAGAGAGGAAAGAATTATGAAAAAAACAGTAAGGCAATTGGCAGCAATGGTAATGGCAGCAGTGACGATGTTTTCTTTGAGTGCCTGTCAAGGGAGCAGCACACCGGAGACGACAGCCGCTGCTGGCAATGATGTTCAGACAGAAGCAACGGGTACGGAAGAATCTGGAGAGAAGAAAGTGTTGCGGGTGGCTATGGAATGCGCATATGCCCCTTATAACTGGAGTCAGCCGGATGATGCCAACGGTGCGGTTCCGATTGCAGAGAGTAATGAATTTGCTTATGGATATGATGTGATGATGGCCAAAAAGATCTGTGAAGAATTGGATTATGATTTGCAGATTGTTCGTCTGGACTGGGATTCTTTGATTCCGGCTCTGCAGAGCGGCCAGGCAGATTGTGTGATTGCCGGTCAGTCTATCACTACGGAGCGTCTGCAGGCAGTGGATTTCAGTGAGCCTTATTATTATGCTTCTATTGTTACCTTGGTGAAAAAAGGCAGCAAATATGAGAACGCCAAGAGTGTGGCAGATTTGGCGGGGGCTACCTGTACTTCCCAGCAGAGTACGATTTGGTATCAGAATTGCCTGCCGCAGATTGAGAATGCCAATATTCTGGCGGCAACAGCCAGTGCACCGGATATGTTAATGTCCTTGAATGCGGACAAATGCGATCTGGTGGTTACGGACCAGCCTACTGGTAAGGGAGCTCTGGTTGCCTATCCCAATTTTGTGATGTTGGAATTTGGCGGCAAAGAAGGCGATTTTCAGGTGACAGATGAAGACATCAATATTGGTATTTCCATCAAGAAAGGTAATACGGAGTTGAAGACGGCCATTGACAGTGTATTGAGTAAGATGACGAAGGAAGATTTTTCGAACATGATGGATGAGGCGATTTCTGTTCAGCCGCTGGCAAATTAGGAAAGACAATACTAAGGAGAGAGGGATATGCCAACAGATTTTCTGGGCCGCGTGATGGCGGTATTTGATCGCTATGGAATGTCAATGTTACAAGGAGCAGGTGTCAGCCTGCAGATTGCGTTGGTGGGTACAGGGATCGGATGTATCATTGGTTTTGCTGTGGGAATCGTACAGACGATTCCCACAGAACAAAAAGACAACCCGGTAAAAAAGAGCGGCTTGTGGCTGATCAAGTTGGTGCTTAACGCTTATGTAGAAGTTTTCCGGGGCACCCCCATGATGGCGCAAGCAATGTTTATTTATTATGGTCTTTTTCCGTTGATGGGATTCAATCCTTCCATGCGGCAGGCGGCGTATTTTATTCTGTCCATCAATACGGGTGCTTATATGGCAGAGACGGTTCGGGGCGGAATCCTTTCGATTGATTCCGGTCAGACCGAGGGTGCCAAGGCCATTGGTATGACGCATGTACAGCTTATGTTGTATGTGATTTTGCCTCAGGCATTGCGAAATATTATGCCACAGATTGGCAACAACCTGATTATCAATATTAAGGACAGCTGTGTGCTTTCAGTGATTGGCGTGGCGGAATTGCTTTATAAGACAAAGGCAGCCGCCGGTGCTCTTTATATGAACTTTGAAACTTATACCATCACGATGATTGTCTATTTTATTATGACCTTTACCTGTTCCCGTGTCCTGCGCTGGATGGAGAACCGGATGGATGGATCGGATAATTACGATTTGGCTACTACAGATACCCTGGCGCATACCAGCGGAATGTACAAATACCCTGATGAAAAGAAGGAGGCGAAAGGATGACTGAGAACGGACATGTATTGGAAGTGCGTCATTTGAGTAAAGCCTTTGGAAAGCATGTGGTGTTGCGGGATATTGATTTTCAGGTGGATACCGGAGATGTGACCTGTATCATCGGCGCTTCCGGTTCCGGGAAATCTACGCTTTTACGGTGCATTAATATGTTGGAGACGCCTACCACAGGAGAGATTTTGTACCATGAGAAGGATATTACAGATCATGGTGTTAATGTGCCGGCTTACCGTTCCCGGGTGGGAATGGTATTTCAGAGCTTTAATCTGTTCAATAATATGACAGTGCTGGAAAATTGTATGATCGGACAGACAAAAGTTCTGAAAAAGGGAAAAGAAGAAGCAAAGAAGAATGCTATGCGTTATCTGGAAAAGGTTGGTATGGCGCCTTATATCAACGCCAAACCGCGGCAAATTTCTGGCGGACAGAAGCAGCGGGTGGCGATTGCCCGGGCACTGGCGATGGAACCAGAAGTGCTGTTATTTGATGAGCCGACCTCAGCCCTGGATCCGCAGATGGTGGGAGAAGTGCTGGCAGTTATGCGGACTCTGGCCAAAGAAGGAATTACTATGATCATTGTGACACATGAGATGGCATTTGCCCGGGATGTATCCAGCCATGTAGTATTTATGGCAGATGGAGTGATCGAAGAAGAAGGGAGTCCGGAGGATATCTTTGGAAGTCCGAAGAAGGCAAAAACTCAGGAATTTTTGAGCCGGTTTATTCAGGGATAGAGTTTTTCGGAGTTCATGCTGGCGAAGAATACCAACAGAGAACATAGAAGGATACGAATGTTTGTGAAAATTAGGTATTGCAATCAAAATATGTGTATGCTAATATAATACCAATTTAGTGCGGCAAAGCATGAAAAAGGCAGAGAAGGAGACTCTTGCTCAGGGACTTCGACAGGAAGATAGCGTCACCGACTGAGAGCGCTGTCAGGTTGGACCAGGCAGATAGGGAACACTCCGGAGCTGGTATTTCGAACCGTCATATTTTTCATTGATGACGATGGAACATAAGTAGGGATATCCGAATGACACTCGTTACGTGTCGAGAGTGGAGCAGCGGTCTTTGCAGAAGGCCGGTCTCAAGGCGGGTGGTACCGCGGAGCGTGTTCTTTTGAGAATCATGTCCCGTCCCGGAATATGTAACAGTATTTCGGGGCGGTTTTTTGTTGTGTTTCCAGAAAAATGCTAATGGCATCGAGTGGTAGAAAGGAGCAGGTAATGGAATTCTTGACAGGTGTGAAAGAAAAAGAAACTCTGGGAATCGAGGAGATTCTAAAGGGAGGCTATGAAGGAAAAAAGGTAAAAATTCATGGAGCGGTGCACAATATTCGGGATATGGGAGAGGTAGCGTTTGTGATTCTGCGCAGGCGTGAAGGGCTGCTGCAATGTGTATATGAGGAGGGAAAAACAAACGTTTCTTTGAAGGATCTGAAGGAGGAGTCAGCAGTAGAGGTGAGCGGTGTGGTGGCCAGGGAAGAGCGGGCGCCGCAGGGATTTGAATTACGACTGTTGGAGATCCGGATATTATCGGAACCGGCGGAGATCCTTCCTTTAGCCATCAACAAGTGGAAAATGAGTACTTCTCTGGAAACGAAGCTGGCTTTGCGTCCGATTTCTTTGCGCAATGTGCGGGAACGGGCAAAGTTTAAGATTCAAGAGGGAATCGTAAGAGGATTTCGGGAATTTTTGTTTGGTCAGGGTTTTACAGAAATTCGCACCCCGAAAATCGTGTCTCGGGGGGCGGAAGGCGGAGCAAATGTGTTTAAGTTGAATTATTTTAACAAGCGGGCGGAGTTGGGACAAAGTCCTCAGTTTTATAAACAGATGATGGTGGGGGTATATGACAGGGTATTTGAGGCGGCGCCGGTGTTCCGGGCAGAAAAGCATAACACTACCCGCCATTTGAATGAATATATCAGCCTGGATTTTGAGATGGGATATATCGATGGTTTTGAAGATGTAATGGCCATGGAAACTGGTTTTCTACAGTATACGATGGAGCTCTTAAAGCGGGAATATCAGAAAGAGCTGAAGATACTGGGGGTGACATTGCCCGTCATTGACCAGATTCCCCAGGTGCGTTTTGATGAAGCCAAGGAGTTGGTTTCTGAGAAATATAATCGTAAAATCCGCAATCCGTTTGATTTAGAACCGGAGGAGGAAATGCTGATTGGTCGTTACTTTAAGGAAGAATATGACAGTGATTTTGTGTTTGTCACTCATTATCCCTCCAAAAAACGTCCTTTTTATGCGATGGAGGATCCCAAAGACAGTCGTTTTACCCTGAGTTTTGATCTGCTTTATAAAGGTTTAGAAATTACCACAGGTGGACAGCGCATTCATAATTATGAAACTATTTTGGAGAAAATGGCCAGACGGGGCATGGATCCGGAAGATATCCGGGATTATCTGATGATTTTTAAGTATGGGATGCCTCCTCATGGCGGTTTGGGGATTGGACTGGAGCGGTTGACTATGCGCCTTTTGGATGAACAGAATGTACGGGAGGCTGCTATGTTTCCACGCGATGTGACCAGATTGGAGCCTTAACGCGGGCCAGTAAGTACGTATATGGAAAGGAGAGCAAAATGGCAAACGCGATCAGCGATGAGATGATAGAATATGTAGGTATTCTGGCGAAATTGGAGCTTTCTGAGGAAGAAAAGGAAGCAGCCAAGAAAGACATGGGTAGGATGCTAGACTATATTGATAAATTGAATGAGTTGGATACTAGTGGTGTGGAACCTATGTCCCATATATTTCCGGTAAATAATGTCTTTCGGGAGGATGTGGTGACGAATGGAGATGACAGAGAAAACATTCTGGGGAATGCACCGCGACAGAAGGATGGAGCCTTCCAGGTGCCAAAGACAGTAGAGTGACAGGAAAATGGATGAGACAGAGAGGAGCGAAGAAGATGAGTATCCTGGAATTGACTGCCATGGAACTGGGCAGAAAGATCAAAAAAAGAGAGATTGGCGTCGTGGAAGCTACTGAGGCAGCACTGGCTCAGATCAAAACCCTGGAAACCGAGCTGAATTGCTATGTGACGGTGGACGAAGAAGGGGCGCGCAGGCAGGCAGCCAAGGTGCAGGATAAAATAGATGGAGGCATGCTGACAGGACCTTTGGCAGGAGTGCCGATGGCAGTGAAGGACAATATATGCTTAGAAGGGCGGCCAACTACCTGCAGCTCCAAAATTTTGAAAAATTTTGTGCCGGCTTATACGGCGGAGGCTGTAGAGAAGCTGATTCAGGCTGGAGCCGTAATTTTGGGAAAAACCAATATGGATGAATTTGCTATGGGAAGTACGACAGAGACTTCTGCTTTTGGAGAGACGAAGAACCCCTGGAATCTGGCACATGTGCCAGGTGGCTCTTCTGGTGGTTCTTGTGCAGCAGTGGCCTCTGGGGAATGCTTTTATGCGTTGGGATCAGATACGGGTGGTTCGATTCGTCAGCCTAGTTCTTTTTGCGGAGTAACAGGAATCAAGCCAACTTATGGCACGGTTTCCCGATATGGTTTGATTGCCTATGGCTCGTCCCTGGATCAGATCGGGCCGGTGGCTCGCAGTGTGGCCGATTGTGCGGCAATTTTAGAAGTAATTGCTTCTTATGATAAAAAAGACAGTACCTCAATCCGACGGGAAGATTGTGATTTTACCAGTGCGTTGACAGCGGATGTAAGTGGATTGCGGATCGGGATTCCTCGAGATTATTTGGGTGAAGGACTGGACGAAGAAGTAAAAACGGCAGTATTGGCGGCGGCTAGGGAATTGCAAGATAAAGGAGCCATAGTGGAGGAGTTTGACCTGAGTCTGGTGGAATATGCCATTCCGGCTTATTATGTAATCGCTTCCGCCGAAGCAAGCTCCAATTTATCTCGATTTGATGGGGTCAAATATGGTTATCGATCCCCCAATTATGAGGGATTGCATGATATGTATAAAAAGAGTCGTTCCGAAGGATTGGGAGCGGAGGTAAAGCGTCGGATTATGTTGGGTTCCTTTGTGCTCAGCAGCGGTTATTATGACGCCTACTATCTGAAGGCGCTTCGCACAAAGGCGTTGATTAAGCAGGCATTTGACAAGGCGTTTAAACAGTATGACGTGATTCTTGGTCCGACAGCGCCATCTACAGCGCCAAGACTGGGAGAATCGCTAAAAGATCCGCTAAAAATGTATTTGGGCGACATTTATACGATTGCTGTCAATTTGGCTGGATTGCCGGGAATGACGGTACCATGTGGTCGAGATTCCAGCGGATTGCCGATTGGATTGCAGCTGATTGGTGATTGCTTTAAGGAGAAAAATATTATTCGGGCAGGCTATGCTTATGAGTGCGGCCGCAAATATGAGATGCCTAAGCTGGCCAAGAAAGCAGCAAAACAGGAGGTGAGGTAATATGGGAAAACAGTATGAGACAGTCATTGGTCTGGAGGTACATGTGGAGTTGGCCACGAAAACCAAGATTTTTTGCGGCTGTTCCACAGAGTTTGGCGGTGCCCCCAATACTCACACATGTCCGGTTTGCACGGGAATGCCTGGGTCTTTGCCAGTGCTCAACAAGCAGGTGGTGGAATATGCGTTAGCTGTAGGGTTGGCTACCAATTGCAGCATTAATCAGTATTGCAAATTTGATCGCAAGAATTATTTTTATCCGGGTATTTGTACATTCCGCTGGTATGCGCCAGGGTATCTGTAGTAGCCAAATCGTAATTATCCGATCCATCCATCCGGTTCTCCATCCAGCGCAGGACACGGGAACAGGTAAAGGTCATAATAAAATAGACAATCATCGTGATGGTATAAGTTTCAAAGTTCATATAAAGAGCACCGGCGGCTGCCTTTGTCTTATAAAGCAATTCCGCCACGCCAATCACTGAAAGCACACAGCTGTCCTTAATATTGATAATCAGGTTGTTGCCAATCTGTGGCATAATATTTCGCAATGCCTGAGGCAAAATCACATACAACATAAGCTGTACATGCGTCATACCAATGGCCTTGGCACCCTCGGTCTGACCGGAATCAATCGAAAGGATTCCGCCCCGAACCGTCTCTGCCATATAAGCACCCGTATTGATGGACAGAATAAAATACGCCGCCTGCCGCATGGAAGGATTGAATCCCATCAACGGAAAAAGACCATAATAAATAAACATTGCTTGCGCCATCATGGGGGTGCCCCGGAAAACTTCTACATAAGCGTTAAGCACCAACTTGATCAGCCACAAGCCGCTCTTTTTTACCGGGTTGTCTTTTTGTTCTGTGGGAATCGTCTGTACGATTCCCACAGCAAAACCAATGATACATCCGATCCCTGTACCCACCAACGCAATCTGCAGGCTGACACCTGCTCCTTGTAACATTGACATTCCATAGCGATCAAATACCGCCATCACGCGGCCCAGAAAATCTGTTGGCATATCCCTCTCTCCTTAGTATTGTCTTTCCTAATTTGCCAGCGGCTGAACAGAAATCGCCTCATCCATCATGTTCGAAAAATCTTCCTTCGTCATCTTACTCAATACACTGTCAATGGCCGTCTTCAACTCCGTATTACCTTTCTTGATGGAAATACCAATATTGATGTCTTCATCTGTCACCTGAAAATCGCCTTCTTTGCCGCCAAATTCCAACATCACAAAATTGGGATAGGCAACCAGAGCTCCCTTACCAGTAGGCTGGTCCGTAACCACCAGATCGCATTTGTCCGCATTCAAGGACATTAACATATCCGGTGCACTGGCTGTTGCCGCCAGAATATTGGCATTCTCAATCTGCGGCAGGCAATTCTGATACCAAATCGTACTCTGCTGGGAAGTACAGGTAGCCCCCGCCAAATCTGCCACACTCTTGGCGTTCTCATATTTGCTGCCTTTTTTCACCAAGGTAACAATAGAAGCATAATAATAAGGCTCACTGAAATCCACTGCCTGCAGACGCTCCGTAGTGATAGACTGACCGGCAATCACACAATCTGCCTGGCCGCTCTGCAGAGCCGGAATCAAAGAATCCCAGTCCAGACGAACAATCTGCAAATCATAATCCAATTCTTCACAGATCTTTTTGGCCATCATCACATCATATCCATAAGCAAATTCATTACTCTCTGCAATCGGAACCGCACCGTTGGCATCATCCGGCTGACTCCAGTTATAAGGGGCATATGCGCATTCCATAGCCACCCGCAACACTTTCTTCTCTCCAGATTCTTCCGTACCCGTTGCTTCTGTCTGAACATCATTGCCAGCAGCGGCTGTCGTCTCCGGTGTGCTGCTCCCTTGACAGGCACTCAAAGAAAACATCGTCACTGCTGCCATTACCATTGCTGCCAATTGCCTTACTGTTTTTTTCATAATTCTTTCCTCTCTTTTTGTTAAAATAAAAGCCTTATCGCGGAAATTATACCACAAAAAGAAGCCCCATCAAGGTTTCAGGCTTCTTCGCTCTACATCATTCTACTATGGATGCCGTCTTTTGTCAATTCACTCATCCCCCTAAAGTAACATCCTGCTTCTCGTACCACGAAAGCGCCTGATAAATATGCTGTGGGGTAAAATCTGGCCAGTTATCTTCAATCACATAAATATCCGCATACACCGACTGCACTGGCAAAAAACCAGACAGCCGCCTTCTCCCACCCCATCGAATCACCAGATCTACCCTTGAGACATCACAAGATCCCATAGTCGGACCAAATCTTCCATTGTGAAAACCTAGATCCCATTGATAACTATAATTAACAAGAAAATTAATCTTGATTCCACCCTCTCCAAAGATGTGCCTGCTTGTGTAGGGTAATAGCTCCTTGGGAAACATTGCCGATTTTGTATTTCCCAGAACTAATAGTTCTGCATTCTCCTTTGAGAGCAACTCTACTGCCTTGACACAGGCATCCGAGAAAGCAATTCTCTGTTTGGATGGCCGTTTCGTATTATCTACCGTAAATCCATAAAAAGTAAGTTCCTGTATCCCCAAATTTCTGCAGATATGATACAGTTCCATCCCTGGTAAAATGCCGTGATGATAGCCGTCTTCTTTTGCCATTCCTTGTTTACTCGCCCATCGACGATTACCGTCAGGGATAATGCCTATGTGTCTGGGTACTCTCTTCATCTCTAAATTCCTTCCATCGCCAGTGGATTCCTGATCTGGCTATCTCTAGAATACCCATTTTTCTAATGTCCATACCGAAAAATCTTAAGCCGATGCCATCCCCCTGCATTCGTTTTCCCTCTACAGGCGCCGCCGGCATTCCCTGCTCCTTCCACAACCGTTTTACAATCATCAGATAAGATGGCACCAGGAATAGATCCGCCGCAATCCAGGCAAAAGGACTGGCAAAACAGACCGCCGTATATCCAAAATAAGGCACCAGCAAAAATCCCACCCCGGCTCGCGCCGCCATTTCACACACACCGGCCAATACTGCCCGTTTAGAATATCCCATCCCCTGAATCATAAATCGTACCACATTCACTAATACCAGGGGAATATAAAAGACCGCATTCGTCAATAAATATTGTTTCACCTGTCCCAGAATCTGCACTTGATCCGCGTCCAAAAACAGCAAAGCAATCCGATCCCCAAACTGGCAGAGCACCGCCAAGGCCAGCAATGAATAAGCAATTCCCATCAAAACCGCCGCCTTCATACCTTCTCCCAACCGCTCTAGACGCTTGGCACCGATATTCTGGCCCCCATAAGTAGCCATTGTGGAACCTAATGCATCAAATGGACAACAAAAAAACATGCTGATTTTTGTCGCTGCTGTCATCGCCGCCACAGCCATAGATCCCAAACCATTGACTGCCACCTGTAGCACCATGCTGCCGATTGCCGTGATCGAGTACTGCAGCCCCATAGGAATCCCGATTCCACACAAAATCTTCATAATATTTCCGTTTGGCGCTGCTTCCTCCTTGGTCATTCTCAGCACATCGTACTGTTTTGCCATAAACACCAGACAGGCAATACCCGAAACCGCCTGAGAAATCACCGTTGCCCAGGCCGCCCCAGCCACTCCCATTTTTAATACCACAATCGTAAACAAATCCAGCGCTACATTCATCAGCGAAGACATCACCAGAAAATACAGCGGAGTACGGCTATCTCCCAAAGAACGGAGAATTCCCGATACCATATTATAGAGATACGTCGCAGGTATTCCCAAAAAAATCACAAAAATATAAGCATAAGCACCATCGATGATATCCGCCGGCGTATTCATCCACAGCAAAATCCGGCGACACAACAGACAAACCACGGTTGTCATCACTATCGCAAAACCTACCGCTAGCC
>Ga0224740_10419_pt1 | contig 11983 bp, 11 predicted proteins | sample LIM_E_Water_Bulk_FD_161634 | JGI IMG/M metagenome (GOLD analysis project Ga0224740, IMG submission 161634) | Enriched cells from gastrointestinal tract of the lab mouse from Pacific Northwest National Laboratory (PNNL), Richland, Washington... | ecosystem: Host-associated > Mammals > Digestive...
ATTTCAAAAACTTAGTCGGTCATCTCTGATACCATTTCTGCTACATATTTTTTAAGTTCTGGCTCTGCCCTATCGCCATATTCTGCAATAATCCTGACGATGGCACTTCCAACAATAACCCCATCCGCAATTGCCGAATACTTTGCCGCCTGCTCTTTTGTATTGATGCCAAAACCAATCGCTGTCGGTGTATCTGTCACACCCCGTATAATTTCTATCATTTCCCCTACATCCGTTGTAATCTCACTTCTGGCTCCCGTCACCCCCATAGAGGATACCACATAAATGAAACCAGAGGAATCTTTTACTGCCATTTCTATTCTCTCCTTGGAAGTTGGAGCCACCATTGTAATAAGGTCAATGCCATACTTTGATGCCGTCGGTAAAAACTCCATTCTCTCCTCAAATGGAAGGTCTGGTATAATAACGCCATCTATCCCGCATTCCCTACATCCCTCGCAGAATTTATCATATCCATATTTGTAGATTGTGTTTAAATACGCCAAAAATACTAGTGGAATATCCGTCTTTTTGCGGAGCGAACGAACCATCTCAAGAATCCCATCCAAGGTGCAGCCTGCGGACAACGCACGGACATCTGCCTCCTGGATTACTGGCCCATCTGCAATTGGGTCAGAAAATGGTATGCCTAACTCAATAAGAGAAGCACCTGCCTCCTCCATCCCCAATACAAACTCCTCCGTTTTATCTAATGTCGGGTCTCCTGCTGTCAGAAATCCGATAAATGCCTTCTTATTCTCAAACGCCTGATATATTCTACTCATGTAAATCAACCCCCCTGTATCTAGCTATTGCTGCCACATCTTTGTCCCCGCGCCCAGATAAAGTGCAGATAATAATCTGTTCCTTATCCATCTTTGGCGCAATCCTCATAAGGTGCGCTACAGCATGAGAGCTTTCAATTGCCGCAATGATGCCTTCTGTCCTTGCGATGTACTCAAATGCTTCCACTGCCTCCTCGTCTGTGACGGGCACATATTCCGCCCTCCCGATATCCTTCAGATAAGCGTGCTCTGGCCCTACTCCTGGATAATCAAGCCCAGCAGATATGGAGTAAACTGGCGCAATCTGCCCATATTCATCCTGACAGAAATAAGATTTCATTCCATGAAAAATCCCCTCTGACCCTACCGCCATCGTAGCTGCTGTTTTATCGCTGTCAACACCATGCCCTGCCGCCTCACAGCCAATCAGACGCACATCCTGATCCTGAATAAATTCATAAAACGACCCCATCGCATTGCTGCCCCCGCCGACACATGCCATCACTACATCTGGCAGCCGTCCTTCTATCTCCAAAATCTGTTCTCTTGCCTCTTTGCTGATAATGCTCTGAAAATCCCTGACAATCATAGGAAACGGATGCGGCCCCATCACGGACCCAAGAACATATAATGTATCATCTACACGTGCCGTCCATTCCCTCATGCAGGCATTTACCGCGTCTTTTAAGGTCATCGTCCCAGTCTCCACCGCATGAACCTTTGCCCCAAGGAGTTCCATGCGGTATACATTCAACGCCTGGCGGATTGTGTCTTCCTTCCCCATATAAATCTCACACTCCATATCCAAAAGTGCTGCAGCTGTAGCGGTTGCCACACCGTGCTGGCCTGCCCCTGTCTCAGCAATCACTCTGGTCTTTCCCATCTTTTTCGCAAGAAGCACCTGCCCAAGTACATTATTAATCTTATGGGAACCGGTGTGGTTTAAATCCTCTCGCTTAAAATATATCTTAGCCCCGCCTAGGTCCCTAGTCATCTTTTTAGCATAATAAAGAAGGGATGGCCTGCCCGCATACTCCCTGTTTAATGTATCAAGCTCCTTCACAAAATCTGGATCATTTTTAAAACTTTCATAAGCATCTTCCAATTTGTGTATTTCATTCATAAGAGTTTCCGGTATATACTGCCCCCCATGTTTTCCATATCTTCCTTTACTCATATCTATAACCCTGCCTTTCAAATAAATCTCCTAAATAATTCTTATTTTTCCTCCTCTAGCACCCTCCGGCAGCCACCAAATCAACAAGCATCCCACGGATATCACCCGCACGCATCAAGCTCTCACCAACCAGTGCAGCGTCCACTCTGTTTCGTGCTAATTCCTTTATATTTGCCGGATTACTGATACCACTCTCCGATACAAACAAAATTCCGTCCGGCACTAATTTTCTCAGTCGAATGCTATTTCTAATATCAACGGTGAACGTCTTTAAATCACGGTTATTTACCCCTATTACTCGCACGCCTGCTGACACCGCCTGTTCTATTTCCTTTTCATTATGGACCTCCACCAGTGCAGATAATCCAAGGGAATCCGCTATTTCTATATAACGCTTTAGTGTTTCCACATCCAGAAGTGAACAGATAAGAAGCACTGCAGAAGCCCCTATTATCTTCGCTTCATATATCATATATTCATCTACTATAAAATCCTTCCGCAACAACGGTAACGAAACCACCTTGTGAATCTCTGCCAGATATTCATCTGACCCCTGAAAAAAAAATGGTTCTGTCAAGACTGACACTGCCGCTGCCCCAGCCTCCTCATAATCCTCTGCAATTCTGCAGTAAGGAAAATCCGGCACAATCAGCCCCTTGGAGGGCGAAGCTTTCTTCACCTCACAGATAAGAGAAACACCTTCCCCCTCCAAAGCCCTTTCAAATGGAAACTCTGTATCAGTTTGTATCGCCATGGCTTCATCCCTAATCTGCTTGAATGGCACTTCCTGTTTCCTCTTTGCCACCCGCTTTTTTGTTTTTTCTGCAATTTCCTCTAAAATATTCATCTATGATTCCCCATTTCTAGCGTTCGATAGGCTGATAAATCCCTCCAGCTGTTCCAAAGCTGCACCATTTACCATAACCTGCTCCGCTTTTGCCATCCCTTCCGCTATTGTAAGATTTCCGTCCGCAACCGAAATCGCAGCGCCAGCATTTAACAATACTGCATCAAATTTCGCTCCCCGTTTACCTCCCAAAATCTCACGGACAATCTGGGCATTCTCATCCGGGCCTCCTCCAAGCAATTCCTCTTTCCTACAGCGCTCCAACCCGAATTGTTCTGGCGTGATTTCATATGTCGAGAATGTCCCACCTCTCATTTCACAGACCTTTGTCGGCGCACTGAGGGATATTTCATCCATTCTATCCATTCCATAAACTACCATTGCCCTTTTCACTCCCAAGTTATTTAATACATGGGCCTGCTGCTCCACCAGCCCTTCATCATAAACTCCAAGAAGCATCTGTGTTGCCCCTGCCGGGTTCGCGATTGGCCCCAGAATATTAAATAACGTCCGAATGCCGATTTCTTTCCTTACGCTGCCAACATAACGCATGGCGGTGTGATATTTTTGTGCAAACAGAAAACAGAGATTAATTTCCTCTAATATATGTTCACTGCGGCTGGCATCCGCATCAATCTTTACCCCCAATGCTTCAAGGCAGTCCGCCGTGCCACACTTGCTGCTAGCTGCACGGTTTCCGTGTTTTGCCACAGGATAACCTGCTGCAGAAGCTACAAGCGAAGACACTGTAGAAATATTAAATGTATTAGAGCCATCACCACCAGTTCCCACGATCTCCAGCACATCTTTATCATTATGAAAAACAGCACAGTGGGCACGCATCACCTTCGCTGCTGCTGTAATCTCCTCCACAGTCTCCCCCTTCACGGACAATGCCGTCAAAAACGCTGCCTTCTGTGCATCCGTCGCCTCCCCTGACATAATTTCATCCATAACTTGTTCCATCATTCCTGCTTCGAGGTTCTTTTTATCTGTCAATAATTCAATCGCTTTTCTAATCATACTCTTTCCCCCATTTCCATTTAAAATTATCCCAAAAAATTTTCCATCATCACTTTTCCCTTTGGAGTCAAAATTGACTCCGGGTGGAACTGCAGCCCATAGATTTCATACTCCCTATGCTTTACAGCCATAACCTCGCCATCTTCTGAAACAGCCGTTACTTCTAGGCAATTTGGAATAGTCTCCCTTATTGCCGCCAGAGAATGGTATCTGGCTGCCTCTGCTGTGCATCCAATCCCACGAAACAGCTTACAGCCTTCTATAAGGCGGATAACCGACATTTTCCCATGCATCATCCTCTTTGCATAAGACACTTCCGCCCCAAATGCTTCACAAATTGCCTGATGTCCAAGGCATACACCAAGAATGGGCATTTTTCCTTTCAAGGAGCAAACTACTTCCTCACAGATTCCAGCATTGGCAGGTTTTCCAGGCCCCGGTGAAATTATTATATAAGCCGGATTCATTTTCTCGATCTCTTCTACCGTATACTCGTCATTCCGAATCACTCTGATATCTGGGTTAATGCTTCCAACTAACTGATACAGATTATAAGAAAAGCTATCATAGTTATCAATCAGCAATATCATCTACATCACCTCCTGCCCTTGCACAACAGCATCCATCACTGCTTTTGCCTTGTTGATGCACTCCCTATATTCACTTTCTGGTACACTATCCGCCACAATGCCTGCACCGGAACGGACAAAGACTTTGCCGTTTTTGTGGTAGGCTGTGCGGATGGCAATGCAGGTATCAAGATTTCCCGCAAAGTCGATATAACCAATTGCTCCGCCATAGATTCCACGCTTGTTATTTTCCAATTCATTAATAATTTCCATTGCGCGCATTTTAGGAGCACCAGAGAGTGTTCCCGCTGGAAGTACCGCATCAATAGCATCTAGGCTGCACTTATCATCCCGGATCGTTCCCTTTACTGTGGAGCCAATATGCATTACATGGGAGTATCTTAGCACCTCCTGATAACTCTCAACCTCCACCGTACCAAAATGGCTAATCTTCCCCAGATCATTGCGCCCAAGATCCACCAACATATTATGCTCCGCGCATTCCTTCCCGTCCGCCAGCAGCTCCCGCTCCAGTTTCTCATCCTCTTCCTTTGACGCGCCTCTTGGACGTGTCCCCGCAAGCGGAAATGTATGAAGTGTGCCATGCTCCAGCTTTACTAGCGTTTCTGGGGAAGCCCCCGCAACCTCCATATCCTCACTGCTAAAATAAAACATATATGGGGATGGATTAATTGTACGCAACAAGCGGTATGCATTGAGCAGGCTGCCTTCATAGTCCGCCTCCAGCCGGTTTGATAAAACCACCTGGAAAATATCGCCCTCATAAATATAATGCTTTGCCTTTTCTACCATCCGGCAATACTCTTTTTCAGAAAACAGCGGCCTAAATTCCGAAGTAACTTTACCCGGAATCACCTCCACCGGCTTCCCATATAGGATTAGGCTAACCATCCGATCAATTTCCTCTATGCAGCGACTATACTCCTCTTCCAAATTGTCTGTACCTGCATTTGCTATCAGAAAAATTTTTTGATGATAATTGTCAAAGGCAATTACCTTGTCAAACAGCATCAAATCCACATCTTTGAACCCTTCCACGTCCTCCGCATCCAAATTTAATTTTGGCTCGCTGTATTTAACATAATCATACGAAAAATATCCTACCAGCCCTCCGGTAAAAGTTGGAAGTCCCTCCACCTTTGGACTTGTGTACTTCTTAAGAATCTCCTGAATATACTCACCTGGATGGTCAGCCGCTTTTGTCTCTTTCCTGCCATTCCTGATGGTCATCTGACCATCAATACAGGTGATCTCCATTTTGGGGGCATACCCTAGAAATGTATATCTGCCCCATTTTTCCTGATTCTCAACACTTTCCAGCATATAACAATGGCTGCTGACACCCTTTAAGATGCGCAGCACCTCCATCGGCGTCTTAAGGTCTGCCATAATCTCTTTGCTAATTGGCACCATATGGTATCCAACTGCCAATTTCTTTGCTTCCTGAAATGTAATCATGCCATCCTCCCTTTCTGTTTCACAATTTGCAACAATGCCTGCCGGAAATATGGACTAGTTATGATTCACCGTTCCTTTTTAAAACTATAGGACATCGCTAGCCTATTAATAGAAAACACAAAAAACGCCCTTGACAAACACAGCATTTAAGCTGTATTAGTCAAGGACGGTTAAAATACAATAAAATATTATATTACCGCGGTGCCACCTTGATTCATGGTTTCCCACACTCTTAGCGAAATACTATCATATTTCCGGCAACTAACGTATGCCTCACGTCATGGAATACTCAGACAATCCTAATAACTGTCTTTTGACCATGCCCTCAGTGGTCCATTTGATAAACTGCATCTCTGCAGGTTCCCACCATACCCTGCTCTCTGGAAGCGCATATTTTATCGTTATCTCCACATCAACGGTTTCATTTCAATTTGTATGTGCTATATTATACTCTCGTTTATTGATTTGTCAACCCAAAATTTACTCTTCTTCAAATGACATATTCCAGGCCCTGGTATCCAAACACTCCTCATAGGCATCTGCCGCTGCGTCGTATTCCTCCTCATCGTCAATATCCTCTAATTCAAAATCGTCCTCCCCCAGGGATTTCAGACGAAACACATAATACTCCGTTACATTCTCAACATCCCCTGGAATCAGGGCAGCATAAAGTATTTTACCCACCGTATAAATTTCATCAATATAAAAATCGCGGTCTGTGCCATCTTCATCTGTTAATGTCACCATTGTTTCCTTAAAACCATATTCTGAATTTTCTTTTTCCATATTTCCCTCATTTCTTAACCGTATATTACTCTACTGTTACCACCTTTGCCAAATTTCTCGGCTTATCCACATCCAGCCCCTTATCCATTGAAACATAATAAGCCAAAAGCTGTAATGCTGCGGACGCCGGGAACACCATAAACTCATCTGCCATTGCGGGAAGGGTAAAGACATCTGCATACTCCGCATCTGCCAAATCAAACCCATCCTTAACAAACAGTACCACACTGGCTCCGCGCGACTGAACTTCACGGATATTTGACAACTCTTTATCTTTTAACTTTGTCTGGGTAACAGCAGCCACTACTGGTGTATTTTCTGTAATCAGCGCAATCGTGCCATGCTTTAGCTCTCCTGACGCATATGCCTCTGTATGGATATAGGAAACTTCCTTGAGCTTTAAAGCTCCCTCTAGTAAAATAGAATAATCCAAACCACGACCAATCATAAATGCATCTTTCGCATCCAGCATCTCTCTTGCAATTTTGTGGATATCATATCTCTGGTCAAGAACTTCCTGCATCTTATCCGGTGCCAGCAGCAGATTTTCTAAATATACCTTTTCTGCCTTATCATCAAAAATGCCCCTTACCTTTGCCATTCGCCCTATCAGTAAAAACAATGTAATAAGTTGTGTCGTATATGCTTTTGTGCTGGCAACTGCAATCTCCGGCCCTGCCGCTGTGTACATAACATAATCGCTCTCCCTGGCGATTGATGAGCCCTTTACATTAATAACAGCTATACTCTTCGCGCCCCTTTTCCGCGCATATTTTAAAGCTTCCAATGTATCAATCGTCTCTCCCGACTGAGAAATCGCAAGCACCAATGTCTTTTCATCAATAACTGGGTCTTCATACATAAACTCAGATGCATACTCTACATCCATATACATATTTAACTTAGATTGTACTAATACCTTCGCCACCAGCCCAGCATGCATCGCAGTACCACATGCCACGACACAGACACGCTCACAGTCACGAAGCACATCATCTGGAACACCATCCGCAGACAAATCAATCCTTCCATCCACAATGCGGGACTCTATAGTTGCCTTTAACGCCTCCGGCTGCTCCATAATCTCCTTTTCCATATAAAATGGATAATTTCCCTTGCCGCTCCTCGTTGTATCCCAGTCAATATCAATAAACTCTGCTTGCTGTGGTTTTCCCTCTAAATTGAAGAGCTTAATCTCATCCTTATGAAGTTCCATAATTACATATTCTGGAACAACCATATACTGTTTTGCTGCAGCCCCAAGCGCTACTACATCAGATGCCAGCATTGTCCCATGCTCACTGTGCGCTGCCACAATCGGGCTGACATTGCGGATTGCGTAGATTACATCCGGCTGGTCAGCAAACATAATAACAAGTGCAAAAGTCCCTTTCAGATATTGTACGGTCTTGCGGATTGCTTCATGGGCATCGCCCTGATAAACTCGGTTCAGTACGGCCGCTACTACCTCTGTATCTGTCTGAGACTTTAACTCCTTATGCAACATAAAATGATCTTTTAATTCCTCATAATTTTCCACAATACCGTTGTGTACCAGAAGTACATCTCCGCTGCGGTGCGGATGGGCGTTCTCATCACTAACGCCGCCATGCGTTGCCCAACGGGTATGCCCTATCCCACATGTCGAAATTTTTTTGTCCTTTTTACAAAGCCCCCGAAGGTCATTTACCCTTCCAGCACACTTTCGGAGTTTTATTTTTCCAGTCTCTCCATTCAGTGTTGCCAATCCCGCACTGTCATATCCGCGGTACTCCAAAAGCTCTAATGCATCCAAAATCTGATCGGTCACTGACTCCCTGCCAGTATATCCAACAATTCCACACATAAATCCTCCATTCCTGCCCTGCCTGTCAACTTCTTACTTCCCCCTACGCAGGCATAAACTTCCTTACACAGCATATACGTTGATAATTTCTTTATTTTATGCCGCGGCATACGATTTGGTTATCCCGCTGCAAAATCCTACTAGTATCAAACTTACTTTTTCTTCTTTGTGTTTTTTTTCTTAGCTGGCTTTTTCGCCTCTTTTTTCTTAACGGTAACTGTCTTTGTATTAGAGTATGCACTATAAACCCTATTTCCGCAAGAATCAATTGAAAATGACCTAACCTGTACAGAATATTTCTCCCCCTGCACAAGCCCGGAATAAGCTACAGAAGTCTTTGTAACATCCTGGTTCTTCACCGTTCCTGTCTTTGCCCTTTTTAAACTAACCTGATATCCCTTGGTTCCAGAAACTGCGCCAAAGACCAGCTTTGCCTTACCTGGGCTTGTACTGGAAAAAGACTTTACAGAAACTGTCCCAGCCGTCACCTTTTTCCATTTTGCATAGAGATTGTAATTACTCTTGTCACTTCCTTTGATGGATGATACTTTCTTGCTAAAATTTGATGCGGTATACCAGCCATCAAACAAATATCCCTTTTTCGTTGGATTTTTTAGTGTAAGATTCTGCGTTGCCGTGTAAGATGCTTTATTCTCCTTATGGTTAGTTCCTCCATCTAAATGATATGTAATCTTATATTTATTTACTGTCTGCTTCACAGAAACAAGAACCTGACGCCCCGTTTCCGCTGATGAAATCTTAATATAATATGTCTTATTATGCTCCACCGGAAGTTTTTTGCTAAGCTTTGCATCCTGCTCCGTCGTGCCGCTGCAGCCCTCAATCAGGTTGCCAGCTTCATCCAAAACTTCATACTCTCCGGTACTCCCCGATGCAGGGTCAATGCTTAGAGTATAGCTTGTATCTTTATCGTCTGTAGAAAATTTAAGATAATCTACATCTGTCGGACACTCTGTTGTAACACTATATTCTTTGTTAAGGGCTGCTGCTGACGCACCCTCCGCCGTGTCAGCATGATCGTCTGTTATCTCAGATACAACAATCTCCCCTGATGCACCGTTCTGTCCAGTTGCTTTCATAAAATACACGGACGAAGGCTCCAAAGCAAAACGTTCATACGCCATATTTTCTAAATCTGCCTGCGCTGCAAGGCTGCTGCCAGACTCATCGTATAATTCAACATGGCAAACCGTATCTTCTGGAAGAAGTGCCTTTATCTGATAATAGGATTTCTTTTCTGTCGTTGTAAAATAATACATCCCATCTTCCGCTCCCTGTGCCACAAGCGGATATAGCCGCCCAAACCCAAGATAGGCCGCCTTTTCTGTATCAAAACGCTTTAAAGAAACCGCTGCCGCACATTCCACACCTGCGGTTTTAGCAAAAACAATATTCTCCCCTGCCATTGTAACCATACAGCTTAACGCTGTAAATGCTGCTACTTTTCTGACTCTCTCTCTAAGCATACGCCGCTCCATTTCCATATACACTGTTACTCTATTGATAATTCCCGCTCTAACTCCTTGGCTCTCTTCCTTGCCGCTTTAAGTTTTTTCGCCTTATTAAAATGCACATAAGCCTTTTCCTTTTCCCCTTTTTCTAATTGCTCCAGACCAATCTTATAGTGGCAAGATGCATTCAAATCCTTTGTCCAAGGGATAACAGATGCCTTTCTGTAATTTACAAGCGCCGCCTCATATTCGCCCATCTGCTGGTAAATAAATCCCTTGGCAAACGGATAACCGGGCGTTTTTAGGAAAATTAAAATAATAACCGCAAATACTGCTAGTATCGTAAATCTCCTAATCCATGCTGCCCTGCTCTCAATACGGGCAATCTGTTTTTTACAAATCTGAATCTGCTCCTTAGCCTTATCTCTATATTCATCCCGACGCCTTAGCCGTTTAAATTCCTCTATCGCATCCACATAATCGCTTTTTCGCTTAGCGGCCTCCTTCTTATTAAGAGCAAGCGCAAAAGTCTCTTTCGCCCCTCTGGTATCGACAGCAGCGGCCTCCTCTCTGCAAGCCTTCATCCGAATCTTTGCATCCCTATAATCTCCCAGAGACTCAAACTTTTTTGCCGCGCTGTTTAGTGCATTTACCTTCCGCTCAAAACGCAGCACACACGAAACAGCTTTTTGTAGATTTACAGCCTCTTGATATAATTTTTCTTCCTTTGATATTTTTTTCTTAAATAACTCCTCTGCCATTAGCATCCTCCATGGTTTTTCATGGTTTATCTGCTCCAAAATCTTACTATACCTATCTTTCCGTAATATGTCAAATATATTACAATTTTATGGCAGCTTTACACTTCTGATTTATTATCCTGATTAGGGTGTCAAAAGGGTGCTTTGCACCAACCGAACACAATATGTGGTGTTGCAAGCTCGCTTGCAAACACACATATTTGTGTCGGTTTCGCCCCGAAGGGGCTTTTGACACCCTAATCTTATCTTAAAACAATCACAAATGCCTTCACATATTCCTCTGTTGAATTTCGGTCAAGCAAAAGCCTTCCCCCATGCATTCGTACAATTTTAGAAGAGATACTCAGCCCAAGACCGCTACCTCCCTTTGTGCTTCTTGACGCATCCCCCATAACAAATGGTTCAAAAATATGTTTTGCCACTTCATCCTCTATCTGTGAACCGGTGTCACCAAACAAAATGCGCACCCGCTCTAACTCCTCATCCCACAAAAGACGGATTACCACACATTCTCCCTGTTCCACATGGCGCAATTCATTATTCAGCAGATTTGCCACCGCCCTCGAAAATTGAATTTTGTCTAATTCCCAATAAATACACTCTTCTGGAATATATAACTCCATCTCAATTCCCTTCCGCTCAAAATCTGGATAAGACAAGGCAATATTCTCACGAAGCAGCTCCACAATATCAGTCCGCTCTTTATGGAGTGTAAACCCTTGGCTATCAATCTTTACATATTCAAAAAGCAGTGTGATTAAATCGTCCAATCTCTGAGATTTGCTGCAGATTGCATTCAAATACTGTTGCCGTTTTTTTCCATCCGTCACAACACCATCCCTGAGCGCCTGCGCATAACCATTCACTGTCGTAATAGGCGTCTTTAGGTCATGGGCAATATCAGACAGCATCAAGCTCCTTCTCTTTTCATATTCGAGATGCTGTTTCTTTTCTTCCTTCATCAGCTTATCCATTTCCTGGCGAATCAAACGGCTAAACCACACAGCACCCACAATGTACGGCAGCAATGCAACCAATATCAGGACCAGCAAGATAATAAAACATCCCACATAGTAAAGGTTCAAGACCTCCCTGCTGTTCCCATGCAAAATACTTCCAATCTCCTGTGGAATCCTTCCATCAAAATGCCGATCAAGAAACTGATGTACAGATTCCGAAGCCATTCTTGGCAAGAGCGAGAGAATCCCCTCCGCAAACAGCCAAAAAAACATAGCATA
>Ga0224740_10421_pt1 | contig 11950 bp, 8 predicted proteins | sample LIM_E_Water_Bulk_FD_161634 | JGI IMG/M metagenome (GOLD analysis project Ga0224740, IMG submission 161634) | Enriched cells from gastrointestinal tract of the lab mouse from Pacific Northwest National Laboratory (PNNL), Richland, Washington... | ecosystem: Host-associated > Mammals > Digestive...
AGGAGAAAAAGAAATTTCCCCAAAATCATCAATTTGCCATGTATTTTGATGATGAAACGGCTGTGTTTGTGTCGATTCAAATGTATGGTGGCATTATCGTGCTTCCGCTGGGAAGCTGCAAAGATTCTTATTATTTATCCGCGCTTACCAAACCGAATCCGTTAAGTGCAGAATTTACATTTGAATATTTTCGGAGCCTATATGACCCCGAAGGGAAAAAACTGTCTGCAAAGGCATTTTTAGCAACACAGCAAAGAATCCCCGGATTGGGAAATGGTGTGCTGCAGGATATTTTATGGGAGGCGGGCATCGATCCGCGGTTTGATATAAAAAATTGTACAGAGCAGGATTTTAGAATCTTGTATCAGTCGATACGAAAAGTATTAATGGATATGACAACACATTGTGGACGTGATACAGAACGAGATTTGTTTGGAAACAAAGGCGGTTATATTACACAATTAAGTAAAACAACATTGCATCAACCTTGTATACATTGCGGTTATGAAATTCATAAAGCCAATTATTTGGGAGGGACAATTTATTTTTGTGAGCATTGCCAGAGAAGATAAATACATTTGACAGAAGACGGTATTTGCGGATGCGTTTAAAATCCTGCTGGCAATGACAAAAAGTGATAAACTATTGGAATATTTGTGATAGGTAAATTGCGTTAGATGCTGCCCTGTTGCATAATATTCCTTTTTATTTGAAATAATAGGTAGTAGGGAGGAATCCGATAATAAAATAACTTACCCATGTTCTGAAAAATAATAAATCATTGCAAATATTATCATTATTGTAGTGCATGATTTACAGCACATACTGCACACCTATGAGATTTACAGTAACAGACCATTAGATACGTTGTAAATTTAGAGCAGCACTATAGAAAACTGCAAATGTTCTCGGTGTGCAGCATAATTTTCAGAAACATACTCATAAGTGATAAAGAGTATCATATGAATCAAGTTAATGATGCTTGTGAGTCGGCGTTACTCGGAAATTTATACTGCTTAACAGTTAAAATTTCCGAGTAACCTGACTACATAACGCCAGCCATATACATTTAACCAGTGCAGTACGGTAAATTCTGGCGTTATGTAGTATAAGCGTTCGCCAGTAAAATAGAAGTAAGAAGATGGGAAAGCATTTTATGTCGAAAATCAAAGGAATTTTTATTCAAATTACAGAAAAAACCAAAGGAATATTTATTGAAATTATAGAAAAAGTCAAGGATTTGTATAATATTAGTTTTTTGCCAATATGGGTGGAACCCTCTGGACGTATGACAAAAGAACAAGAAACTGAACTAATGAAATTGGTGAAGGAGGATAGAAAGAAAACAAAACAGAAAAAAAGCTGGAAAAAATGCAGATAAAACATCAAAAGAGAACGGCACGCCATAACGCAAAACAGCGAAAGCAGCAAAAAAATCAAAAAAACAGCAAAAAATAAAATTATATCTTGGTAGTGCTCGTACTCAGGAAAACATCTCCTTAAAGTTTATTGCAAATTCCCCATGAAAATAGAAAACTATCATGCCAGTTGATAAAGGCTAAAATGGTGGCGTATACTCATGAGCAGTTAAATTGCCACATATTCATGATGCTTCCCGCTCGTGAGTTGGGTAATTTGGAAAATTTTAGTGACCATAAGTATAGAATATGATTTTAAGTTGTCATACAACAATTTTCTTACAAAATATCTATGAAAATCACACTCTTGTGTAGACAAAATCAAAAAATAATTGTAAAATATTTTTATATGACGCAATGAGGAAGTATTGTCACTTTTTAATGAAGGAGCCTAATTATGGAAAATTTTTCTCAAGAAGAAGCGGATGTAATTGGTGAAATATCAAACATTTCGATTGGTTCCTCAGCCACGGCAATGAATTTAATGTTAGGGCAGCCAATTACAATTACTACTCCCAGTGTTTCCCTTGTTCATAGGGATGATATCCTAAATGAGTATGAGCAATCCTGTATCGTAATAAGAGTTCAGTACATAGAAGGGTTGTTTGGAAGCAATATGCTGGTACTCAAAGATGAAGATGCGAAAGTAATTACAGATTTAATGATGGGAAACGGCGGTACCGGCGAATATGCTACTGGAGAAATTACAGCCCTGCATCTTAGTGCCGTGTCGGAGGCAATGAACCAGATGACTGCCAGTTCTGCAACTGCGATGAGTAAGATGTTCAATAATAAAATTGACATCTCACCGCCAACCGTGCAGTCTGTCATCATTGAGAACTTTGTATTCCCCGAAGATATGCCAGATGATTTGTTTGTCAAAATTAATTTCAGAATGAAAATCGGTAAGTTAATTGATAGTACAATTATGCAGTTGTACCCATTTGATCTTGCGCATTCCATTTACAAAATGTTTCAGAGGAGGAAATAGAAATGGCAAAGAATATATTGATTGTTGATGATGCAGCTTTTATGAGAATGATGATAAAGGATATTTTAACAAAGAATGGTTATACAATTGCTGCTGAGGCTGAAAATGGAAAAATAGCTGTTGACAAATATAATGAAGTAAAGCCCGACTTGGTGTTGATGGATATTACCATGCCAGAAATGGACGGTATTCAGGCATTAAAAGCGATTAAGGGAAGTGACCCAAATGCAGCGATTATTATGTGTTCAGCAATGGGACAGCAGGCAATGGTTATTGAAGCAATCCAATCCGGCGCTAAGGACTTTATTGTCAAGCCCTTCCAAGCAGAACGTGTACTGGAAGCCGTCAAAAAAGTTGTGGGATAACAGGATAGCAGTAGAAATAGAAAAAGGCCAGAGAGCCTTTTTTCTATTTTAATAAGATTTAATAAGATTTAATAAGAAAATCAGGCTTTTCGTGATGGAAAAAAGGTGAAGATTGACCTTGAAGAGAATTGGAAGCAGACGGATGAAGATGTGCTTTGGCAGATAGACAAAGAAATGGAGAAAGGAAAATGGTAATATGGCTTTAAAAGCAGGTTTGCCAATGGGAATAGAAAATTGAAAATATTGGTACGCTTTCAGAAAGCGCAAAAGGCTGGGCAAAAGAAGTGAATCTTATTTCATGGAATGACGCAGCACCGAAATACAATATTCGAGATTGGGCGCCAAACCATGGGAAGATGGGCACTGCTATACAATAAAAAATACCGGAACTCTTGAAAATTCAAGTATTCCGGCGCCCCTGCCAAGAAATCGTCGCGACAAGATTCGAACTTGCGACCTCTGCGTCCCGAACGCAGCGCTCTACCAAACTGAGCCACGCGACGTAATAAAATCACTGTTACCGTACCAACAATATCTATTATACACAATTCAACCCGCTTCCAACGTACCAACAATATCTATTATATACATTTTTGAAAAAATTTCAAGCTGTTTTTAAAAAAAGACAATTTTTTTTATTTTTTTGTGGATTTTTTTGTGGTATGATAACAGTGTGTTTATAAAATCTTTATAATGAAAGGATATGAAGCAATGGAAACGTATGAAGTGTTTAAAGATTTGGCGATTATTATTGTGGCTGGAAAAATGTGCGGCATTATTGCCAGACAGTTAAAAGCACCACAGGTTGTCGGAATGATTATTGCGGGGCTGCTAATTGGCCCTAGTGTATTGGGATGGGTGCGTCAGACAGAATTTTTATCCGAGATGGCGGAAATCGGTGTAATTCTTCTAATGTTTTCGGCAGGACTTGAAACCGATTTAAAAGAACTTGTAAAGACGGGGCCAGTGGCAACGCTGATAGCCTGTGCAGGCGTATTTGTGCCGCTAGTTTTGGGAACGGTTTTGTATATGCTGTTTTATGGCTGGGCAGCAGTCGGCACAGAGGAATTTATCCGTGCAGTATTTATTGGCTGTATTATGACAGCAACTTCTGTAAGTATTACAGTACAGTCGCTGCGAGAAATGGGACATTTAAAAGGTAAAGTTGGCACTACTATTTTAAGCGCGGCGATTATTGATGATGTTATTGGCATTATTGTGCTGACATTTGTGATTGGGTTTAAAAGCCCAGACTCGAACCCAGGGAAGGTTATTATAAATACTGTATTATTCTTTGCGCTTGCGTTGGTTTTGGGTATGATTTTTTACAGGGTATTTAAGGCACTTGACAATAAATATCCGCATACGCGGAGGATTCCAATTATTGGGCTTGCGCTTTGTTTGATTATGGCGTATGTGGCGGAACGGTATTTCGGCATTGCGGATATTACAGGTGCGTATGTTGCGGGAATTATTCTTTGCAGTATCCGCGATTCGGCATATATTGAGGAAAAGATTGATATTAATTCTTATATGATGTTTGGCCCAGTGTTTTTTGCCAGTATTGGTTTAAAGACGAGCATTGAGGGAATTGACTCTGCTTTGATAGTGTTTGCACTTGCCTTTGTATTGGTCGCATTGATTTCAAAGGTTATTGGCTGCGGCTTCATGTCAAGAATTTGTGGCTTTAAAGGGTACGACTGTCTGAAAATTGGTGTCGGTATGATGACACGCGGCGAGGTTGCGCTGATAGTGGCGCAAAAGGGGCTTTCTGTCGGCTTAATGTCATCACAATATTTTACAGCAGTTATTTTATTGATTATTATATCTTCGGTTTCTGTGCCGATTTTACTGAAACTGCTGTATGCCAAGGCGCCGGATCATGCAGCAGCATAGAAAAAAGCGTGTGAAATGCTGCTGCGTACATTGATTTTCCTGTGGATATTAGGATTGCATAAACTATATACCAGCCGCTTGTTTGAATCGTTGGACTGCTTCTGGAAATTCAGTAACGGGTACTTCACAACAGGATAGTGCGATATGCGCAGAATAGGTGTTCCCTATTTCTGCGCTGTTTTTGCGCGGCTCTGCCTGGGGGGCGCAGGAAAAGACCAATATGCCATTTTCTTGTGCCTTTTTTTGCAGTTCTTGGCTGGTTAATCCACAGTTTAGTTTGATATGCACCATAAAAACGGACTCTCCCATAAAAACAACAGCATTTTCGCCGAACGCTTCTTCAAGTAAAGAGGATAACGCTTTCGCTTTGTTTGTGTAGAGGCGTTTTAATTTGCGGATTTGGCTGTCTAAGTGTCCGTCGCGCAGAAATTGACAGAGTGCAAGCTGCTCTGATTTTGAAGCAGTCTGGTTGTACAATGCTTTTTTTTGCTCATAAAACGGAAGCAGTTCGTCTGGCAGTATCATAAAACTTAGCCGGATAGAAGGAAGCAGCAGTTTGGAAAATGTGCTTAAATATACGACGTTTTTTCCACCGGAAAGTCCTTGCAGACAGGGTGTGGGGCGATTAAAATAGCGAAATTCATTGTTGTAGTCATCCTCGATAATTAGTTGGTTTTGTGCTTGGCATTTTTTTAAGAAAGGCTGTCGTTTTTCGGGAGGCAGAGTATCACCAAAAGAGGTCATATGCGAAGGTGTCATATATAATATACCTGCGGTTTCCCACTCTTTTTTTATTTCAAAGCCATAGTCTTGAAAAATTACCATTCCTTGTGCAAAAGGAGTATCATGAAAACAGACACTTCGGCGGTCTTTAATCAGTGGGCATAAAATATTTAAAAGTGCCTGCGAACCGGCGCCAATCACAATATTTTCCGGACGGCAGGCGGCGTTGCGCTTTTTAATAACATAGCTGCAAAGCGTTTCTCGCAATTCGTATTCTCCTTGTGATTCCCCGTAAGTCAGCATACGTTTGTCGTGGCGCAGTGTGCTTTTTATGTAGCGCCGCCAAAGATTAAAGTCAAAACTGTCCGCATCTACATTGTTTGAGGTGAAATTGTATAGAATAGGGTTATATGGTTGTTTGGGATGAGAGGTTGCAGCAGAAATGGTGGTATTTTGTAGTTTCTGTTTATTTGTTTCACGCGCTGTAACATAGTAGCCGCTTTGTGGACGTGCAATGATATATCCATCGGCTGCTAAACATAGATATGCTGTTTCAATCGTAGTACGGCTAAGTCCAAGCTGCTGTGCGCATTTACGGATAGAAGGTATCTTGGTGTGTTCGGGCAGGCGGCCAGTGGTAATTAATTCTTTGTAGTATTCGTATACTTGTATATATTTTGTACTGCTGTCGGACTGGAAATCAAAGTTCATAGAATAAGCTCCTTTTCGCTCAATATGGGGTTGTTACGGTTCACGCCGTTCCAGTAACAGGGAATTATCTTGTATCCGTTTGCCTTAGTGCGACAGTCCCTTGTGTGAACAGTAATATAGGGGTACGGTTTGGGGAGAAACCACGATAACAAACAGTTGCAGATTCCCTATGTTCAATGGTATAATATTCCAATAGTATTCTGGTAAAATGTTGTTGTACTGTTTATCATAGCATTCTATGCACAGTTATTCAATAGTACGAAACTTATTTTCAGGAATCAGTTTCCAAGAAAGAATCAGTTTCCAAGAAAGAATCAGTTTCCAAGAAAGAATCAGTTTCCAAGAAAGAATCAGTTTCCAAGAAAGAATCAGTTTCCAAGAAATCAATCTTTATATAATTAATTCCAAAGAAATAGTATTTTTTAGATAGCAATTATGAAAGGGGAAGTTTTTTCATGAAAAGCCTGCTTCAATATATGAAGGACTACAAAAAAGAAAGCGTTTTGGCACCGTTATTTAAGATGTTGGAGGCTTCCTTTGAACTTATGGTGCCGCTGGTAATGGCGGCAATGATTGATAATGGTATTGCAAACAAAGATAAGCCATATATTATAAAGATGGGCGCAGTACTTTTGCTTTTGGCAGCGGTAGGGCTGCTGAGTTCTGTAACGGCACAATTTTTTAGTGCAAAGGCGGCGGTGGGGTTTGCAACGAAACTGCGGAAATCACTGTTTGCACATATACAAGGTTTGTCTTATACAGAATTGGATACCATTGGCACAAGCACGTTAATTACACGTATGACCAGTGACGTCAACCAGCTTCAAAATGGTGTCAATCTAACACTGCGTTTGTTGCTGCGTTCGCCTTTTATTGTGTTCGGCGCTATGATAATGGCGTTTACGGTGGATGTGAAAGCAGCATTGATTTTTGTGGTGGCAATACCGCTTCTTGCCATTGTTGTGTTTGGTATTATGATAGTGAGTATGCCGCTTTATAAAAAAGTACAGGCAGCACTCGATAAGATATTGGGGCGGACACGTGAAAATTTGGCAGGTGCTCGTGTTATTCGTGCATTTTGCAATGAGGCGTCAGAAATGGAAGCCTTTACACGGGAAAATGAACAGCTTTTAAATGTACAGGTGTTTGTTGGTAAAATTTCGGCAGCAATGAACCCGATTACGTATATTATTGTAAATGTAGCGTTGGTGGTTTTGCTCTGGACGGGAGCAATTCGTGTGGACAATGGGATTATTACACAGGGCGAGGTTGTGGCGTTAGTAAATTATATGTCACAGATTTTGGTGGAACTTGTAAAACTTGCGAATTTAATTATTCAATTAACCAAAGCGCTTGCTTGCGCTAAACGTGTAGAAAGTATATTTGCCATTTATCCGAGTATGGAAAATGGTACAGCTAAGATAGAACAGAAAGTGACAGAAAACGCTAAAAATGACAGAGATATCATAAATGCGGTTTCTTTTGACCATGTATGCCTAACATACAGTGGCGGCGGAGATGAGTCGCTGACAGATATCCATTTCCAAGTTAAGAAAGGAGAAACCATTGGTATTATAGGCGGTACAGGTTCTGGAAAGACCTCCGTTGTGAACTTAATACCGCGTTTTTATGATGCCACAAAGGGTCAAGTGCAAATCTTTGGAAAAAATATTAAGGATTATGATAGTGCGGCATTGCGCGAGAAAATTGGTATTGTGCCGCAGCGAGCCGTATTATTTAAGGGAACGATTCGTGAGAACCTTTTATGGGGAAATGAAAATGCTTCTTTAGAGGATTTGGAACATGCGCTTGTAGTTTCGCAGTCAAAGGAGTTTGTTGACGCAAAAGAGGGCAGATTGGATTATATGGTGGCACAGGGCGGAAAGAATTTATCCGGCGGACAGCGGCAGCGTTTAACGATTGCGCGTGCGATTGTTAGAAATCCTGAAATTTTGATATTAGATGACAGTGCATCCGCATTGGACTTTGCAACGGACGCACGCTTGCGGCAGGCGATAAAAGAAATGCACAAGGATATTACGGTATTTATTGTATCGCAGCGTGCATCTTCTATCCAATATGCTGATAAAATAGTAGTAATGGAAGATGGTCATATGGCGGGAATCGGTACACATAAAGAATTGCTTGCGCAAAACGAGATTTATCAGGAAATTTATTATTCGCAGTTTCCCAAAAATGAAGCCGCTGGTGCGGAGTCGAATGTTTGTAATATAAATGCATAGTACACTATGCTAACGACTGTTAATATTTTGCGGAAAGGAAAATCTAATCGTTCGTAAGTATATTTTATGATAAATTTTAAAGGCGCTTGGAGGTTTTTCATGAAAAATAGAGATAAAAAGGAAAGAAACGGCTCAAGTAAAAATATAATGAAACAGGTGCTAAACCATATTGGAAAATATAAGTTTTATTTGGCGTTTTCGATTGTGATGGCGGCGGTATCGGTTGTATTAACATTGTATATCCCAATATTGACCGGACAGGCGGTGGATTGCATTGTTGGTGCGGGAGCAGTGGACTTTGATGGTATCTGGGAAATACTAAAGACAATGGTGGTGATTATTCTGCTGACGGCGGTTATGCAATGGCTGATGAATACCAGCAATAATAAAATTGCATATCAGGTAGTGCGCGATGTGCGCGATGAGGCATTTCGCAAGTTGGAAATCCTTCCGCTGAAATATATTGATGGCCATTCACATGGAGATATTGTAAGTCGGATTATAGCGGATGTAGATCAGTTTTCAGATGGGCTTTTGTTGGGCTTTACACAATTGTTTACAGGTGTTGTAACAATTGTTGGCACGTTGCTATTTATGCTTTCGATCAATGTGCCGACGACGATTGTTGTTGTAATATTGACACCATTGTCATTTTTTATAGCGGGATTTATTGCAAAACGCACATTCAGTATGTCAAAGCTACAATCGGAAACAAGGGGAGAGCAGACGGCACTGATTAACGAGATGATTGATAATGAAAAAATTGTTAAGGCGTTTGGTCAGGAAGATATGGTGATCGGAAAATTTGATGAAATCAATCAAAGATTGGAAAAGGCAAGTGTAAAGGCAATCTTTTTTTCCTCGCTGACCAATCCATGTACAAGGTTTGTCAACAGCCTTGTATATGCGGGGGTTGGAATATTGGGCGCTTTTTTGGCGATTGGCGGATATATTACAGTGGGACAGCTTACCAGCTTTTTAAGTTACGCGAACCAATATACGAAACCGTTTAATGAGATTTCAGGTGTTATTACAGAATTGCAGACAGCCCTTGCTTGTGCAGGAAGGGTATTTGAATTTATCGAGGAGGAGCCGCAGATTCCTGAGGCAGCAGATGCGGTTTCTCTTACCGCACCGAAGGGGCAAATTTCTATGAAAAATATCCAGTTTTCGTACAACCCCGATCAGAAATTAATACAGAATTTTAACTTAGACGTAAAACCGGGCCAGCGTGTGGCAATTGTGGGGCCAACGGGATGTGGAAAAACAACGGTTATTAATCTACTGATGCGATTCTATGATGTCAACGCTGGAAGTATCCGTATTGATGGCGTAGATATTAGAGATATGACAAGAAAAAGTCTGCGGGACAGTTTTGGTATGGTTTTGCAGGAAACATGGCTTCATGCGGGAACAATCCGCGATAATATCGTAATGGGCAAGCCCAATGCAACAGATGAGGAAGTGATTGCAGCGGCAAAAGCAGCACACGCACATAGTTTTATTAAGCGTTTGCCACAAGGGTATGAAACGGTGATAAATGAGGATGGCGGAAGTCTTTCCCAAGGGCAAAAACAGCTTTTGTGTATTACGAGAGTTATGCTGTGTCTTCCTCCCATGTTGATTTTGGACGAGGCGACTTCTTCGATTGATACACGTACAGAGATAAAGATTTCACAGGCGTTTCAAACGATGATGAAGGGGAGAACAAGTTTTATCGTAGCACATCGTCTTTCAACAATTCGAGAAGCAGATATTATTCTTGTAATGAAAGACGGAAATATTATTGAGCAGGGAAATCATACAACGTTGCTGCAAAAGAAAAACGGATTTTATGCAAATCTGTATCAGAGCCAGTTTGCCGGAAATTAGAGGTGTGCCACTGTAAGCGGCATATTCGGAATCGTGATAGAAAAGGGGAGAATAGAGAATGATAAACAATTTTCTAAGTGTTTCGGATTATAGTATTTTGGGGTTTTTGGGAGTTGCCTTTGCATATTTTGGCACGTGTGTTTTGCTTGGATCTTCCATGAATAAGCTGCCAAAAGATCACGGACGGGCATATGCACATGACGGGATTTTGTCCGCTGGAAAACCGCGCGGTGCTGGATTTATTTTTATTTTGGCCTTTGTAATAGCGACACTGTTGTTCGGTAATCTGGAACGTGAAACAATTATTTACCTGATACTTACAGTTGCGGCAATGATGACAGGTTTCCTAGATGACTGTGCAAAAGTTTCATGGGGGAGGCTGCGCAAAGGGCTGCTCGATCTTGTTATTGCAGTTATGACAGCACTGACAATGGTGAACTTTAACGGCAGTGAAGTGTTAATTTCACTAACAGGACAGACCTATGAACTACCGCCGCTGGTCTATGGGATCCTTGCTGTAATATTAGTGTGGGGCTCTATTAATGTGACAAACTGTGCAGACGGCGTGGACGGATTGTCCGGCACGCTCTCCACCATTACACTATCAACCATTTACTTTATTATGCAGACAAGGGAAGCAGCGCCGGAGTTTTCATATTTAATATTGCTGTTTATCGCTTGTATTTTAGGGTATCTTTGGTATAATGCGACACCAAGCAGCCTCATGATGGGGGATGCTGGATCGCGTGCAATCGGACTGTTTATCGCAATCGCAATTATGAAAACAGGAAGTCCGTTCCTGTATGTGTTAGTGGCGTTTGTGTTAATGGTTGACGGCGGAATTGGGCTGGTAAAGGTAGCATTGCTGCGCTTTTTAAAGATTAAAATATTGACCAAAGTGCGCACGCCGCTGCACGACCATGTGCGCAAAAACCGCAAATGGTCAAATGCGCAGACGGTGTTTAAATTTGCGATTATTCAGATAATGATATCGGCGGCGGTGGTGTGGTTAAGTGTGATATAGTGACAACATCGAATTTTTTCGTGGATGTAGATAAAGATATGGAATTTATGTAATCTATCTTTATGTATAAGATTGGAAGAAAATTGGCACTGTAAAGTGTGAAAATGTCTTTCAGGTCTTGATTGTGAGGAGAAAGGAATTGTGAAAATAAGAAAAAGGGCTGTCAGCAAATCTTAGGCTTTTCTGACAGCTCTTTTTTGTACAGCCCCATTGCCAGAGGAAGTATGTCTATCAAATTTTGTTTACACTTTTGTACTCCACTTAGAACAATCCCAAACAGCGGTTGCCAGTCCGTCATAAAAATCCGGTTCATGGCAGACCATTAAAATACTGCCTTTATATGCTGTTAAAGCACGCCGCAGTTCTGTTTTGGCATCGGTGTCAAGGTGGTTTGTCGGCTCATCTAGCAATAGAACGTTCGTTTTTTTGTTAATAAGCTTGCATAAACGCACTTTTGCCTGCTCGCCGCCGCTTAACACTTTTACTTTGCTTTCAATATGTTTGGTAGTAAGCCCGCATTTTGCCAGCGCAGAGCGCACTTCATACTGCGTATAGGAGGGAAATTCCTTCCAGATTTCTTCAATGCAGGTGGTTGTGACGGAGGGATCCATTTCTTGCTCAAAATAACCAATTTCCAGATAATCGCCCAGTTCCACACCGCCGTTTAGGGGCTGAATCAGCCCAAGAATACTCTTTAAAAGTGTGGT
>Ga0224740_10422_pt1 | contig 11909 bp, 15 predicted proteins | sample LIM_E_Water_Bulk_FD_161634 | JGI IMG/M metagenome (GOLD analysis project Ga0224740, IMG submission 161634) | Enriched cells from gastrointestinal tract of the lab mouse from Pacific Northwest National Laboratory (PNNL), Richland, Washington... | ecosystem: Host-associated > Mammals > Digestive...
CATTCTCTGAACAAACAGTTTCTATAACTTGAATATGACGAACTAACACCTCTAAATGGTGTATTAATAAATCTGCAATTCTCAAAAGAAGATTTATTAATTCTATTCGTATCATATGTCTCATCAAAGTCACAATCTGAAAGATTAATTTTTTCTCCAAAAACATCTTTTCCTTTAGGGCGAACCTCATTATATATGTTTATAGCTGTTTCTATATCTTTATCATTAAATTTCATTATTATATCCTCATAAGTCATGAGATATTCATCACACTGTACATTTGATAATGTAAATTTGTTTCCTTCCGATATTTAACCATAAGTATTAAATAATATATAGTATTATCTTAATATCTGTTTTCTTTCCAACGGATAACGATATTACCCACCCTTCTCCCTATCTCACCAAAGTGACGGATAACAATAGATTATCCATCATTTTCCAATTATTCTTCTGACTGACGGATAACCAGAACTTATCTATTGGAAAATTATACCATACATTCCTCAAAAAATCATTAATATTTACAATTTTCACCCCAAAATATCCAAATTTTCTGCTGCCGTTTCCAAAATCATACACAAATATTCCTTTTGCCTCTCTGTCTTACCCACAAAATACTTTTCATATCCCCTACATTCTGACAAACCAAATAAGATATAATCCGTGCTTACTTCCAATATTTGCGCTATTTCCATCAATTTATCCACAGAACAGGATGTCTCCCCATTTTCAATCCGCTGTAGTTGCCTTTCCGTGGCATAATCCAAGCGCTCCGCCAGACTGCCCTGCGTCATACCCCTTTTCCGCCTTGCATCTTTTATCCTTGCACCTACTACATTTTTATCATAATACAGCACTTTCCACTCATTTCTGACGTCCTTCTATTTGCTCAAGCCACTAATATTATATAGGGAAATACACAAAAGTCAGAGTGACTATGCCAGCCATTTCAGGTGGAATATTGTACACTTTTTAAATGGCGCAAAATTAGTCTTATAAGTATAGAAACTGTCCATAAAGCCACCCTAATGTTGTATGATAATATTATCCTTAAAAAGCCATAACATCCAGCAAAATCAACCCCGCCTCCTGCAAATATAAAAAGATTGGAGCAAAAAGAATATGAACCAAAACAAAAAAGAAATGATTTCGAAACATTTACGGGAAATAGCCCAAAAAGAAGGCATCACAGAAAGTGATGTTAGAAATGAAATTGCCCTTGCTGTCTCCCTTGCATTAAAAAGCAGCAATCCCCAAATCCAGAACTTTTGGAAAGAAATTCCCTGTGATGGAGAAACTCCAACCATAGAAGAAATCATTGACTATATAGCCATTAAAATAGACTCGCAGAAATAACAGAATAACATCGTTAAGGGCAGGGCTGTCACTTACACAAATAGCAATCCTGCCCTTTGAGAAGCTGTTCCACCATATGCAGAACAAATTCTATTTCATTTTCCTCACGTCTGTCCATCAGACAGATAAAACGGTCTATGTACTTCCTAGAACATTTCCAGCTCATAAGGGCAAGCGGCGTTGTATTCAATGCCTGTACTATTTTTAAATATGTGTCAAGGCTCATCGCCCTTCTTCCATGCTCCACGCTTTTTATGGTATCCAAAGACAAATCTGCCCTTTCCGCAAGCTGCCCCTGCGTCATACATAATTTCTTCCGTTCCTTTTTAATGTTCTCGGCTATAACCTCGTATAACTGTTTTTCCCTCCCCATTACAGCATCCTTTCCGGTAATGGCAGGTAAAAGCAGGAAATAAATTCCTTTTATTTCTTAATCATACGTGACATATATGCAAGCACCCTGTCTACAAAGGCATCCTTCTGTTCCTTGCTGCAGTTTGCTATGTAATAATCCACATCAAAATCATTTTTCAGACAGGCGCCTGTAATCAGGTAGGTGGGATCAATCCCATACTCATGATACAGAACCAACAGCTTGTCTGACGACAGCCCGGTAGCGCCGGATTCATATTTCCTGTAATGTTCCTCTGACACTCCTAGCCGCACAGCAATTTCCGCCTGCGTCCGCCCTAAATTATTCCTTGCTTCCCTTAACCTTTTTCCAATCTGTATGTTGGCTTCTTTCTTATGATTATCCATGATTTTTACCTCCGTATGGAAAAATCATAACAACACACAAATAAAACATACAGAATAGAAAACAACCCAATAATATTTATTTTTTAACCGTTATATGGTTATTTTTTGATTTCCTCCCAAAATGCAGAAACCGGATGGCAAAACATGAGTTTTACCATCCGTATTATTATTGCTTATACTTTCTATATCGCCATACAAGCACATGAATAGTTTTTCCTAATACATACCTCTTTTTCTTTTTTCCTTTATAACCATTATTGCCAAAAGCAACAGAATCCCTGCAATCAGCCCCGACACCAGAATGCTCCATGCCATACAGGACAGACTTACGCCAAATACCCTGTATATCTCATTTCCAATATAATAATGTGAAAAAGATGTCATTCTTAATGGCATAAAATTAGCAAAAAAATGGTTGACCGGCCAGAGGTACATCTGGTCAAAAAGCAGCAGCAGAATCCAGAAAAACATAAATACAACCGCACTGTTCATAACTTTTTCCATAAAAACCGTGATAAAGATTAGGAATGAAACTGCAAACAGCAGCGCTGCCAAACCAATCATGCCATTAAGAAAAAACTGCTGCAGGTTCGTGATAGGGTAAACGGAAAAAAACATTTTACTGTTACTCTGGATGCACTGGTTCCATCCTTCAAATCCAAAAGGAATCATTTTTATTACAAAAAACACAACCATGCCTAATAGATACAAAAAAATTCCTATCAGAAATGCTGTCAGCACCCTTGCATGATCCAGTGGTTTTTTCCCATATTTTGTCCCCCGGTATAGTTCTTTCATATCGCCTTTGGCATCAACGCCAAAAAGAGGAAGCAGCAATACAGAAATCAGAATCGACAGAAATGCTGTAAAAATGCCCATGTCATCATTCAACACTTTCCATCCCTCTGCATAGCCGAATTCAATCTCTGAAACCTTCTCCGCTCTATACATCAACTGCCCTATTTCTTCCTGCGTATAATGGATGATTTGACCTTCATCCAACATTGCCCGAATATTGGCTAACCGTTTCTGGTAAAACCTCCTAATATCTTCATCTGACAGTTCTTGAACAGATTTACCCTCATAATTTGCTGCAGCCAGTTCCTCTAAGTTTCTTTCATCTAAATAAGAAGGTTCTCCTTCCTGTTCCCTCATAAGCTCCAAAAATTCCCTGTTTATGATTTTTCCCTGTAAGTTTACCTTTGCATGTTCCAGATTTTCTCGCCATGTGATTTTCTGATCCATGCATGGTATATTATAACGCCTAAGTACTGAATAAGTACTATAGGCAGAAAACAATATAACAATTATCAAAAAAAGCCAAAATACTCTTACATTCAGTATCCTTTTTCTTTCTATTCTTATGATTTCTGTCATTTCCGACTCATCTCCAACCTAATTAAGAAAATATTTTTTATATGTCATCCTCATTGCCGTCCATAAAACCGTAACATATACAGCGCTTAAAGCAAAAACTACCACAAAATATGGAATAATTGCTTTGCCAACAAACATAAAATCAATAACCAAGTTGTCACCGCCAAATTGTATGGGATTCAATAGTCTTATTTGACCATATGTTGACGCTCCTTTCCAAAGCAGCCATACAATAGCTATTCCAGCCACTACAGCTATTTTGGAATTTTTGAGCTTTATTGACAAAAGCATCACAATATTTGCCATAACCAAGGCACCTGCCAATCCGCCAAAAAAGATTATCAGAAAAGCTGTACCAACATTAAAATTATGGAAGCATTCAAACCAGAATGTCTGCGCAGATGCATTAAGCCCATGTAAGCTGGCTATACTTCCATGAACTGCAGTAAGCCCGCCTACAAAGAGCAGGTATGCTGTCACTGTAAACAGATTTCCCGCTATCCATCTTGCCGCCATATCTTTTTTCCTGCCATGCTTAGATGACAGTACCAGTTCATCCATGCCATTTGTATTGTCCTTCGCATAAATACAAGCCAGACAAAATACAAGCAGGACAAAAAATACCGGATATTCCATCTTAAAATATCCTTTCAGGTTCGCCAGCCCAGTATGGTACGCTATCCGGAAAGGTGTTTTTATATGGTTGATTTTTTCTTTCAGCACGTCTGCCTGCATCTCCGAAAAAGGAAACAAACTATTTTCTTTATTTACATACAGTCTCTGTTCTAAAACGGCATCCTTATATTTTTGGTAAAAGTTATACTCTGAATTTAGAAATTCATACTCCAGCCCGATTTTATCATTCCCATTCGACATATATGGACCGTAATATGCATAGTTAATCACATAATTAGGTATGATATATTTCGTCATGCCCCCAGTCCCCAAAAATCCCTTGTTTTCATCCATATATGTCTTATCAAAACTGGAATCAAAATCCTTTATAAGATTCTTAATATACGTTCCGTCCATAACCCCTTCCAGATCTTCTGCTGATTCCTTTAATGCCCGAAAAGAAGGCAGACCTGTAACAATATTCCCATTTTTGTCAAGCGTCCTATACTGGATATTCAATGTAACCACAGCAAAAATAATCGTAAGGATGCTTAATGCTGCCATAGAAACAACAGATACTCCATTCCACATCTTTCTATACTCAAACTTTATCAAACCTTTCATTTTCACCCCTCCTCATCCATATACGAACTGCCGTGATGGATAACTTCCCATGCACTGCCTTTGCCATCCCTTACAAGAATCAGATACTGCCATGTTCCATCGTCACAATATTCGCACACATAGATATTTTCCGGCTCATATCCATTTGCAACACCTTTATCCTCCGCCTCATAGATTGCCCATATTCTCGGATCGACACAATGATACACGGTATCCCTTGTCTCCGGAAAAATTCCAAGGGTGTCCTCCACATAGCTTATTGCCGTGCCGTATGCTTCAGCCATTTCTCTCGAATCAAAGGTACTCAAAATACCTGCGTCATATAAAATACCATACTCCTCCTCACTCACCGAGCCTCCCATCGTCACCCCATTTCCCAGTGAGGTGGGTTTCGCATTCTCCCTTGCCTCACGGTACGCTGCAAGTTTTTCTTCCAATTTTTCATCACTGACCGGCGCCATCTGTTCCTGCGCTCCCTGCTGTCCATCAGAGGGGAGCAATGTCTCTTGTGCCTCTGTTGCGTTCTGTTTCTCTATATCACCGTTACCCTTCCCTGCATTTTCTGTAAAAGGAATTGACTTCACCTCTTGTATATCATTATCTATATTGCTATTATTTCCTCCACAAGCAGTCAACCCCATAGCCATCATACATGCCATTGCTACAATAAATTTCTTATTATTTCTCATTTCTATTCCTCACTTTCATTCATGATACCGCCAGTAAAAATATAATAGTCTTCTAACGTCGGCTCTGCTTGACTGTTCTCTATATCAGGATACTTTTCTCCTACAAAACGAACCTGCACATCTTTTCCCATCTGTTTCAGATGTATAACAGAACGTTGTTTCCGAAGTTTCTGATAAATTTCCTGACTGACAACTGTTTCCCATACTTTCCCTTTAACGTTTTGAATCAGTCCATCTACATTTCCGGTTTCTAAAACCTCTCCTTTCTTCATTACCACAAGCTCACTTGCAATCGCTTCAATATCTGAAACAATATGGGTAGACAACAAAACCATTTTCTCTTTTCCCATGTCACTGATGATATTTGAAAACCGTATGCGTTCTTTCGGATCAAGTCCTGCTGTCGGTTCATCCAGTATCAGTATTTTGGGCTCATCAATAATTGCCTGTGCAATCCCAATCCTGCGCTTCATACCTCCCGAAAAAGTCTTTACCTTTTTGTTTGCAACATCTGACAGATTCACAAATTCCAACACTTCATTGATTCTGGATTTTAACTTTTCTTTTGACATCCCTTTCAATACCCCCATATACTCCAGAAAATCCTTTGCCGTAAAGCTAGCGCATACGCTGTAATTCTGTGGCATATACCCTATTAGGCTTCTGTATTCTTCATCCATTTGAAAAATATCTTTTCCATCATAACAGATGCTCCCTTTTGTTGGAAAATCCACGGTAGACATCATTCGCATAAGCGTACTTTTGCCTGCCCCATTTTCACCTAACAGTCCATAAATTCCTTTACGCAATGTGAAACTGACATCTCGCAATGCCTCCTTTTTCCTATAAGATTTGCATAGATTCCTTACCTGTAATTCCATTTCCTTACCTCCAATCATTTTTTGCTGTATAAATGCATATAAAAAACACTCAAACAGGATACATTTATATCCTACCTGAGTGTTGTGTCTTGCCCCTTGTAAAGTTGTGTTATAGTTGCAAATTTTAGCTGCTTTTATTTAAATTTAATGTAAAAACTATATTAACACCCTCCTCATATAACATCTCTCTACTAGAATCTGCTTCTCTTCTTTCTCCATTACCGTTATTAAGATATCCAGACTGCAAATGCTGAAATTCCATCTTTGCACACAGATGACTTCCATCTATCCCAAAAATTGCCTGTGTTCTTTCCAGATTTTTTACTACATTGCAGCCCGAAAACTCTAACCCGGATAATTCTGCAAAACTTCTCAATTTTTCATATGGCATTTCCTCTGGAAAACTTTCATATAAAGTAATATCTGCACCCCAAACCTTTCCTGTAATGGCATTCACATATAATATTGCCTGCATGGAATGACTGGAAAACTCCACTTTCCAAAAACTATAATACGGCTCAAGCTGAACTGCTGTGGATTCTTCCTGACTTGCGATGCCGAGCGTGGCATACACAGAACGCACCTCTTTTTCCTGTCCATCTCGTCCAAAACCCATCTTGGCAATCCATTCTTCCCCTCCTTTTATTGCCTCCTCCATAGAAATTTGTCCGTTCACAGGATTATGAACTACCATCGCCGCACATCCGTTCCAATGGCTTATGACATCTTCTATCTGCTCTGCTGTAAGGGTACGCTTATCTGAAATGCCTTTGCTTTTTCCCTCTGTATCAATCTTCTGCCCCTGCCATTCGCGGACAGGCATTTCCACCACAGCTTTCCCCTTCTCTGTCAGAATCTTCTTTTCCCCTGTCTGCAGAATAAGTTTCATGCCTGCCATGATTCCGAAAGAAAAAACAAGGGCAGCAAATATGGTAAGAATTGTGTATTTATACGTCTTATTCATTACTTTCTCCTTTCTCCAGACGAAATACTACGCTGACTGCTGTTCCTGTCTTTCCATCACTTTCAATAATCATTTTGGCTCCATGTATCTCCACAATCTTCGATACTAAAGCCATACCAAGCCCCGCCCCATGCTGCTCCCTTGACCGGGACTTATCCACCATATAAAAAGCTTCTGTAATCTTTCCTAATTCTTCTGGCGGTATTCCCTTTCCGTTATCTCTTATTTCAATCCGATAATACTCTCCATCCCTTTTCCCACTAATCCAAAGATCACTGCCTCCTGCCTTGACTGCATTATCAGCAAGGTTCAGTATCATTGTCTTGAAAAGGTCAAACTCCACACAAATAATGCTTTCCTCTATCTCTATATGTAATGTAACACTATATTTTTGGCACACTGGAACTATGCCTTGCTGTAAATTCCCAAACATTTCCTTCACAGACATCCTTTCTAAAAAGAACTCCTGTTTATCCAGCACAAATAAGTCCATCAGCTTTAAGGATAATGCCTCTAACCTCATGCCCTCATCCAATATGTACCCGACCGCACTCTTGACATCTTTCCTCGGTAAATCACGCTGATAAAGCATGTCGGCATAACCAATCACAGAAGTCAGTGGTGTTTTCAACTCATGGGCAAAACTTGCCGCAAAATCCTCTTTCTGTTTTGCCACATCCGAAAGCTCTGCAATCTTTTCCTCCACCTGCCCTGCCATCTGGTTAAATCCAGATGCCAGCTCACTGATTTCATCCTTTCCCTCTATATTGATTCGCTGGGAATAATTACCCTGCGCAATTTTTCCTGCAGCTTCACCAACCTTCTTCAAAGATGCTGTAAGCGCTTTTGTAAATAAAAAGATAACAGGAAAACTGATACACAAGATTAACAGATATATTTTCTGAAAATAATCTATCACTCTTTTCTGGTTATTTATTACCATGCTTATGTCTGTCTGTGTAACCAGATACATTTCCTTTTCTCCCTGCCTGACATAATCACATACAAAAATATAACTTTTCCCTTCTTTTTTTTTAATTTGAAAAGATATCCTGTCATCTTCCTCTTCGTTGAAATCAATTTCTTCCGGCAATAATTCTACATTGGAAAAATAATATTTTCCGTCTGTCCCATATATGGCAACCGGAACTGTAAAATGTTTTGAAATACCTTCCATCTGATTTTCATTCTCTGAAAAAAACTCCGGCTTGGAATACAGGATAGACTGAAGGATATATTGGTTGTATTGGAAATTCTGAAAAGCAAGTCTTTTTTCCTGTTCAACGGAATTCTTATAAGTAAAATTTATCAGTAAGTATCCCGCTCCTTGAAATGTAATGCCAAATATTACTATAAAACACAGAAATATCTTATGAAATAACTTCATTCCCCACCCTCCAACCGATATCCAATCCTAAATACTGTCTTAATATATTTATCCCATCCAAGTTTCCTTCTCAGCCTCTGAATATGGGAATCCAATGTTCGGGTATCTCCTTTATATGCTTCACCCCACACTTTCTCATATAAATCTCCATTCCGCCGCCTTTGGCTGGCGGCACAAATAGTAATGAAAGTGGTTCACACTTTCAAGTTTTCGTGTTATAATAGATCCGATTTTATAAGGCATTCCCGGCATCAATGTCAGATGCCCCCACCCATTTGTTGTTGATGTGCAGGTGCGCCTCTTTTATCAAGGTGGGAATACTCTTATTCAGGTTCACAGTGTGAGCCTTGTTTTTGTGTCTATTTCACGTTTTTGGCTTAATTTACTTTCTTTCACACTATCTCTCCCTATATAATGCTATATTTTTGTTCCGTATTAATTCCACCAACAAATCAAATTCTTTCACCGTCAATTCTATCTGTTCCCCGTTTTTGATGACTGTCCTGGAATCCATATCAATTTCTACATCTGCAAAAAGAAATTTTCTGCCTGCTCTCCCAGATCTTCTAAACAGCGCTTCCACACGTGCAAGCAATTCCCCAACCTGAAACGGTTTAATGATATAATCATCTGCGCCAAGTTTTAATCCCATAATCCTGTCATTAACCCCACTTTTTGCAGTCAGGAAAATTACCGGGGTTCCCATCGGCTTTACATATTCCAACAACTCATAACCATCAATCTCTGGTAACATGATATCTAACAGTATCAAATCAAAATGCTCCTTTTCAATATAATCTGCCCCTGCTTTTCCATCAAGGGCACAAATGCATTCATATCCCTCAGATGTCATATTAATTTTTATTAAATTCGCAATTGATTTGTCATCTTCTACAATTAATACTCTCATCACAAAACCTCCAATTTATCACCAAATGTTATATCTGTTTTTCACAACATTAACAATGCTAATTACTTTTGTAGATATTATAGCTTAAAGATGTATCAAAGTTGTGTATCTTTTGTGTCCTTACAATTATTTTACATTTTCATTATATACGTCACTCATTTGTTTAAATATAAAATAATTTTCTCTCTCATACCCACTCCAAACGAATTCTCTCTCCTTTCCCCGCAGGGCATTTTTTGCCCTGCAGACTGTTTTTCTGATTGTTTTTTGCAAAAGAAAATTTCTGTATGGGATTATTTTTTTCCCTTTCAAATAACTGGTTCTGCTTAACGGAACGGCAGCGGTTCTCCATTGTACTGCATAAATCCCCTATCATCGGTCTGTAACTGCTTCGTGACACGTTCCTGCCCCTCCTGCAATGCCTGCTCCTTTGCCTGATGATAAGTTTCAAGCACCGCATTGTTTACTTTCTCACGGAACTCCTTTGTAATCGGAAAACATACATCTTTATACTTGTTTCCTGACTTGTAGGACGGCATTGCCACAAATATTCCATTCCTGCCCTGCACCACACTCACATTCCCTACCGCAAAACTGTCATTCAGTACGATGTTTGCAAGCCCGACCATGTTGCTGCCCTCACGTTCAAAAGGCGTTACCCTTACCGTGAACTCCGGCTCATCCGGCTTGTCAGACACCATCTTGACCTCCGCCTTTCCAGTCTGCTCCATTTCATAATAGAGCCTTAAAATATCTCCATACAGTTCCTCCCGAAATTCCTTTGTAATCGGATTGCACACATCTTTATAGACCACATTATTGAACTCGTCCCTCTCCTTTGTGCGGAAACTGGGCATAGATACGAAATTTCCTTTGCTGCCCTCAAGCACTGCCACATTTGTGACTTTAAAGCTGTCTCCAAATACGATGCTTGCAAATGCCCTCACGTTCTTCTGTGGGTTGTTTACTGCGTTCAACTGAATTGAATACTCCATAAATCCCTCCTTTTCTGTCCTTCTGGACGATAAGATATTTTTTTGTTATCAGAACTGCGCTCCACTATAAAAGTGTCAGGCAATTTCATTCTTCCGTTGGCAAGCTTTCATCCGGCATACGGATAAAACAGCTTAATTGTTCCAACTGTATTAAGTCTTTTTTCCCACGCATATAATTCGCAAGGGTTATCAAAAAACCGTCCTGCTCGTAGTAAATCCATTCCTCCTGTCCTTGCTCTTTCACGACAGTGACCGCAAAATCAGGCAGGTAAGCCTTCTCTTCTCCGTCATTACAGCAGAAGATCCCTTCATGCAGGTCTAACCCCAGTTCCGGGATATTTACCCACCACCCGCTGATGACGATCTGATACTCCTCATCACTTTCCATAATGTCATCCGGCACTTCGTCAAGCTGCTCCATCTCCGCAAGGATTTCTTCCACTTCCCCCAGTCTGTAAATCTTTTCCATGCAGTACCTCCTCCCCGATTCCTTTTACTTCGCAAGGTTCCTGTTCCAACTGTTCTGGTGTGCATTGCCCATCCAGCCATTCATGCACCGTATCCATGAAGTTTTCCTCTGCATCATACAGATATTCCTTATCCTCACTGTCATAAATGACGGTCAGCATACTTTGCGGTACAAGCCGCCCATCTTCCATATGACAGAAAAAACCCTCATGCACATTGATTTTAAAACGTGGCAAGTAAACATGGATTCTGCTCGTGAACAGTATGCCGCCGTCCATTTCCTCTGTTCTGTCTAACTCTGTTGGCTCTGCCCCATTTTCCCGCAAAATATCCTCTACCATGCCAAACTGATACTTCTTGCCGCCATCTTCCATGCTATTCGCCCTCCTTATAGATACAATGGTAAATGAGACGCTTGGTTCCTCTGTTCTCGCAGGTCAGCAGGGTAAGCTCCGCTTTTTCCCCCTGTGCTTTCACAGAATTATCATACGATCCCACGACTTCCCATGAATCGACTTCATAACAATGCACGTTTCCCTCTTTGTCTGTAATCTTTACCATATCCCCCTCGGAAAGTTTATTGAGATGCTTGAAATAAGTGCCGTACCTGCTGCCCCTGTGCCCGGCAAGCACACAGTTTCCCCTGCTGCCAATCTCCGCCGTATTAGAAATATGCCCAATTCCATAAGATAGCTGTTTACTGTCTGCCCCCTCCACAATAGGATATTTCAAGTCCAGGGCATCTATCTCAATCACACCAATTACATTACTGGACGAAAGCATGGCTGCATCCGTTTCACTAACGGAGGTTTCGGCATCCTCTGTCTCCGTCTCATTTTCGTTTTTATTTTCTTTTTCTCCCTCATTATCCTCCATATACT
>Ga0224740_10423_pt1 | contig 11907 bp, 14 predicted proteins | sample LIM_E_Water_Bulk_FD_161634 | JGI IMG/M metagenome (GOLD analysis project Ga0224740, IMG submission 161634) | Enriched cells from gastrointestinal tract of the lab mouse from Pacific Northwest National Laboratory (PNNL), Richland, Washington... | ecosystem: Host-associated > Mammals > Digestive...
GTGCAAAGTCTTAGGCTGAACTGTTGCAAATATATAAGTCAAAATTGAAAAAAACATAGCATAATGTAAAAATATGTGCTATAATGGCACTATCCAAATTTTGGGAGGTGTATACTTTGTTGTTTAATTCTTACAGCTTTCTGCTGTTCTTTCCACTGGTATCAATAATTTATTTTTGGATTCCTAGAAGAATACAACGTATATGGCTGCTAGCTGCCAGCTACTTTTTTTATATGTGTTGGGATGCAAGATATGTATTTTTATTATTATTTTCTACAATTGTGACCTATGTAAGCGGTTTATTGATAAATAAATACGCGGGGGGGGGGTATGGAGAAAATCTCATTATATATCAAAAGCGGCAGTATCTGTCAGTATTGTATTGAATCTGGGCATACTCTTTTTCTTTAAATATTTTGATTTTGCAATTCAGTTAATAAATTCCGTTCTGGATAAATTGAATTTTTCAATATCAATTTCGATTCCAACTTTTAATGTTTTATTGCCAGTAGGCATTTCCTTTTATATATTTCAATCTTTAAGCTATACAATTGACGTTTATAGGCACGAGATTCCCGCAGAACGTGATTTTCTCAAATATGCGTTGTTTGTTTCGTTTTTTCCACAGCTGGTTGCTGGACCGATAGAACGTTCCAAAAATCTGCTTCAGCAAATTAATGAAGAGCATGTTTTTGTGTATGAAAATATGAGAAATGGGCTGCTGTTAATGCTCTGGGGATATTTTTTGAAGCTCATGATAGCGGATCGTGCAGCTATATTCGTGGATACAGTATTTGAAAATCCCGATTTGTATAAAGGTGTATTTGTTATAATTGCAGTTATTTTATTTGCTTTTCAGGTTTATTGTGATTTTGCAGGTTACTCCCTGATTGCAAAGGGAGCGGCGGAAGTTATGGGATTTCGGCTTATGGATAATTTTTGTGCGCCCTATTTTGCAGAGTCTATCGGAGAATTTTGGCGTCGGTGGCATATTTCACTTTCTTCATGGTTTCGTGATTATTTGTATATTCCGTTAGGCGGAAACCGGAAAGGACAAGTATGTAAATATAGAAATCTAATATTTGTGTTCCTAGCAAGCGGATTATGGCATGGAGCGTCAGTTACATATGCAGTGTGGGGGTTGCTGCATGGCATATATCAGATTGTGGGTGATTTGAAAAATAAGGTCTGCAAAAGAAGAACCAATCGGCTGAATAAATGCTTTCGCATTTTGATAACATTTATTCTTGTGGACTTTTCATGGATATTTTTCAGGGCGGATACTCTGGAAATTGCCTGTAATATGATCCACAGTGTTTTCAGGGTACATAATTTATCGATTCTCTGGGATTTATCCATATATCAGCTTGGATTGGGAAAAAGAGATTTTCTGGTTTTATTGATATCGATTGCCATTCTTTTTTTTGCGGATATGGCTAAGTATAAAAATATTGAGCTGCGAAAGATTATCGTGGGAAGAAAACTCTGGTGCAGATGGTTCATATATTATATCGCGTTATTTAGTATTTTGATATTTGGTGTATGGGGCGGGCAGTATGATTCGGCAGCATTTATTTATTTTCAGTTTTAGGAGAAAGTGGGATTATGAAAGGAACATTGTGGAAAACGATTGTTTTTGTCGTTGTATTTCTTGTGATTTTTGAAAATGTGAACAGATTATTTATGGATAAATACAGTTATATAAAATATAAAGATTTTTACAGTGAAAGGGAGAATCTTGATGTTTTATTTTTGGGAACAAGTCGTGTGATCAATGGAGTTGATCCTATGGAGTTATGGCATGATTGGGGGATTGCATCTTATAATCTGGCAAATTATTCAGAAACGATCTGTACAAATTACTGGCAGCTGGTAAATGCACTGCAGTATACACAGCCTAAAGTAGTGGTACTGGACTTGTTTGCATCCCATACAGAATACACAGTAAATGATGCAATGCTGCATCATTTTACAGATGCCATGCCGATGGGCAGGACAAAAATCAGGACAGTGATGGATCTGGAGGAGGAGAATCGGTGGGATCAGTATTTATTTGAATTTTCTCTCTATCATAGCCGTTGGAATGGTGAACTGACCTTACAGGATATAAAACCTGAATTGTGGAAAACAAGGGGCGGAGAGATACGTTACAATGTAGTGCCTAATGACCAGCCGCAATTTGTTCCGAAAGAACAATATAATGAGATGTCTGGAGTGAACCTGGAATATTTACAGAAAATTATAGATTTATGTAAACAAAAAGAAATACAGATCATTTTAACTTATATGCCCTATGCACCAGATGAAACATCGCAAAGGAATGCTAATTATGGATATATTATAGCAAAGAAAAATGATATTCCTTATCTGGATATAATACGTGAAGGTCTTGAATTTAATTTTGCAACGGATATGGCTGATGACGGAGGACATATGAGTGCATTAGGAGCAAGGAAGGTAACGGATTTTCTGGGGAAATATCTGACAGAAAAATGTAATGTGCCTGACAGAAGAAATGATCATTCTTATGATTATTGGAACGCGGATTATACGAATTATATGCAGTTTAAAGCCAATATGATCAATGACCAGACTGATCTGATGTTTTTCTTAGTGCTGTTAAGTGATAGAAATCTAGAAACAGCAATCTATCTTGGAACAGATTCATTAGCGCTTAAAGATCGTAATATTGCAGAACTATTAGAGAGCATTGCTATATTTGGACACGCTGAATATTTTATTAAAAATTCTTTTGAAGACAATGAAATATGTATAGAAGTAATGAATAAAAATACAAATGAAAAAATTTCTGTAAAAACGTTTTATAGAGAGGAATTGAACTTATGGAAAGAAGGATAAAGGAACAGGCAGATAGACAGTATGACTATTTGTACTATATAACGTCAGAATTTACCGTTCTGCATTGGTTAAACGTATATGGCTGGCGTTATGTGGTCAGGTTACTCGGAAAATTTAACTGTTAAGCAGTATAAACTGTAATAAACGGTATGTGTTTAAAAACCATAGTCAGGCAGAACCCGTGTAACGGTGAAAGGTATCGACAAAGCCAATTATGTAATGGGCACTCAGACGTTGAGGGTGGAATAGGAGAATGTAAATATGATAGCGGAAAATAAAAAACGGATTGTAATATATGGCATAGCAGCTTTGATTGGGGTAGTATCATTTATTGCTGTATATGGTGTTTATGTGCTGAATCCTGTATATGATGACTGGCTTTTGGGACGTGGAGATCTGACACAGCACTATCTTGGCTGGTGCTTTTACCGCAGAGGGCAATGGATTTTCCCGATAGGTCTTACCAATCAGTTGGCATATCCGAATAATACATCGGTGATATTTACGGATTCTATTCCCTTGTTTGCGGTTTTTTTCAAGATTCTTTCGCCAATACTTCCTGATACTTTCCAATATTTTGGCTGGTGGGGACTGATATGTTTTATACTTCAGGGGATAGTGGCTTCTATGATATTGATAGAGCTTCAGGTAGATAGACTTCAGATAGTGGTTGGCAGCCTTATATTTGTCCTTTCACCCATTGTGATTGAAAGAATGTTTCGCCATACATCATTGGGGGCGCATTGGATTGTTTTATTATCCATATATTATTTTATCAAGCATAAGAATACATACAGGGATATTAAAAAAACTTCACTTTGTTGGGGAATTGTAGGGGGACTGATCGGAGCTGTGCATATGTATTATCTTCCTATGTGCGCAGCTTTTGCAGGTGCCTATGTCATTGCCAGTCTGATGAAGGAAAGGCGTTTTAGAATAAGATATATAATGCCTATGGCGGCTTTTACAGCAGGATTATTTTTGGTAACATATATTCTGGGGGGATTTTCAACAGATGCATCACCAGATTCGGATGGATTAGGGGAGTATGGATTTAACTTGAATGGGTTTTTCAATGCAAAGGGTTATTCAAGATGGCTGCCCAATTTGGAAACATATCAGGATGGACAATATGAAGGATTTGCTTATCTTGGGATTGGAATCTATATTTTGCTTATATTTGCCGTTATATATGTGGCTATTATGCTGACTTATGCCAAAAAGACTTGTAACAGGGACGTTGTTATCTATATGTTTATATATACAGTAATTATTCTAGGGCTTACTACATTTGCGGTTTCTCCACAGGTAAGTTTTGGCAGCAGACTATTATTTGTCCTTACAGATAGTAGTACGTTGACGCATTATTGGAGTATATTTAGATCATCAGGAAGAATTATATGGCCTGTGTACTATCTAATCGATATTGGTGTGATTGTATGTTATGATAGGCTGTGGAAATTATCTGGCAGAAAAAGAAGTGTAGCGCTTATGATATTTGCCGTATGCACATTTTTACAAATTTATGACATGGGTAAAAAACTGGCATCACAAAGACAAACATTTGCAAATAAAGTGACATATGACTGCCCGCTTAAAAGTGAGATCTGGAACGAGCTGGCAGAGAGAGAATCGATAAAACATATCGTGTGGGTATCACATAATATTGATTATGGACCAATTATGCATTTTGCAAAATATGCATATGATAACGGATGGACCATGAACAATTTTTATTTTGCAAGAGGTATTAATGTAAATGAAGATACGAGGCAGAGTGTCGAGAACTTAAATGATTCCTGTATATATCTTTTTAAGACGGATGAAACAGAGTATATTGTAGGCAATATATCAGATTTTGACCTGAATTTTTATGAAGCGGATGGATATATAATAGGGACAGTATTTCCAATAGTGTACTAGAGCGTGTTTATTTTTTGAAAAACTTACGGACTTGGAATTTTGCATAAATAATCTTAATAATGGAATAACCGATATTTTTCCATAAAAATACTTGCATTAGAGTTTGTTTTGTGCTAGATTAGTAATTGTTGTAAATTGAGATGGTCCTCTGGTACAAGTCGGGTGGTAATAGAAAAGTACGGTTTTATGCCCGCCGGACAGCACACAGTAAATGTGGCGGTAGTATTAAGAACGTCAAATAATTAAAGGAGGCAAAATACAATGAATGAGATTATTAGGGAAATTGAAAAAGAACAGATGAAGGAGTCGGTCGATAACTTCCGTGTTGGTGATACGGTTAAGGTTCACGCAAAGATTAAGGAAGGAAACCGTGAGCGTATTCAGATTTTTGAGGGAACTGTTTTAAAGGTTCAAGGCGGCGGAAACAGACAGACTTTCACCGTTCGTAAGATTTCCAATGGTGTTGGTGTAGAAAAAACATGGCCAATGCATTCCCCAACAGTAGAAAAGGTTGAGGTGGTAAGACATGGTAAAGTGCGTCGCGCAAAATTGAATTACCTTAGAAATCGTGTTGGTAAGAAAGCTAAGGTTAAGGAATTGATGAAATAAGTATAAAAGTATGGAAACAATTAGGAAACGCAAGCAGCAGGAATCTGTCGGCTTGCGTTTTTCGGATGTAATGTGGACAATGCAGCAAATTTTGTTTATGGGTGTGGATAAAAGAGTTGCAGTTTTTCTATGGGATGAAATGTCGCGTTTAAAAAAGCAGGTAATAAGTATTACACATGATGAAATCGCAAAAAATATTGGGAGTGCAAGAGAAGTTGTCACAAAAGTACTCAAATATTTTGTTGAAGATGGAACAATTCTTTTAGGCAGAGGAAAGATATAAATAGTGGATAAAACTAAATTTCAAAAATATTTATAATAAAGACTCCTTATGTGATTTTGTTACATACATCAATGCTTTTTCCTGATATGGTTAGGATATTAACAGAGAATAATTGAAGGAGGTTTTCGATTATGAAGTATTGTTTTAGTATGCTAACAGGGGCGTTTGCACTTGTTGCTGCGATGCATACGGGCATATCGACAGTGAATGCAGCACCAATAACAGTAAATACAGCACCTGTTGAGAATGTAAACTGTGTTGCATTTGTGGATGAAGACGGAGATGGAATTTGTGATATTTGTAGCATTTGTACAGGATATATAGATGAAGACGGAGATGGAATCTGCGATAATTGGAATGCAAATGCAAGACGAGGGTGTGGATATGACAGAAGAAATGGCTGTGGAAGATGTGGCTGGAGATAATGGAATAACATAATACGAATTAAGTATAATTATGTGGAGCAGGAAACAAATTAGCTAGGTTTCTTGCTCTTTTTAAGTTGCTTTCTTTGTCTAGTTTCGGTATAATAAATACATTATGCAACGTCACAGAAAATAAAATAATATTTTTATTTGGAGGTGATGGAATCTGAAATATAGGAAAGCATTAGAGAGCGACTGTGAAATAATAAATAAACTGGTTCAGGAAACCATTGATACAATATATCCAAAGTATTATCCTAAAGAAGTGGTTTCGTTTTTTGGTGAGTTACATAATATTGACAATATCAAAAAGGATATTGAAGCGCAGGCAGTATGGATGCTGTTTGACCAAGAAAACTTTGTGGGAACAGGAACTTGCATAGAAAATCATATTACAAGAGTGTTTGTGCTTCCACAATATCAAGGGAAGGGCTATGGCAGTTTTATAATGGAGCAGCTTGAACAGAAAATCACAAAAGATTATCCTGTTGCAATAATAGATGCTTCTTTGCCAGCCTGTCAGCTATACGAAAAAAGAGGATATGAAACGATCCGTCATGAAACATGGGAGTGTGCGAATGGTATTGTATTAGTGTATGATTTTATGGAAAAAAATTTGTGCAGTCAGCAAAAGAAGATTTAGACAAGTTAGATGCAAAGATTAACTTTTGAACAGTTCCTAAGCGATAAGAAAGGGGAATCAGTGTTGATATGATAGAAGTGCATCGTATTCCATGCGGAAATGGTAACTGCTATATATTAGAAGAAAAAGGGAATGCCGTTTTGGTAGATACCGGAAAAATAGAATATCAGCAGAAGATAGAGAAACAGATTCGTTCGTTTCCCGTGAAACTAATTGTTCTGACACACGCGCACTTTGATCACTGCCAGAATGCGGCATATTTTTCAAAATTGTTCCAAGCACCGATAGCGATGCATCGGAATGATATTGGATTAATACATAATCAAATGAAAGAGCAGCTATCCGCAAAAACAATTCTTGGGAAAGTTGTCTTAAATATGTCGCTTGCGTCGTTTCAAAAGATAGGTAAAAAATCACCCATGGATTTTACACCTACAATTTTTTTAAAAAATGGAGATAGTCTGGAGCGGTATGGTATTGGTGCAAAAATTATCGGCTTGTCTGGTCATACGAAAGGCTCGATTGGGATAGACTGTGGAGAAGCTGGCATTTTGGTGGGAGACGCTTTAATGAATTTGTTTTATCCAACAATTTCCATGTTGTATGAGGACAAGGTGCAGATGCAGCAGAGTGCGGAGAAAATTGCGAAAATGGGAACGGTGCCGATTTATTTTGGACATGGAAAATCTGTTCCGAATCGGAATTGGGTAAAACGTGTAAAGTATTAACAAATAATGGAATTATTGTCAAAAAACAGGTATTCTATTATAGAAAGGAATGGTATAAAAAATGAAAGAAGTTATGAGTTTAATGGACTATCGTCCGACTGTTAAGGTATTGGATGCGACACTGCGAGATGGCGGATTAGTAAACGATTTTTATTTTACAGATGAGTTTGTAAGAGCACTGTACCAGACGAACATTAAAGCGGGTGTTGATTATATGGAATTTGGTTACAAAGCATCCAAGGATATGTTTGATGAGAGTAAGTTTGGAAAGTGGAAGTTTAGCAATGATGACGATATTCGGGCGATTGTAGGTGAAAATAATACAAATCTAAAAATTGCAGTTATGGCAGATGTTGGCAGATGTGATTATAAAAATGATATTATTGATAGATCAGACAGCCCCATTGATTTAATTCGTGTTGCCACTTATGTTAATACAATACCAGCCGCTGCTGATATGATCGAAGATGCATACAAAAAGGGCTATGAGGTAAGCTGCAATATTATGGCGATTTCCAATAGTCAGGAGAGCGAGTTAAAAGTTGCATTGGATATTCTTGGTAAGACATCGGTTGAAGTATTCTATATTGTGGATAGTTTTGGCTCATTATATCCAGAGCAGATCGAACGCCTTGTAGATATCTATATGGAATTTGCTGCAAAATATGGCAAAAAACTGGGAATCCATGCACACAACAACCAGCAGCTTGCATTTGCGAATACGATTGAGGCGGTTGGCGACGGCGTTGACTGGCTGGATGCAACCTATGCAAGCATGGGGCGTGGAGCAGGAAACTGCGCAATGGAACTGCTTCTGGGATTTTTGCGCAATCCTAAGTATCAGACCTATCCAGCGATTCAGTTTGTTCAGAACTATATGAATAAACTCAAAGAGGACGGCGTTGTATGGGGATATGATTTACAGTATATGATGACGGGACAGTTAAACCAGCACCCAAGAACCGCAATCCAGTTTACCAAAGATAAGCGGACAGACTATGCGGAGTTTTATAAGGAAGTTGTGGCGTTAGATTAGAAATTGGAGGTTTTTATGGCTACATGGATGGCGCATCTGCGGATAGCGGACGATATTCTTGACAAAATGCAAGGATTGGAAGCCACGGAATTTGTAGTTGGCAATATTGCGCCTGACAGTGGTGTACCGACACCTGATTGGAGTGCATTTGTACCTAGCGGCGCTATTTCACATTATCGCAGAAATGGCAATGGAAAAACAATTTTAATTGATGAATTTTTTAACCAGTATTTAACAAAAGAACAGCGGGAAAGGTATAATGCGAAGCAGTTTTCGTTTTATCTTGGTTATTACGACCACTTGCTGACGGATATTTTGTGGGCGCAGGAGATTGTTTCTTCATTAAAAGAAAAAGACGCAGAGGCATATCAAAAAATCCACAGGAAACGATATGGAAATGGAAAGGTGACTGGTATGATTTGGATTTCCTGTATTTGAAGCAGCATCCAGATTTTCGCACTTTTCAGATATATGAAAATGCTGTGGGTTTTGAAAATACGTATTTAGATTTTTTGCAAAAGATACATTTGATAACCGCAGGCAGTATATTACATCATTTTACCATGGGCAGCGCGATAATTTGGAACGGGAGTATATTTGGCTTACCCAAGAGCGAATGAATGCATTTGTAACATATGTGGCAGAGATTGTATTGGAAAAAAATTATAGGATAACAAATAAGGAGAAATAAATTATGCCTTCAAAAACACATAAAAAACAATGCCTTACCTGCTTTTCGCTCACCGATGAGGAGAAGAAACATCTGATGAGTGAAATAGAAGCTTTTTATCTTGATGAGCGCGGCGAGGAAATTGGAATAATTCACCAACAGCAGCTGCTTGACCTTTTTCTGGAAAAACTTGCGCCCGCAGTCTATAATAAAGCACTCGACGACGCTAAAAAGTGGCATGCACAAGCCCTTGACAATATGGAATCCGATTATTATATGCTCTACAAAGAACTGCAATAAGGAAATTGTAAATAGCGGCAAAGATATCAAATAGCAAGAAGAAGGAGATATTCTTGAACATTTAACTAGACAACAGATGACTAATCAATCATTAATTTGAACTTCACTGGCAATATTTGTAGCAAAAAAATCTATGCAGTTTGCACAAAATCATTGAAACTATGTGAAAAATATAGTACAATTTTCTTTAGAAAACAAAAATAAAATATTCCGAAATAGGAGGTAGTTCGTATGAATGTTTACACAACTGATAAGATCAGAAATGTAGTATTGTTAGGTCATGGTGGAGCAGGGAAAACAAGCCTTGTGGAGTCTATGGCATATTTAGCAGGAATCACTTCCCGTATGGGGAAAGTCGAGGACGGCAACACGGTCAGCGACTTTGGCAAGGAAGAACAGAAACGGAAAATCTCCATCAGCACATCAGTTGTGCCTATTGAGTGGGAAGGGGTAAAAATCAATGTACTGGATACACCGGGATATTTTGATTTTGTAGGTGAAGTTGAGGAGGCAATTAGCGCTGCGGATGCTGCGATTATTGTAGTTTCTGGTAAATCAGGTGTTGAGGCAGGCACTGAGCGCTCATGGGAACTTTGTGAGAAATATAAGCTGCCGCGAATGATTTATGTTACTGATATGGATGTGGATAATGCATCCTTTAAGAATGTTGTAGAAAAATTGACCCAGATGTATGGCAAAAAGATAGCACCATTCCATTTCCCGATTCGTGAAAATGAAAAGTTTGTCGGATATATTAATGTTGTCAGTGAAACAGGAAATCGCTGGAAAGGTAAAGAAGTAATAGAGTGTGATATACCAGACTACAGTAAGGATAATCTAACACTATACAAAGACACTTTAATGGAAGCGGTTGCGGAAACCAGTGAGGAATTTATGGAGCGCTATTTCGGCGGCGAAACCTTTACCGAGAACGAAATCCGCGCTGCGCTGCGCACCAATGTTATTGATGGTTCGATTGTGCCGATCAGCATGGGCTCTAATGTATTATGTCAAGGTACATACGCTTTATTGGATGATATTGTGAAATATATGCCAAGTCCAGAAAATAAGCAGATAGCAGGCTTTAATATGAAAACAAATGAGGTATTTGAAGCAAACTATGATTTTGCAAAACCCAAGTCAGCTTATGTGTTTAAGACGATTGTCGATCCGTTTATTGGAAAATATTCACTGATTAAAGTATGCTCCGGCGTATTTAAGTCTGATGACGTAATTTACAATAAGGATAAGGATGTTGAGGAAAAAGTAAATAAGCTTTATATTTTGCAGGGAAGTAAACCCATTGAAATCAATGAGCTGCATGCAGGCGATATCGGTGCGATTGCAAAACTTACAGCGGCGCGAACCGGTAATACGCTTTCTACAAAGGCAACCGTGATTGAATATGGTAAATTTGAAATTTCTAAGCCTTATACAGCAATGCGCTACAAAGTGCCAAATAAGGGTGATATTGATAAAGTTTCGCAGGCATTGCAAAAACTTTCGCATGAAGACCAGACGATGAAGGTGGTCAATGATATAGAGAACAGACAGTCACTTTTGTATGGTATTGGTGAGCAGCAGCTAGAGGTAATTCAGAGCCGCCTTGCGAATGAGTATAAGTGTGAGATAGAGTTAAGCAAGCCCAAAGTTGCATTCCGCGAAACTATCCGCAAAAAATCGGATGTGGAATACAAATATAAGAAACAGTCCGGCGGACACGGACAGTATGGTCATGTAAAGATGCGTTTTGAAGCATCCGGCGATTTGGAAAAGCCTTATATCTTTGAGCAGGAAGTAGTAGGCGGCGCAGTTCCTAAGAATTATTATCCAGCGGTAGAAAAAGGCTTGCAGGAATCCGTAATCAAAGGGCCTTTGGCAGCATATCCGGTAGTAGGTGTTAAGGCAGTGCTTTACGATGGTTCTTATCATCCAGTAGATTCTTCGGAAATGGCATTTAAAATGGCAACAATTCAGGCATTTAAGAAAGGAATTATGGAAGCAACACCTGTATTGCTTGAGCCGATTGTATCGTTAAAGGTAACTGTGCCTGAACGCTATACAGGCGATATTATGGGCGACTTAAATAAGCGCCGTGGCAGAGTGCTGGGTATGAATCCTACAGGGAATGGCAAACAGGTGATTGAAGCGGATATTCCGATTATGGAGTTGACAGGCTACTGTACCGTTTTGCGATCTATGACAGGCGGACGTGGCAACTTTGAATATACCTTCGCAAGATACGAGCAGACGCCAAATGATATTCAGGAGGCAGAAGTTAAGGCAAGAGCAGCAAAAGTTGCGGAGAATGCAGAAGACTAAAGGGTACGGAAAGCGATAATAGCAGAAAAGTGCGTTGTCTTTGCAGTGTTGTGAAGGCAGCGCATTTTTAGTGTGCAAACCCGTGTATGGAAATCCATAAATGGAAATC
>Ga0224740_10426_pt1 | contig 11849 bp, 16 predicted proteins | sample LIM_E_Water_Bulk_FD_161634 | JGI IMG/M metagenome (GOLD analysis project Ga0224740, IMG submission 161634) | Enriched cells from gastrointestinal tract of the lab mouse from Pacific Northwest National Laboratory (PNNL), Richland, Washington... | ecosystem: Host-associated > Mammals > Digestive...
ATGATTTCATATGATATTGAATAATGATATTCATCGTCAGTATCTTCGTTATAGCTAATGAATTGAGTGTTTAAATAGTCAACGATACAATTTAATGTTATGCCATAATGATTGCTTTCATGAACTGCAAGAATTTATAGAAGAAACGAGGAATAAGACATGAAAAATATAATTTTTGTTCCAATCAGGGATTATTTTATTTCAAGGAAAAAAGTCTTTATTAAATTCCTCATTCCAACGATGATTGCTCTGGTTGCATTATTATTAGCGATATTTTTCAATATTGGCGATTCGGAAAAGGTTCTATCGACTTTTTCTGGATTCATAGATATGCAGATAAACATCGTAGCAATTTTAATTTCTTTTTCTGTAGCGATAATTACAATTTTAGTGTCTGCGGATAACAAAAATATACAATGCTTAAAAGAAACCGAGTCAAACAAAATGCAATATAAGCCGGTTAATGGAAAACAATTATCCTTATTTCAGATTTTACTCTCTAATATAGCTTACAATGTTATTGTTGAGATTATATATTTAGTAGGGCTTATTGCGATTTCTCTAATGCAGAATCTTTTACCGATTGTAATATTAAAATACATTACAGCTATTTGTATCTTTATAATATTACATATATTGTTTGTGTTGCTGGAATCGGTTGCTCAAATGTATCTTACTTTTTGGGCAAACAAAAAGTGATAAATGAGGGCAGGGAATATCAAATTTCCTGCCCTCACTCATTGCTGTTAGTTGAAAATTATATTGTGGTTCACGATTTCTGCTGCTTTGCTTCGGATGTTATTCATTTGTGCAACCCATTTAATTTGATTATCCGCCTTCAACTGTTCCGTCACACCTTCACGCTCTGTCATCTGCTTTACCAGCCGGGAAAACATTTCCTCTGCCTGCTCGTCAATGTCAGCAAGGTAACTATTCAGATTACCGCTTGTGAGCAGAGTAGTATAGGTCGCTCGTTTATGTTCTTTCAGATAGCGTTTGTGCCGCTGTCCCCATACGCCGATGGGTTTTGCTTCTTCGGGCAGCTTCAAATCGGGAAGAAAATAATCACCAACCTGCGTATAAGTGCCGCCCATTTCTTCAAAAATTGTCTTTGCCATTCTGTGTTCCTACCTTTCAAATTTTGTATTTCTAAAGCGTATATCACGCTGTTTAGACTGCCTTGCCTGTTCTAACAGACTGTCAATTTGCTTGTTACCGAATACCTTTCGGAGTAGCTTGTAATCCTTGTTTTCAGCACGCAGATTTTCATTTTCGTCCGCAAGTTTTTCATTTACCTTGCTTAAACGCTCGTTTTCACGGTACAAATTAGCGTTGGTAACATTCAGTCTGTGATAATCATCAATCGCTTGAAAACAGCGAACTAATACCGTTTTTACAAGAGCTTTCAGCCTCTTAATTAACGGCTCGACAATGCCGTATCTATCGGCAAACTGTTTCAGCCGCGTGATGATTTCATAATCGTTTGCGTAGCTGTAATTATCACCGCCGACTTCTCTGACTTTTTGGAGCGTGTCAATGATAATAAGGCATGTGTCGGCGTGTTCCTGTATAAACCGCTGTAACTGAGCGTCCAATCCATTACCAAGACTGTCTGCTGAAACAGCGAAGAAAAGATTGTCCGTGCTGTCCGTTCCGAACATTCGGTATAACCGTTCCTGCAAGCGGCGGTAATCATCTTCAAGAGCAAGATACAAGGACGGTGGCATTTATGAGAGAAAAGAAAAATCATTTATATGTGGATAGCCAAGAACGGAGTATTTTATTACATAGCCTTGTGGAATTGAAAAATCAACTCATTCAGCAAGGCAGATATACAGACTGTGTTGAAAGTCGGCAGCTCCCTCGTGCCGTTCGTCAACAAATTCCCACGCAATACGGAGCTGTATAAGCTGATGACAACGAAATTTGGGGAGTGCTAAAAGGAGGGATTTTTATGTCAGAGATAAGGTTTCGCAACGCAGCCCACCGTGATTTTTTTCTGGAAAGTATGATGAAATGCAAAGTCAACGACTGCTACCACAGGGCGTTTTTCTATGTGATGGGGATTGCGGGGGAAACAAGGCAGAACATCAACGCCATGTTCGATTTTAAGACGGACTGCATCAAGCCAGAGGGGATGCACGCAGGATGGCAGACAAGCGGCACGGTCAAGGTCTGCCACCTTGCCTTTAACCTCTGGAACGGTTACGCCGAGGAGGGGCGTGAGAAACTTTTCACGCCAGAGGAATTGTTCTGCTGCGAATTCGCCCCGTATTTCATGGAGGGCATCAAGGCACGGTACGGCGGCTATTCCTATGCAAATGCGGTGGAATTTTCCGCAATGCAGGCACAGCGGCTCGGTTGGGAGAAGTACGGCGACACGCAGTACCCCGCCCATGTGTTACGCTACTACCCATACGGGCGGGCGTTTACAAGCGGTGGCAATCAAGCCATCGTAGAAGTGGCTCTGACGCAGCTTGGCAACGAGGGTGGACAGCCTTATTGGAGCTGGTACGGCTTTGGCGGGCGTGTAGAATGGTGCGCCTGCTTCACATCGTGGTGCGCCGACCAGTGCGGCTATCTGGAAAGCGGCATTATCCCGAAATTCTCCCTCTGCTCGGATGGTGTAAACTGGTTTAAGGGCAAAGGACAATGGCAAGACCGAAGCTATGAGCCAACGGCAGGAAATATTATCTTTTTTGATTGGGATGGAGATGGAACAATCGACCATGTGGGTATTGTAGAGAAAAGCGAGAATGGTGTTGTTTATACCGTGGAGGGCAACTCTGGCGATGTCTGCAAGCAAAAACAATACGCTGTCGGTAGTAGCGTTATTTATGGTTACGGCTTGCCAGTTTACTAAAATAGGGCGAAAGAAAAACCAGAGGTTTTTATTCCTCTGGCTCTTTTGCCTTACATAGCCCGTTTACGGTTGCTTCTATGACGGACAGCTCCTTGTCATTCAATCGGTCAAGCAAAGTGTCCAAATGCCTGCGGACAGAACTTTTAACTGCCGTCTTGTCCGAATGTATGTACTCGTCAACCGAAATGTCAAATATCATAATAAGTTGAAAAAACAACTCAATGCTTGGATATTGTCCCTCATTTTCAATTGCTTGGAGATGTCTGGGGTTGTAGTCAACAATACGGGCAAGCTGTTCTCTGGTCATGCCTTTGGCTTTTCGAGCTTTCTTAATTGCTTGTCCTATGGGTGTAAAATCAAAGTCAAAATCGTTGTTTCTCTCGTCCATAAGTTCACCACCTATACTCTGAAATTCTTACCCTTATATTTTACAGAGATGTGGCTTCTGATTAAACGCTGTGAAATCTCTTGGTATAAGATATTTAATAGCCTGTATTGAGATATAAAAGTTCGTGTTTACACAGTTGATATTATTCGTTTGACCGCTTATAATGGATGCAATACATTTGGGAGGCTAATTATGTTTGAGTATATGACGGTGCAGGAAGCCGCAAAGCTTTGGAAATTATCTGAACGACGGGTACAGAAATTATGTGAGACCAATCGGATTGATGGAGTAGTTCGTTTGAGCCGAATATGGTTAATACCTCGAATAGCTAAAAAACCTGCGGATGCCCGAAGAAAAGAAAACAAATTAGAAGAAATTCATACAGATGACAAATAGGAATGCCACAATAAGGGCGGAGGTGAAATGGTATGGCAAAAATTTTGGTAGTTGAAGATGATGAACTGACAAATGAAACAGTCAGCGAATATTTTCGTGATATGGAGCATACTGTCGTTTCAGTCTTTGATGGAGAAACGGCAGTTGAATCATTTAATACAGATAAAATCGACCTTGTAATACTGGATATTATGCTACCGAAAATGAGTGGATTGAACGTCCTGAAGCAAATCAGAAAAAGTAGTTCTATTCCCGTGATTATGTTGACAGCTATGGACGATACAGATACACAGATTATGAGTTTTGATGGTTTGGCTGACGATTATGTAATAAAACCATTTTCCATTGTTCTTCTTGGTAAAAGAGTGACAGCTTTGCTCCGCCGTGTCGGGAAAACTGAACCCGAAAAGATATGGCAGCAAGGAGATGTAATGGTTGATTTTTCTGGTTTTTCGGCAGAAAAAGCAGGAATATCGGTTGATATTTCACCGAAGGAAGTATTGTTGCTGAAAATGTTGGTGGAGCATCCAGGTGTTGTTTTGACGAGAGAACAGATATTAAACTATATTTGGGGTATAGATATTCCGCTAAATGATAGAACAATTGACACTTACGTAGGACGCTTGCGGAAAAAGTTGGATTTGGACTGTATTCAAACGATAAAAGGTGTGGGATATAAATTTGAGGTGAAGCGATGAAATTATTTCAAAAAAACTTTTTATATACGCTTTCCATTATGGTGTTGATTACCTTGTTGGGGCATTGCCTGATTTACCTTCTCATTCCCACAATTTACACCAATCAAAAGGAAAAGCAGGCAATAGAAATCAGTAATGAAATCGTGCGAAAATTACAGGAATCTGAGTCCAAAACACCTCAAGAACTGGTTGAGCAATACGCAAAGAAAAGCAAGTCATGTATCTCCCTTTCCTATGAAGGAGAGCAATATGTTTTTGGGGCTTTTTATATTGAGGATGTACTGAATGGGAACGGGAAGAATTATTCGTTTCAGGCATCTCCTGATGGTAAACTGGAAAGTTCTAATACATTTCCTCAAATTACAAACCAAGGCATAGAGGGATTAACACCATTCCTTTCCACACAATTTGTAAAAAAGACCTCGACATTTATGGATGCTTATGATAAAGAATGTAGTTTACAGATTGTAATGACTTTACAGCCGGTTGGCGAAGTTAAAGGCGTTGTTCTTGAAATACTTCCGTTTACCCTGATAATTTGTGTACTGATTTCTGTTATTGTTGCTTTGTGGTATTCCAGACGGATGACAAAGCCAATCACAGAAATATCAAATGCAACCAGTCGTATGAAGAAGTTGGAACGCACGATTATCTGTCCTGTGACATCAAAAGATGAAATCGGGCAGCTTGCTCAAAATGTAAATTCGTTATATAGGGAGTTGCTTACTTCTATTGATGACCTACATGCTGAAATTGAACATGTCAACGAGGTAGAGCAATCCAAGATAGACTTTATGCGAGCAGCTTCCCATGAACTTAAAACGCCAGTTACTGCGGTATGTACCATGCTGGATAGTATGATTTTGGGAATAGGAAAGTTTCAGGATTACGACACCTATCTGCCTGTGTGCAAAGATATGATGTTACAGCTGGCAACGATGATTCAAGAGGTATTAGATGCGTCTAAGCTCAGTGGTCAGCAAGAAGAAAAGGTAGCTGAGGTTTCTCTATCAGAGCTTCTTAACGAAGTGTGTAGCCCTTATATTCTAATTGCCAAAGCTAAGGGGATAAACTTTAAAATGGACGTGGATGACAGCAGTTATGCTATGCTCCCGCAAAAAGCAGTCACAAAAGCAATTTCCAATATAATTTCTAATGCCGTAAAATATACGGAAAAGGGAAAGCGGGTTTTTATCTCTTGTATGAATGGAACTCTAATTGTAGAAAACGAATGTAAGCCTATTCCAGAAAAAGAGCGAAAGCATCTATTTGAAGCATTCTACCGACCAGACTATTCCAGAAGTCGGACAACGGGAGGTAATGGACTTGGTCTTTACCTTACAGGGAAAATTTTAGATACCTACCGTATTAGCTATGCCTTAGAGCCAACGAATAGTGGAATGCGGTTTCGTATAGATTTAAAAAAGTAAATTTCTGTAGTGAAAGCATCCTCTTTGCCGAGGGTGTTTTTTTATTTCATAGAAAAGTGTGTCCTATGAAACAAAAAGCCCTCCGGGCGGGATGCACACTGCGGCGTGAGCGGTGGATGTCGCGATGCGACCGCCGCAGGCGCGAGTTTCGCAAGCGAAACTCTTTTCTTGTTTTGACAACTTCATGACAACTACACTTCATACGCATGAAAAATGCTCCGTTTATAATACTTCTTGAAAACAAAATAAAGGAGGATTTTCTATGGGTGCAATGAAACGCACAGTACGTTATCTTACTCGCAAATGGAAAAAAAGTATTTTACTGTTTGCAATTTTCCTTGTGGTTGGAACATTGGTAATCTCAGGCATTTCAATTCAGAGTGCTTCGGAGCAAGCTGCCACAAATTTACGCAGGTCATTTGGCGGTGGTTTTGTTATGAAAGAAGACCACAGCGACCAATCCAAGTTTGAACGTCGGGATGTTGGCAACGGAAGCTACGCAATGGTTTATACTGGGGAATCACTTACAAAAGAGATTGCTGATAAGGTAGCCTCTGTTCCTGGTGTCAGTGGATACAATGCGGAGAACATCGGACCCGCTAACTTAAAAACTATGGAAGGTGACTATTTAGAACTTAAAAGCATCGAAGGCAGTATGTTTGCCAATGAGCCTGTTCTTAGCAAGCAAGCCAACATTTATGGCTATACTAACACGCAGGAAGCGGATATGTTCACAGGGGGAAGTATAGAGTTAATTGAAGGGCGGCAGATTACGCCAAAAGACCAAAATGCCGTTCTTATTCACAAAGAGCTTGCCGAGAAAAATGGCTTAAAACTTGGCGACCAGTTTATCATTGCTATGAATTCACAGATTACGGGCGGTGATGAGGAAGGCGGAAAACTGAAAGAAACCGTAACCATTGTCGGCATTTTTGACTCAAAAGTAAGTCAACAAGTATCTGTGTTCTCTACGCCGGGTGAACTTTTGGAAAATACAGTATTGATGGATGTAGAAACTAGCGTAAAGCTACTCTCGTGGTCATCCGCAGGATATTATAAAGTTCATTATCGGGTGAATGACCCCGCAGAACTAAACAATATTATGCAAGAAGTGAAAAAACTGAATTCCATTGATTGGAGCTGTTACTCCATATCCACAGATAATAAGACCTATGAAGTTGCTACTACTCCGTTGGATAATTTAAGCGGATTGATTACCACTCTTATCATTATTATTACTATTATTGGTGTGGCAGTTTTAATTTTACTGCTTACCATGTGGACAAAAAGCCGTACTCATGAATCTGGGATTTTGCTTTCACTCGGAATTGGCAAATTTAAAATTATCATGCAGCATATGGCAGAAGTATTTATTATAGCAATCTTGGCGTTTGGCATTTCGTTTTTTACGAGCAGTGCAGTAGCACAAGGCTTGGGAAACACCTTGTTGGGTGACACTAGCCAAAGCAGTACACCACAGAATACGCAGTTAGAGGAAGATGGGTCTTTTGGGTATACGCTTCCTGAAACACCGATGAATGTAGATACAGCAACGGAGCTGAGTGTGACCGTAGTACCGCAGACTTTCCTATGGGTATTCGGAATCGGCGGCTTATTGACTGTTGTAGCTGTATTAGCTGCATCCGTACCGTTGTTCCGTTTAAAGCCAAAACAGCTTCTCGCTAAAATGAGTTAGGAGAGGAAATCATATGGGAATATTTCAAAGAGCCTTTCTATCCGTCATAAGGAAGTTGGGAAAAAGCGTTGTTCTGTTCTTAGTATTACTTGTCGTGTCCACCTTTGTTTTAGTTGGGCTATCGACAAAACGAACATCGGATACAGCAGCATTGGAACTCCGTCACACTCTTGGTGGAAATTTTGGGCTTGTGATAAATAAGGCGAATTCCGAGAATTACAAAGCGGACGAAAACGGTGGGGTACAATACACAGGTTCTTCCCTTGATGATTCGGTGATAGAAAAAGTGATGTCTATATCAGGGATTGAACAATACAATGCCTACCAAAACGGAGAATCAGAAGTGCTGTCCTCTGACGGTATACCATTAGAGCTTATTAAAACCAACAATCAATACGATGAGGATGAGCGATTGCTGCACATGGCTACAAGTGAGTCCAATTCCTTTTCTGAGAAAAGCAATTATTTCCAAAAGGAAATTTTCCAGCTCACAGAAGGGAAGCATATTGGGGATGGTGACACAAGCATTGCATTGATTAGTAAAGACCTCGCTGCTGTTAATCACCTAAAGGTAGGTGACAAAATTATGTTAAAAACAATGAATGGCGGTGCAGTCGTTACTCTTACCATCGCAGGACTATTTGAGATAAAGGAACCTCAAGTAAATGCCGGGCTTGCTCCACCACCTTCACTTTATCAAAACCGTATTTTTACAGATAATAAAACAGCAAAAGAACTTTATACAAATGGTAAGGGCGAGTATAAAGGAGTGAATTTCTATGTGGATGACCCTGCGCAGCTTAGTAATATCATAGAATCTGTGAAGGAAAATGTAAATATTGCGTGGGACGACTTCTCCATTGAAACGGCTGATGCAGAATACAGACGTTCTGCTACACCGCTTGAAAAAATGTCCTCCATGCTGTCCTCGTTACTTCTTTGTATCGTAGTCGGAAGTCTGCTTGCACTTTCGCTCATGCTTGCTCTATGGATGAAAGAACGAGTGCATGAAATAGGTGTATTGTTGGCAATGGGATTTGATAAAATCCAAATTATCGGGCAGCACATAGTGGAAATTCTGCTTATTGCCATTGTAGCTTTTGGCATTTCCTATTTTGCAGGAGCAGCGGCAGCAAATACCGCAGGTAATTATTTAATGACAAGTGCTTGTGAACAGTCTGTAGGTGAACAAGACATTGAGGTAACAGGGAAAGATACAGCACCCATTGAAATAGATGTGACTGCTCCTGATTTTTTTGCGGTCTGTGGAATTGGCTCATTAGTAGCCGTTCTGTCCGTTTTTGTTTCGAGTGTGCCAGTAGTGCGGCTCAAGCCAAAAGAAATTTTAACAAAGATGAATTAATGAAAGGTGGAATAAAAATATGTCAATTTTAGAAACAAAAAATCTTGGCTATTCCTATAACGGGAAATCAAAGGTACTTGAAGATATTTCAATAAGCTTTGATGTTGGAAAGATGTATGCCATTCTTGGTCCGTCAGGGTGTGGAAAAACAACATTGCTCTCTCTGCTCGGTGGTTTAGATGTTCCGACTAAAGGCGAAGTCGTATGCAACGGAGAGAACATCAATAAACTGGGACTAGCAAAACACAGGCATGAAAATGTTTCTTTTATCTTTCAGGCATACAACCTGATAGATTATATGAACTCAATAGAAAATGTGAAGTTGACCTCAAAAAAAGCTCCGCTTCCTATTCTGGAGCGTTTGGGGTTGACAAAAGAAGAAACCAAACGTAATGTCCTCAAGCTCTCAGGCGGCCAACAGCAACGTGTGGCGATAGCGAGGGCATTAGCCAGCGATACAGCGATTTTGCTTGCCGATGAGCCAACAGGAAATCTTGATGAGGATACAGCAGAGGAAATCACGCAAATTCTCAAAGAAAGCGCACATGAACTCAAGCGTTGCGTTATCATTGTGACACATTCGGGGGCGTTAGCGAAACAAGCTGATATAGTGATAAAACTTCGTAAGGGAAAAGCACAGATTTTTGAGCGTCCTGAAGAAATAAATAAGCAATCTACCTCGCAGCCACAAAAACGCAAAAATAATGTGTCACGCAGTGAAAGGAGATGAGAATAAATGAATGACAATCAGATGATTAAAACAAAGAAAAAAGATGGTCTACTCTCGTTGATTTTATATGTTCTCGCAGCAATTTTGTTAATTGCAGCTTTTATTTCATTGGCAGCCTGCCAACAAAATATTTCGGCGCAGCTTGCACAGGGCGTTTCCGTCAAAGGTAACGAGCTGGCTATTTTAAATATCTATCTTTCCAGTTGTGTCCAACATTTCGCTTTTGCAGGCTTGCTGTTTTTCTGCGGTTTGCAGTGTAGGAAAAGCACATTTGAAAAAATGGGAACGTTGAAGAATATTCTGTTGCCGTATGCGGAAAATCAGCAGTGCGGTATAAAATCGCCTATTCCATCTAATATGGAGCATCCAGATGAAACAGAGCTTGAAATTGATTTCACAGGATGGAATTCAAAGGAATAGAACAATTTGACTATTTAGAAAAAGGTATTTTTTCATTTATACCAAAACAAGCCTACCGAATAAAAAAAACGGAGCTTTGGTGGGTTGTTTTGCAACGTCCAAATAAACATCCCTCAACTCTGTTTTTGAGTTTGGAGGGATGTTTTTGCGTTGGTTATTATCTGCCACGCCGCTGCTGATTTTAAGCAGCAGCTATTTACATATTATATAACAGGGGTAAGGATAGCTTGTTAAAAAAATCCTTGTTCTTGTATGGTACTTTTATACCCTAAAAGTAGGCGTCAAATATCTACATCATAGAACTTTAAATTCTTATAGCCGCAAAGGACTGACAGACTTTGTGGTTTTTCTTTTGTCGTTTTTTGTCAAAATAAGACGTAAGCCTATTTCTGGTGTGGGTTGCCGTTCCCCACCGTCCAATCTGGATTTTTAAAAAAAATTCAGATTGGAGGTAACGGACGATGGATGAAAAGCATCCAAATCGAAAAAAGGACAAGCATAATCCCTACACATTGATGATTGTTGAGGGAAGATACCACCTCTCTTTTAAAGACGGACGAGGGAAACTGCAAACTCTGGAAATTGACAAAATTTTATATGACCTGTTCAACCTCTTTGAGCTTGAGGATATTTCCTATCTCAACAAAGTGAGCAGGCACATTGAACATTCCGAACTGACAGAAGCAACGCTAAATGAGCGAGCCTTTTATAAGCAGACCAACTTAGATGAGATGGTTTTAAGAAACATGGAATGTGAGTTGCTACATAAGGCAATTTCAAAACTTCCCGAAGTACAAAAGCGCAGGCTGCTATTGTATTTTTTCGGGGATATGACCTATGAGCAAATCGCAAAGATGGAGGGGTGTACGAAAAGGGCTGTTAAATTCAGTGTGGACATCGCCATTGAAAAGCTGAAAAAAAATTTTAATATTTTTTGATATTCACACTACACATAACCTTTTTGAGTGAGCAAACAGGTGAAGGGGCTTAAAAATCCTTTCACCTGTTTTCCTTTGTGTGGCGAAAACGGGATTGTTCTTTGACAACCGAATACTCATTCGCCAAATACTTCCTCTTTGTGATTGTGATGAGCATAAGCGTGTGCAGCGGTACGCCATGACCTGCACCATAGCTTTCATAAAAGTATCAAAGTTTTCCGCTTCATTAACCTTGCTTTCGTGCTGCTGTTCTGCATTTGTGGACACTTTAACATTTTCCATCTGACTACCTCCGCAAAACAAAGCGGCTGTATGTCCTATATAAATGGAATAAATCCCATTGTCATAAATTATAGAGATACAGCCGCAACTTGACCAATGTGCAAATCTCGCCGCTTCTTCTAATTTGCACATTTCTTTTCAGGTCTGTTATTGAGTGAAATACTAATGGCAAGAGCCTTATCAACTCTTGCCATTACGTTATCGGGCATCATTCCTATATACTGTTTTAACCTCTGCTTATCAATCGTCCGTATCTGTTCAAGCAGAATAATTGAATCTTTGTCGAGCTTTTCAAAATCTTTTACCTCAGTATGCGTTGGGAGCTTTGCTTTCGTGTGTGTACGGCTTGTTATCGGGGCGATGATAACTGTTGGGCTGTGTCTGTTGCCAGTGTTATTAGAAATTACAAGCACTGGTCTTGTGCCGCCCTGTTCTGAGCCGATAACGGGATTAAGTTCTGCATAAAAAATATCTCCACGCTTAATCATTCTTTCCATTATGTTTGACCTCCTATCTGGAATTTAGGCAGGTCAATCCTGCCTATGTAATAGCCAGACACAAGGAAGAATTTAAGGTCAGGAGCGCATAAAACAAGCTCTGTGTCCAATGACCACCTTATATCTGGCGTTATGATAGGAGCATCTC
>Ga0224740_10427_pt1 | contig 11843 bp, 9 predicted proteins | sample LIM_E_Water_Bulk_FD_161634 | JGI IMG/M metagenome (GOLD analysis project Ga0224740, IMG submission 161634) | Enriched cells from gastrointestinal tract of the lab mouse from Pacific Northwest National Laboratory (PNNL), Richland, Washington... | ecosystem: Host-associated > Mammals > Digestive...
TTGGTCCCGAGGTGGCTGAGTTAGAGCAAAAGCTGGCCGATTATGTCGGGGTTCGGCACTGTATCAGTGTAGCTAACGGGACAGATGCCCTGCAGATTGCGCTGATGGCATTGAATGTAGGGGCTGGCGATGAAGTTATTACCCCGGGATTCAATTATATAGCCACTGCGGAAACAGCTGCATTACTAGGGGCAACACCGGTTTATGTCGATGTTGACCCTCGCTCATATAATCTAGATCCAAAGCTGCTGAAAGCAGCTATCACAGCAAGAACTAAAGCGATTATTCCTGTATCGTTGTATGGGCAGTGTGCCGATTTTGACGAGATTAATGAGATTGCAGCGGAGTATGGTATCCCTGTTATTGAGGATGCTGCTCAGAGTTTTGGTGCAATCTATAAAGGAAGGCGCTCCTGTAGTTTGACTAAAATTGCATGCACCAGCTTTTTCCCTAGTAAACCATTGGGTTGTTACGGTGATGGTGGAGCAATTTTCACGGAAGATGACGGCTTGGCCGAGGTCATGCGCCAAATAGCTCGACATGGCCAAGACCGTCGCTATCATCATATCCGGGTGGGAGTAAATAGCCGCCTTGATACCTTGCAGGCAGCTATCCTTCTTTCAAAGATGGAAGTTTTTGATGAGGAAATGCAGTTACGCCAAAGAGTAGCACAACGTTACAGTTCTTTATTGCAGGCTGCAGGGCTTGACTCTATGCCCTACATTGAGCCGTATAATGTTAGTGCTTGGGCTCAATATACTATTCGTGTGAATGAACGGTATAATGTTCAGAGCTATCTTAAAGATGCAGGTATCCCAACTGCTGTTCATTATCCTATCCCCCTGAATAAACAGCCGGCGGTTTCTAACGACAAAGCATATCTGCCAGTTGGGGATATGGTTGCAGAAGAGGTATTGAGTCTTCCAATGCACCCTTATCTCACTGACGAAGCAATTGAGACTATTGTTAAGGCTCTCGTCAAATGAGCAGTATTCTCATACTTACAAATGCTTTCCCTTATTATCCTGGGGAGCAATTTATTGAAGATGAGATAGCATTTTGGGCTGAGAGCTCATTTTCCGAGGTGTATATTTTGCCCGCCACTTGCGGAAAAGATAGAAGATGGCTGCCTGAGAATATAACGCTCTCAACCCCGATTCAAGAAAAATCGAGATTGAATTTGATTTTTAGAGCGCTTATTTCCGCTGTCTTCATAAAAGAGATTCGATGTTTGATAAAAGCAAGGGAGTTCAGCTTTTTAAAATTATATTATGCATTAAAAGCGTCGGCATTGACCAAGTCATCTGAGTTGGCGTTGCGCCAATTCGTATCCAATAATGGAAAAATCGATGTCGTTTATTGTTATTGGAATGATGTACAAGCTTACGCTTCTTGTTTGCTGAAGCAGGAAGGGTTAATCGGTAAAGTAATCTCTAGAGCTCATGGGTTCGATCTTTACGAAGAGCGACGCGCGCATGGCTATATGCCTCTGAAGCGACAGTTTGTTGATTGTTTTGATGCCGTATTTCTTCTTTCCGAACAAGGCAGAAATTATTATCAAGAGCGCTATTCTGCAGCCGATGAAAAACTCAAGATTTCTAAGTTAGGTGTACCCATTCCCAAAGGTGGTTCAAAAGTAAGTGAGGAGGGACTCCATCTGGTCTCTCTTTCTTCATGTATTCCTATAAAAAGAATTGACAAAATCATTTCCACTGTGAGGCTTCTTGCCCTTGAACACCGCTCCATTAAAATAAAGTGGACCCACTTGGGAGGAGGAGCTTTGAAGCTTGATCTCGAGTCTCTAGCCAGGACGGAACTAGGAGAGCTTGAGAATGTAAGTTTTCACTTTATGGGAGAAGTCGAAAATAAAGAAGCGAAAGCTTTTTTCCTAAATAATGCTGTTGATTTCTTTATTAATGCAAGCGAGTCGGAAGGTGTGCCGGTTTCCATTATGGAAGCGATGAGTGCTGGCGTTCCTGCAATTGCTCCTTGTGTAGGTGGAATCAGATCTCTGATAGATAATAGTTGTGGGCGGTTGCTTTCTGAAAACCCTACTCCCGAAGAGTACTGTAGCTCAATTTCCAAACTCTATCTGGGAGGAGACAGGAAAACAATGCGGGAAACGGCACGTAAAAAAATAGAGAAAGATTTTAGTTCTGAGCAGAACTATAGGTCTTTTATAAAAGAAGTAGAATATTTAGTAGAAGAAAAATAATGGTTTCTCGGAAGATAGCGGTTTTTGCTATAGGCTCTATCGGGTCGGCTGTTCTTGGTCTGATAACGCTCCCTATAATTACTTGGTTTTATTCCGCTGAAGATGTTGGCCGGATTGCAATGCTTCAAGTTGCCTCAAACTTCTGTGTTCTCCTTTTTTGTCTAGGGTTGGATCAAGCCTATGTGCGTGAATATCACGAAGAAAAAAATCGCTCGGCATTATTGAAATCTTGTCTTTTCCCCGGGTTGTTTTTTTTGCTTTTGTCTTGTTCTTTTTTGTTTTTTTATGATGCATCGATACTTTCTGATTTTATGTACGAGAAAAGCGATGGTCTACTTGCCTATCTGACAATGCTTTGTTTTGTTTTTGCATTGGTTTCTCGCTTCCTCTCCCTGATTCTGAGAATGCAGGAAAGAGCTCTTGCGTTCTCTTTGACTCAGATATCGCCTAAAATTCTTTTTTTGATCGTCATTGCGTCATTTTTTGTTTTTTCCATACCGGCCTCTTTTGTAAGTTTATTAGTGGCGCAAGCAATATCTATGTTTACGATCATGTCTATTTTTGCTTGGAATACCCGTGGTGAATGGAGACCATGGAATGCCTATACGTTGTACAAGACACAGTTTCATGAGTTGTTGCGTTTCGGTCTACCATTAGTTGTGGGCGGAGTGGCGGCATGGGGACTGTATGTCATGGATAGACTCTTTTTGCGTGCCTTCTCTACCTTTTCAGAGTTGGGGATATATTCAGTAGCGGTGAGTATCGCAGCAGGTGCTGGTATTCTTGGAAACATTTTTACGACCATATGGTCTCCAACGGTCTTCAAATGGGCTGCCGAGGGGGTTGATGAAAAGAAAATTGATGAAATATCGGAGCATGTACTGGCGTGCGTTTTCTATATATTTATAATAAGTGGGCTGTTCTCTTGGATGGTTCCACTTTTTTTACCTGAAGCATATGCGCCCATACAGTACATGATAACAGTATGTGTGGCCTCTCCCTTACTTTATGCTCTCTCAGAGGCAACGGCGATCGGCATCAGCATTTCTCGCCGAACCGGTCTTTCTATGCTGTCTTCTATTTTAGCTGCGTTAACTAGCTTCGGTGGTAATTATCTGTTGGTTCCTCTCTATGGAGCAGCTGGTGCAGCGGTAGCTACTGCTGTTGCGTTTTGGGTTTTTCTATTCTGCCGAACTGAGTTTTCGTGTTCGGTGTGGCGTAAGATACCTAGGCTTAAGCTTTATATGGTTACCTCTTTCTGCACTTTGACAAGCTCATTGATTTTGCTCTCCGAAGAAAAAAATCAGGCTCTTATCTTGGTTTTCTGGGCATTACTTGGATTGAAAGGAGCTTTCCTTTTCCGAAAATCTATTGGGCTTCTTCTTTCGGTGCTTATTTCTCACTATAGGAAAAGAAAAACATGTTGAGCAGAGGGCTGGTGATTTTATTCTGCTCTATGATGTTTAAAGAGGGTTCACTTTATGGTTAATCAAGGGGGCGTTGTGATCAAGAGCTCTAAAACTTTGCTCTTTGGCTTCTTGATTCTTGTTTTCCTTTTTGTCTGTTACTTTTTTAGTTTTGATGTAAGCTCCTATGTTGATGAGCTTTCGATAGCTTTTATAGTGCTTGCGCTTTTTGTTTATATTTTTCTCTCATTCCTTTCTTTAGGGTTTAAGCCCACCTCTTTGACAGTTCTTTTTTTTGTATCGACGGCTGTGTTCATTTTTGGGCGGTTTTTTTCAAAAATATTGAATCCCGATGTTGATATTTTTGCAATAGACTTTTTTGCTACATATAAACTAGCTCCTTATGATGGGGTGAGGCTTGGCTTTTTATCGATGATATTCCTGTTTTCAATGTATATGGGAGCTGTGCTGGGGCGGGATATCAAGTTTAAGCTAGGTAGTTCTGGCGGTGTAGAGGAAGGAGGGGGGCATTTCTCTCCCATGCTTCGCATGGTTATCTTTTTCTTGGTTGTCATTATCTGCTCGATAAATCTGTATGTAGAATACAGGAATTATGTGATTTCGTCATCTGATGGTTATCTGTCCCTATATTCTTTTCAGGGCGAGGCTTATGCCGGTGGTAAGTTTTTTAAAAGCCTCTTCTATATTGCACTTGGTTTGAGCTACTCATTTTGTCTAGAGCGTGAGAAGAAAATAATAATACTCTCGTTGTTTGTCATGGGGCTTTTGTCTTTGCTCGCAGGACAGCGAGGAGGGTTTGTTATTTCTCTATTCATGCTGCTCTGGGCATATGGAATAAACCATAAGGTCAGTTGGTTTGGCGTACTGGCTGCCTTTTCTTTGTTTTTTCTCAGCCTGGTTTTGTTTGGCTCTTTAAGTGCAAGGAGTTTGGCCGTTAATTTAGATAGTGGTTGGTTAGGGTTTGTCTCCAAGTTTCTATATGATCAGGGGATATCCTTGATGGTCTTTGATGTTTCTACTAAGGTTTCTGACTATCCTCTGGTGGCTACGATTCAGAATTTTGTCCCTGGTGCGTCTAGGCTTGCATCAATCTTCTATGACTTGCGCATGCAAGACGTGAGTTATGCAGACTATCTTGCATATCACCTCGATCCTGTTACATATCTCGGAGGGCTAGGTTTGGGATGGAGCCTACCTAGTACGTTTTATATATGGTCGTTCGAGCAGGTTTTTCTATTTTCTGCCTTTTCAGCATGCTTTGGTTTCTTGTTGAAAACCCTAGATAACAAGACCCTTTCCAGTTCATTTTTTCTGGGCCTGGCGGCTTGCCTGGTTTCGGTGATTATCATTCTTCCTAGAAGCCAGTTCTCTAATGTTATTCCTCTGGCGATATATTTTTGTGTATTTTTTCCCGTTTTTTCGGCTTTCGCAAAAAAAGTCAAAATATATTATGAGTAGCCCGGTTAGCGATAGAGGATAAAGGACATGGGTGTAGATGTTTCAATTTTGATGCCGGTCTATAATGAAGTTTTGCATCTTGAAGAGGCTCTCCAAAGTATTTCTGAGCAGGGTGAAAAGCTTTCTATTGAGGTCGTCTGTGTTGATGATTTTTCTACGGATGGGACGTGGCAGTTGATGGAGCAGCTGCGGAATAAATATAGTTTTCTCAAGTGCTATAAGAATGAAAAAAAAGGTAAGAACAATGCCTTCAATTTTGCCTATGAGAGGTCTAGTGGAGGTGTTGTGGTGTTGTTGGCTGGTGACGATAAACTTGTACCTAACACCTTGAGAGCGCGAGTAGATCCAGTACTGGATCAAGATGAGAACTTTATTACTCTCTGTAAATATAGAACTTTTTCAAAAACTAAGTACCTAGATGGAATGGTTTTTCCTAAGGATAGAGAGTTAGGTTCTCTTTCGGGGGGGACAATAGCTTTCAATAGAAGATTTGCTGAGAGAGTCTTTCCTATTCCGCCTGTTCTTGGAAATGAGGATATGTGGATTAAGTGTCACGCCACCTATGCTGAAGACGTGAATGTTATCCATGTTCCAGTTGTTTCTCTGTTATATCGTTTGCATGATAATAATTCTTTAAAGAGAGATGTTGGGTTTTCTAAAAAAAACGAAATGATTTCGAAGAGATCCATTGTTTATAGTGTTTATCTAGAGAGATACAGGGGAGAGCTCTCGGTAGCGGTCTCCGCTTCGTTGGCTAAGCTCGCTGCTTTAGAAACTCTTCGTGCAAATCGATCCATTCTCAGCATTCTCTTCTTCAAGAATATTCCTCTTGTCGATAAGCTTCGAGCTATTGTTTATGCTTCGCCGTTGCTCCATTGGATTCATATTAGGCTGTTAAGATGGACCTCAAGAACTTGATTTGATTAAGTTAAAATCATACATCTGAGGCTTTTGTAGGAGCTTGCGATATAACAAGGATGGAGTGATTTTGAAGATCACATATATCTTGAATCGTTCGGACTTCATGGGAGATGCCAATGTACACTTGCTTGACCTCGCTCATGGGGCTCGGCGGGCTGGCCATGACGTTACAATTCTTGTAGGCAGGGATGGGGTCTTCTTTAAAAGTTTGAGAGAAAGAGGGATTTCTTGCTTTCCTTTGAAACATATAAAGAGAGACATTGAACTAGTATCTGATCCATTCGAGACTTGGCTGCCCAAGGGTTATTGGGATAGTTGGGGCCGAGGCGAGTTGAGATAGTCATTGGGATATAACATGAACATTTTGGTTACTGGTGGTGCCGGCTTCATTGGAAGCAAGGTGGTTTCGGAGCTGCGGAAGCGGGGTATGAATGTCCGAATCTCCTCAAGGAAGATGCAATCCATCGTTGGGGTTGATTGTGTGAAAGTCGACCTCCTCAACAGTGAGGTCGATCTCGACTTCCTGGTGTCCGACTGTACGGTTATTCTCAACTGCCTCGGAGAGCTTCAGGATGAGAGCAAGATGCATGCTCTTCACGTCGAGGCAACAGAACGGCTGATCATTGCTGCGAAAAGAAGTGCTCGCCAATCTGGTATGCCAGTGCATTGGGTCCAACTAAGCAGTGTGGGTGCATACGGTCCTGTTCTGGAAAAGGCCAACTCCGAGCGTATTGTCACGGAGGAAACCGCTTCTGCTCCGGTAGGAGTTTATGAATGCACCAAGACGATTGCCGATGAACTGGTGATGTCTTCCGTCGAAAATGGTGTTTTCAGCTATTCTATTTTGCGGCCGTCCAATGTATATGGTTCAGGAATGCCAAACGGGTCGTTGCGTCAATGGGCGCGATTGATCAAGGCGCACTGTTTTTTCTATGTGGGGCCCCCAGGATCAGTTTCTACCTATGTACATGTTGACGATGTTGTCGAGGCACTTCTGCTCTGCGCATTTGAGGAAAGAGCGAAGAATCAGATATTCAATATTTCCAATGATTGCACACAAGAGAGCCTAGTGGAGGCGATGGCAGGATTGCAGGGAGTCTCTCCACCTTTTTTGCGCTTCCCAGAAGCGTTGGCGAGAATGATCGCCTTCGTTTTTTCGGGGATAAAGATGTTTCCTCTGACATCATCTCGTATAGATTCCTTGGTGGCGCGCACTCATTACTCATGCAATAAGTTGAACCATATATTAGGTTATGTGCCTAGTCGTGATATAACAAAAGAAATATCTGAAGTTATTCTCGATAAGGAAGGCCGGCGTTGAGCTATTTCAATTCAAAGGGGGTTGAGGGCGTGCGCATTGCCAGGGTCTCTACTGTGACTTTTTTTGTTGAGACCCAATTGAGAGCTCAAATTTCCGCACTTGCCCATGCGGGGGCCGAGATCACGATTGTTGCTAGTGAAAAAGAGCTTTCTAAAAATATTGATAATTGCCGTTATGCTTCTATTGTAATTCCAAGAAAAATTTCTCCGCTTAGCGATCTCCTGGCTTTGTATAAACTCTGGCGATTTTTTCGAAAAGAGCGGTTTGACATCGTTCACTCTACCACTCCAAAGGCAGGTTTGTTATGTGCGCTAGCAGGAAAGCTTGCCTTCGTGCCCATCCGTTTGCATACTTTTACGGGGCAGCCTTGGGTGGGTTTAAAAGGTTTGAAATATCTTCTTTCCAAGGGCAGTGACAAGCTTATAGCGCTTCTCAATACTCATTGCTATGCGGATAGTATTTCGCAGCGCAAATTCATCATCGATAGCGGTGTTGCAGATGATGACGATATCTCGGTTATTGGTGAAGGGTCGCTTGCCGGAATTGATCTGAAACGTTTCGCGGCTTCGCGTTATAGCTTGAATGAAAGAGTTTCTCTGAAAGCTTCCCTGGGTATCGGAAGAGCCTCGAAGACTCTGCTTTTTGTTGGCCGTCTTACTCAAGACAAGGGTGTTTTGGAGTTATTGGCGGCTTTTGAGAGCTTAGTCGGAAATCATGATGTTTTTCTTATGCTCCTTGGGCCGCATGAGATGAGCGAAGAAGAGCTTTTGGCCGGTTTTTCTAGTGATCTCAAGGAGCGACTTATTCTTTTGGGGTTTTCTGATGAGCCGGAAAAGTTCATGGCTATAGCGGATATGCTGCTCCTGCCTAGCTACAGGGAGGGTTTCGGTACTGTGGTGATCGAGGCCGCGGCCATGGGGGTGCCGACTATCGGTTCGGATATCTATGGTCTGAGCGATGCCATTGTCAATGGTGAGACAGGCCTGCTTGTGCCAGTGAAAAACTCTCAAGCGTTGGCTGCGGCAATCGATCAGCTATTAGGTGATGAGCGACTCTGCAAGGAACTGGGGGAAAAGGCTCGGATTCGAGTGGAGAAAGAATTTTCCAGTCAACGTATTAGCAATCTTTTGATTGGAGAATATACACGGTTGCTGGAGAAAGACAGGGGAGACTCATGAGCAGAATCCTGGTGACAGGGGCCTCAGGTTTTGTTGGAAGGGCTTTGTCGGAGCAGTTGCAGCGTCTGGGGCATGGAGTCGTTGCCGCTGCACGAAGCACATCCTCTCGCATTCCTTCTTCTGTACGGTCTGTATTGACTGGTGACCTGTGTCCCGATACTGACTGGTCCGAGGCCTTGCAGGCGGTAGATATCGTTATTCATGCCGCGGCGCGCGTCCATGTGATGAATGAAACGCTTGCCGATCCACTTCAGGAGTTCCGCAAGGTGAATGTGGAGGCAACCTTGAACTTGGCGCGACAGGCTGCGAGCAAGGGGGTACGGCGCTTCATATTTATCAGTTCAATAAAGGTCAATGGAGAAGCTACAGAGGATGGGCGTCCATACAGAGCCGATGACGAACCCCGGCCGATTGACCCCTATGGCCTGTCTAAGCTAGAGGCGGAGAGAGGTCTTCTGGATCTGGCAGCAAGAACTGGAATCGAGGTGGTTATAATTCGCCCGGTCTTGGTTTATGGTCCAGGCGTCAAAGCCAATTTTCTCAACATGATGAAGGTTATTAATAAGAGGATTCCGCTTCCCTTCCTTCTGGTTGACAATCGAAGAAGCTTGGTGGCGTTGACCAATCTTGTCGATTTGATCACCTCCTGCCTTGAGCACCCTTCGGCCGCGAATCAAGTATTTTTGGTAAGCGACGATGAAGATCTTTCCACGAGAGAACTTTTAAAACGCATGGGGATTGCATTGGGTGCGCCTGCCCGGCTGCTTCCTGTGCCTGTTTTTCTTATGAAGTTTATAGCAGGAATGCTTGGTAAGGGTGCTTTCTCCCAGCGATTGCTTGGGTCTTTGCAGGTTGATATAAGCAAGACAAAAGAACTTTTGGCTTGGCATCCACCTTTGAACGTCGATGAGGCTTTGAAGGAGACAGCGCGCCACTTTCTGGATTCTAAAGAATGAATTTAATAATTATTCTTCCTATAATAGCTGCCTTGGCTTTCCTGCTGACGGCAATTTTGCGGAGATATGCGCTGGCCAATAGCGTGATTGATGTACCCAACGACCGTAGCTCCCATTCCATGCCTACTCCACGGGGAGGAGGCGTCTCTATAGTGATAAGTTTTTTGCTGGCAATACTGCTTCTGGGTTTCTTAGGGGTTGCCGATTGGACTTTTGTGATTGCATTATTCGGGGCGGGCCTTGGTATCGCTACTATTGGCTTCCTTGACGACCATGGACATATCGCTGCCCGCTGGAGGCTTCTCGGGCATTTTGCAGCTGCATCCTGGATACTTTATTGGCTGGGCGGTTTTCCTCCGCTGCTTCTTCTAGGTACCACCCTTGATATGGGGTGGTTTGGTCATATATTGGCCGCCATATACTTGGTTTGGATGCTTAACCTCTATAACTTCATGGATGGAATCGATGGAATTGCCGGTATAGAAGCCATAACCGTTTGCCTTGGCGGTGTACTGCTTCTTTTCTGCCTGGGAAAGGGGCTGGATAATGAAGGGATTTGGGTTCTTGCCGTGCTTGCAAGTGCCGTTCTGGGCTTTTTGATTTGGAACTTCCCTCCGGCAAAGATATTCATGGGAGATGCGGGAAGCGGATTCCTGGGTGTCGTTTTGGGGGCGCTTTCCGTCAAAGCAGCATGGGTGGCCCCGGAGCTTTTTTGGAGTTGGCTGATTCTTCTGGGTATTTTTGTCGTCGATGCAACATTTACTTTATTACGAAGACTTCTTCGTGGGGATCGCATTTATGAAGCCCATCGGAGTCATGCGTATCAGTACGCATCTCGATACTTCGGAAAGCATTTGCCTGTCACCTTGGGAGTTTTCTTCATAAATGTTCTCTGGCTCTTTCCATTTGCTCTGGCAGTTGGCTTGGGAATGGTCGATGCGCTACTAGGTGTGTTTGTTGCATACTTGCCTCTGATCTTGATTGCCGTGAGGTTTCGTGCCGGATCGCTGGAGACGGTTTGACTTCTGGAACCTTTCGCACCCCTCTTGAGCCTAACCCAGGCCTGGTGTGACGTTTCAGTGCTTGTCTCTATCTGGATTTGCTAATCTGGTTACGCTTGTGAGCTGTTTAGAAAGGAGTGGGGAGAGCTGGATGATAGATGGTTTGCGTGTTCGACTGCTGGGGCTGCCGCGTCGTTATAAAAGGATCTTGCAGGTCCTTGCCGACGTAGCGCTGGTCTGGCTCTCCCTTTGGTTGGCATTCTTGGTGCGGTTGGGCACGGAAGACATGATCAGCCCCTTCGAGGGCCATGCCTGGCTGTTCATCGCCGCCCCGTTGGTGGCCATTCCCCTGTTCATCCGCTTCGGCATGTACCGGGCGGTGATGCGCTACCTAGGCAACGACGCCCTTATCGCGATCGCCAAGGCCGTCACCATTTCCGCGCTGGTCTTGTCGTTGCTGGTCTATTGGTACCGCTCCCCGCCGGCGGTGGTGCCGCGTTCCCTGGTGTTCAACTACTGGTGGTTGAGCATGCTGCTGATCGGCGGCTTGCGTCTGGCTATGCGCCAGTATTTCATGGGCGACTGGTACTCTGCTGTGCAGTCGGTACCATTTCTCAATCGCCAGGACGGCCTGCCCAGGGTGGTCATCTATGGCGCTGGCGCGGCCGGCAACCAGTTGGTTGCGGCATTGCGTCTCGGTCGGGCGATGCGTCCGGTGGCGTTCATCGATGATGACAAGCAGATCGCCAACCGGGTCATCGCCGGTCTGCGGGTCTATACCGCCAAGCATATCCGCCAGATGATCGACGAGACGGGCGCGCAGGAGGTTCTCCTGGCGATTCCTTCCGCCACTCGGGCCCGGCGCCGAGAGATTCTCGAGTCCCTGGAGCCGTTCCCGCTGCACGTGCGCAGCATGCCCGGCTTCATGGACCTGGCCAGCGGCCGGGTCAAGGTGGATGACCTGCAGGAGGTGGACATCGCTGACCTGCTGGGGCGCGACAGCGTCGCACCGCGCAAGGAGCTGCTGGAACGGTGCATCCGCGGTCAGGTGGTGATGGTGACCGGGGCGGGCGGCTCTATCGGTTCGGAACTCTGTCGGCAGATCATGAGTTGTTCGCCTAGCGTGCTGATCCTGTTCGAACACAGCGAATACAACCTCTATAGCATCCATCAGGAACTGGAGCGTCGGATCAAGCGCGAGTCGCTTTCGGTGAACCTGTTGCCGATCCTCGGTTCGGTGCGCAATCCCGAGCGCCTGGTGGACGTGATGCGTACCTGGAAGGTCAATACCGTCTACCATGCGGCGGCCTACAAGCATGTGCCGATCGTCGAGCACAACATCGCCGAAGGCGTTCTCAACAACGTG
>Ga0224740_10428_pt1 | contig 11836 bp, 7 predicted proteins | sample LIM_E_Water_Bulk_FD_161634 | JGI IMG/M metagenome (GOLD analysis project Ga0224740, IMG submission 161634) | Enriched cells from gastrointestinal tract of the lab mouse from Pacific Northwest National Laboratory (PNNL), Richland, Washington... | ecosystem: Host-associated > Mammals > Digestive...
CGGCCCTCGAAGTTCCGGTTAAAGGTGCGCAGGGAAACGCCGCCGGAATTGGGGGACTGGCCCATGCCGATACAGGGGCCGCAGGCGCACTCCAGCACCCGGGCGCCTGCGGCGATGATGTCCGCCAAAGCGCCGTTTAAAGCCAGCATATTGTACACCTGCTTGGAGCCGCAGCCAATGGTGAGGCTCACATCCGGGTGTACGGTTTTGCCCTTTAAGATGGCGGCTACCCGCATCATGTCCAGATAGGAGGAATTGGTGCAGGAGCCGATGCACACCTGATCCACCTTGATGTCTGCCAGTTCCTCCACAGGCTTCACCGCGTCCGGGCTGTGGGGACAAGCTGCCAGGGGCACAAGGGTGGAAAGGTCGATGGTGAACTCCTCGTCGTATACAGCGTCCGGGTCAGATTTCAGCTCCACCCACTGATCCCCCCGGCCCTGGGCCTCCAGGAATTCCCTTGTAATCTCGTCTGAGGGGAAGATAGAGGTAGTGGCCCCCAGCTCTGTGCCCATGTTGGTGATGGTGGCCCGCTCCGGCACAGTGAGGGTGCTGATGCCCTCCCCGCCGTATTCAATAATTTTGCCCACGCCGCCCTTTACGCTCATCTTCTGCAGCACTGCCAGAATCACATCTTTGGCGGAAACCCAGGGGGACAGGCGGCCTGTCAGGTTGATTTTCGTCATTTTCGGCATGGAGATATGGTATTCCCCGCCGCCCATGGCCACAGCCACGTCCAGGCCTCCCGCGCCGAAGGCCAGCATACCAATGCCGCCGCCGGTGGGGGTGTGGCTGTCAGAGCCAATCAGGGTTTTGCCGGGAATACCAAAGCGCTCCAAATGAAGCTGGTGGCAGATGCCGTTGCCGGGCCGGGAGAAATAGATGCCATGCTTCTTGGCAATGGATTGGATAAACCGGTGGTCATCGGCGTTTTCAAAGCCGCTTTGCAGGGTGTTGTGGTCGATGTAGGCCACGCTTTTCTCAGTTTTCACCCGGGGCACGCCCATAGCCTCAAACTCCAGGTATGCCATAGTGCCGGTGGCGTCCTGGGTCAGGGTCTGGTCGATTTTCAGGCCGATATCCGCCCCCGCCTGCATTTCACCGCTGAGGAGGTGCGCCTCCAGAATCTTTTGCGCGATTGTTCTGCCCATACATTTTCTCCTTCCTGGCAGGCGCATGAAAGCCCGCCTAAACAAAATTCCTGTATGCGTACAGGGCCTGCCCCACACCATATGGGGGTGCCCTATGTTTTCAGCCATACTCCTATTATCCCTGAAAAGCCTGTCCCTGTCAATGGCAGAAAGACAAATTTTGCAAGTTCTGAAAAAGAAAATTGCAAAAAGCGCGCTTTTCTCAGAAAATCAGCCGCCACATGCCCCTAAAAATGCAGGCAGTTCCCTCTTAAAAAAACGCCAGCTCCTTTAACCCAAAAATAAACAGGAACATGGTAAATACGGACAGCAGGGAGCTGAACACGACAAGCTGCCCGGCAAGCTTGTCGTCGCCCCCCATCTGCTGGGCCATGGTAAAGGAGGATACGGCGATGGGGGAGCCGAACACGGTCAGCAACACGGCCAGATGGGCGTCCCTGAAGCCCATCAGAATTGCCAAAGCGATGAACAGGAGGGGATAAGCCACCAGCTTGGCCCCCAAAGTAATGCACAAATCCCGCACACAGCGGCCTGTCTCCCCAAAACTGAAAGAGGCGCCCAAAATCACGAAGGCCAAAGGCGTGGCGATGATAGACAGGTCTGAAACGGTTTTATACAGCACCGTAGGCAGTGGAATATGGAACACCACGAAAAGGATGCCTGCGGCGGAAGCGATAATCAAGGGGTTTGTGAGGATGCCCACCAGGATTTTCCACAGGCTGGGCTTTTTGCCGTTAAAAGATTCCAGGGAAATGACTGCCAGCATATTGTACAGGGGGATAACCACCGCTATCAGGATGGAGGCAAGCCCTGCGGCAGAGTCCCCAAACAGGGCTGTGCTGATAGGGATGCCGAACAGCACGAAATTGCTGCGGAACATGCCCTGGAGCATAACCCCCCGGCGGGCGTTGTCGTGCTCCAGGAGGATTACCAGGCACAGGGAGATAATGAATTGCAGCAGCACCCCCACCACCGCGAAGAGCAGCAGGCTCATATCAAAGCTGCTGGTAAGATCGGTTTTATAGATGTTGAAAAAAACCAGCAGGGGTAGGAACACTTTGAAAATCATATTGTTGGTCTGCCGCACAGAGGTTTCGTTCATAATTCCTGTCAGCTTAATGCAATACCCCACTGCCAGCAGCAGGAACAGGGGCAGCACAATTTCCAGCGCAATGCGCAGGCTTTCCATGGAAACAACTCCTTTTCATATCCCGGTAAAGTTTGGATCTATAGTATATAGTGTAAGTATACCACGAAACTGTCCGGCAGGCAAACCTTTCTTTTCCGGAAAACGCCTGGCTTCCCCGGCTCGGCTTCTCAAAGGAAAACGCAGCGTGCAGGAGGGCTTTCCCGGTACACGCCGCGTTTTCCTTTTGCTCTTGTTTATTCCTCGGTTCCCGGGCTGTAGAATTTTTCGTTGGGCTGTGCGGACTTCCAATGGAAAACGTTCGCCATTTTGCTGCCTGCAAAGCACAGCGCAAAGGAGAGAATCATGGCAAGGCAGGCGTAAAGAGGGCCGTCCGGGGTGGTGAAGCCGGAAAGGGCCGCCGGCAGGAAGGCTGTGAGAAAGCCCCCCAGCATGCCGGCCCAGGCCCCGGCCCGGTTGATACCCTTCCAGTACAGGGACAGCAGGTAGGGCGCCAGGAAGGAGCCGGAGATAATCCCCCAGGAGTAGGACATCATCTCCAGAATGGGGGTGGGATAGTTTGCGATAACATAGCTGAGCACCACAAAGGCCAGGCACAAAATGCGGGTGAGGGCAGCCAGATTCCTGTCCTCCATCTTTTTGGCAAAGGTGGATTTCACCAAATCCATGGAGACAGTGGTGCAGGCAGTCAGGGTAATGCTGGAAAGGGTGGAGACAGAGGCGGAAATCAGCAGCACCAGAATCACGCCGATAAGCAGGTTGGGCAGTCCGGCAGAGTCCAGCATCAGGGGCACGATAAAATCCTTGCCCCCCTCGGGCATGGTTTCCCCGAAAAACAGATGGGACAAAGAGCCGATGAAATAGCCGCCCCCCGCCACCAGCAGGGCGAAAAAGGTGGAGATAATGGTGCCCCGCTTTACCTCCTTGCCGTCCCGGATGCCATAATATTTATGTACCATCTGGGGCAGGCCCCAGGTGCCGAAGCTGGTCATCAGCAGGGTGGAAACCAGGGCCACAGCAGATTTCCCCGGCAGGGGCGCCATTTCGTGGGCTTTCATGTAGTCCGCCATGTTGGAAAGGCCCTGGCTCAGGCCGCCCACCTGGGGGAACAGCACCACCAGCACAATCAGGGCGGTAACGCCAATCATCATCACAAAGCCTTGGACGAAATCCGCTTTCAGGGTAGCCATGTAGCCTCCCAGCACCAGCAGCAGGGCAGAAGCGATGGCAATAATAATCATACATACCTGTTCGTTAATGCCCAGAATAACAGAGCAGACACTTGTAAGCCCCTTATAAACAGAGGCGGAATAGGGGATAAGGAACACAAAAATTACGATGCAGGAGAAAAGCCGCATGGCAGGGCTTTGAAAGCGCTTTTCAAAAAGCTGGGGCATGGATTTGATATCGTGCCGCCGGGTGATTTTCCGGGTACGGTTTGCCAGCACCAGCCAGGCCAGAAGGGAGCCGAAAATTTCCCGCAGGCCCAGGGCCGCCCCTTTCGCGCCCTGGTAGTCCCCCCGCAGCAAGGCCCTGGGAATTTCCCCGGACACACAGGCGGACAGGGCGATAAGGCCCTCGTGATATTCCCGCAGCAAATCGTAGTCTACCCGGGGGCGGTTATAAAAGCCTTCCACATAGCTTTTGGACACCATGGCCATTAAGTTGCGGTAGCCGGTTTCATTCTCGCACAGCAGCACCAGATGGCGGTTTTCGCTGTCCAGCTCATGGATTTTGTCAAACCGGGTGCGCTTGGCCACATAGACTTCGCACCCCAGGATGGGCTTAATCCCCCGCTTTTTTGCCGCTTTGTAAAAGTCAATCACGCCGTACATGCAGCCATGGTCTGTAATGGCTACCGCCTTGTGGCCCATAGCCTGGGCTGTATCCAGCAGCTTTTCTATCCGGCAGGCCCCGTCCAAAAGGCTATACTCTGTGTGCAGGTGCAGATGTGCAAATCCCATAAAGGCCCTCCTGCCAAAATCAGTGGATGTCCTCCAAGCCAACCTCTATCCAGAAGTAATACTCCATGCCAATATTATCCTTCTCCTGCCCCCAATACGTTTCCTCGCACACCAGGTAGCGCCCTGGCTCCCGGGGGCATTCAAATTCTGCCTTTTTCTCCGAGTATATCTGCTCCTTTTCGTCATAAATCACGAAATAAAAAGGCCCGTTGGCGCTTTTCCCCTCAAAGCGCAGGGTGATGGAGTGGTCGTATTCCACCATAGGGGCCTTTTCCCCGATTTCCCCGGGCACCAGCCGCCGTTTATCCCGGCGCACCCCTTTCTCCGTGGTGTATATCTCGTTTTGCAAAGGCTGTACCGCCACATCCAGGCTGCTGAGGGTAACTGTCCCCACCTCTGGCGGGCCGCTGCCCGCCCAGCCCAGCAGAAGATACAGCAAGCCGAAAATCCCCAGCATCATGGCGACAGCACCACCGTATACCGCGGCTTTCAGCTTGCCGCTGCCCTCTACCTTAAAATTCCCATGGGGTAATATGGCATCCCGCAGGCGCATAGTCCCTTCCCCTTTCTGCGTGTTTTAGAGGATGTTCTCCATCCCTTTTTCCTCCAATATCTCCTCCCCTATCTCCAGCAGCCGCTGAAGCCGGTGGTTCACCCCGCTGCGGCTGATATGAAGCCGCTCCCCCAGTTCCCGGAGGGTCATGTCCGGATAGGAAAGGCGCAGCCGGGCCAAATCTCCTAAATGGGAAGGCAGGCTGTCCAGCCCTACCGTGTCATTGATGATGGCAATGGCCGCTGTCTGCCGGGCAGAGGCGGAAAAGGTCTTGTCCATGTTGGCTGTTTCAAAATTGGTCTTGCGGTTGATATTGTTCCGGGCCTCCTTGTACATTTTCACCTGCATCAGCTCCATGGCTGCCCCGGAGGCCCCCAAATAGGCCAGCATGTTTTCAATCTGCCCGCTCTCTTTTAAATATACCGCATAGGCCCCCTTGCGCTGCACAATGGCGGGAGCTGCCCGGAAGGCGGGAATCTCTCCCAGCAGGGTGTAGAGATCCTTTGCCAGGTTCTTATAAGGCACGGCAAACTCCAGATGATAACCCTTGTTGGGATCCGTAGCAGTGCCGCAGGTGAGGAAAGCCCCGCGCAGGAAGGCCTGCACGCAGCAGTCCTCCTCCAGAGGGGCGCGGTTTATGCGCAGGCTGGTTTCCTGCCCGGAGTGCCCGAAAGCTTCCAAAAGCTGGGCGCGGGCGGAAGGCTCCGGCAGTGTGACCCGGTAGGCGGGCTTCTGCCGGCGGCTTACCGCATAGTTTAGCTGGGCAGACACCCCGGCCCCGGCGGCGCAAAGCTCCATGGCCCTTCTGGCGGCAGGGGCGCTTTCCGTTACCCAGGCGCTGTCCCGCAGGGTGAAGCACCGGGAAAAAAGCCAGGCCCCATAGCACTCTGCTCCCAGGCAGCAGGGGCGCTTTATTTCTATCCTGCACAGTTCTGCCTTGATTTTGCCGGAAAACGACATACCCTGTCCCACCTCCTTTACAGGCAAAGGCCGGAAGGCCCTGCCCCCCGCTCTGCCAAAAGGGCTTTCCCTTTTGTGTCCTGCCTGCCCTGTTATAATAGGGATATTACTTCCTCTGCTATCGCTTTTATGTCTACCCGGGAAAAATCCGTCACATCTACTGTTACCCGGGGGCCGCCCACGTCGAAAGCATCCATCCCCCTGGCCCGGAATCCTTCTACAAACTGCTCAAAGGTAAGGGGTACATAAGGTGGGCGCTCTCCCAGCGGCTCTGGGTAGCAAGTGTTCACCACATGGCCCCGATGGCGGCCAGGGGACATGTCCCGCTCCAAAAAGCGGCGGTAAATGGCATGGGGATCCCCTGTGAGCATAACCGTCACCACTGGGCAGGCGTATTTTTCCAGCAGGGCCTGCAGCCCGGGTTTGCTGGCGTTTTCAAAGTTGTTTTCCAGTATGACGGACTGGCCCAGAGACAGCACCTGCCCGGCGCAGTAATACAGGATATCCATAGCCCCCACGCCTAAAGCCACCTTTTCCGCCCGGCACTGGAAGCCCACAGAGTCATAGAGCAGCTCCTTCATGCTGTCCTTGGAGAACATGGGAAAACCAAGCTCTTTCGAGAGTGCCGCCGCCAGGGTGCTTTTACCCGACGCAGGCAGGCCCGCTACCAATATGCATGCCATGCCCGTCACCTTCCCCTTTCAGAATTTCTGCATATCCCGGTGGGCAGCGCTGGCCTTCACGCCCTTGGAGATCAAATGGTCGCACATATACTGGGCCAGGGCCACAGAGCGGTGGTGCCCGCCAGTACATCCCACAGCTATTACAAGCTGGCTTTTTCCCTCCCGGGCATACAGGGGCAGAAGATAGTCTATCATGTCCGTAAACCGGACGGCAAAGCCCTGGGTTTCCTCTTTATCCATTACGTAGTCCCGCACCTCTGGGTCAAGGCCTGTTTTGGGGCGCAGGTTTTCATCGTAAAAGGGATTGGGCAGGCAGCGCACGTCGAACACCAAATCCGCCTCCATGGGGATGCCAAATTTAAAGCCGAAGCTGATGCACAGTACAGAGAGGGAGTCTCCGGCGCTGTTTAAGAACAGCTCTGCAATGCGGTTTTTCAGTTGGGCCGGGGAGAATCCCGAGGTGTCCATGACAAAATCAGCGTTCTCCTTGGCCAGTTTAAGCATGTCTCGCTCCAGCTTCACCGCCTGCTCCAAAGAGCCGTTCAAGTCATCGGAAAGGGGATGCTTGCGGCGTGTTTCCTTAAAGCGGTGAACCAGCACCTGATCGGAAGAATCCAGAAATAAAATTTTGAAAGGCTTTTTGTCCCGCTTCAAAGCCTCGGTGGCTGTAAAAAAGGACATGAACATCTCCCCGCCCCGGGTATCCGTCACTACAGCCGCCCGGCCCAGGCCTTCAGACTTTTCACACAAATCATAAAAAACCGGAATCATTGCCGGCGGGAGATTGTCCACGCAGTAAAAGCCAATGTCCTCCATGGCGTGCATGGCCCTGGTTTTGCCAGCGCCGGAAAGGCCCGTTACAATTACAAATTCCATTTAAATCGCCAATTATGATACAGGATGTGCGCAAAACGCCTTAGAGCAGCCTTTTGCGCCCGGTATCGCTCCTTCCTTCCATATTTTTCGCTCTGCATTCTCTTTACATGCCCTATTGTAAGCATTATACCAAATTCCGTTTTTCCCGTCAACGGAATCGTGAACGGGGAAGCCAGCCTTTAATATCGCGAGACTTAAGTAAAATAGGCTTTTGCAGGCTGCGTGGGTATACCTGAAAAACGCAACTGTGAACAAACTATGAATGCGCAGGGCTTTAGTATCCAAAAACACACCACAACTTCCCCTTCATGCCCCATTTTTCTTCTAAACGCATGAAAGCCCCCTTGCCTGCCCAATATCAAAAAATTTTCCTTGCGGTTTTCCAGAAAATGTGGTAAAGTTTTATCAGTTTAAAGCTTACAAGCTTTAAACTGATAAAATCCAGAAGGCAGTTATATTTGGAAGAGGGGAAATGTTATGGACAAGCAAATGACTATATGGCTGGTGATTGGCGTATACGCCGTCTTTATGCTGGCAATTGGGATTCTTTATTCCCGCAAGGGCAGCGATATGGCGGGCTTTACTGTAGGCGGGCGCAGCGCGGGAGCCTGGATTTCCGCCCTGTCCTATGGTACGGCCTATTTTTCCGCTGTTATGTTCATCGGCTATTCCGGCGGCTCCGGCTGGTCGTACGGCCTGTGGAGCGTGCTGGTGGGCATTGGGAACGCGGTTTTCGGCTCCCTTCTGGCCTGGCTGGTGCTGGCAAACCGTACCCGGAAAATCACCCGGCGGCACGATATCAAATCCATGCCCCAGCTTTTTGAAAAGCGCTTTCAAAGCCCTGCCATGCGGCTTTTCTCCTGCATCGTAATTTTTGTGTTCCTTATCCCCTATTCCGCCTCTGTTTATAAGGGGCTTACAAGTGTCTGCTCTGTTATTCTGGGCATTAACGAACAGGTATGTATGATTATTATTGCCATCGCTTCTGCCCTGCTGCTGGTGCTGGGAGGCTACATGGCTACCCTGAAAGCGGATTTCGTCCAAGGCTTTGTGATGATGATTGGCGTTACCGCCCTGATTGTGCTGGTGGTGCTGTTCCCCCAGGTGGGCGGCCTGAGCCAGGGCCTTTCCAACATGGCGGACTACATGAAAGCCCACGAAATGGCGCCCCTGCCGGGGAAATCTGCTGTGGCCCTGGTTTCCACCCTGCTGATGACCAGCTTCGGCACCTGGGGCCTGCCCCAGATGGTACATAAATATTATGGCATCCGGGACGGCAAGGAGGTAAAGCGGGGCACCATTATCTCCACCTTTTTCGCCCTGCTGGTGGCGGGGGGCGGCTATTTCATCGGCTCTTTGTCCCATCTGTTTTTCGGGGAAACCATGCCCGAGGGGGGCAAGGATTTTATCGTGCCCCTGATGCTGGACTCTGCCGGACTGCCCAACCTGCTTATCGGCGTGATTCTGGTGCTGCTGATTTCCGCCTCTGTCTCCACCCTTTCCAGCATTACCCTGACTGCCTGCACCACTGTCTCCATGGATTTGGTGAAATCCACCTTTGCCAAAAAGATGGAGGACAGGAATCTGGCTGCCCTCACCCGCATTTTGTGCCTGGCCTTTGTGGTGCTCAGCTATGTTATCGCAAACTATCCCACCCCCATTCTGGAGATGATGTCCTACTCCTGGGGGATTATCTCCGGCTCCTTCCTGGCGCCCTACCTGCTGTCCCTGTACTGGAAGGGTATCAACCGGGCCGGGGCCTGGGCCGGCATGCTGGGGGGCTTTCTCACAGCCTTCCTGCCGGCGGCCCTTTCCGGCTTCACCACCCCGGACGGCCCTCTTTACGCCTGCCTTGCCATGATTCTCTCCTTTGCGCTGTGCTTTGCAGGCAGCAAAATGGCGAACGTTTTCCATTGGAAGTCCGCACAGCCCAACGAAAAATTCTACAGCCCGGGAACCGAGGAATAAACAAGAGCAAAAGGAAAACGCGGCGTGTACCGGGAAAGCCCTCCTGCACGCTGCGTTTTCCTTTGAGAAGCCGAGCCGGGGAAGCCAGGCGTTTTCCGGAAAAGAAAGGTTTGCCTGCCGGACAGTTTCGTGGTATACTTACACTATATACTATAGATCCAAACTTTACCGGGATATGAAAAGGAGTTGTTTCCATGGAAAGCCTGCGCATTGCGCTGGAAATTGTGCTGCCCCTGTTCCTGCTGCTGGCAGTGGGGTATTGCATTAAGCTGACAGGAATTATGAACGAAACCTCTGTGCGGCAGACCAACAATATGATTTTCAAAGTGTTCCTACCCCTGCTGGTTTTTTTCAACATCTATAAAACCGATCTTACCAGCAGCTTTGATATGAGCCTGCTGCTCTTCGCGGTGGTGGGGGTGCTGCTGCAATTCATTATCTCCCTGTGCCTGGTAATCCTCCTGGAGCACGACAACGCCCGCCGGGGGGTTATGCTCCAGGGCATGTTCCGCAGCAATTTCGTGCTGTTCGGCATCCCTATCAGCACAGCCCTGTTTGGGGACTCTGCCGCAGGGCTTGCCTCCATCCTGATAGCGGTGGTTATCCCCCTGTACAATATGCTGGCAGTCATTTCCCTGGAATCTTTTAACGGCAAAAAGCCCAGCCTGTGGAAAATCCTGGTGGGCATCCTCACAAACCCCTTGATTATCGCTTCCGCCGCAGGCATCCTTTTCGTGGTGTTCCATATTCCACTGCCTACGGTGCTGTATAAAACCGTTTCAGACCTGTCTATCATCGCCACGCCTTTGGCCTTCGTGATTTTGGGCGCCTCTTTCAGTTTTGGGGAGACAGGCCGCTGTGTGCGGGATTTGTGCATTACTTTGGGGGCCAAGCTGGTGGCTTATCCCCTCCTGTTCATCGCTTTGGCAATTCTGATGGGCTTCAGGGACGCCCATCTGGCCGTGTTGCTGACCGTGTTCGGCTCCCCCATCGCCGTATCCTCCTTTACCATGGCCCAGCAGATGGGGGGCGACGACAAGCTTGCCGGGCAGCTTGTCGTGTTCAGCTCCCTGCTGTCCGTATTTACCATGTTCCTGTTTATTTTTGGGTTAAAGGAGCTGGCGTTTTTTTAAGAGGGAACTGCCTGCATTTTTAGGGGCATGTGGCGGCTGATTTTCTGAGAAAAGCGCGCTTTTTGCAATTTTCTTTTTCAGAACTTGCAAAATTTGTCTTTCTGCCATTGACAGGGACAGGCTTTTCAGGGATAATAGGAGTATGGCTGAAAACATAGGGCACCCCCATATGGTGTGGGGCAGGCCCTGTACGCATACAGGAATTTTGTTTAGGCGGGCTTTCATGCGCCTGCCAGGAAGGAGAAAATGTATGGGCAGAACAATCGCGCAAAAGATTCTGGAGGCGCACCTCCTCAGCGGTGAAATGCAGGCGGGGGCGGATATCGGCCTGAAAATCGACCAGACCCTGACCCAGGACGCCACCGGCACTATGGCATACCTGGAGTTTGAGGCTATGGGCGTGCCCCGGGTGAAAACTGAGAAAAGCGTGGCCTACATCGACCACAACACCCTGCAAAGCGGCTTTGAAAACGCCGATGACCACCGGTTTATCCAATCCATTGCCAAGAAGCATGGCATCTATTTCTCCCGGCCCGGCAACGGCATCTGCCACCAGCTTCATTTGGAGCGCTTTGGTATTCCCGGCAAAACCCTGATTGGCTCTGACAGCCACACCCCCACCGGCGGCGGCATTGGTATGCTGGCCTTCGGCGCGGGAGGCCTGGACGTGGCTGTGGCCATGGGCGGCGGGGAATACCATATCTCCATGCCGAAAATGACGAAAATCAACCTGACAGGCCGCCTGTCCCCCTGGGTTTCCGCCAAAGATGTGATTCTGGCAGTGCTGCAGAAGATGAGCGTAAAGGGCGGCGTGGGCAAAATTATTGAATACGGCGGGGAGGGCATCAGCACCCTCACTGTGCCGGAGCGGGCCACCATCACCAACATGGGCACAGAGCTGGGGGCCACTACCTCTATCTTCCCCTCAGACGAGATTACAAGGGAATTCCTGGAGGCCCAGGGCCGGGGGGATCAGTGGGTGGAGCTGAAATCTGACCCGGACGCTGTATACGACGAGGAGTTCACCATCGACCTTTCCACCCTTGTGCCCCTGGCAGCTTGTCCCCACAGCCCGGACGCGGTGAAGCCTGTGGAGGAACTGGCAGACATCAAGGTGGATCAGGTGTGCATCGGCTCCTGCACCAATTCCTCCTATCTGGACATGATGCGGGTAGCCGCCATCTTAAAGGGCAAAACCGTACACCCGGATGTGAGCCTCACCATTGGCTGCGGCTCCAAGCAGGTGTACAATATGCTGGCTTTAAACGGCGCTTTGGCGGACATCATCGCCGCAGGCGCCCGGGTGCTGGAGTGCGCCTGCGGCCCCTGTATCGGCATGGGCCAGTCCCCCAATTCCGGCGGCGTTTCCCTGCGCACCTTTAACCGGAACTTCGAGGGCCG
>Ga0224740_10431_pt1 | contig 11817 bp, 10 predicted proteins | sample LIM_E_Water_Bulk_FD_161634 | JGI IMG/M metagenome (GOLD analysis project Ga0224740, IMG submission 161634) | Enriched cells from gastrointestinal tract of the lab mouse from Pacific Northwest National Laboratory (PNNL), Richland, Washington... | ecosystem: Host-associated > Mammals > Digestive...
CTTATACGGCTATGCAGAATCAGTATCAAGATTATGCCGACGGGATTATATCCGGATGCAGAATTTTTTCGGAAGAAAATCATCTTCGTATCGCATCGGGAATGATAAAATGCGCTGATTATATTTTCCTAATCAAAGGTAGCGATCAGATACCTTATAAACCCACAGAGGAATATATCAGCTTAAAATTTTATTTAAAGGATAAGGAAGAACTGCCGGATTATACGCGATATCTAACGGATTTTAAACTGGATATACACCTTGAACGCAGCAGCAATGAGATTGAATTATGCCGATTTAATCTAAAAGAAGGCGCAAGCCTGCGTACAAATTACAAAGATTTCTATGATATCCAAACAGAATATGACACCATAAATTTAGCGAACGCCACATGGTCTTCCCTTGGGCGAAATACCCTGTCAAAAGAAGTTACAGACTGCTTTGCCAGGAAAGTATTGGAATGTAAAAACGCTGCGGAAACAGATTTACAATTTGCGTACTTTCTATTGCAGGGAAGGGAGGCTGTAAACTATTCAATACTAACAGACTATATTAGCCGAAAGACAAAGGAAGAAATTACAGAGCATACATTAAGTACAGAAAACGCCTTTTATAAACTGGAACAGATATTAGACGGAATTAGAAAGGGAATAGGAGTACAAAGAGAAAATAGAACAGGGGCAGATCATAGAATGATTGTTTGGGATTGAGGAAAATTTATAAGCAGAAAATAAAAAGTATAATGTTATTAGGAGGATATATAATGGAAGATTACAATAAATATCTACAAGGAGAATATGAGGGTAATGAAGACAACAAAAGGCTACAAGAGGATAAGGATATAGAACGGGCAAAGGAAATAGAAGAAGAAATAAAGATGGCACAAGATGCTACTTTTGAACATCTTATAGAAGATTATTCAGCAAATACCATAGAAAATGTGGAAGATTTTAACAGATTGTACAATACATATAATACACAGGACTTATACGGTGAATATCTTATTGATGGTGCGATTTTACAATGTACCAAAGCAACGTTAGAAGATTTTTATTTGTCAAATGGTGAAAAAATTGTTTTGAACAAATTGAAAACAAACAATAAAGAAAAACAAATTCAAATGACCTTATATGTTCGGGAAAACGAAACATCCATTCAAAAAAAATGTTATGCTACTGTAAAAGATAGTATAAAAGGATTAAATATAATATGTCCTAGATGTAATTGCATGGTGCCTGCAAATAGAAAATCTGAGGAAGATAAAATAATAGAAGATAAAGAGAGTGCAATTTTTGGAGTATGCAAACATTTAATGTGTCTGAATGAACAATGGGATAATATGCCATTAGGAGAAAACAGAAAATATATGACAGTTAAAAATAAATATATAAAAGAACTCACACCAGACAGCAAAGTTGAAGATATGTCAAGTGAATATTTTGAAACAGAATATGTAGAAGGCATTACAATGACGTCTATATTGTTTTGTAAGCATGGTGGGTTAATATATCCCGTAACTTCTGGACAGGAAAACTTAGTGATTGGTTCATATTTGAATGATGAAGAAATGTTATTTATAGCAACTATTTATGGAGAAGCTTGCGGATGTAATGAATCTTCATGGTTAGCAATAGCAAATACCATAATGAATAGGGTTCAGTCAAAAAGGTTTAAATATAATAGTGCGTCGGATGTGATTAAGTATTCCGGATTTGATGCATATGGCTCATCTTTATATAATGATGCATTAACATATCTTAATAATAGAGATGGCGGCATTGATAGGAATGATTTAATAGAACATATAATAGAAGTAGTTATGCCTGTGTATATAGGTGTAACAGAAGATATAACAGAAGGTGTGGTTCTATTTTATAGTCCTGAAACTCAAAAAGCAGCTCATAAAAAAAATCCGCAAAAATATAAAGAAGTACCTGATTGGAATTGGAATGAATTGGAAGAAGTAATAATTCCCGGATCAGAAAACGATGATTTTAGATTTTTTAGATATAAATAAGCAAATTTTACTTATTGGTGGTGAAAATGAAAAAAAATAAAGTTTGTGTAATGTTAATAATAACAGGAATATGTACATTACTGCTGTATTGTAATGATTTTAGGTCGCAAATAAAAATGACAAGCCAATATTTTTTGGATGGTTGCTTATTAAAATACAAAGATCTTAATCAAATCAGAGAGATAATAAAAAATAAAACAACAGAAAAAGTGAAAGACATACCTATAGAATCAATTGGTAATGGTAGTATAGATAAACAATTTACTTACGAAGAAATAAAGGATGGTAATAAAATAACATTATATGACAAATTAGGTAATGTAGTTTATTCAGTGGATTATCAATATCCCACAATATCCTGGGTAAAAGAACTCACATCAGATATTTTGGAAATCGGTGTAAGTTTTGGTTCTCCCGCTCGATATGTTTTTTATTTTAACAAAGAAAACGCCCAAATGTCAGATACATATTTTAATGAAATATTAATAGATAATCAATATGTTGCATATATGGAAGATAATCATACATTAATTTTAACAGATCTTTTTAAAGAAGGAATTGTATATAAAAAAATTGTTAGAGAATTTTCAGTAGATGCAAATCCAATATGGTCTATTATAAATATTGAATTGATGGACGAAGAACATATATTATTGGAATATTATAAAGGAGTACAGCGCCAAGAAGAAATAGAGGTAATAACTTTAGAAAATGATTGAGGAAAGGAGCATTATATGACAATAGAAACAGGAGCGAAACAGTTACAAGTAAAATGCAGATTTCGTATTTTAAGCATACGTAAATGCAGCATTTATGCCAGTTACAATAGTCACACAAAAGCCGCCGTTACAGCAATTGTGGAAGGTGATAAAGCAAGAAATCGTATTTGTGATGTATTGGAGGATAAAATTGAAATATTATCTAAAGACAATGATACTGCGATAGAACAAATTCTTTTTTCCGGTACGATAGAGTGTGTGGAATTAGTGGAAGAAGGTGTATATGCCGTTCTTATCATAAACGCTATATCGCATACATGGAAAATGGATATACAAAAAAGATCGCGATCATTCCAAAATACTTCTATCACTTATAGAGAAATGGCACAGGCAGTTACACAAGAGTATGGTGCTTCCCTAATATGGAATGTTTCGGATAAACCATTGGAGAATCCGATTATCCAATATAAAGAAACAGACTATCAATTTTTACAAAGGATATGCAGCCATTTGCAGGAAGGGATTACAGCAGGAGATTTTTCATCAAAAATATGCATATATGCTGGTCTGCGAGAGGGGGATAATATGGGAAATATTGCATTAGAACAATATTCCTACAGCGTAAAAATTTTTAAAGACCAAAATACAGATAAAAAATATATGGGTTATCAAATAAATGATATGGAATTTGTAAGAATCGGTGATCAGATACGAATACAGGGTTCTCTATATTATGTAATGAATACATACACAGAATATACACAAGGCTGCCTAAAATGTAACTGCCTTATCGTTCCAAAACAATGTTTTAAGGTGTCGAAAATACCAGCAAAAACATTAGAAGGCACAGTGATTACAGGAAGAATATTAGAATCAAGGCAGGAATTTGTGAAACTGCATTTAGGAATCGATCGGTTTCAAAATCCCTTCGAAGCATATGAATTTGCGTGGAAACCTATTACTGGAAATTTGCTTTATTGTATGCCAGAGGCAGGCACAAAAGCAGCATTGTATTTTAGTCAAGCAGAAGAATGTTCAGGAGAAGTTATTTATAATATTAGGGAAAATGGATTCTTTTGCAGTGATCTTGCAGACTGTAATAATCGCTATTTTACTACGAAATATCAAAAACGAATGTATATGCAGCCCTCTGAAATGGGTCTATGCAATATGGTTGGAAGAAATGCAGAAATTGCAATCAAGGACGATTCTGCATTAGGCATTATTACAAACCATAAATTGTCCTTGCTTGCAGAAGGGCAGGTGGAATTAAAAGGAAAGAATATTACGGTTACTACGCCAAAGGAAGCTACCTTTGTGCGGAAAGATTTATTATCTCCTACCGTAATTAATTTGTGCAATGCTTTTGATTCCATTGGAAAAGTTGGAAGTTTTGCCTCCAATGCAGCACAAATAACACAAAAAAAGAGAAAAAAGACAACGCCTGCTCAAACAAAGGAAAAGTATTCTGTTACAGATATTACGGAAGATTTATTGTCGAATATTCCAGCAAATGATATGGGAAGTGCCGATATGGAATCTGTGGCAGCAAATATACCAGTATTTGGCAAAGTAGGAAAACCGAATGCTAAAAAAGAAAAGAAAAAAGCACAAGTACAATTTCAACCCCCTAAACAAGCAAACACAATAAATACATCATGGAATCAGTTAACAATGAATAATAATCCTATAAAAATGAAAGGAAGGAAAGAACTAAAATGAGTGAAAGCGTTAAAATTGGCGGCATTGGAAAAAATCCCGCCATTGATAGAATTAACAGTCTAAATTCTATTGATATTAAAAATTATGCCGTGAAAAAAATGGAACAACTTTTAGCAAAAACAGATAAAATTGGAACAGATAAATTTTACACAAAACCTGTTTCCGTAAAACTTAACGAAATAAAGAAGAAAGGCAAAAAAATAGGAAAGAAATTAAAAACATTTAAAGTACCAAAAGAAAATAAGGCTCCAAAAAAGCTTCAAAAATTTAAAATTGCCAAAGGTAATATGGCAATAAAAGGACTTCAAGAGTATAAGATACCAAAAGAAAGTAAACAAACTAAACAATTCCAAGATTTTATAATACCTAAAGATAATAATAAAATAAAATCATTTCAAGAGTTTAAAGTACCTAATGGAGAAAATACAATAAAACGATCGCAAGCGTTTAAAGTATCAAATGAAAACGCAGCATTCAAGCAATTGCAAGGGATGAAACATCCCAAATTAGAACTAGCCGCAGCAGAGCCCAAAAGAGTTGAGGAGGAAAATTTAAATGCAGACAATTATGGAAAAATTAGAATGGCAGAAAATAAACTGCCTTCAAGACAAAATCCGTATTATGCTTCCAAAAGAATGGGAACGACCCTCGAACGAAATATTGGAGAAGAAATTTCCATACAGAACGAAACCACAGGAAGTATTCGCAGACTTACAGGAGAACAGAATAATCACATGCAGTCTGCTCGACAAGCCATTACAGGAAAGCCAGATATATCCAGCAATCACGGAGATACAACGGGTTATCGTACATATTTATCCGGAAAGCATTAAAGAGCAGGCAAAAATTTTTACGATAACATCGGGAAAAGCAGGATTTTTCTCCTTTATTACAGGCGGGATAACAGAAGACTACTGCAATAATATTTTTATCCTTTCCATAGATGAAAAAATGATGATAGGAAATTACTGCCTCCCAATAGGGCAGTTGCAAGAGGGAAGAAAGATTCTAATGGATATTTTAAATAGTATAGAAATAAAGAGGGAAAGTAAAGAAAATGGAATATTCAGACACAATTATAATGGCGCTTCGAAAAAAATATGAGTCAAAACAATTAGAAACCTTGAAAAGCAGCAAAGATACTTTACGAAAGGAAATACAGATTGGAACTGCTGCCATTCCGCTTTATAAAGAACAATTATTTCATAATCTATGTTCCATTATGCTGCCAGAAACAATGGATGATATGGATTATTTAGACCGTTTCGTAAAATATCAAAATCAAAACCGCCCCGAAGTGATAAAGACAGACACAGAGGGAGAAGCATTTATTACATTTGGTCTATTATCACAAGAAGATAATGAAAATACAAAAAATATATCCCAACGGTTAGCAAAAATACGCGCAGATATGGAAAAAATATGGAAGCAGTATGTTTTTTATGATATAGGAGAAATAGTGGCAGACAACATTCCTGTTGCATGGATGGATTTCAAAGCATTCTGTATTAATGGGATGATCTATAGTATGCTCTTTTTATTTCAGATAGAAGAACAGGCAGTATTAGGGAATTTTCACTGTGTATTTCCAAAGTATGATATATGGAAACCGGCAGTCTTAAAATTATTAGCAACAATTCAAGTGGAGGGAAAAAACAATGAGAGAACAGCAAATTAAAATAGATCCTTTTCAGTTTATTACAATGCAGGCAATGAAAATCATAAGAAAAGTTAACGCACATGCAGAAGCATATATTACAGTTCAGATAAAAGACAAATGGGAAGAACAATATATTGGAATATTATCCTCCGAAACATGGGTAAAAGTAACCGGAATCAACGGGCAGGAGGGCGACAGCAGTACAGTACATACCGTATTATTTTATGGACTTGTGACAGATTTTTCATTTTCTCATGATATGTATGGAACGACCATGAACCTGACATTGACGAGCGGTACGATATTGATGGATTTAAAACCGCATTTTAGAGTATTTCAAAACAAAAATACACTATGTAAAACAATTCACGAAAAGATTACAAACGCATACCCCGAAGGACGTGTATTTGCTACAGAAGGCGATAACGACAAAACATTAGGAGTCTTAATACAATATCATGAAACAGACTGGGAATTTTTAAAGCGTATTGCAGCAAGAACAGGACGCTATTTAGTGCCGGATGCGCCGCGAAAAGGCGTACGCTACACCATTGGACTGCCGGAAGGAATAACAAGAACGATTTCTACCACAAATATCCGCACAAAGCTGGATATGCATGAATATATGGAGAAAATGCGCAATGGCATGGTATGGCTGCGTGCGGCGGATGTTATGGAACTGATTATCACCGATAGAGAAATCTATCAAATCGGTGATAAAATCGCTTATCAAGGAGTAAATTATTTCATTTATCAAATAAGAACAAACTATCACAAAGGGGAATGCAGTCATACATATTATCTTAGAAAAAAAGAAGCCCTAAGTTCTTTACCAGTGTCCAATAAAGAATTAACTGGCTGTTCTTTTGACGCAGTCATAACAGAAATACAAAATGACCGTGTACAAGTAGACATTGCAAAGGATGAATGGAATGCATCAGACGGCAAAAAATGGTTTCAATATGCAACGGTATATTCTTCCCCTGACGGAACAGGCTGGTATTGTATGCCGGAAAAAGGTGACAGTGTACGGCTGTACATCCCTGACAAAGAGGAAAACAGCTTTATCCTAAGCGCTGTACATAAAGAAACAGACACAGCAAGACAAAATCCAGATTATAAATCCTTTAAAACAAAATATGGTAAAGAAATTCTATTTACTCCAGACGCAATTTTAATGACAAACAACCAAGGAATGATGGTAGAAATGAATGACAGTGAAGGAATTATGATAACCAGCGATAAAGATATTGTTATTGATGCCAAAGACAACCTTACCATAGCAAGCAACAATGCATCACTGCTAATCGCTGCAAATAATATTTTACAGGTGAAACAGGGCGGAACCAGTATGACACTCAGTGGCGATATTTCATTTACTGGTGGAGAATTTAGAATACAATAAATAATAATGCTAAAAAGGAGGACGACTTTATGAGTGATTATAAGAAATATTTAAAAGGTGATTATCAAGGAACTAAATTTGAAAAAACTGCACAAAAATTTATAGATACAACAAGAGCAATACATACGGAAAAACAGATAAATATAAAATCGCAAAATGCATTACAGACTCATACAGAAGAAATGTTAAAACAGAATGATATCACCAGTGATAAGATTGCTAATTTACTTGAAGACTATAATACAGAAGACAAATTTCATGAATACCTTATAAATGGTGCGATATTAACTTGTACGTCATGCACATTAGATGGTTTTGAATTACCAGCATCAGGTATATATCCAAAAGAATATATTTGTTTAGAAACGGAAAACGATTCAGCAGATGAAATGTATCAGCGTTTACAAACGGTGTTAAATGTTGAAGAAAATTCAACAGAAATCAATAAAATTCCTTATGCAACAGTAAATGATACTATTAAGGGTATAAATATAATACCTTTTCGTTGTAATTGTTCGGTTGGAATAATTAGAAATACCGAAAATGAAAAAGTGGCAATGAATATGGAATTTTGTCGGAAATATGGAGTATGTGCATGTCTTATGGATCTTAATGAACAATGGGATAATATGCCTTTAGAAAATGGGAAAAGTTATTTAATTAAGACAGATGTAAATAAAGACGGTGTATCAGTAGAAGCAGAAGGTATAACAAGAACCTCTATATTATTTTGTAAACATGGAGGGTTAATTGTTCCCATTACATCTGGGCAAGATAATGTTGAATTAGAAATAGAAGATATTTTGTCAGTAAATCCAACAGATAATTATGCTGTAATGAAGTATATGTGGGATTTCTTTAGAAATGCAGGATTTTCAGAAATCGCCGTTGCAGGAATTTTAGGGAATGTATGGGTAGAATCGGATGGATTTAAACCAGATGTAATTAGTCCGTCTGGCTATTATGGTCTATTTCAGTATGGAGGGGCTAGAAAAAAAGATTTTATAAATAAATCAGGAGGAAATGAAGGTTGGAAAGATGTACAATTTCAATGTGAGTATGCTTTATGGGAATATAATAATAGTAGTGATAGCTGGGTGAATCAGAAAGTCAACAAATCTGATGGAACAATTTTAAATAGTACAAAAAGTAATTTTGAAAATGCTACAAATGCAGCAGATGCAGCATTAGCATGGGGAGCTAGTTATGAAAGAGCTGTAGATAGTAATAAAAAACTGGATAATCATTATTATAGTGAAATTCAACATCAACAAGATAGGATCGATTACGCTAATAAAATATATCAGCATTTTGTATTTGGAGAGGAGATAGATAACTAATGAAAAAAGGCAATTATAGATGGAAATACATAGCTGTTTCGATAATAACCTTTTTTATAATTTATCAATTTTTTACATCTAAATGGATTGAAAGGTCATATTTCGTTTCTTTAGTAGGTTATAAGCATATCTGGAGTAATAATTTGGACATATCTTCAAGTTCTGCTTATAAATATTATATGTATGTACTTGAGTTCCGAAATGCATATAAAGTTATTTTAGAAGAAATAGAACGAATATGGAAAGATAAAACTTATATTGCGGAGTATTGGAAAAACGTTGATATTGAATTAGGATCATCAATATATTTTCCCCCATTTAATAATTATTCGTTGGGGTATATTTTATATGATTTGTCAGGGGATGGAAAATGTGAATTAATTATAGGAGAGCAAGATCAAAATAAAGAATATCAACCAATTGCAATATATAAATATACAGAAGAAGGAAAATTTATTGAAGTAGTTATCCGAACAAATAGAGAAAAATTAATAATATATCAAAATGGTACTTATAGACTAACTGGAGGATATTCGAGATTTTTAAACTATAGTTATTATAAACTACAAAAATATCCTAATATTAAAAAATATTTAGGTACATTATCTGAGGAAGAAAATGCTAAAGGTGTTTTGCACTATTATTGGGAAGATGGTGGTGTTGAAGTATCTAATGAAATACAGTTAACAAAACAGGAATATTTAGATAAAATTAAGGAATTTACTATAGAAAAATTAAATCCAGAATGGCAGCTCTTGCATGGATTTTGGAAGCAGCAAGAGGAAATTTCAGAACAAGAACTTGTTATTGAAAATTGCTATGTTGATGAAACAGAAGCATACAGAAATATATTAGAAGAATATGCTTTTGCTTTGACAAATATTAATGAAAGTTATAAATGCAGTCAATGCAAATATGTATGTTATTCATTGTTATATGAAGCAATAAGTGGAAAAACTTTGTATTACAGTATAAAAGATTTAGATGATAATGGATACCCGGAACTTATTATGGGGACTTTACAAAAAAATGGTAGCTGTGCCCCCTATGTTATTTATCATTATAGTCCCAAAAAAGGAATTATTTATAATGATTTAGCAGAAGGATTAACAACAAGTTTGTATGAAGATGGCATTATAGCACAATCGGGATCTGGAATATTAAAATTGTATCGTTTTTCATCAACAGATGCAGGAAAATTAGAATATTTAGCTTATTATAATATTAGGGAAATAGAAAAACACATAAAAAAATATAAAAAAAATATTGGTGATGAGGAAACAATTATTATGGAAGAAACATCCGAGAAAGAATATAGAGCCATGATTGAAAAATATACTTCAAAACCAATCAATTTAGAATGGCTTACGTTTGATACTTTTTTCAAATAGAATATGTACAGAATGGAGATTAAAAACAATGGAAAAAATACACCAACAAAGACCAGAAATTATCCAATCTCTGCAAAATAATATGGAAAAACTTTTTCAAAACTCATGTGAAAAAATCCAAACAGAACTTAATATAAACGCTGAAAAAATATGGGATGATTTCCAAAGTCCAATTAATAGATGCTTGGATAAAGCCAAAGAACTACAGCACCAAAATCAAAAAGGCTCTATTCAATATCTTGTATTCAGCATAATGCAATATGGGCTCTGCTTTGACAGAATAGAACTGCGCATTGATGCTTTGGATGACGGATTTTATTTGGATACGCAGGAAGCTTCTGCGCATTATTATGCCGATTTTTTACAAGATTTTTTTCACAAAGATTTAGAATCTCTTTACAAGAAAGCAAGCGAACAATTTATTAGAATACAGCATTACGAACAGGTTCAAATAAAGAAAAAATATGCTGAATATTACTATTCTTTATTGTTTCATATGGTAAAAGAGTTAATAGATCTGGTATATGAAAATGTGTTAGACAGCGGTATTTCCATTACAGAGCGTTTTAAAGTAATTTTTGGAGAATATATGGATAACGCAGTGATATTACACGACGAGGAGGCAGACAATGAAATACTTCTTAATAGGGACTGACGAAAGAAATAAAATCCCCTATAATATCAATAAAAACAGGGCAATTGATATCCGCACACTGACGAAAGAGGAAATTGACACACTGCCAATGTGGAATATTATGGAAATGGAACTTCCCGACGAAGGATTTTTTCCAGATTTATTGGGCAGTCCATGCATCTTAATATCCAAGATATTTAGAAAAACCATTGAAACCTACCAAGAGAACATAATATACAAAGGAATAAAACTATGGGATAGAAATAGCGGAATAAATAGAACCTATTCTCTAACTGTACTGCCGGAACTCGACTGTATGTCAGAAAAAACAGAATTTAACGCCGTTGGAAACAGAATCATCAAATTGGTATTGGATCAAAATAAGATTGGTTTTAACACTGTTTTCCAGATAAAAGGATATAGCAAAAACTACATAGTAGGACGGATGGATTTTGTAGAAAGCCTTCTGCGCAGAGGGGTACAGGGAATTACATTAGAGGAGATTGATATTGCATAGATTATATTTTAAATACTTACACCGGCTGTTTAATAAACAGTTCGTATAATTTTATAACGCAGCCGATAAAGAGCTGGGAATCTAGGCAAATGGATTTTCGGCTTTTTATTATATATGCGAATACCAGAAACTGCATTGTCCAAATTTAAAAGAACTACATCTTCCAAAAGGTCTGACTAGAATAGAGAATATTTGTATCCCTTTCCTTGACTGTCCAAGTACAGGATAGAACCATAATATTTGCAAGTCCTATTTTTACTGGGAATTTACCCAAAAAAAGCAGGCTATCTTTATTAGATTTCCTGCTCTTGATGATTATACTGACTGTAAATTATCCTGCTCCTGTAACTGTAATATAGTTTCTACCGAAAGATTTGTATCTTCAGCAATTTCTTCAATGGATAATTTCCCA
>Ga0224740_10432_pt1 | contig 11767 bp, 13 predicted proteins | sample LIM_E_Water_Bulk_FD_161634 | JGI IMG/M metagenome (GOLD analysis project Ga0224740, IMG submission 161634) | Enriched cells from gastrointestinal tract of the lab mouse from Pacific Northwest National Laboratory (PNNL), Richland, Washington... | ecosystem: Host-associated > Mammals > Digestive...
TTGCAGCTTCAGGAGGAAAACATGGATACTGCGAAAAAGGTAGAGCTTGAAAAATTTGCCCTTCAAATTCGGATTGCTGCGCTGGAGGCGCTTAAGGCTCGTGGATTTGGCCATATCGGCGGCGCAATGAGCATTGTAGACGCCTTGGCTGTTTTGTACGGGGACGTTATGCGGGTAGACCCTGCCAATCCCACAAAGCCGGATCGGGATAAGCTGGTTTGCTCCAAGGGACACGCCGGCCCGGCTGTGTACGGTACATTGGCTCTTAAGGGCTATTTCCCCTATGAGGAGCTGAAAACCTTGAATCAGCCCGGCACGCGCTTTCCCAGTCATTGCGATAAAAATAAAACCCCCGGCGTAGATATGACCACAGGCTCTTTGGGGCAGGGCGCTTCTCTGGCCGTAGGCATGGCGTTGGGCGACAAGCTACGGGGTTACGACAGCAAAACTTATCTGTTTATCGGTGACGGCGAGGCCAACGAAGGACAGGTTTGGGAAGCGGCTATGTTTACCGCCGCGAAAAAACTGACCAATCTTGTGTGGCTGCTGGACTGGAACAAAAAGCAGCTCGACGGCTATACCAAGGATATTCTGGACGCCGGGGATTTTTCCGCGAAATTTGCGGCTTTTGGTTTTGAGGTGCTCACCATCAACGGGAACGATGTTGCAGAGCTTTATGACGCGCTGCACTATGTTCCTACGGATAAACCCATTGCCATTGTGATGAACACGGTGAAGGGCGCGGGTATCGCAGAGGTGGAGCAGACCTTCTCCAATCACTCCATGAACTTCAAGCCCGGCGACTGCGACCGCTGGATTGCGGAACTCACAGAAAAACTGCACGCGCTGGCGTAAGGAGGAAGAAGTCATGCAAATTGTATATAAAGGTGAAAACGATCCCAAGGTGGGCAAAGACGTTTTAAGCGCTATGATTCCCGCGCTGGCTGCCCAGGATCCCAACTTTATTTATCTGGACGCCGATCTTATGAGCTGCATCGGCACGACCAAGTGGGCGCAGGCCAATCCTGACCGCGCCATCAACTGCGGTATTGCCGAGGCCAATATGGTTGGCATTGCGGCGGGGCTTTCTTCTGTGGGCTTTAAGCCCCTGGTGCATACTTTCGGACCCTTTGCTTCCCGCCGGTGCTACGACCAGGCGTTTTTATCCGGCGGCTACGCCAAAAATCCCATTACCATTGTGGGTACGGACTCCGGCGTAACGGCGGCCTTTAACGGCGGTACCCATATGCCCTTTGAGGATATGGCGCTGTACACGGCGATGCCGGAAGCCACAGTGCTGGACGTATCCGACGCGGCGCAGTTTGAATCCGTCTTGCAGCAGGTTAGTGATCTTCCCGGCGTAAAGTATATCCGTGTGCCCCGGAAGGGCTTCAAAAAGATTTATGCCGATGGGGAACAGTTTGAAATCGGCAAGGGCGCTGTGCTGAAGGACGGCATGGACGCGGTTATCTTTGCCTGCGGTATTATGGTTGCAAAGGCATTGGACGCTGCGGCGACGCTGGAAGAGGAAGGGATTTCCGCTGCGGTTGTGGATCTGTTTACTGTAAAGCCCCTGGACGCGGAGCTTGTGCTGTCCTACGCGAAAAAGACCGGGGCGGTGGTCACGGCGGAAAATCACAATCATATCGGCGGTTTGACTTCCGCTGTAACGGCGCTGCTTGCGGCGAAGCTGCCCACGCCTGTGGAGCATGTGGCTGTGGAGGATGTGTTTGGCGAGGTTGGTCCGCAGGACTATCTGGAAAAGCAGTTTGGCTTGACGGCGGAACACATTGTGTCTCAGGTGAAAGCCGTAATCGCTCGGAAATAACCATAGGAAAGCCGCGCTGGCCCATTGGCTGGCGCGGCGTTTTATTAGGAGAATATCTATGATTCGTTTTGCGTTTGAAAAGGATTTGGAGTTTCTGCACCGGCACGACTGCCACATTTCCTTAGAAGAATTGCGACATGCCGTTGCGCGGCGGTGCGTGCTTGTGGCGGAGGAAAGGGGCGCGCTTGCCGGCTGGCTGCGGTACAATCTGTTTTGGGATAACACGCCGTTTATGAACCTTTTATATGTGCTGGAAGAATACCGGGGAAAAGGCGTGGGGAAGGAACTCGCTGCATTTTGGGAAGGGGAAATGGCGCGGCGGGGCTTTGGGGTTTTCATGACCTCCACGCAGTCCGACGAGTATGCGCAGCATTTTTATAGAAAGCTGGGCTATAGGGATGTCGGTGGTTTTCAGTTTCCCGGCGAAAGCTTTGAATTGATTTTTGTAAAGGAGAAAAAAGATGATTCATTATAAAATTTTAAAGGAAGGGGAAATAGACCAGGCGCTTTTTCGGTGGTTTTTTCGGCGGCAGGTAGTCAATGCATGCTGGCGGCGGGAAAATGGGCAATGGCTGATCAAAGACGATCCTTTTATTGACGACTGGTCGGAGGCGGATTATCAGTTTTTGGTGCAGTGCCTGAAACATACGGCGTCTGCCGGCGGCTTCGTTTGCGGCGGGTTCTGCGACGGCAGATTGAAAGGGTTCGTCTCTGTGGAGCCGGGCATTTTTGGCGGCGAGCACCGGTATCTGGATCTTTCCAGCATTCATGTGTCTGCGGATATGCGGGGAAATGGAATCGGCAAGGCGCTTTTTTCTGCGGCGAAGGCATGGGCGAGGGAGCAGGGAGCAAAAAAGCTGTATATTTCCGCGCATTCCGCTGTAGAAAGTCAGGTGTTTTATAAGGCCATGGGCTGTGTGGAAGCAAAGCTTTACCAGATGGCTCATGTGGAGAAAGAACCCTTTGATTGCCAGTTAGAGTGCGAACTGCCCGAAATTGTTTTGCGGAACATTAAAAAGGAGGAATTTGATCGGCTTTTGCCCCTGTTTCCGGGAGACGAGGCATGTTGGCAAAAATTTCGGCAGGTACGTTTGGCGCAGTTTGACGCAAAAGAAGTGGACATTTATGTGTTAGAGACGGCGGAAGGCTTTGTGGGAGAAATATCTGTCAATTATGTCTCTCACGAGTTGTCGTCGGAGACCATTCCAAACCGGCGGGTGTATCTGGAGACCTTCCGCCTTGCGGAAAACTATCAGGGGGTAGGATTTGGACAAAAACTTTTACACTTTGCACTGGCAGAGCTGGAAGGCAGGGGGTTCACAGAATTTACCATTGGGGTAGAGGAAGATAACGACGTTGCCAAGCATATTTATGGCAAGCTGGGCTTTACCGAACCCATTGACCAGGGGCACGGCAGCGAATTTGACCCTTGCGAATACACGCTGTATCTGCGTAAAATCTAACAAAACAGCGGACGCTTTATTACAAAGCATCCGCTGAAAATGATTATACAACATTAAATTACAGTAAAAAGGCAGGATGGGGAAGTCAATTCTACAGAAGCGCTACGCACTACTCAATAACCAAACCGAAGCCCAGCGCAGTGGGTTCGGTTTGGAGAGGAGAAGCAGCGAAATTCTGTCCGTTTTCATACCAGTATGGAAACGGACGCATTGGAGCGTGCTTCGACGAAGCGTCCGCTAAAATTTTTAAAAGGTTGCCACATCGGGTTCTGCCGGCGCGGCAGGTTCCACAGAAATTGCAGTTAAAATAGGCCCTAAACCGCCTTTATAAAGGGCGTGCTTTTCCGCCGCGATTTTTGCAGTGACCATAATCCACTGCCTTGCCTGCAATTTTGCAGCGTCCGGGTATTTGCATGGCACGCCGCAAAACTGAATATCCTCTACACAGCAGGTCATGACAAAGCGACCCGGCGCGAATACGCCGTTTCGCTCCCGGCGCAGCCTGGCAACCTGCGCCTTAAACCGCACGGTTTTCCCATGATATTTTTCAGGTTCTTCTGTAACGTCCCGGAACCACAAAGCGAAGGCGTCGTCCCCAACTTCAATTACCGGTGCGTCCAAATCGAAGGGCAGAGGATCCTCAATTTCGTCAAAAACCGTGGTGCCATCGGGGTAATCGTATAAAATATCCACTCGGCGGTTGATTGCCCGCGCCAGAGCGTGAAGCGGCATGGTGTCTTGCCCCTTTTCCACCCGGTTGAATACGACCATTTCACAGCCGGACAGCTTGTCTACCACCAGATTGCGCAGATTGGCGTTGTACTGTAGAATCGTCGTGCTGTCGGCAAACATGACTTCCTGGGCAATCGCCCAGTCTTTGGGAAAGCGGGCGTACAAATCGCCCACCAACTGCATACCGTTCAGCTCCGCCACAATGCGCTGGGCTTTATATTTTTTTTGCAGGCTTGCAAGCTGCGCCTGGGTAACGGTCTGCTGATCCAATACTTCCAGGTACACGTTTTGATGGGGATAGGCGGAAAAATCGTATTCTTCCTCCCCCTCTTCAAAAACCAGTAGCAAGGTACGTTCCCCGCTGTTAAAACGGGGGTCTTCCAAGGTTTCCTGAATAAATTTTGTTTTGCCGGAATCCAGAAAACCGGTAAAAGCATAGACGGGAATTGGCATAGGCGTTCCTCCTGCTTATACGCCGAACAGCTTCGCCACATCCGCTTCCTTAAGCTGTGCGCCAATGACGCAAAGCCGTCCGGTTACAGCGGCGGCGCCAGTGCGGATGTTGGTTTCACCGGGCACATAGTCAAAATGCAGCCAGTTGCCGTCCGTTCCGCCCACAATGCCCTTCGCCCGGAGGATCGTACCGTATTCACCGCCGTCCAGTTCTTCCAAAATGCGCTCCAGGTCATTTTTACTGAACTTTTTAGCAGTTTCCACACCCCAGCTTGCAAATACCTCGTCAGCATGGTGATGGTGGTGATGCTCGTGGTCGTGACCGCAGCAGCATTCGCCGCCCTGATGATGGTGTTCATGCTCTTCGTGGTGACAGCAATGATGTTCGCCCTCCTCATGATGGTGTTCCTCGTCATGGTGGTGGCAGCAATGATGCTCGCCCTCCTCATGATGGTGCTCCTCGTCATGGTGGTGGCAGTGATGCTCGCCTTCCTCGTGATGATGTTCCTGTTCTTCTGCTTCCAGACGCTCCAGCTCCAGTTTAGCCAGCTCGTCCGCCAAAGTCTGTTTATGCTCCATGGCCTCCATAAGCTGCGCGCCGGTCAGTTGATCCCAAGGCGTTGTCACCATGGTAGCGACGTTATTATGCTCCCGCAGAAGCGCCACAGCGGCGTCCAGCTTGTCCTGTGCAATGGAATCTGTCCGGCTCAGAACGATGGTAGAGGCGGTTTCCACCTGATTATTGAAAAATTCGCCGAAGTTTTTCATAAATACCTTACACTTTGCGGCGTTCACTACGGCGACGGTATAACCAAGCTCCACATCCTCCAATTCCACTCGCTTCACTGCGGCAATCACATCAGACAGCTTGCCCACGCCGGAAGGCTCGATGAGCACCCGGTCGGGGTGATACTGCTGGATAACCTGTGCCAGCGCCTTGCCAAAATCGCCGACCAGAGAGCAGCAGATGCAGCCGGAGTTCATTTCCGTGATCTGAATCCCGGCTTCCTGCAAAAAGCCGCCGTCAATGCCGATCTCACCAAATTCATTTTCAATGAGCACCAGCTTCTGCCCCTGATAGCCCTCGGCAATGAGCTTTTTAATCAGCGTTGTTTTGCCTGCGCCGAGAAAACCGGAGTAAATATCAATTTTTGTCATAAAAAATGCACCTTCTATTTTGAAAATTACCCTTATTATACCACGCAATTGCAAAAAAGCAAGAGGACGTAAAAAAACGCCCTCTTGCACCAATTTTATTTTGTACCGAAAATACGGTCGCCCGCGTCGCCAAGACCGGGTACGATATAAGCGTGCTCATTGAGCTTTTCGTCCACTGCCGCAACGAAAATATCTACATCGGGGTGGGCTTCATGCACTGCCTGCACGCCCTCCGGACAACCGATAACATTCATTAGCGTAATGCCCCGGCAGCCGTAGCGTTTGATAAAATCAATAGCCGCGACCGCGCTGCCGCCGGTGGCCAGCATAGGATCTACAATAAAAACCTGGCGCTCCGCAATATCTGGGGGCATCTTACAGTAGTATTCCACAGGCAGGTGGGTTTCCGGGTCGCGGTACAAGCCGATATGCCCTACCTTCGCGGAAGGGATCAGGTCAATCATTGCGTCTACCATGCCGAGACCTGCGCGCAAAATCGGAACAATGGCCAGCTTTTTGCCGGAAAGTACCCGCACCTTCGCTTTTGCTACGGGGGTTTCTACTTCCACTTCCTCCGTAGGCAGATTTCTGGTGGCCTCATAGCACATCAGCGCGGAAATTTCGCCAACCAATTCACGAAATTCCTTTACGCCGGTGTCCTTACATCTTAAAATCGACAGCTTATGCTGAATCAGGGGATGATCCAATACGTGTACGCTACCCATGATCTTTTTCTTCCTTTCCAATTCATTGTCCGAGCCGTTCCAGCCGCTCCCGCTCCGCCTGTGACAGACGCAAATAATTGGGAACCATTTCGGCGCCGCTGGGGGATTCTCCAGCCAAAAGACGCTTTTTTGCAGCCAGCGCTACGCCAACTGCCCGTTGCTGCCTGCAATGCTCCGGCAGCAATCGAAGCTTTCCGCCAAAATCGCCCAAGGTATTATAGCACAAATTTGCGCCGTCTCCAACCAGAAAAATATTTTTTTCCTGATTTTGCAGGTCTTTCTCCAAATCTGACAAAGAAATAGCCCGGTCTTTGGTGATTCTTACACGCTCCTCGCCCTTTGCCAGAAACAGCGCATTGTAAACCTGACTGCGCCGGGCGTCCATCACCGGGCACAAAATCCCATCCTCCAGAAAAACGCCCATTGCCATAGCTTCCAAAGTTGAAACGCCCACGCAGGGAATGTCCCGTCCCCAGGCAAGGCCCTTAGCGGCGGATACGCCGATGCGAATCCCAGTGAAACTTCCGGGGCCGGCAGCGGCGGCCACGGCAGTCACGTCTTCCACCTTTTTATCGCAGTTTGCCAGCAAATCCTCAGCCATTTTCAGCAAAGTCACGCTGTGGGTCAGGCCGCTGTTCTGGTAGCTTTCGCCCAAAAGCTTTTCGTCTTCCAAAAGCGCTGTGGACGCGGCTTTTGCAGAGGTCTCAAAGGCTAAGATCAGCAAGTTCTACGCCTCCTTCTATGGTAATGCGGCGGACATCTTCCTTGCCGCAGACTGTTTGAATGCGCACTTTGATTGCGCCTTCCATGGCCTGCACCACGTTTTCGCTCCATTCCACGGCGCAAACGCCGCCCCGTTCCAAATAGTCCTCCCAGCCGATGTCGAAAAGGTCGTCAGCGCTGTGCAGGCGGTACATGTCAAAATGAAACAGCGGCATATTCCCGGATGTATATTCGTTGACAATGGTGTAGGTGGGGCTGGTAACAGACTCCTGCACGCCCAGTCCTCTGGCAAGCCCTCTGGTAAAAGCGGTTTTTCCCGCGCCTAAATCCCCTTCATAGGCGATAATCGCGCCGGGACGCAGCTTTTGGGCGAGTTTTTCTCCCAGCGCTTCCGTTTCAGTGGGACTTCCGGTCATAAATTCCATAAAGATCACCTCTTTGCTTCTATTTTAGCATAACTCTTACAATTTTGCAAAACCCAGTTTTGCGTATTTACTTCCCCGCTGAAAAATGGTACAATAAATAAAATGACTGAAGAATGGAGGCTGTATTTTGCGACGGATCACGGACTCGCTGAGAGACGCTTTCAAAAAAGGCGATATGCTTTTGTTATTTTTGTGCCTGATCGCAACAGGCTTCGGCTGCGTGTGTATTGCCAGCGCGACGAATTATATGGGCAGTCCCCGCTTTCTCATTGTGCAGCTTGCGGCGACGGCGATTGGCATAGTCTGCTATTTTCTGCTGACCTGCGTGGATGTGGAGACAATTGCGGAGCGGAAAGAGCTTCTGTTTGTGTTTAACGTTTTTTTAATTTTGCTGCTGATTCCTTTTGGTACGGACGGCGGCACCGGCAACAAAAGCTGGCTGGATTTGCCGGGCTTTCCGGTTATGATTCAGCCTGCGGAAATCTGTAAAATCAGTTTTACCATTTTGCTGGCAAAAATTATGAGCAATCATAAGAACCATCTTTCTCGTCCGAAATCTGTGCTGCATATGGCGGCGCATATGATTTTTCTCGTAGGGCTGATTGTTGTAATTTCCCACGATGACGGCGTGGCGCTGATTTTTGTGTTCATCTTTATCATTATGGCTTTTGTGGGGGGCGTGAGTCTTTGGTGGTTTGCAGGCGGCGTAGGTGCGCTGGCAGCCGCTATGCCTCTCATCTGGACAAAGGTCATGGACGGTTATCAGAGGCAGCGTATTTTAATGATTTTCGACCCCACGGTTGACCCGGACGGACAGGGGATTCGTTGGCAGACAGTGCGCAGTTTGCGTTCCCTTACAGGCGGCGGCCTTTCCGGGCAAGGGCTGTTTCACGGCAGCCGCACCCAGTCTGGGGTACTCTTTGCTCAGCATACGGACTTTGTCTTTTCTTCCATCGGAGAAGAACTGGGGTTAATCGGTTGCCTGTTTACCCTGTTTTTGCTGTGCGCCATCATTGGCCGCTGCATTTATGTGGGGCTGAAAACGCCTTCTTACTTAGGACGTATGGTCTGCATTGGCACGGCGGCGGCAATGATTTTTCAGGTGCTTGTCAATATCGGTATGTGTATCGGCGTAATGCCGGTCATTGGCCTGACGCTTCCCTTTATCAGCTACGGCGGTAGTTCCATTGTGTCCATGTATCTGGCTATGGGTGTGGTTTCCAGTATTCGCGCCCATCCAGGGGGCGGCATGAAAAGCGCGTACATCCAACCAAGATATTAGAAACAGCCCCCAGTGCAACGCACTGGGGGCTTGCAGACTGTCAAAAAACCTAAATATACATGACAAAAATAAAAGATTGAAAGTGAAATCCTTCATTTTGCTTTTTAACTGTAGCTTGTTCTTCACTTTTGTGCTGTACCCTCCGGGGGGTGACTTTTCAGCGGCGAAAAGTCACCAAAAGCCGCCGGGCTGCGGCCCGGAACCCATAGGGGCCGGGCGGCGGTGTGTTTGAATCGCTTTGCAAGGCTGAAACCCGTTACGCGCCGTCTTACCCACAGCGTGTCGTTCCTAACGGCGCGCCCGCGCGCCCTCCGAGCGACCGTTACCTTGCAAAATCTGACAGCAGTTGCGTTTAAATGACTGCCAGCAAATGCCGCCACGAACTACCATGCAAAGCTTGCAAATTGTACTTATTGCAAGTTGCTACTTTTAGTTAATGCATTTTCGTTTTTAAAAATGTACTTTTTTGACACGCTGATAGCCCCCAGTGCAACGCACTGGGGGCTTGCTCATATTTCATTTTTAATAGGCGACGCCCCAATAAATCATTTTTTCCGCTTTTTTGCCGCAAATGGGGCAAACATCGTCTAAATGCTCCTGCACCAGAGGCATACACCGGGAAGTCATACCGGCCTGCTCCTTCATTTTCAACTCGCATTCCAGCTCGCCGCACCACATGGTCTTGATAAAGCCGCCGTGCTCTTGCTGCAAGGCCTTGGCTTCTTCCAGAGAATGGGCTTCGTAGGTGTGCTCTTCCAGGTTCTGCTTTGCCTTTTCATACATCCCGTCGTGCACCAGCTTGAGCTGCTCGGCAGCGGCGGCTTCCAGATCTTCCAGCTTTACAATGGTCTTTTCCCCATCGTTCCGGCGCACCAGCACGCACTGTCCGTTTTCCAGATCACGGGGGCCGCACTCTACACGCAGGGGAACGCCCTTCATTTCGTACTCTGCGCACTTCCAACCCATGGAATTGTCGGAATCATCCATTTTCACCCGGAAACCGGCGGTTTCCAGGCGCTCCTTCAAAGCGGTGGCGCCTTCCAGAACGCCGGGCTTGTGCTGGGCGATGGGCAGCACGATAATCTGAATGGGGGCGATCTGGGGGGGCAGCACCAGACCGTTGTTGTCGCCATGGGTCATGATAACCGCGCCGATTAAGCGGGTGGTAGAACCCCAGGAGGTTTGGAAGGGATACTGCTGCTTATTATCCCGTCCGGTAAAGGTCACGTCGTAAGCACGGCTGAATTTGTCGCCAAAGTAGTGAGAGGTGGCGGATTGCAGTGCCTTGCGGTCTTTCATCATGCACTCAATGGTGTAGGTGGCTTCCGCGCCGGCGAATTTTTCTTTGTCGGTTTTGCGGCCTTTGACCACGGGCATGGCCAGCACATTTTCACAGAAATCCGCGTAGCAGTTGAGCTGCTGTTCTGTTTCTGCAATTGCCTCTTCAGCGGTCTCGTGCAGGGTGTGTCCTTCCTGCCACCAGAACTCTCTGGAACGGAGGAAAGGCCGGGTGGTCTTTTCCCAGCGAATGACGGAGCACCACTGGTTATACAGCATGGGAAGCTCCCGATAGGAATGCAGAATGTTGGACCAGTGGTCGCAGAACATGGTCTCAGAGGTAGGCCGGAAGGCCAAACGTTCTTCCAGTTCTTCGGAACCGCCGTGGGTGACCCAGGCGCATTCCGGGGCGAAACCCTCTACCAGCTCGCCTTCCTTTTTCAAAAGGCTTTCCGGGATAAGCACAGGCATCGCCACGTTCACATGGCCGGTCTTTTTGAATTCGCCGTCCATAATGCGCTGGATGTTTTCCCAGATGGCGTAGCCGTAAGGCCGCAAAATGGTAAAGCCCTTCACACTGGCATATTCAATCAGCTCCGCCTTGCGGCAGATGTCGGTATACCACTGGGCAAAATCCACTTCCATATCTGTGATTTGTTCCACTTTTTTTTCTTTTGCCATAGTTTTTCCCTCTCGAACTGTCTTATAAAATTTACCATACTATTGTAACATATTTGTCAAGACCTTCATAGGATGCAAGGGAAACTTATCCAAATTTTTTGAATCAGGAGGGCGCCTATGACACAGGTAACCATCCTTTTAGAGCCGGCAACCGCCGCCTTTTACCGGCAGATTGCTTTGCGGGCGGAAAAGCCGCTGGAAACGGTACTGGCGGACGCTTTATTCCGGCTGGCGGGAGAGCTGTCTTTAGAGGCTTTGCGGCATAGCGCAGAGGATTAAAGGGCTGCTTGCTCCATATAATAAGCTTCTGTCTGTAACTGCGCATTGAGCAAAGCGCACTTAGCAACCGTTTTATTATCCTGCTCCAGTGCTTCAAGTGTATCTGTGATTGCCTGAAACAAAATTAAATACATTTTCTGATATTCCATAAAATCACCTTCTTTTCTATACTAGTGATTATAATCACTATAATAAGAAAATGCAAGTGAAATATAATAGCCATGAGGTGAAAAACATGGCTATTTCCTATGCGCCGCTGCGGTCAATGATGCGGCTGAAAAAGATTTCATGGTATCAGCTTGCAAATCATGGGATTGATCCGCAAACTTTGCAGCGACTGCGGCATGACCGCCCTGTTTCTACTATAACATTGGATAGGTTGTGCCAGATTTTGGATTGCCAGCCCGGTATGCTTTTGGAATACAGCCCAGATATACAAGAATAAATCCGGCAAGGTGCGTGTGCTTTGCCGGGTATTTTATTTGCATGCAAATTTTATGGGACATCGTAGTAGCATGTTATAACAAAAACCTTATTTTTTGATGTGAATAAGACGATCGAAGGTGTGTCATTGCGAGTCAGTCCACAGACTGGCGTGTCAATCTTAATGTATTATTTACGTAGATTTTAGATTGCCACACCAGTGACATCGGTCACTGATTCGCAATGACAAAACTTGAAGCTGCTTTCCAGTGGGCGCACACATAGGTGCGCCCCTACGATCGTTTATTGGCGTTGTG
>Ga0224740_10433_pt1 | contig 11763 bp, 1 predicted proteins | sample LIM_E_Water_Bulk_FD_161634 | JGI IMG/M metagenome (GOLD analysis project Ga0224740, IMG submission 161634) | Enriched cells from gastrointestinal tract of the lab mouse from Pacific Northwest National Laboratory (PNNL), Richland, Washington... | ecosystem: Host-associated > Mammals > Digestive...
GAGTTTGAGCAGGAGATGACCCGGAGATTGGGGTTTGCCCGCGGTCATGAGCTGTCTTTTTACGATCGTGACGGGAGGCTGAAAGAGAGCGCCCTGAATACGTTTGTACGGAATTACGAAGGGAAGTTCCGCGGATTGAAGGGGAGTTTTGTTTCCCAGGAGGAGGCCGCCAGGTTCGGAGCCAGACAGCAGGATGTGATGCGCCGACTCCAGGGGAGGGCTTCCGAGCTGGTTCTTAAGGGGCAGATTCAGGAGTCCAGGCAGGCTTTTGAAGAGGGGTTGAAGGGGGATTTGCTGCGGAGGGATTACCAGGGAGCTACCCGTAGGCGCATTCAGGCTTACGAGGCCGGCATTATTTCTGAGAATGGAATGAACAACGGTATTCTGGAAGATACACGGAACGGCCTTTTGGACGAATACGAGCAAGATATGCTGATTAACCCCAGTGTTGCTTTTACGAAGCTTGGGGACGGCTATTTTGATGCTCTGGGCGCAGGAGATGTTTTAAAGCTGAAGGAGAAGACCAGAAGGTTTTTACGTTCCGCGAACCGCTCCGAAGGTGAAGATGGAGCGCCCGGTTACAGAAAGGGTTCTCTTTGGCCGAAAGCTTCCCTCCGTTACGGAGCCACGGAGCAGGAGTACGACTGGGTGGAGCATTATAACCGGACCGGCAGTTACGGGAAATACGCCCCTTCCATTAAGTTTGCCTTCCGGGAGGATTTACGGAATCTGCCCCCCGCCAATTCCGGCGAAGAAAGAACAAGGTACGTCAATGACATGTTGAAGAAGTGGGGGCAGTATGGACAGGTTCTTGGAGATGAAAGGAAGTTGCGCCTGTTTGTGGAAGACCGGATTGACGCCATGGGGAGCCCCAATACGAACCGGAATAATATAGAGGCCGTTTTGAAGGCCATGCCGGATCATGTATATATCCCTTATTTTTCTTACCAGGTAGCTAATGCTTACAAGAGTGGTGACCAGGAGCAGATTAAGAAGGAAGAGAATACGCGGGATGAGGTGGAGGCAGATATTTTGTATAAGACGGAACTTTCCATGACAGAGTGGAGACAGGCTCATCCTAATGCCACACTTGCCCAAGATCTTGCGCAGATCCATAAATTCACCGCTTTTCATGCCGGGAACAGGTTTGCCTATCGGCCTATTACCGAAGAAGACAAAAAAAGATCTGACGAGAGCCGCATGAAGAAGGCGCTGGAGTCCATGCCTTTGTATTCTTTTGAGCAACAGGAAGAGTTGAACGTGTCTCCAGAAGAGAGGGAGGCCCAGCAAAAGAAGGCGGCACAATATATTAAGGGCCAAAGACCTTATTTGCCTTCCCCTCTTGAGAACCACCCTGTTTCTTTTGTCCGGCATGGTACGTCCGGAGCGTATGTTTCCAAGCAGGCTTATGAGGCTATCAAGGCTAAGTTTGGGAATAGGCCTTTTGCCCGCATTTCTCTGGGACGCAACGGAGCTTTTCTAAAGGTTCCCGTCGTCGGGGTTTATGAGGGGACCCCGCGGGGCGTTGAGGTTTCAGGACCGCTTTATGAACGCATGGCGTTAAGGTTTCCCGGTGAACAGGCCAGCGGGAATGTCAGCATTTACGACGGGAAGGATGAACCAGAAGCGCCGGAAGATGGATACGGACCAGGCCTGCTGCCTCCTTTGCCGGGTGGGGACGATACTTACACGCAGGTGAACGATATTGGCGATTCCGCTCTTCTGCCTCTTAATCAATAGTTTTAGCACAATAATATATGTTTGCACAGGATGTTTTTGAAAGGTTGGGGCTGTCCCAAGATACGGATTTATTGAACGATCTCCAGAAAGAGGCGTTGTTAGAGCCAACGGAAGCGGCGCAGAGCCCCTATATGGATGACCCGGCATATGCCGGTTTTGAGACTTTGCGCGGTTTGTTTGGTTCCAACCATGGAGATAATCCCTCCATGTATTGGCTGGCACAGGGAGAAGAGATGCCTGAATTTGCCACCGTGGCGGACGCACAGGCTGCCGTCTGGAAGGATTTCCAAAAAAAAGCCCGTGCTTATCAGGCAGAGCAGGAGCGACAGCAACAGGCACGGGAGGCATTGGCTGCTACGATTGATCCCTTCATTGACCGGTACGTGCGCGGGGACGCTGTGGTTCCCTCCCCTGAACAAGTAATGATGATGCAGGAGGCAGGCATTTCCTGGGAGAGTGTCAGACGAGCCCGAAGAGGGATGGAACTTGTCCGGGAATATGACGCGCAGGGCACCCTGTACGACGACAGGATCATCAATAATCTGGCGGAACAGGTGGGAGATGATGAGTTGGCACGGCGCATTGTGCTGAATATGTTTTATAATGACGCCAGGAAGTACGCCAAGGATAAGCACGGTGACGAGTGGACCGGGATTGACTGGATAGATAAGGCAGCCCAGGGGGTAACGGGGATGGTACGCACCGGGGGGGTGAAGGGATGGCGGACAGGTCAGAAGGCCTGGCGGAATTTACAGGTAACGGGAGAGGTGGATGCCGTTACGAATGCAGCTAAGCGTCTGCCGGAGTTGATTGCTTCCGGAATGGATGTGGATGAAGCACGCGCTCAGATTGAGAAGGATGCCACTTTTCTTGAGATACGACGCCGCTGGGCTGCCGATCTGGTTCAAACCATGGAAGCCGGGGAGAAGGAATATTTGGAAGGTGAGGACCGCCATTTGGTTGGCCGCATTGGTTCGCAGCTTGGTTCCATTATCGGAGATACGGCTCCCTGGTTCATTCCTGCCATTGGTCCTGCTATCGGAGCTTCCTCCGCCATGCAATCCCGCAGGGATGAGGGGGTGAGCATTGGGTTAACTATGGAGGAAACAGAGAAGAGGGCCATGATGTTCGGCCAGGCAGATGCTCTGGAAGAGATGATTGCTTTTTCCCCCATCGGGCGGTTGACGCCCGGATATAAGTGGTTGAAGAAGGCGCTTGGCGGTGGGAAGGCCGCCGGGAAGCTGGCCCCGTGGCGGGCTCGATGGATGGCGAGTCCGAAGGCCCAGTACGCTATTCAAGGGCTTTCCGGCGCTGCGGAAGAGGCCATTCTTGAGCCTACAGCCGGGTATTTGATGCGTACTGTACAGAGCATGAATCTGACGGACGAACGCGGAAAACAGACTTTCCGTCAGTATTTGGACGATATGGGGCAGATGATGCACGGAGAACAGGGGCTTGCCCTGCTGGCTTTTACGTTTGGGATGTCCGGATTGAATTATCCTCAAATCAAAAAGGCGGCCCAGGAGTTTGGTCTTTCTCTGCAACATTACAAGGAACTGGGAGGCACGGCCCAGGGGTATCTGGAGGCCAGGGAGGAAAAGACCGCCGAAGGTTTTTTGAATAAGGCCCTTGCCAATTTGCATGATTCCTGGATGGAGGATCCGCAGGCTTCCCTGGAGCGGGCGAGCGCGGCTGCCGGAGAACGCCTTTCCGGGGAACGCATTGAGTCTTTGCGAGAGCTGGACGCGTGGCGGGCTGCCGAGGATGCCGGCATGGTGCCGCGGGTGGAGCCGGCGGAACAGGAGGGGATGTTCCGGGTGTATGCTCCGGCGCGCAGCACGAAAGCGCCGCGGGAGGATGCTTCCGTCTCCAGAGAGAGGCAGGAAGAGGGCGCCCCTTCTTACACGCTGATGGACGGCGAGCAGACGACGGCTTATTTACAGGCGTTTGTGAGCGAGCAGGTGGAGAGTGACATCCTCTACACGCAGCATTTGCTGGCCGGGGACGTGACGGTGAGCCAGGCCCTGGCCCAGGGGCGTTTTGACGCGGCGGAGGTGATTACGCACACAGTGACGGATGAACAGACAGGGGCCGAACGGGTGGTGATTGCCCCGGAGACGCTGGGGCAGATGAAGGCCCGCGCGGATATGGCGATGGCCGCTATCCGCGCCCTGGAGGCGGAGGGTGTGAGTTATGAGGATGCCGCCGCCCGCATGGATGCTTCGTTGAGCGAGCATCTTCCGCTGGGAACCCTTGTGAAGACATGGGAGGAAGCCCAGGAACGCATCAGGACGGAACAGGCCCGCAACCCGGAGTTCAAGGTTCCGGCCATGGATGCCCCGTTTTCCAACGCTTATGTGACGAAGGTCCGCCGGGGAGATACGTTCCGCCGGGTGTTGAGGTATGCCCGCGGGAATGCGACGGTGGAGGATTTGATGGAGGAAACGATGGAACAGGCTGTCATCTCCTGGCAGGCGGAGCAGGGTTTGACCTGGGGCGAGTTCGGCGCGATGCTCCAGGAGGCGCAGAGGGTGATGAATGATTTGTTCCCGGAGGCGCGGGGGGAGGAGATGCAGTTTATTCACCTGGACGCCGGGAAGCCGGTGACGGATCATGACGCGATTGAGGCTTTTTCCAAGATCGGGCGTTCCCGCTGGCTGGCGGACGCGGTGAATCATCCTTCCCTTCCCTCCTGGCTACGGAAGCTGCTGAATCACCTGGTGAAGTTCCTGGGGGCTTTCAAGGCGCGCGTGGAGCTGGGCGAGATGGTGCGCCAGGCGGAGGAACAGGGAGTGTTTACCCTGCCGGTTAGGCAGGCGCTGGCGGTGATGCTGGACGCGGGGAATGCCCTGTACCGGGACCAGCAGGGGGATTTGATTGCCCTGACTATGGAACGGGCCAAGGCGCAGGCGGACCTGGATGCCGCTCTGGGACGCGGTGTCGCCACGGAACAGGAGACGCTGGAAGAGCAGCTTGCCGAACGCAATGCCGCTGATGAACCGGGGCCCGTGGACCGGGCGGAAGAAGAGGCCGACGACGCGAACGCCCAGCAGGCGCGGCGCGAACGCACGGAGGCGGAGGTAGAGATGCTGGGGGAACGGGATGATGACGGCGTGTTTAACGGAGGGGTGAGCATTCGTATTGAGGACGGGGTACGCCAGGGTTTTATTGACAAGGACCGGCTGACGCTTTGCCCGGATGTTCCCCAGTTCAAGCAAGGGGCCGATGAAAAGACGGGGGTGGTGAACCGGATTGTGGGGACCTGGCAGCGCAACGCCGCGCCGATTTCCGTGTGGCGCCGGACTGATGGTTCCCTGCAGGTGATTTCCGGCAGGCACCGCCTGGACGCCTGCACGGATGCGGATATTAACTGCACGGTGTATGAAGAGGGGAAGCGGTTCGATTTGGACTGGGCCCGGAGGCACGACGTGGAGAACAATATCCGGGACGGCCAGGCGAGCGCATTTGAGATTGCCCGCTACGTTCGGGATTCCTCCCTGTCCATGGCGGAGGCCGTGGAGCGCGGGATTGCCAGGAAGGGAGCCTCCCTGAAAGGGGTGGAGCTGGGGCTTTATGCCAGCCAGGAGCTTTTGGATGCGCTGGGCAACGGGCTGGTTTCCCCGGATGACGCCTACCGCGTGGCCCTGGCGTTCCGCAATGATGCCGAGGTACAGCGTTCCGGGCTGGCCGTGCTGCTGGACGGCGGGAGCTGGCAGGAGGCTTATAATACTATGGCGGCCAAGGCGAACCTGGAAGCGATTGCCCGCCAGAATGCGGCCAACGGCATGGATATGGGCATGGACCTGTTCGGGAATACGGATAATGAAGAGCTTTACAAGCGCATCGGGAAGTACGCGGCGGAGAAGTACCGCGAGCTCGGCAAGGAGCTGACGGCGATTAACGGCGCTTCCCGGAATCCGAAGGTGGCCCGGAAGTACGGCGTGAATGTGAATGACGCGGCGGTGCAGCAGGTGGTGAAGCGGTTGCAGGAGGAACGTTCCCGCTGGAAGAATTTTGCCGTGCATCCCGATTTGCTCAAGGAGGCCAATGACGCCGTGATGGTGGAGCTGGGGGTGAAGACGCAGGCACAGGTGGATCAGGAGAATGGCGTGCTTCCTTTGGAGGCACCAGAACAGGAGGCGGATTCCGACGATGCGGGGATGTTGCTGCTTTCCCAAGATGTGAACCGGATGCTGGAGGATTTTATAAAACGGGAGGAGGTTCATTTTTCCCTGGCCGGAGAGAATGAAGCATTGCTGGCTCCCAATGGAGAGCCATCCCATCTGACGCCGCAACAGTACCGACAGGTAAGGACGCCAGAGTTTAAGCGGTGGTTTGGGGATTGGGAGAAGGTAGCCCGGTTCAAGGCAGCCGTGGAGAAGATTATGTCTATGGATCCGGTGGCAGCCATTTCCGGCCAAGAGTTCCAGAAGGACGGCATCCCCCTGACCGAAAAGGTGACGAAGTTCTGGAAGGAGCGTTTTAACGGAGTAGCCATTTCTCCCGAACTTGGAGAGGTGAGGCTTGATCTTGAAGGCGTGAAGTCTTCCATTGGACACGGCATCGGTTCATTGAAGTCCGCGGCTTTTGCCTGCGTAGAAGACGTGATCCGGAACGGCGTTGTGTTTGACCGTCAGAAGAATTGGAAAGAACGCGGTTACGATACAGCGGTGATTGCCGCTCCCGTCACGATTAAGGGCGTGGAGTATGTTTGCGAGGTTGTTGTTGAGCAACGTACCAACAGACAGGGATTTTACCTGCATGAGGTGGAGATAAAGAAGAAGCTCGAAGACGTGTTCAAGACCTCCACTGAAGGAGGCACGCCCCAAGCTTCCAGAAGTATATTAGCCCTGCGAGCCGAAGATGTCAAGAGGGAGGAAGAGGGCATGTCCAAGGTGGTGGACGAGAACGGAGAGCCACTGGTGGTGTATCATGGCTCCCCGCATGTTTTTACCGTGTTTGACGTGGAGCGTTCCGGAGAGAATTTTAACCGGAGCCGGGAGGATGGAGGGTTGTTGTTTTTTTCTTCCCTGCCGGAGACGGCGGAAGATGTGCTTCATGATTTAGAGGGCCGTTTTCCGGGGACCGGGTTGGAGAGTGCGCGGCTGTACGCGTGTTTTATGAGGTTGAGGCGTCCGTTTACGCTGGATCTTGGCGATGCTTCACAGCGCCCGTTTTCCGGTGAGGGTGTGCCGGAGAGCGTGAAGGGTTCCCCGATGGCGTGGTATTTGTTTCCTCACGAGTTGAGGAGAGGGTTTGATGAGGGGAATGCTCATGGCGCAGGTTATGACGGTATTGTTTTGAAGGGCAGGAATGCTTATGACGGGAGTCCGGAGGTGTGGGGGATGGCTACGGATTCCCGGCAGGTGAAGAGCGCTGCCGATAACCGCGGGACGTTTGATTCAGAGAATCCGGATATTACGTTTTCTATTATTGGGGAGAAGGCAGAATCCTTCATGGAGTACCACAATAACGGACTTTCCTACACGGATCCGGCGGACGGGAAGCGGAAGGCGATTATTGATTCCCGCGGGGTGCGGTTGAGGAAGGAGCACGTCAGCGTGAGCGAAGGGGGGCATGTGAATGTTTCCCTGGCCGCGGCCCTGGATTTCCCGGAGTTGTTCCGGGCTTACCCGGAGCTGCGGAAGCTGAGGGTGGATTTTTACCGGGACAGCAGGAGCGGCACGGGAGGGTTTACCGATCCGCAGGAGCATTATATTGCCGTGAATGTGGCACGGGGCGGGAAGAACGCGGATGCCGGCATGGTGCTGGATACGATTCTGCACGAGGTACAGCATGTGATTCAGGGGTATGAGGGGTTTGCCCAGGGGGCCGGTCGCATGAGCCGGGATCAGGCGCTTGCTTATCTGGGCGAGAGCATGATCCAGCTGGCGGGCCGGGACGACGCCTGGGCGAAGGAGGCCCTGCCGCGCCTGGAACGGATGAGGCAGGAACTGGAGGCCGGGACGTTGCAGCCGGCGTTTGTGTATGTTTTTTCCCACGGGGAGCAGGAGGCGCGGCTTGCCGGGAGGTTTGAGAAGAATAGCGAGGGCGTGGTGATGAGCGGCCTGAACGGGTTCCGCCTGCTGGACGCTCCGCCGTTTTCGATTCCGCTGACGGGGGATATTACGGAGCTTGGCGGCATTACGTTCGGGGGCGGGAGGTTTGGCCGGATGGCCGACAGGGTTTTGGCTCCGAACGGGGATTGGCTTTACGATGAGATGGTGTTCAGGATGCGGGCCGCCGCGCAGCGGTCCGTGAGTAAGCTGAATCTGTTTGAGACCGGGGACCGGGAGCTCGGCCTTGAGCTGCTGGCGGAGGCGCAGGAGCTGATTTCCACGGTGGAGCGGTTTCTTCCCCATACGTACGGGTTCGGGCTGGAACCGTATAAGATTTGGCTGAATGTGTTTTCCCTGCTTTACGGGAATAGCGGGAAGATGGCGCCGGATGAGGCGCTTTCCAGCGCGTTGAGCGCGATTCCCATGGAGAAGTGGCCGGAGATTATGGCGGGAAGTGTGATGAAGCATTTCTGGGGGTATGTAAAACAGCATGAGACGCTGGGGCCCATGTGGGAGGGTAAGATGAAGGAGTTTGAGGAAGAGGCGAAATTTGCCGAAGCCGGGGAGAAGGCCGCGGAATTGGATAAGCGCCGGTGGGAGTTTTTTATAGCGAATGGCGCGGAGTTCCTGGAGAAGTACGGGCAGGTGAAGGTGTACCGCCTGATTAGCAAGTTCATGGCCCGCGTGGTGGAACAGATTGACCGTTACCGGAAGGACCGGACGCTGGGGCGCATCCGCCGCGTGGCGGCGTCCGTAGCTCCGCGGACGAATCCGAAGGGGAAGCCGCTGCGCGGGAAGATGGACGCGGAGAGTTACCGGAGGCTGGAGAGGTGCCTGCGCCTGCTGGAGATGACCGAGAGCCAGTACGATGAGTTTTTCCAGAAGAATTTTCCGGAGGATGCCGAAGAGGGGAAGAGGTGGGAGGATCTGGCCCCGGATGCGCTGGTGCTGGTGACGCTGCCCGACGCGGAAGGGAGGCTGGAAGAGGTGGCCGTAACGCAGCGGGAGTTGGAGGTTTACGCCTGTTATGAACGGATGGACGTGAATACTGCGGAGAAGTGCGGCGCGGCCCTTGGAGAATTGATTGCCACGTCCCGCCATGCCTGGGAGAACGCAGCGGAGAAGAAGAAGATGGAGGTTGCCGCCATGGCCGCCCCACTGCTGCAGGCCACCGGGGATTTGGATGATAGCAGGATGGCGACGTTCCGCCGGAAGGCGAGGCTGCGGGCTTTGCCGAAGAAGCCCCTTTCCCTGTTTGATTATCTGATGAATTTTAATCAGTATATGCAGGCGCTTTCTTCCGTGGAGCCGTTTGCCGGGATTGCCCGCCAGTTTGAGGAACGGGCGGCGCGGTTTAATGTGCAGCGGCAGGCGAGCGAGAAGGAGATGCTGCGTTTTGTGCACAATACCGTAGCGGAGATTGCGGGGTCCGCGGACCGGTATGATATTGCCGAGTGGATTTATGAGGGGCGCATGAAGGAGGATACGGGGATTTCCGTTGTGGAGCGGGAACCGGATTGGAACAGGAAGGCCAACGCCCTGTACCGGGAACGCCTTCTTCATTTGCTGCGCCGGAAGGTGAAGTCCCACGGGCTGGAAGCGGTGCAGCTTTATTTGAGGGAGTTTAAGCTTTCCGAGGATTTGAAGAAGGAGGTGAACGCCCTGTTCGGGCACCGCCGCAAGGAGATTTCCGCCAAGCAGGCGAAGAAGGCATTGGAGCATATGGAGCGCGTGTTTACGCAGAAGGAGTGGGAGCGGTACGGGGACCAGAAGGTTTTTGTGAGGGAGCGGGCGGAGATGCTGCGTTCCAGGACGAAGTATGCCAAGGAGGGGTATCAGCCGAAGAGTTTCCGGCTGGATGGCCTGTCCCGGATGGAGGCGGCGTATCTGGTGCTGTTGTCCGAGCAGGCGGATTATACCGAGGCCCTGGCGGAACGCGGGTTTGACGCGGAGGTGATGGACCGGCTGCGCGGGTTTGCCGGGGATGAGGTGATGCGGTTTGCGTATGCTTTACGGGAGAAGCTGAATGAGCGAAGCGGACAGGTGCAGGAGATGACCGAGAGGCGCTACGGCACGCCGTTTCCGCTGACGGAGAATTATTTCCGGGCGTTTTTCGATGTGACGATGGAGGCGATTGATAAGTCGATTGCCGATGCGGCGTCTTACGGGGAAGCGGCCACGGGCGGGAAGTTCGGGTTGATTCACGCCCGCCGGAAGCATCAGGCTCACCTGGATTTGGAGATGGATGTTTGCACGGCGTTTATGGCGGCCATGACCGAGCAGGATCTTTACCTGTACGGCTCCGAGATCAGCCGTGATTTGCGGGCTTTGCTGAATTTTAAGGGTGAGGATGGCGAGGCGGGCCGGAGCCTGGAGGTGCTGCTGGGGCGGGATGCCGTGGGCAAGCTGATGGCCTGGGCGGATGCGTTTGACCGCGCCGGGGCGGAGAGTATTCGCGGGCACCTGGATATGAACCGCCTGATGAACCGGCTTTCCGGCGCGGCGGCGCGAGTGCTGCTGGCCGGGCGCGTGGGGACGCTGACCAAGCAGGCGACGACGGTGATTAACGCGATGTATGCTTCCGACGAGATTGGCCTTGCCGAGTGGCTGGGGGCCGTCCGCCGGTATCACGCCGGGAAGCTGGTGAAGCCTGTACGCGAGATAGAGGCCCTGCCGGAGCTGGACAGCCGCGACAAGACGCGGTTCAGCGCCACGCTGGCTGCCATGGGGGCCGATGAGGCCGGGCGCCGGGTGTCCCGCCTGGAACGCTGGAGCCGGGAGGGGATGGATTTGCTGGAACGGGTGGATATGAAGGGGAATGCGATTTCCGCGGCTATTTTGTACGATGCGGTTTACCGGAAGATGATGCGTGAGACGCCGGACGCTGCGGAGGCCGAGCTTGACGCGGCCGCCATGGCGGAGGTGCGGCGCTCCCTGTCCCGCAAGGGTCAACCGATGACGCAGTTGCAGAAGTCCCTGGCCGCGCAGCACCGGACCTGGATGCAGGCGGGGATGTTGTTCCTGGGCGGCGAGTCGATCAATACGATGGGCAATGTGTTTTCCCTGGCCCGCAGCGGGCAATGGGGGAAGGCCGGGTTGATGTGGGTTTCTCACGGGGTGGTGCTGGCCCTTCTGAATGGGCTGCTTAATTTCATGACCGATGACGAGAAGCGCCGCCGGAAGCGGGAGTGGTGGCACGCCCTGTTTGATGTGGCGATGGGGCCCGTGATGGGGATCCCTGTCGTGAGCGGGCTGGCTGGCGAGGGCGTGAGGCAGCTTGCGAAGCTGTGCGGGTATCACACTTTTATGCCGGGGAATAATTTGCTGGTGCCTTTTTCCAATGCGGCGGATATCGGGAAGGCGTTTTCCAACGCCTGGAAGGTGTTTGACGGCAAGGAACGGCCCTGGGAGGATGATGCCCTTTCTTTCCACGAGCTTTTACGTACTGCGGCGGCGGGGACGGTAGCGTTTTCTCCGCGGACGACCAAGGGGGGAGCCGCTGCGGTAGGGGCTGCCCTGACGATGGCAGCGTTGCTGAATGTGACGGAGTTTGCCCTTAAAACAGTCCGCAGCGTTCAGGAGAACGGTGCGGATTGGGATAAGTGGGTTGGGAACCGGAAGTAGTTAAAGTATCTTATCCAGTATATACAAGCGCGACTACCTAAGGATAGTGTCTGCTTTAACAACTTTTTCTTTTGCTTGCTTCTCCAAATTTGGAACTGCTCTAAACATAGAAGCAAGCTCTTTTGCATCTTCAATTGACATTCTAATTGAAAATTTGCCTGTCCCTGGATCATTAAAAAACAACTGAACATGGGAACTTGTTTTTCCAAGCACATCTATCATAGATTTAGATTCATTCAACATGGATATAAAATAAATATCAAACGAATACTTTCTTGGATTTTTTTCTAATGGAGCATAGTAAGAGGCAACAAATTTATTTGTTGCTAATTCACTATCT
>Ga0224740_10436_pt1 | contig 11709 bp, 8 predicted proteins | sample LIM_E_Water_Bulk_FD_161634 | JGI IMG/M metagenome (GOLD analysis project Ga0224740, IMG submission 161634) | Enriched cells from gastrointestinal tract of the lab mouse from Pacific Northwest National Laboratory (PNNL), Richland, Washington... | ecosystem: Host-associated > Mammals > Digestive...
GATTGCATGTTATATTAGTGCGGGAATCCGTGGAGTCAGGGCGGTAGATAAGAATGTTCCGATTATGATCCACCTGGATAATGGGGGGAATAACGAATTGTACCGAGAATGGTTTGGGGAATTTACAAAAAGAGAGAAAGATTTTCAGGTGATTGGGTTGTCCTATTATCCGTTTTGGCATGGGACGCTGGATGAACTGGAATTTAATATGCGGGATATGGCCAAGCGTTACCATAGGGAATTAATTGTGGCAGAGGTTTCTATGGGATTTACAATGGAGAGTTATGCGGAGTATGAAAAGCTTGCACCAGATCAGAGGAAAGGGATGGCAACGAAACCGGGTCTTGTAGAAAAATTACAGTATCCAATGACGAGGGCTGGGCAGGCAGATTTTATGCAAGATGTTATGGGGAGGATTGCTTCTGTTCCTGGCGGACGTGGATTTTTTTACTGGGAGCCCGGCTGGATTCCGGTGCCTGGCTGTGGCTGGGCAAACGATGCTGCCCTTGCCTATACAAAGGAAGCAGGTCCGGGCGGAAATGAGTGGGCAAATCAAGCGCTGTTTGATTTTGATGGCAATGCATTGCCTGCACTGAAAACAATCCGGGATTTTTCTGCTTAATGGGTTTTACAATTGAGACAAATGGGGATAGCTAATTTAGCCGCAGTTTTTTGCGGCACGGGGGATTTATGTATGGATAGATTAAATATGGGTATTGCAAAATTAGTTCAGTACGGGTTGGACTCCGGGCTGATTACTAAGAATGAGAAGGTGTATGCAGTAAATCTTTTGCTGGATTTGTTTCAGGAGAAGGAATATGAGACCCCGGAACATATACCGGAGGGCGTGAATCTTGAGGAGACATTAAAGGAGCTTTTAGACATTGCAGTAGAAAAAGGGCTGACAGAGGATAGTATCGTATATCGTGATCTGTTTGATACACGGATTATGAACACATTGGCACCAAGGCCGGCACAGGTGATACAGGTATTTTGGGAAAAGTATAGAGAATCACCGGAGGCGGCGACAGATTATTTTTATAAGTTAAGCCAGGATACAGACTATATCCGCAGATACCGTCTCTGTAAGGATATGCGGTGGACGGTGGACAGCCCGTATGGGGTAATTGACCTGTCAATTAACTTGTCAAAGCCAGAAAAGGACCCGAAAGCGATTGCAGCGGCAAAAAATGCAAAACAGAGCGGTTATCCGAAATGCCTGCTCTGCATGGAAAATGTTGGGTATGCAGGCCATGTCAGCCATCCAGCCCGCCAGACACACCGTATTATCCCGCTTCAAATTAATGATTCGGACTGGGGGCTGCAGTATTCCCCATATGGATATTATAATGAACACTGTATTTTGTTAAATGGAAAGCATGTGCCAATGAAGATTGAGCGTGCGACCTTTGTCAAACTTTTTGATTTTGTTCAGCAGTTTCCTCATTACTTTATGGGTTCCAATGCGGATCTTCCGATTGTAGGGGGGTCTATCTTAAGCCATGACCATTATCAGGGCGGGCATTATGAGTTTGCAATGGAGAGGGCAGGTTTTGAGAAAACGTTTACAGTCTCCGGGTATGAGGATGTGACGGCAGGCATTGTGAATTGGCCGCTGTCTGTGATACGCATACAGTCGGAGGATTCAGGGCGGCTGATCAGCCTGGCAGAACATATTCTGGAAAAATGGAGGAGTTATACAGATGAAGCGGCATTTATTTTTGCAGAGACAGACGGAGAGCCACACAATACGGTTACACCGATTGCCCGTAAACGTGGAGGCTTGTTTGAGTTAGATTTGACGCTCCGCAATAACATTACTACGGATGAGTGTCCGCTCGGCGTATATCACCCACACAGTGAGTACCATCATATCAAGAAAGAGAATATCGGGTTAATTGAAGTGATGGGGCTTGCAGTGCTTCCGGCGCGATTAAAGCAGGAATTGGCAGATTTAGCGGAAGCGATTTTAGCAAATAAAGAAATACGGGAGGATGAAGTGCTTGCAAAGCATGCAGACTGGGTAGAGGAGTTTCTTCCAAAATATGATTCGGTAACACGGGAAAATATTCAGGATATCCTTTTCAAGGAAGTTGGAAATGTTTTTGTCCATGTGTTAGAGGATGCCGGGGTATATAAGTGTACACCTGAGGGAAGGGAAGCATTTGGCCGGTTTATTGATGTCTTGTAACACAGGCAGAACAGAAATGGGGGATTACAATGAAAGAGACATTACTAAATAAGTTTTCTGAGATTTTTGGTGGTACGGAGGGGGCGAAGGTATATTTTGCGCCGGGACGCGTGAATCTGATTGGTGAGCATACGGATTATAATGGAGGGCATGTGTTTCCGTGTGCGCTTACAATTGGAACATTTGGGGTAGCGAGAAAGCGGGAGGATCAGGTGCTGCGCTTCTATTCTATGAATTTTGAGGAGCTTGGAGTGTTGGAGTCTTCTGTGGAAGGGCTGAAGCCAGAAAAGGAGGCAGAGTGGACAAATTATCCCAAGGGTGTAATCTGGGCATTTCAGGAAAAGGGTTATTCGGTTGGCTGTGGGATGGATTTGCTGCTGTTTGGCAATATTCCAAATGGTTCTGGTCTTTCTTCTTCTGCTTCTGTAGAAGTTTTGACAGGGCATATCCTGCGTGATTTTTATGGGTTTGATGTGTCAAATCAGGATTTGGCGCTGATTGGGCAGTATTCGGAGAATAAGTTTAATGGTGTAAACTGTGGAATTATGGATCAGTTTGCGATTGCTATGGGAAAGAAAGACCATGCTATTTTTCTGGATACGGCAGACTTGTCTTATGAATATGCCCCGCTTAAATTGGAGAATGCTAAGATTGTGATTGGCTGTACCAATAAGAAGCGTGGGCTTGGCGATTCCAAGTACAATGAGCGGCGCAGTGAGTGTGAGGCGGCACTTGCCAGCCTGCAGAAAGTAGTTGATATTAAGAGTCTTGGCGAGTTGACGCAGGAGCAGTTTGAGACATACCAGTCAGCAATCTCTGATGAAGTGAAGGTGCGTCGCGCAAAACATGCTGTCCTGGAAAACCAGAGGACAATTCAGGCAGTGGATGCACTGAACCGAAATGATATTGCACTTTTTGGGAAATTGATGAATGATTCTCACGTATCGCTTAGCAAGGATTATGAGGTGACAGGGATTGAACTGGATACCATGGTGGAATCAGCATGGAAACAGGACGGTGTGATTGGTTCTAGAATGACTGGTGCAGGCTTTGGGGGATGTACAGTCAGCATTGTGGAAGAGGATAAAGTGGACCGTTTTATGGAAGAGGTAGGCAGGGAGTACAAGGAAAAGATTGGCTATGCGGCTAGTTTTTATGTAGTAGAGGTTGGTGATGGCCCGGTAATATTATAAATGTGTGCAGGCGGAAATGGAGGTAGAAGATGAAGATATTAGTTCTTGGTGGGGCTGGTTATATTGGCTCCCATACAGTTAGTGAATTGATTGATGCAGGCGAAGAGGTGGTTGTTGTTGATAACCTTGAGACTGGCCATATTGAGGCAGTCCAAAAGGAAGCGGTTTTTTATCAGGGAGACATCCGCGACAGAACATTTGTAGACAGTGTTTTTGAGAAAGAGGACATTGACGGTGTTATCCATTTTGCGGCAAATTCTCTGGTTGGGGAGAGCATGACGGACCCGCTGAAATATTATGATAATAATCTTAACGGAACGAAAGTTCTACTGCAAAGTATGGTTGCGCATGGTGTTGATAAGATTGTTTTTTCTTCGACTGCTGCGACATATGGTGAACCTGAGAGTATTCCGATTTTAGAATCTGACCGTACAGAGCCAACAAACCCATATGGTGAGACAAAACTATCGATGGAAAAAATGATGAAGTGGACGGGAGTTGCACATGGGCTGCGTTATGTGGCGCTTCGCTATTTTAATGCGTGTGGTGCACGTGCAGATGGGCAGATTGGTGAGGCGCACAGCCCGGAGAGTCATTTGATCCCTCTGATTTTGCAGGTACCAAATGGTCAGCGTGAGGCAATCAATATTTTTGGTGATGATTATGATACGAAGGATGGCACATGCGTGCGAGATTATATCCATGTAACAGATCTTGCGCAGGCGCATATTCTTGCGATGAATTATCTGATAGATGGAAAAGAGAGCAATGTGTTTAATCTTGGCAATGGTGTTGGGTTTACGGTAAAGGAAGTGATTGAGGCGGCCCGCAAAGTAACTGGGCATCCGATTCCTGCAGTTGTGGCTCCGCGGCGCGGCGGGGACCCTGCAAAACTGATTGCATCCAGTGCAAAAGCGAAAGAAGTGCTGGGTTGGAAACCGGAACATGCCGATTTAGAAGAAATTATTGAAACTGCATGGAAATGGCATAAGAATCATCCGAATGGATTTTCGCAGTAGAAGATTATAAAAAGCCAAGTGATGGGGCTGTCGCACGAAACATGAAATATACAAGATAAGGTGTTGATATTGTATTATATTTATAATATCTTGTATATACTTTTCTTAGTGCGACAGCCCTGTTTGGCTTACAGTTCCTAAGGTAATGTAATTGAATAAAGAAGGCTTTCATGCCCTTTATATGTAATTTCTTTTTCAAATGTCATATTTAGATTTTTAGCCGTGTTGATGGAACGGGAATTGTGTTTATCAATAACTGCTACAATGCGTTTGATGTCAAGCTGTGATTTTGCGTATTCAAATATTGCATTGCCGCATTCTATCGCATATCCATATCCCCAATATTTGCTGTCAAGCAAGTAGGAGAGGGTAATCTCTTCTTTGCCGTCTATCATCTGATTTTCAATCCCGCATTTGCCAATTAATTTTTTGGAAGTCTTGCTGTATACGCCCCAGATTCCATAACCATAGAAGGAATAGACATTGCGGATATAAGCCGCTTGTTTTTCCATTTCTACATCCAGGTAATCATCAATATCTGGAATATATTTTCGCACTTCCGGGTCAGAGTAAATATGATAGATTTTTTTGACATCATCTGTCGATAATTCCCGAATGATCAGGCGTTTTGTGTCTGCTATGGTAATCGGTTCCCCAAGACTGCGCTTTAATACATTTTTAAAGAAGCGGTGGTCGATGTTTTCAAACGATTCTAATAGTACATCTGCAGAAGACAGATCCTGTTCACCGGAATGCGGATTGATAAAACCAGTGCAGACAATGCCGGCAGCCTTTGCAGCCTGGCAGCCATAGCAGGAATCCTCTACAACTACGGTTTCTTTTGCGCTTACGCCAAGTTCTTTTAATGCCAGCAAGAAAGAATCCGGCGCAGGTTTTGGCTGCTCTACATGGGCACTAGAAATTAGTTTGGTAAAATATTTTTTGATTCCGAGCGATTTCACCACCTGCTCAATCTCTGATGGGGAGGAAGAGGAGACAATGGCGAGATGTACGCCCTTCTGGTATAGCAATTTAATTAATTCCTTGATACCAGATGTAACTTGGTAGCCTTCTTCCTTTAATACAGCCTTTTTTTCGCTGTTCATTTCTTTTAAAAGTTCTTCTGGAGTGAGAGCCAGATGGAAACGGGAAACGGCATCTTCGCAGAGTTTTCGTGTGGAGCTTCCGATAAAGCTGCTGCAGTATGCTAAGTCTGCAGATGCTTGGAGACGTTCAAATACACGAAGTGCAGCCCTGGCATGTTGTGGTTCGCTGTCAATAATTACACCATCCATATCAAAAATAATAGCTTTTAACATAATAACCCTCATTTCTGCGCTGCCTGTCTGTATTTTGCTGGGATTATGCATCAAGCAGCCTGTGTCCTGCAGCGCACAGACACAAACTGGGAATGTGATTCTTCCAAAAGCAATCTGTTAGAATCTACATTTCATTCTCTTTATACGCAATTATAGCAAAAAACACCATAAAGTGAAAGTAGATGTAGGAAAAAGGGATAGGTTTTTTCGCGGATATTTGGTATAATTATGAAATGGAAATGAAATGATTAAGTATGTAAGCAAAGAGGAGATAAAACCTACTTTGCGGAAATGAGGATTTTGATTATGGCAGGGATAAAACCATTTACGGCAGTCAGGCCGAAAAAAGAATATGCATCAAATGTGGCAGCACTTCCATATGATGTGTATAACAGGGAGGAAGCAAAAGCAGAGACGGGGAAGGCAGAATTTTCTTTTTTAAAGATTGACCGTGCAGAGACACAGCTTTCTGACAGTGTGGATACGTATGATGAGAGAGTTTACCAAAAAGCAAAGCAGCTTTATCTTGACTGGAAGGAGCAGGAGATTTTTATTCAGGATCAACAATCTTGCTACTATATTTATCAATTGACCATGGATGGCAGAAAACAGACAGGGATTGTTGCGTGTGCCAGTGTAGATGATTATTTAAATAATGTGATTAAAAAGCATGAGAATACCAGGGAGGAAAAAGAGCAGGACAGAATTCGCCATGTTGACACATTAAGTGCACAGACCGGACCGATATTTCTGGCTTACCGTTCAGAGAAGGCGATTAACACGGTAGTTGCCGAGGTAATAGAATCGTCTGAGCCAATCTATGATTTTACGGCGGATGATGGCGTTTCCCATACGGTCTGGAAGATGGATCAGCCAGAACAGGTAAAGCAGATAGGCGATGCTTTCCACAGGATGGATGATATTTATATTGCAGATGGACATCACCGGGCAGCTTCCGCAGTAAAAGTCAGCTTAAAGCGGAGGGAAGCGAATCAGGATTTTAATGGCAGTGAGGAGTTTAATTACTTTTTGTCAGTTCTTTTCCCGGATGATCAGCTTATGATTATGGATTATAACCGTGTGGTAAAAGATTTAAATGGTTTGACAAAGGAAGAATTTTTGCGGGCAGTTGGGGAGCATTTTACTGTGTCAAAATTGTCTGGTGCAGAGTCTCCTAAGGAGAAAGGGCAGGTTACAATGTATCTGGATCAACAATGGTATCTGCTCCAGGCTTCGGATCAACTGCTTCACATAGAGGACGCGGTGGATTCGCTGGATGTTTCGATTTTGCAGGATTATCTGCTGAATCCAGTATTGGGTATTGGCGATCCGAGGACGGATAGCCGTATTGATTTTGTAGGAGGTATTCGTGGACTTGCGGAGCTGGAACGCAGGGCGGACAGTGATATGGCGGTGGCATTTGCTATGTATCCCACATCCATAGCAGAATTATTTGCAGTGGCAGATGCAGGGCTATTGATGCCGCCGAAATCTACCTGGTTTGAACCAAAGCTTCGCAGCGGGTTATTTATACATGAAATATAAAGAGGGAGGATAGTGGCTATATGGAAAAGAAGCTATATGATCTGATGGATTGGGCCGAGATTGAGGCAATTGTATACTCAGAACATGACCATCCGGAAACAGTGCTTGGACCGCATAAGGTGCGGAATGGTATTTTGGTGCAGGCATTTTTGCCGGATGCAAAGACAGTGTTTGTGAGAAACCAAAAGGACGGGAAACTGTATCAGATGGAAGAGGCGGATGAGGCTGGTTTTTTTGCTGTGCTGTTGCCGGGACGGAAGATTCAGCCATACGATCTTCTTGCAAAGTATGGTGATGGAAGTGAGTGTGTCTTTAAGGATCCTTATCAGTATCCTTCACTGATCCCAGAAAAGGAATTGTCTCTTTTTGGCGTAGGAAAAAATTATGAAATCTATAATTACCTCGGGGCACATCCAGTTACGGTATCGGGGAATGGGGAAACAGCGGAGGTTATGCCGCAACAAAAGCAGTCAGGTAAGAAAGGAAATACAGGGGTTAAGGGGACGCATTTTGCTGTCTGGGCGCCAAATGCGATGCGTGTCAGTGTTGTAGGGAATTTTAACCAGTGGGATGGACGGAGAAATCCGATGTGCCGTCTTGGGGATTCTGGAGTTTTCTCTCTGTTTATACCGGAGATAGGGTGTGGGGAGATTTATAAGTATGAAATTAAGTTAAATGCCCAAACAGTTGTTTTAAAGACAGACCCGTATGGTTTCCGCAGTGAGGTGCGCCCGTTAAATGCCAGCATTGTAACAGATATGTCCCGTTTTGTGTGGAAGGATGAACAGTGGCTTGCAAAGAGGGCCAAACAGGATTTTGAGAAGGAGGCGATGTCTGTTTATGAGGTACATCTTGGCTCATGGAGGCGCGCTTCAGATGCCGGGGCGGAATACGCTGGCTTTATGAATTACAGGGAGATTGCACCAGAACTTGCAAAGTATGTAAAACAGATGGGCTATACCCATGTGGAGCTGATGCCGGTTATGGAGCATCCGCTGGATGAATCTTGGGGGTATCAGGTGACTGGGTATTATGCGGTGACATCGCGCTATGGCACGCCGCAGGATTTTATGTATTTTATTGATTACATGCATCAGGAAGGAATCGGTGTTATTTTGGACTGGGTTCCGGCGCATTTTCCAAAGGATGAAAATGGGCTGGCAAGGTTTGATGGAACCTGCCTTTATGAGCATTTGGACCCGCGTCAGGGAGAACATCCGCACTGGGGGACATTGATTTATAATTATGCACGCCCGCAGGTGGCAAATTTCTTAATTGCCAACGCTCTTTTTTGGAAAGATGTGTATCATGCAGATGGTATCCGTATGGATGCAGTGGCATCAATGTTGTATCTGGATTATGGGCGGGGGTTTGGAGAGTGGATTCCAAATGAAAACGGCGGGCATGAGAATTTACAGGCGGTAGAATTTCTTCAAAAACTAAGTATTGCGTTTCATGGAAAAAAGGATGGCGCGCTGCTGATCGCAGAGGAATCCACAGCATGGAAGGGTGTGACAGCAGAAGTCAGGGAAGAGGGATTAGGTTTTGACTTAAAGTGGAATATGGGTTGGATGAATGATTTTATTTCCTATATGAAGCTTGACCCTTATTTTAGGAAAGGCAGCCATGGTTCGTTGACGTTTAGTATGGTTTATGCGTACAGTGAGCGCTATCTTCTGGCTTTTTCACATGATGAGGTGGTTCATGGGAAATGTTCTATGCTGATGAAAATGCCTGGGGATATGGAGCAGAAGTTTGGCAATTTAAGGGCGGCGTATGGCTTTATGATGACACATCCAGGTAAAAAGCTTCAATTTATGGGGCAGGAGTTTGGCCAGGCGAGTGAATGGAATGAAAAGGAAAGTCTGCACTGGGAGGAGTTGGAAGACAGAGATCATAAGGCTTTACAGGATTATGTTAAGGATTTGAACCAGTTTTACCAGAAGCATCCGGCACTATATGAAAATGATTATCATGAGAGTGGATTTGAATGGCTTAGCTCCCAGGATGCGGACCACAGCATTATTTCATTTATGCGAAGGGATTCGGAAGAAAAGGAGCAGCTCTTGGTTGTCTGTAATTTTACTCCAGTTATGTATGAGAATTTTAAGATTGGAGTTCCTTTTGAGGGGAAATATAAAGAGATATTTAATAGTGATAAGGAGCAGTATGGCGGAACGGGATGCCAAAACCGCAGACAGCTTACGGCAAAGGAAGTGGAGTGGGATGGAAGGCAGTATTCCATTACATTAGATATGCCTTCGTTTGGCGTTTGCATCTTTCAGGCAATTCCACGTTAAGTCAGACAGGGCGAGGGAGGAATTGAAATGAGTGTAAAAGGTATAGTGGGTTGCAGGGTGGAGTCACTTTTTTGGGGGACAGCACCAATACAAACGATTTCTCCAGATAACGCAAGCGTGGAAGAGCTCGCAGAGGCAATGCAGTCTTCAGCGAGCGGGGAAGAGAAAACTAGTTTTTTAATAGAATATCTTCTCTCGCAGAGAGAGGGCATACTAGATTTTGCAAAGACACTTTTATTTGCGCTGTTTATCTATTTTATTGGGAAAAAGGTAGTAAAGTTTTGTTTAAGGCTGACTAGTAAATGGATGGTGAAGCGCGATGTAGAGATTGGCGTACAGAACTTTGTAATGTCTTTTGCAAAAGTGGGATACAATCTTGTGTTGATTTTTTTAGTGGCGTGGATTTTAGGGGTTGGTGCGACTATTATTGCACTGGTAGGCTCTGCGGGTCTTGCGGTAGGGCTTGCACTGCAGGGCAGCCTTGCAAATCTTGCTGGGGGTGTTTTAATCTTGGCATTAAAACCTTTCCGAGTGGGGGAGTATATTTCTGTAACAGGGGTAGAGGGGACAGTGGAGAGCATTGATATATTTTATACAAGAGTGTCAACAACAGATAATAAAACCATTGTGATTCCGAATGGCACGATTACAGGTGCTACCATTACCAATGTTACAAATGCGGACAAACGTATGCTGGTTCTTGATTTTATGGTGCCATATGAGGCTGATATTTCGGAACTCAAAGGAATATTAAAAGACATTATGCGGCAGGAGGAAATGATTTTTCAGGAGGAGCCGATGGATGTTGTGATTAATAAATTATCGCCGCTAAAAGTCCAGATGCAGTTAAAAGCATGGGTAAAGACGGAGGATTTTTGGGAAGTCCGGTATCGGCTTTTGGAACAGATTAAATGCGTTTTGGAGCAGAAATATGTGCAGGGATAAGATTTTGGCGCGGTTTTTGGGGTTGTGGCGGAGAGTCAAATCATCTATAATGGTGTAGAAAAACATAAAATTAGGAAGCAGGTGTGAGACATGGTTAAGATTTTCCGGACCGATGACAGAATTATCCATGAGGAAGAGCAGATAGAACCGGGTGTATGGGTGGATATGGTAAATCCTACGATGACAGAGGGGGAGGAGATTGCAAAGGAATACAATATTGACCTCCAGGATTTATTGGCAGCCCTGGATGAGGAGGAAAGTTCCCGTGTCGAGCTGGAGGATGGCTATACTTTGATCCTGGTTGATATCCCGGCAACGGAAATCCGCCATGATAAGGAAACTTATACAACCATACCTCTTGGCATTATCCTGACAGGAGATATTATTATTACGGTTTGTACGGAGGAGACGCCCGTCCTGCAGGCTTTCATGAATGGAAGGGTAAAGGAATTTAGCACAAAGAAAAAGCTCCGTTTTGTCTATCAGATTTTGTTCCGCGTTGCCTCATTATACCAGTCACATCTGCGAATTATTGATAAGAAGCGCACAGAGATTGAGGAACGGATTGATATTAGTACAGAAGATGCCGACTTGATAGATTTACATGCATTGGAGTCCACATTGGTCTACTTTGCCACCTCGCTTCGCGCAAATGGCGCAGTTCTTGACCGCCTGACAAGATATAAGAGGCTGGAACAGTACCCAGATGATAAGGATTTATTAGATGATGTTATCGTAGAAAACAGGCAGGCGATTGAAATGACAATGATCTACCGTGACATTATTAATGGAACCAGGGAGCTGATGTCTTCGGTATTAGATAACCGCTTAAATAATGTTATGAAGGTTCTGACCTCAGTAACGCTTGTTATGGGTATTCCCACATTGATTTCTGGACTATATGGAATGAATGTAAACAGCAATGGAATGCCGTTTGCATCACATCCATATGGTTTCGGAATTGTCTGTTTGATGAGCCTTGCAATCTGTATTGCGCTTCTTCTGCTCCTAAAGAGAAAAAAGATGCTTTAGAAGTACAGGCACATTGCGAGATATCCGCAGCTCCAATGGAGAAAAGCGCAGCCCCAGAGGTCTTTTTGGCGTTCAAATAGATAACCAAGTACAATGCTTAAGAAAAATGCCCCAATCATAAAGATAAATCCAAATGGCAGATGCATTAGTGAGAAAAGCAGAGAG
>Ga0224740_10437_pt1 | contig 11699 bp, 10 predicted proteins | sample LIM_E_Water_Bulk_FD_161634 | JGI IMG/M metagenome (GOLD analysis project Ga0224740, IMG submission 161634) | Enriched cells from gastrointestinal tract of the lab mouse from Pacific Northwest National Laboratory (PNNL), Richland, Washington... | ecosystem: Host-associated > Mammals > Digestive...
TTTTAATAGGGCTGCCGTTTTTCAAGTTTCTAAAGTGGCAGCCCTATTTTTTTCACAATGCAATTTATATTGGTGAGTGCTTAGATTTGCCAATAACGCTGATTCATGAGTATAACTATCATGCGTGCGTTAAAATTATCACTCGTGAGTGCGAAATACTAACTGATAATGTTCTCCCTGTGTATCCGTAACAATCACTTTATCTTCCCAAATAAAACAAGATTCCATTTCTAATTTCGATGAAAAATTACCCAACAGTTTCCAAGCAGACAGCGTATTATCTGATTGATACAGGGAATAGAAACCGGCACATTCCAAAAGCACATAGAAAATATCGTTTTCTATATTTCGTATTGGCGCAAATCCATAACGGCATTTTTCAATTGTTGGATCAATGATTACGGGCTGCCAAGTTTTCCCGCCGTCAATAGTTTCAAACAGATACCCATTGCTTCGCATTTGTGCACCAATATAGAAATGCATCTCCGACAGTGCCAATAAGCTGTTAGGATAGCCGTCAATCAGGCTGCTAATATCGATTTTATTGGAGGTTTGCCATCTGTCCTTTGTGCTATACAGTTGCTTCATCATCTGTCCGCACCCTGGTGAACTGCAATACAAAAGAACACCATTGTTTTCATCGGCCATACTCAAAAATAAACGTCCAGTGCCAAAGGATTCTTCAAAAGAAGCCAACTTTTTTCCTGTTATAGTATCAAGTAGAAAAATGTTTCCGTCCTTAGAATGAGCAGAAATAAAATAATTATTTTTCGTCATTGCTTGTTCGGTATCACAGTCGGTAGATTCTAAGGAAATTTCTTTCACTTCCTTTGTAACAGTGAAGTGCGCTTTGGCATAGTTGTCAAGTTCAGATTTTAAGGAAGCTTCTTTTGCTTTCTTAGCAGCAGTTTGACTGCCTTCAATTGGGGATACATTGTCGTGTATATTATTTTGATTGTTATTGACAATATTGTTTTTTATTCCGCAGCCCAAAAGTAGACACATTATAAAGATAAAAGAAAAATATTTTAAATATTTCATTTAAAAACCTCCAGTATAAAAACTTGCAAAAGGATAAACACAAATAAAATACGAAAATTAGCTGGTTATGTAACCATGCCGTTCAGCAGTTTGGAATAAGAACTGTCGTAGAAATCCTGATAGATGCATACAGGAATATCCTTATCAAAACGATATTTCCCGCATTAATGCCATAGTAGAGATTCCTTTCTGATTAGGAATATAAAAAATAATCTGAAATCCCTTTGTAAATAGATTGTAGCAAAAAAGTGGTAGCATGGCAATGAAGAAAAAGTAATAATTTTTTGTTTTGGTGTTTCTTCGTTACTTTCCACACCCGTGCCATGCACTTGCTGCATGGTGTCGGCGTCAGCGCCAAAATACCTGTTTTTGGACATTTTGTGTACATCAATTGTTGCAATTCACACCGAATGTTCGTAAATTGGTGCAAAATCTGGCGTTGATGTGAATTGTAACGTTTCTTCTGCTTCTCATCCGTTCCAACAATAGTTCTGTAACACTTTTTGTATTTTATTGTAAAATATCTTGAGTTTTTGCGAACCATAAATTAAACTGTATATAACGACAACAAAAAGAGAGGTGAGAAAATGATGTCACAAATGGGAAGACGCAAGTCTGATAATCCAAAAAATGAACAGGTAACAGTACGGCTGGACAAAGAGCATTCCGATATTCTGAAAGCGTATTGTGAGAAAGAAAATGTGGAGAAAGCAGTGGCGATCAGAAGAGGGATAAAAAAGCTGGCGGAGGAATCCCAAAAGGACAGCAACTGATGACAGACCTTGTAGTGGAGGCAGTGAAAAAAATCCAATAAACGCCAATAAATCATTTGCTTTTATAACGACAATATGATAAAATAATCACAATGATTGTGATAAAAATAACAATCAAGCGGAAATGAAACCAGATACGGGTTTCAAAACAAGGAAATCAAAACAAATGGAGGAAAATGGTAATGGCAAAGAAAATCGTATTAGCAGGTGCATGTCGTACAGCAATTGGTACAATGGGGGGCTCACTCAGTACCACTCCCGTAGCAGAACTTGGTACTATCGTTATTAAGGAAGCTTTAAAGAGAGCAGGCGTAGCTCCTGAAAAAGTTGACCATGTTTATATGGGCTGCGTTATTCAAGCAGGTCAAGGTCAGAATGTAGCACGTCAGTCCGCAATTAAGGCAGGTCTGCCGATCGAAACACCGGCAGTTACAGTGAATGTTGTCTGTGGTTCTGGTTTGAACTGTGTGAATATGGCTGCCCAGATGATTTTAGCAGGCGATGCTGACGTTGTTGTTGCCGGCGGTATGGAGAATATGTCAATGGCTCCGTTTGCCCTGCCAAATGCACGTTTCGGATATAGAATGAATAACGGTACATTGGTAGATACAATGGTAAATGATGCATTATGGGATGCATTTAACAATTATCATATGATACAGACAGCAGATAATATCTGCGATGAGTGGAAGATTACCCGTGAAGAACTGGATGAGTTTGCATTAAAGAGCCAGCAGAAGGCAGAAGCAGCTCAGAAGTCAGGTGCGTTTGATAAAGAAATCGTACCAGTTATGGTAAAGAAAAAGAAAGAAACAGTTGAGTTTAAAGTTGATGAGGGGCCAAGAGCAGGATCGACAATCGAAGCATTGGCAAAACTTCGTCCAATTAACAAAGATAAATATGTTACGGCTGGAAATGCATCAGGAATCAATGATGGTGCAGCAGCAATCGTAGTAATGAGCGAGGAGAAAGCAAAAGAGTTAGGCGTTACACCGATGGCTGAGTGGGTTGCAGGCGCATTGGCTGGCGTTCGTCCAGAAGTAATGGGTATTGGCCCTGTTGCATCAACTAAGAAGGTATTGGCTAAGACTGGTATGAAGATTGAGGACTTTGATATTATTGAGGCAAATGAGGCATTTGCGGCACAGTCTATCGCTGTTGGGAGAGATTTAGGCATTGATGTTGATAAGCAGTTGAATCCGAATGGCGGCGCGATTGCATTAGGACATCCGGTTGGTGCTTCTGGATGCCGTATCCTTGTTACACTGCTTCATGAGATGGAAGCAAAGGGTGCAAAGACAGGACTTGCTACACTTTGCATCGGCGGTGGTATGGGCTGCTCTACAGTTGTTAAGAAATACGAAGCATAATTTATCAATGATAGTAAATGACAAAATTGTATGTAGTTTATTACCGCTGATGTACACGACCGCATAAGGAATTAAGCCGCTTTGCGGCATGCGGTCGACACAAGGAAGCGCAAATATTATTTGTGTTTCCTATAATAAAATAAATATAGGAAAGGAGTTACATAAGTATAATGGAGTATGTTTTATACGAAGTAAACGGTGCTGTTGGCAAAATCACCATTAACCGTGAGAAAGCGCTGAACGCATTAAATTCTCAGGTACTTGACGAGTTAAACGCTACGCTTGACGGCGTAAATTTAGAGGAAGTACGCTGCTTAATTCTTACAGGTGCAGGCGCAAAATCATTTGTTGCGGGTGCTGATATCGGTGAGATGAGCACATTGACAAAGGCAGAGGGCGAAGCATTTGGCAAGAAGGGAAATGATGTATTTAGGAAATTGGAAACCTTCCCAATTCCTGTAATTGCAGCAGTGAACGGTTTTGCACTTGGCGGCGGGTGCGAGATCGCTATGAGTTGCGATATCCGTATCTGTTCTGATAATGCAGTGTTTGGTCAGCCGGAAGTTGGACTTGGCATTACACCAGGTTTTGGCGGCACACAGCGTCTTGCACGTCTGGTAGGCGCAGGCATGGCAAAGCAGATGATATATACGGCAAGAAATATAAAAGCAGACGAGGCATATCGTATTGGTCTTGTCAATGCAGTTTATCCAGTTGAGGAATTAATGGCACAGGCGGAGAAAATGGCAGCAGGCATTGCAAAGAATGCGCCGATAGCAGTACGCAACTGCAAGAAGGCCATTAACGAGGGCTTGGATGTTGATATGGATCAGGCTATTGTTATCGAGGAGAAATTATTTGGTGACTGTTTCGAAACAGAAGACCAGAAATATGGTATGGCATTCTTCTTAGATAAGAATAAAGAAAAGGTAAAAGAGCCATTTAAAAACTGCTAAGTATTTAATATAAATATGTATATACTGGGGAATGATTAGATAACACATTTCCTTATCAAACTGCTGGGAATAAGGGTATAGCATTTCCTTATTAAATGGTGAAAGAAACGGAAAGACTAAGACAATATAAAATAAATTAAGGAGGACTTACGATGAAAGTAGGTATTATCGGTGCAGGAACAATGGGTTCCGGTATTGCACAGGCATTTGCAATGACAGATGGGTATGAAGTTTGCTTATGCGATATTAAGCAGGAGTTCGCAGATGGTGGAAAAGCTAAGATTTTGAAGAATCTGAACTTCCTTGTAAGCAAAGAAAAGATTACACAGGACAAGGCAGACGCAATTGCAGCGAAGATTGCAACAGGATTAAAGGATATCTGTACAGACTGCGACCTTGTAATTGAGGTTGCTCCTGAAAATATGGAGATTAAGAAGACTACCTTTAAGGAATTGCAGGCAATTGTAAAGCCAGAGTGTATGTTTGCAACTAATACATCTTCCCTTTCTATTACAGAAATCGGTGCTGGATTAGACAGACCGATGATCGGTATGCACTTCTTTAATCCGGCTGATAGAATGAAGCTGGTAGAGGTGATTGCAGGCGAGAATACACCGGCTGAATTAGTAGATAAGATTAAGACAATCTCTAAGGAAATCGGAAAGACTCCTGTAGAAGTTAAGGAAGCACCGGGTTTCGTTGTAAACAGAATTTTAATTCCGATGATTAATGAAGCAATCGGTATTTATGCAGATGGGATTGCAAGCGTAGCAGATATTGATGAGGCTATGAAACTTGGTGCATCTCATCCAATGGGACCTTTGGCACTTGGTGATTTGGTTGGATTGGATATTGTACTTGCAATTATGGAAGTATTACAGAACGAAACAGGTGATCCGAAGTATCGTCCGCATCCGCTTCTTAGAAAAATGGTACGTGCTGGCAAGCTAGGAAGAAAGACCCAAAAGGGTTTCTACGATTACTCTAAGTAAGAAATAGTGACAGAAGGCAGCAAGGCGTTGCGGTTACGGCACAGCGGCTTGCTGTTCATGGTGTTACAACGGTTTATGCTGTAATATCTTGTAAATATAGTGAATAAAAACGGAGGAATAGTAACATGGATTTTACATTAAGTAAAGAGCATGAAATGGCAAGGGCTCTTTTTAGAGAGTTCGCTGAAAAAGAGGTAAAGCCTCTTGCAGTTGAGGTTGATGAAACAGAAGTTTTCCCAAGAGCAACAGTAGAGAAAATGGCAAAAGCTGGCTTTATGGGAATTCCTGTTCCCAAGGAGTACGGCGGACAGGGCTGTGATATTTTAACATATGCTATGTGTGTTGAAGAGCTGGCAAAAGTCTGTGGCACAACAGCAGTTATTGTTTCTGCACATACATCTCTTTGCTGTGACCCTATTTTAACATATGGTACAGAGGAGCAGAAGCAGAAATATCTGCCGGATCTTGCAAGCGGCAAAAAGATTGGTGCATTCGGTTTAACAGAGCCGGGCGCAGGTACAGATGCACAGGGACAACAGACCAAGGCAGTATTAGAGGGCGACGAGTGGGTACTAAACGGCTCTAAGATTTTTATAACCAATGGTAAAGAAGCAGATGTATATGTAATTTTTGCGATTACAGGTATGATTGAGAAACGTGGCAGAATGACAAAAGAAATTTCTGCATTTATCGTAGAGAAAGGAACACCTGGCTTCTCATTTGGAACGAAGGAGAAGAAAATGGGTATCCGTGGTTCTTCTACATATGAGTTAATCTTTACAGATTGCCGTATTCCAAAGGAGAATATGTTAGGACAGCAGGGCAAGGGCTTTGGTATTGCAATGCATACGCTTGACGGCGGTCGTATTGGTATCGCAGCACAGGCACTTGGTATCGGTGAGGGTGCAATTGACAGAACAGTTGCCTATGTTAAGGAAAGAAAGCAGTTTGGACGTGCAATTGGTGCATTCCAAAATACACAGTTCCAGCTTGCAGATATGGCAACAAAGGCACAGGCTGCGCAGCTTTTGGTATATAAGGCAGCAGCAACAAAGGATCAGTATACTAGAGATCATAAAACCTCTTACAGCGTAGAGGCTGCACAAGCAAAGCTTTATGCAGCAGAGATGGCTATGGAAGTAACAACAAAGGCAGTTCAGCTTCACGGCGGATACGGCTACACAAGAGAGTACGAAGTAGAGCGTATGATGAGGGATGCTAAGATTACCGAGATTTATGAGGGTACAAGTGAAGTGCAGAGAATGGTTATTTCCGGATCCATGTTAAAATAATACGACAATATAATTAATAGAAATAAGGAGAAGAAGCAATGAAAATTGTAGTATGTGTAAAACAGGTGCCTGATACAAAGGGTGGCGTAAAGTTTAATCCTGATGGTACGCTTGATAGAGCTGCTATGCTGACAATTATGAATCCTGATGATAAGGCAGGACTTGAGGCAGCATTAAGATTAAAAGATCGGTATGGTGCAGAGGTAACAGTTGTAACTATGGGACTTCCCAAAGCAGAAGAAGTGCTTCGTGAAGCACTTGCTATGGGGGCAGACAAGGGAATCCTTGTAACTGACAGAGTTCTTGGCGGAGCAGATACATGGGCAACTTCTCAGACGCTTGCAGGCGCTATCCGCAATTTAGACTATGATCTGATTATTACAGGACGTCAGGCGATTGATGGGGATACCGCACAGGTTGGCCCTCAGATTTCTGAGCATCTTGGTATTCCTGTTATCTCTTATGCGCAAAAGATTGAGATTGAGGGGGATTCTGTAAAAGTAGAACGTCAGTATGATGACAGATATCATGTGTTAAAAGCAAAAATGCCTTGCTTAATTACAGCGCTTGCTGAGTTAAATGAGCCGCGTTATATGACTCCAGGCGGAATTTTTGATGCTTATAAGACAGAAATTACCACATGGGGCAGAGCAGATTTAAAAGATGTTGACGATTCTAACCTTGGCTTAAAGGGTTCACCGACACAGATTGCTAGGGCGTCTGATAAGGTTCGCAAGGGACAGGGTGAGAAGGTAACATTAGATCCTTCCGAGTCTGTTACCTACATTATGGACAAATTAAAAGAAAAACATGTAATCTAATTATGGAGGTTGAATCATGAATTTAGAAGAATATAAGGGCGTGTTTGTCTTTGCCCAGCAAGTAGATAACAAAGTAAGTGGTATCGCACTTGAGTTAATTGGCGAGGGCAAAAGACTTGCAGAGAAATTAGAAACAGAAGTAACAGCAATTTTAGTTGGCAGCGGCGTAAAGGGATTGGCAGATGAACTTGCAGCTTATGGCGCAGACAAAGTAATTGTAGTAGATGACCCAGAATTAAAAGAGTACAGAACAGAGCCATATGCACATGCGCTTGCATCTGTAATTGAGAAATATAAACCAGAAATCTTATTGGTAGGCGCAACAGCAATTGGACGTGACCTTGGCCCGAGAGTATCTGCAAGAGTACATACAGGACTTACTGCTGACTGTACTTCCCTTGAAATCGGTGATTTCCCGATTAATCCGATACCTGGAAAAGAGCAAAAGCACAACCAGCTTTTAATGACACGTCCGGCTTTCGGCGGCAATACCATTGCGACAATTGCTTGTCCAGATTTCCGGCCGCAAATGGCAACGGTTCGTCCTGGTGTTATGCAGAAGCTTCCTAAGAACGACAGCGCAAAAGCTGTAATCGAGGAGTTTAATCCCGGATTTACACCAGATAACAAATATGTAGAAATCGTTGATATTGTTAAGAATGTATCGGATATCGTGGATATTATGGATGCAAAGATTCTTGTTTCAGGTGGTCGTGGCGTTGGCAGTGCTGAGAATTTCAAGCTTTTGGATGACCTTGCAGAAGCAATCGGCGGTACTGTTAGCTGCTCCCGTGCAGTTGTAGATGCTGGCTGGAAAGTAAAAGATCTTCAGGTAGGACAAACTGGAAAAACTGTTCGTCCGAATGTATATTTTGCAATTGGTATCTCAGGCGCTATCCAGCATTTAGCAGGTATGGAGGAGTCTGACCTGATTATTGCGATTAACAAAGATGAAACAGCACCGATCTTTGATGTAGCAGATTACGGTATTGTAGGTGATTTGAATAAGATTCTTCCTATGCTTACAGAGCAGATCAAAGCTGCAATGGTTGCAAAGAATTAATTTTATTAATTGGTAATTCGTAGTTGAAGAATTAGATAGGGCTGAACCAGTATCAATAAATGAAATACTGGTTCAGCTTTTTTTATGTACACGCCGATGCAGAGGAAGTATACCATTGCATGGCGCATCGGCGGCGCGCGAGTAGGGGAAGTAAACTTCCTTAATCGATCGCACACGGGTGTCCAAAGGAAATCTGTTTAAAAATATGAGAAAATAATGAAATCTGCATTAAGGGGTTTTTTTATGTCGGAAAATAGGTTATAATGTTCAAGTAGGCAAGAGTACAAGATATTTTGTGCTATGAAGTAAAGAATAAGACAAGGAGAAGTTACGAATGGCATTAACAGAATTAAACAGCTATACAGTTCATGATATTTTTGATTTACCGGAAGGACAGAGAGCAGAATTAATTGACGGCAGGGTATATTATATGTCCCCACCGACTAGAACGCATCAAAGGATTGTAGGAGAACTCTTTGCAATGATACGTGAACATATTAAGCGTAATAATGGCAAATGTGAGGTGGATATTGCACCGTTTGCGGTTTTTTTGGATGGGGATGACAAGAATTACGTAGAGCCGGATATCTGCGTGGTTTGCGATCAGAATAAGTTAGATGATAAAGGATGCAACGGTGCGCCAGATTGGATTATCGAAGTGGTATCTCCGGCAAGCAGACGGATAGATTATACAACGAAACTTTTTAAATACCGTTCGTCAGGCGTACGTGAATATTGGATTGTTGACGCAGAGAAAAGCAGGGTAATGGTTTATAATTTTTCAATGGATGCCATGAACGAGTATAGTTTTACAGAGGATATTCCCGTCGGGATTTATACAGATTTTTCGGTGCGGATGTCCAGTTTGGAACTGTAAGAGCAGATCTTTTTTATGCGCAGACCCGTGTAGAGGAAAAAGCCGTTAAGGTGGTGCGCGGGTATGCGCGGCAAATTAGGGGAAGAAGCAATTTTCAATTTGATTTGTGTGAATTTTTAGTGTGCCAATAGATTTAATTAATAACGAAAATATATAAAAAACTCTTGCAAACATATCATACTTAACGTATAATATGTTTTAAGAAAATTAAGGCGGTTGGAGCCTTATTGATTGGATTTGATTATCCGTATTTATAAGTTGGTTACTATAAACCATGTACGTTTTCGTACAGCCCACTTGTGAAAATCAATAAGAGTAGTAAAAGTAAACTATTTTGCTATATAGACTCTAATCACCCTATCAGATTATGCCTGCGCTGTTATTGCACTAGGCAAATAACGTGAAGGAACAAACAAGTGGAAATCGGAAGCGGTTTCTTCTTTTTTTATGCGTAGCTCCATGCAGAGGAAGTATACCGCTGAAGCGGCGCATGGGGTGCGCGGAGAGTAGGGGAAGATGGATTTTTCCTACTCGATTGCACACAGAAACATAAAGGTAGAATATCAGCATAGCGGATGCGTGTCCGGTGCGCGAGTAGGAATGGGGCTGTTGCAATAAGCTTTGATTATACAGGATATAGTATGAATCGCAACATAGTGTTAGACTATCTTGTATACATTTGACTTAATGCGATAGCCCCGAAGATAAATCTTCCTTGCTCGATTGTACAGCCTCGCACAGAGAAATAGGATACTAAAGTGGTGCACAGGTTGTGCGGCGAGTAGAAGAGAGGGACGCTCCTTTACATGATTACACAGAGAACATATGGGGTATTTGGAATATGCAGAGCAAATTAAAGTTATATGGTTTTAATAACCTTACAAAATCACTGAGTTTTAATATATATGATGTCTGTTATGCGAAAAGTCCCCGTGAACAGAGGGATTATATTGCATATATTGATGAGCAGTATAATTCAGAACGCTTGACGAAGATTTTGTTCCATGTAACAAAAATGATAGGGGCGCATGTGTTAAATGTGTCAAAACAGGATTATGAGCCGCAGGGGGCAAGTGTAACATTTTTTAATTGCAGAGTCCAATATGATTCCAGCAGGGCAGAAAAGCGCAGCGAGTGCAGCACTTTCCTATCAGGAATCGCTGCTACCTTCTAATAAAGATGGGAAAATAAATAATGGCAGCGATGGCAGGAATGATAAGCAAAGCTGTGAACAAAAGGATGCCTATAATTATTGTAATTGTGACTGTTATGGCAATGATGAGTTGGTGGCACATTTGGATAAGAGTCATATTACAGTGCATACCTATCCGGAGTATCATCCCGAAACGAATATTGCAACATTCCGCGTAGATATTGATGTGGCAACCTGTGGGGAGATTACGCCGCTGAGTACGCTGGACTTTTTAATTGGCAGTTTTGATTCGGATATTATTACAATGGATTATCGGGTGCGTGGTTTTACAAGAAATGTGGAAGGAAAAAAGATTTTTATAGATCATACGATTACCTCTATACAAGATTATATTGATAAGGTAACACTCGATAAATATGACGCAATTGATATTAATATGTATCAAGCAAATATATTCCATACAAAGATGTTAATAAAAGAAATTGATTTGCAGAATTATCTTTTTAATTCAGATATTTATGAAATTACGCCGAAAACAAGGCTTCAGATTAGTAATAGTCTGCGGCAGGAAATGATAGAGATTTTCAGCGGCGCCAATATTTTTTAGAAAGGTGGTGCGTAAAAATGCTGGATCAGTCAAAAGCTCCTATTTTGGAAGCGTTGGAGGAAATGAAGCAAAACAGGCTCGTACCGTTTGATGTGCCGGGGCATAAGCATGGGAAAGGAAACCCAGATTTAACAGGATTTTTAGGAGAAAAATGCCTTTCCGTAGATGTCAATTCTATGAAAATGTTGGACAATCTTTGTCATCCTGTTTCTGTGATTAAGGAGGCAGAAGAACTTGCGGCAGAGGCTTTTGGTGCGGCGTATGCGTTTTTTATGGTGGGTGGCACAACGTCAGCAGTGCAGAGTATGGTGTTGTCGGTGTGCGGACGCGGCGATAAACTGATTCTACCAAGAAATGTACATAGAAGTGTGATTAATGTAATGATTTTATGTGGTGCAGTGCCTGTTTATGTCAATCCTGACGTGGAAGATAGGCTGGGGATTGCATTGGGAATGCGTATTAGCGAAGTGGAACGTGCGATACGAGAAAATCCGGATGCAAAAGCTGTTTTTGTAAATAATCCGACATACTATGGGATTTGTTCTAATATAAAAGGCATTGCCAAGCTGGCACATACGCATGGAATGAAATTATTGGTCGATGAAGCACATGGGACACATTTTTATTTTGGCGGCGAGCTTCCTATAACCGCAATGGCGGCTGGAGCGGATATGGCGGCGGTAAGTATGCATAAATCAGGTGGTTCCCTGACACAGTCGTCATTTTTATTAACGGGTTCTGGTGTAAATCAGGG
>Ga0224740_10440_pt1 | contig 11662 bp, 8 predicted proteins | sample LIM_E_Water_Bulk_FD_161634 | JGI IMG/M metagenome (GOLD analysis project Ga0224740, IMG submission 161634) | Enriched cells from gastrointestinal tract of the lab mouse from Pacific Northwest National Laboratory (PNNL), Richland, Washington... | ecosystem: Host-associated > Mammals > Digestive...
CCGCCGGACATTGAAGCGGCCTTAAGGGAGAATCTTAAGGACGAGTTTTATCTGAAAAAGCTGCTTTGCAGTATCTGCAGCCATCTGGATATAAAAGGGGAGTTTATCAAGCTGGTGGTGGAGGATGTGCTTATGACAGACAAGGCCGGGCAGATCACAACGGATTTGGCATTTACGACCATCCGTCTTGATATGAAGGATCACTATACGCTGGACGCGGTGGCGGCAGTGCTCGCCCATGAGGCCATCCATCTGCATTTGTATTATGAAGGGATTCGTTTCAGCGATCCCTGGGAGAATGAAATACTGACAGATACGGCAGCTGTGTATTGTGGTTTTGGTGAATATATTTACAGGGGATATGCGGTCATGCGTGGAGAGTTCGCCCTTTCCTATCATAAGGTAGGGTACATCAGGCAGGAGGATGTGCGGTATATCCAGGAGTTGATGCATGGGCAGTAAGAGAGTGGAATTTTCTAAAAGGAAATGATGGCGGTATAGGTTCGGCCGGATACGGAAACGATATTTTTAAGAAAACAGAAATGGAGGATGATCATGAGAATAGGGATGGGATATGACGTACACAGACTGACGGAGGGCAGGAAGCTGATTATGGGAGGCGTGGAGATTCCTTATGAAAGGGGACTTTTGGGGCATTCCGACGCGGATGTGCTCCTTCATGCCATTATGGATGCGCTTTTGGGGGCAGCAGCGCTGGGAGATATCGGTAAGCATTTCCCGGATACGGACCCTGCTTATAAAGGGATTTCCTCCATCCGGCTCCTGGAGCATGTGGGAAGTCTGCTGGAAGAAAATTTGTTCCTGATAGAAAATATTGATGCCACCATCATAGCCCAGGCGCCCAAAATGCGTCCCCATATTGATGCCATGAGGGAAAATATTGCAAAAGCCTTAGGGATTACGATAGAGCAGGTGAACGTAAAAGCCACCACCGAGGAGGGGCTGGGATTTACGGGAACAGGAGAAGGCATTTCGGCCCAGGCGGTCTGTATGCTGACCAGCCCGGTAAACCTTGGCAGTGAGGATGTGGCCGCCCGGGGATGCGCAGAGTGCGGCGGATGCCCCCGGGCACAGAATAACTGATAACAGGCTCTGCAGGACATCCCCTGGCGTGCAGGTTTTGGCCAAAGCCACCGCTGCACAGCCAGAAACCAGCCCTGCCGGCAAAATGGTTACTGCACGCCTGTAAAAAGCACAAAGGAATTACATTCAGCCTCTTTGCTGTATGCCAGTGCGATGGCAAAAGGATTGTGGAGCTGGGGGAAATCCCAGTTATCCCTTCCGCAGAAACTTTCATAGTCGTACTGGATTTCGTCAATGGTCAGCAGGCTGTCGGTTCTGGCGGCCAGATAGCGGACTCTCTCCAGGAGCTGTTCATCTTCTCCCACAGGCTCGATACCGATAAATTCCGCCAGAAATCCCTCCCGGATGCGGTAGAATACGGTACACTTTAAGGTATCAGTCTGGCGGTACAGGCGGAAAGAGTAACCGTAAAGACTTTCCCCGTTGTCCAGCTTATAGCGGTAGAACCGGAAACCGTCTGCCGCCTTTCCGCAATAAGCCTTTGCGCTTTTACGAATGCTGTCCTGCACGCCCATCCAGTCCGGGGCAAAGAAGTCTCCTCCGGGGTTGCCGTCAAAGCGGTACAGGATACGGATGTCCGATGCCGCCGCGTCTTGCAGGGCCGTGTCATCTGCCGCCTGCAGGCCTGCCGTAAGGGGCGGCTGTGTTTGTTTGGGCCAGAGGACTTCCAGCCCTGCCGCCTCTGGAATATCCATGCTCCCGTAATACCAGTTGATTGGTTTGGCAGCGATGAAATGAGTAGGGCAGGATTCGCCGGAAGGCAGTTGACAGTAAGACCAACTGAAACCTTCCTCGTCATTTGCACACAGCAGGTAATAGTCTATGGGGGGGACCGTGATATGGCCGCCAGGAATAAGGAAATGATTCAGGGACGAATCCGCCCTGTATTCCAGCTTATCATAAAGAAATCCGTCACCATAAAATTCTTCTGCAATTTTCCACAGGCTGTCGCCGGGCTCGATTTCATGATCAATGCCGGAATCCGGGCCAAGCTTCAAATGGATGTAATCTTCTTCGTCCGTTCCGGGATAATTAGGGAGGGCGTTAAGCAGTTCAAAGGTGTCCACATCCGGGATTTTTTTATCCATGGTAAGGTAAGCGGAAAAGTCCGCCGCGTCTTTGGAAGAAAGCTTGTGTACGCCTGACTGGCGGTAGACTTGGGCAGTATTTTCCTTTACATAATAGCAGTTTTCCACAGAGCCTTTGCCGGGATTTACAGTATTGCAGGCAATGCCGTAAATGGGGGCATAAAAACTTAAATAAATCTGATGGATGGTCACAGACCCGGTATTCAGGCAGGTGGTTACACTGCCGCCGTTGGAGGCACAGATGCCGGCTCCGATCAGGGCGGCTGCGTGATCCCAGTCAGCCTGTTCCACATGCACATTTCCACTGTTGATGCATTTGCTGATGCGGCCCCAACTGGCGCCTGCGATGCCTCCTGCAAGCTGTACGCATTCTACCGGCCCCGAATTTTCACAGTTTTCTATGATACCGTCCGCTGATACCCTGCCTGCAATCCCTCCTGCTGAGTAGTTCATATAGTAGGAGCCAGAAAGGCTGTGGAGGGTTATGCTTCCCTTATTAGTGCAGTTTTCGATCACACCCTCGTTGGTACGGCAGATTCCCCCTGCATACAGGGCATCGGACGCCAGGCCGCTTTCCGGCATATCTTTACTTTGTTCCAGTCCGGCCTCCAGCGTCCCGGTAAAATGGCAGTCGGTTATCTCCCCGTAATTAAAGCTGGCAATGCCTCCGGCGCTCCATGCCCCGAATACGCTGGCATCTATCTGACAGCCTTCTATCCTGCCATAATTGTAATAGCATAAAGCGGAAGATGAGGCGATATTTGTGCGGTCGTTTTCGTCAAGATAGAAACTATCTTTATAGGTGGTCCGGAAGATGGCGTTGCGGATTTGCAGGTTTGTGATTACAGCATCTTCCTCCAGTGTCAGAAAGATAGGGGTCTGCCACTTCTCTTCACAGGCGGAATAATATCCCTCAATGGCAAACCCGCAGCCGTCAAAATGTCCGTTATAATGAATGATGCCCTTAAATCCGTTTTCGGGCCGGCTGTCCGTCCAGTCTATCCAGTGGGAGGTATCATTCAGGATAAGGTCCTGGGTGAGCCGCACATTGAGTCCGGTGTTTTCTTCACAGGCAGAGATGAACCACTTAAAATCTTCTATTGAATCCAGCAGATAATAGCCGTCTGCATCCTGTGCAGGTGCGTTTAGGGAGACGGACCTGCCGGCGCCGCCAGACTGATCAGAGTCAGAAAACGGCGTGAACTTTTCCCACCCTGCCCCACTGGCACATCCGGTGGCGGGGAAGGAAATGCAGGCAATTATGACAGTTAAAAGAAAGACAAATTTAGTGACATTATTTTTCAATTTGGCACCTCATTTCATCTGGCAGTTTTTTTAGATAAGAATAGTATAAGGCTATTCTTTATTTTTGTCATTAAGCCAAAACTAAAAGATATTGAAATTCCAGTTGACAAACCCGGGACTTTTGCATATGCTGATAATGTAAAAAGATTTTCCGGTTAAAACATGATATGAGAAATGCAGGGAACGGAAAGAGTATATTATCCCCCAGTATACAGAGAAGGAGTGCCGCTGGCTGAAAGCGCTCCGGTCATGGAGATAGTAGAAGTGCATCCGGGAGCAGGTCTTGCGAAAAGGGACTTTTTGGGAAAGTAAAGTAGCAGGACACGTATTCACACGTTACGTGCAATGAGCAGGGGCAGAATGCCCTTAAATAGAGTGGAACCACGGATAACTTCGTCTCTTTAAGGAAATGAGGTTATCTTTTTTGTTGTGGGGACTGAATTTTATTATGTTTTAAAACCAGATCGGGGAGCGGTTTCGTGGGATTTATAAAAAGAGTAAAAGAAGAAATTGAAATCATCAGGCAGAGGGATCCGGCCATCCATTCATCCATGGAGGTTTTCCTTTACCCCAGCTTTAAGGTAATGCTGCATTACCGGATCGCACATAAGATGTATTTAAAAAAACACTATTTTCTGGCGAGATGGATTTCCCAGAGGGGTGTCCGCAGGACAGGAATAGAGATACACCCGGGAGCGCAGATTGGAAAAGGGTTCTTTATAGATCACGGAAACGGTGTGATCATAGGGGAAACGACGGTCATTGGAGACAATGTGACGCTGTATCAGGGCGTGACCCTTGGGGGAACCGGAAAAGAGCAGGGCAAAAGACACCCCACTATCGGCAATAATGTGATGATAAGCGCCGGGGCCAAAGTACTTGGTTCTTTTGCCATAGGAGACAATTCCAAGATAGGGGCGGGAAGCGTGGTGCTTGAGGAGGTTCCGCCAAACTCAACGGTAGTGGGTGTGCCGGGGCGGGTGGTGAAACGCAATAACCAGTCCCTTCCCCAGGAGGAGCTTGACCAGGTGAATCTGCCGGATCCTATCAAGGAAGATCTAAGCACCCTTCACCGTGCAAATGCGGAACTGACCAACAGGATTATTGACCTGGAGAGGGAACTGCGGCACATGAAACACAAAAACAAGAAAAAGTCATAAATATAACAGCGGAGGACTATCTATGAAAATTTACAACACATTATCCAAAAGGAAAGAGGAGTTTGTGCCTTTGGAGGAGGGCAGGGTGAAGATGTATGTCTGCGGCCCTACCGTATATAATCTGATTCATATCGGCAATGCACGTCCCATGATCGTTTTTGATACTGTGAGAAGGTATATGGAGCATAAGGGGTACGAAGTGAATTTTGTGTCAAATTTTACGGATGTGGATGACAAGATCATCAAAAAGGCCATTGAAGAAGGGGTGGAGGCTTCGGTTATCTCCGAGCGTTACATTAAAGAGTGCAAAAAGGATATGCAGGGGCTGAATATCAGGCCGGCAACGACCCATCCCAAGGCTACAGAGGAAATCTGCGGAATGCTGGATATGATTGGTGCGCTGATTGAAAAGGGGCATGCATATGCGGCCCCAGACGGCACGGTATATTTCCGCACAAGAAGCTTTAAGGGATATGGAAAGCTTTCTCACAAAAACCTGGATGATCTGCAGGGCGGAAACCGTTCCCTGCTGGTCACAGGGGAGGACCAGAAGGAGGATGCCCTTGACTTTGTGCTCTGGAAGCCGAAAAAGGATGGAGAGCCTTACTGGGAGTCACCTTGGTGCAATGGGCGTCCCGGCTGGCATATTGAATGCTCTGTCATGAGTAAAAAGTATCTGGGGGATGAGATCGACATTCATGCCGGAGGCGAGGATCTGATTTTCCCGCATCATGAAAACGAAATTGCCCAGTCCGAGGCCGCCAACGGGAAGCCTTTTGCAAAATACTGGATGCATAATGCTTTTTTGAATATTGACAATAGAAAGATGTCCAAGTCTGCAGGCAACTTTTTTACCGTAAGGGATATCAGTGAAAAGTATGATTTACAGGTGCTTCGCTTCTTCATGCTCTCTGCCCATTACAGGAGCCCGCTGAATTTCAGTGCAGAATTGATGGAAGCGGCGCAGAACGGTTATGACAGGATCGTCACTTGTGTAAGCAATTTAAATTATCTGCTGGAAAATGCTTCCCCCAAAGCCATGACGGAAGAAGAAAAGAAGCTGATGGAGGAAGCCGGAGGTTTTACTGCTAAATTTGACGAAGCCATGGACGATGATTTTAACACGGCAGATGCCATTGCCGCTGTTTTTGAGCTGGTCAAATTTGTAAACACAAACGCAGACGCACAGAACAGTCAGGAGTTCCTGCTTGGACTGAAAGAAGAAATCCTGCTGCTTTCCGATATCTGCGGACTGATCGTTGAGAAAAAGAAAGAGATACTTGAGGAAGATATCGAAGCGCTGATCAAAGAGCGGCAGGAGGCCAGAAAAGCCAAGGACTTTAAACGCGCTGACGAAATCAGGAATGAGCTGCTTAATAAGGGTATCGTGCTGGAAGATACCCGAGAAGGGGTCAAATGGAAGAGAGCTTAAATTTACCGGGATTGATCAAAGAAAGTTTTCACTTAAAAGAGGTGGATATACGGACCTATTCACCTCTTGCCCTTGCGTACATCGGCGACGGGGTCTACGATCTGATTTTCCGTACCGCGGTAGTGCAGAAGGGAAACACTTCTGCCCATAAACTCCATCACCAGACCATACAATATGTAAAAGCGCCTGCCCAGGCGCATATGGTTTCGGTCCTTATGGATGAATTTACGCCGGAGGAGATGGCCGTGTATAAAAGGGGGAAAAATGCCAAACCTTATACTATGGCAAAAAATGCTACCATGGCAGAATACAAAAGTGCCACAGGACTGGAAGCGCTGGTGGGATATCTGTACCTTTGCGGACGGCTGGAGAGGATACTGGAATTGATACAGACAGGCTTACACAAGATGGAATAAAACGGGTGCAGGCTTAAGGAAAGGAAAAGATAAGTGGAAGAAACGAAACAGGAAATAAAAGAATTTACCATAGAGGGAAGAAATGCAGTGATAGAAGCTTTCCGCTCCGGCAGGCCCATTGACAGGGTGTACATATTGGATGGCTGTCAGGATGGTCCGGTACTCACCATCAAACGCGAAGCCAGAAAGCAGAACACGATGATCAAGTATGTGGAAAAAGAACGTCTTGACCAGATGTCGGAGACAGGAAGGCACCAGGGGGTGATTGCCTGTGCGGCGGCCTATGAATATGCCCAGATCGAGGACATGTTTGCGCTGGCTGAAAAAAGGGGGGAACCGCCCTTTTTCATCCTGCTGGATAATATTGAAGACCCCCACAATCTTGGGGCAATTATCAGGACCGCCAACCTTGCAGGGGCACATGGGGTCATCATCCCCAAAAACCGTGCAGTGGGACTGACAGCGGCGGTGGCACGGACTTCGGCAGGGGCGCTCAACTATACGCCGGTGGCCAAGGTCACAAATCTGGCAAAGACCATAGAAGAACTAAAGGAAAAGGGGCTCTGGTTCGTCTGTGCGGATATGGGCGGTACGAAGATGTACGATTTGGATTTAAAAGGCCCGATAGGCCTTGTAATTGGAAGCGAGGGAGAAGGAGTAGGCAGGCTGGTGAAGGAAAAATGCGACATGTCGGCAGCAATCCCCATGAAAGGGGATATTGATTCACTGAACGCTTCTGTTGCGGCAGGAGTGCTGGCCTATGAGATCGTCCGTCAGAGGGTTATGGAAAAGGCCAGATAGCTTTCTGCGTTCCATTTCCTATAGTGAAACAGTAAGCAGGGAAGTATAATGGGAAAAATCAACAAATTTCTGTTAATGGTAATTGCCATGGTGGGGATCATGATCGCGGCCGTGGGCATTGACATGGGAGTAAAACATTATAATGACCAGAAATGGGAAAAAGAGAGGGTAGCCCGCTATGAGCAGGCTTATGCGGATGTGGCTGACATTCAGATGAAAATCAGCCAGTTAGCCCAGGATAAGGAAGCCATTGAGGCATTTATTGAAGAAAATAAAGAGTATTTTAACGATACAGCGGAATTTGGAGATGAATTTGACGGACCGGCGCAGGGCAGCCTGTCAGAGCCTTCTTTTGTGCCGGAAAATATGGCGGAAGCTTCCACAGGCATGAACGGCCCGGACGCTGAAGATATGCCGGGGGCAGATATAGCCATATCAGGAAATGTTTTGGACGGGCCCTGTGATATATCGGGAAATGCGCCGGGCGATAGTTACGGTGTTTCAGGGAATGGTGCAGAAGGGAACCATGATGTGTCGGGAAATGAGCCAGGCACAGGTCAGGATGTATCAGGAAATGAGACGGAGGGGAATAACAGCGTGTCAGGAAACGGCACGGAGGGAAACCAGAGTGTGTCGGGAAATGAGCCGCAGGGCAGCCAGAGCGTGTCGGGAAATGAACCGGGCAGCAGCCAGGGCGTCTCGGATAATGAGCTGGCAGGAAGCAGCATATCGGGGAACGGACTGGAGGGAAACCAGACTGCATCAGGAAATGAGCCGGGTGTAAGCGGTACTGCGTCAGGAAACGGATTGACAGGCAGCGTGTCAGCAGACGGAATTGAAAACGTATATGGGGTCTCTGGAAACGGGGCACAGGGCATAGGGACAGCAGCCGGAAATACCCTGCAGGAAAAACGGAAGATACGCGGCTCCTATATGGAGACCCAGATGCAGAATCAGGTGGATCTGGATGTGATTTCCAACAATAGTTATGATTTCTCCGGAGTCTCCATTACCTGTCTGGGAGACAGCATTACAGCAGGGGCCAATCTGGATAATATGGAAAATTACCAGCAGCATGCCTATCCGGCCAGGCTGAAAGAACTGCTGGGGGCGGAGCAAGTGACCAATCTGGGTATCGGCGGTTCCTCCATTGGAAGGTACTGGGAAAATGCTTTTGTGGACAGATTTAAGGAAATCCCGGCGGATACAGATTTGATTGTGGTCATGGGAGGAACCAATGACGGATTTTGCATGAGCCAGGATGAGCTTGGGAATATGCAGGAGCGGAAGGCGAGAACTTTTATCGGGGATCTGGACGAGCTGATGCGGGGGTTGAAGGAAAATTATCCTGCGGCGGAAATTGTGTTTGTCACCCCGCTGCCCAATGTGCTTCACGATATGCTGCGCAAAGAGCGCAACTATCTTCTTCCCCAGAATACGCTGGTCAACGCAATTATCCAACTGGCGACAGAGTATGATATTCAGGTAATTGACCTTTATAATTCCAATATCCTGGATACTCATGATGCAGCAGTGATCTATAACTATATGCCTGACGGAGTGCATTGTAATACAGATGGCTATAGTGTGCTGGCAGAACATCTGGCGGCGGAACTGATCCGCATCTACGGCGGTGTGGAAACGCAGACAGGAAATCTGCCGCAACATAAGGCGCAGGATCTGCCAAAAGAGGAGGAAAGTGTGCCCCAGGAAAATCCAGCACAGGAACAGGAAGATGGGCCTGTAAGAGAAGAGGAAACCTGGGAGGAGCAGGAAATAGAAGAACCGGGGATGGGCAAAGAACCGGAAGAAAACGGATAAGCAGTAAGGACAGGAGCAGGACGATGGACAAGGGGTATGAAAAGTGCAGCGATGAAGAACTGATTGTGCGCCTGCGGGACGGCGAATCGGCCATTACGGATTATATTATGGATAAATATAAAAATCTGGTGCGCAGCAAAGCAAAGTCCATGTACATTTTAGGGGCAGACAGGGAAGACTTGATTCAGGAGGGCATGATCGGCCTTTTCAAGGCAGTCAGGGATTACGATACAGGAAGGGACGCCAGCTTTTTCACCTTTGCCGACCTTTGCGTGTCAAGGCAGATGTATACGGCAGTGCAGGCAGCGGGAAGGCAGAAGCATGCGCCTTTGAATACCTATATTTCCCTCTATGCCAATGCCTCCGAAAATGACGGTACGGAAAAAGGGGAGGAGTGGGAGCTGATAGACAGTCTTATTTCCCAGGCAGTAAGAAACCCGGAAGAACTTCTGATCGACAAAGAAAACGTGGAGCATCTGGAAAGGGCCATGGAGAAAGAACTGAGCGCTTTTGAAAAACAGGTGCTTGACCTTTACCTTACGGGAATGAAATACAGCCAGATCGCAAAAGTGCTGGGCAGGGATGATAAGTCCACGGATAATGCCCTCCAGAGAATGAAAGCAAAATTGAAAAAAGCAATTTTAAAATAAGCCTTTTTTCTTTTGTTAAATAATAGTTAAAAATTTCAAAGGTATATTGACAGAAAACAGTTTTGTCAATATACTTTTTTGTGTGCCGACTGACTGGTCGGACGGTGGATGCAACAGAAAAGGAGCTAAGTACATATGTTATCGAAATTCAGTGTTAAAAAGCCTTATACTGTACTGGTGGCGGTGGTTCTTGTCATCGTTCTGGGAGTGGTATCCTTTACCAGAATGACTACAGACCTTCTGCCGAATATCAGTCTGCCTTATGTGATCGTCATGACCACATATCCGGGAGCCAGCCCGGAAACGGTGGAAACGGTTGTGACCAAGCCTGTGGAGTCTTCCATGGCTACTGTGAGCAATATAGAGAGCATCAGTTCGGTGTCCAGCGAGAATTATTCCATGGTGATTCTGAAATTTGCCCAGTCTACGGACATGAACGCGGTTTCCCTGGAAATAAGGGAAAACTTAGATCAAATCAAAAGTTACTGGGATGATGCCGTGGGCAATCCCATCATCATGAAATTAAACCCGGACATGCTTCCGGTGATGATTGCGGCCGTGGGGGGGAATGATATGAATGCCGCCCAGATTACGGCCATGACGGAAAATACCATTATTCCCGAACTGGAGAGCATCGAAGGCGTTGCTTCCGCCAGTGCCACGGGCCTTTTGGAGGAGAGCGTGAATGTTGTCATCCGGCAGGAGAAGATTGACAAAATCAATAAGCAGGTATTTGGCTCTATTGATGAGGAAATCGAGGAGGCAAGGGAAGAACTGGATGAAAACAGGCAGGAAATCTATGACGGGCAGGAGGAAATCAATGATGCCCGCAAAGATTTGGAGGAATCCAGGCAGACCCTTACGGACAGCCAGCAGGAATTGGACGACAACCGCAGGGAGCTTGAGGAAGGCAGGCAGAAGATTGCCGACGGCAGGGCGGAAATTGCCGAGAACAAGACCAAACTTGAAGAGGGAAAAACCGAGCTTGCCAATAAGAAAGAAGAAGCCAGCAGGGAACTTGCGGAGGCGGAGACGAAACTGCTCACCGCCAAGTCTGAAGCGGAAGCTGCCAAAGTCCATATTACCCTTGAGATTGCCCAGATGAACACCATGCTGGAGGAAGCAGAAAAGCGGCTGGAAGATTTGGGGGCAGCAGGAGATTCCCTTCTGCCGGAGGATATTCCCAGTAAGGAGGAAATCAATCAGGAACTTAGTGAAGCCGAACAGCAGCTTGCAGAAGCCGGGCAGAGACGCGCTGAATCCGAGCAGCAGCTTGCAGAGGCGCAAGAAGTACTTGCCATGCTGGATGGTGCAGGGGATGAGGGGCTGTATTCGGAACTTCCCGAGGACGTAAGGGTGCGGACTGAGACCTTTCTTTCATCCGATTTTTCGGAAGAGGCGACTGTAGGGGAGGCGAAAGCAAGGGTCAGTGCAAAGGAAGCGGAAATCAGCAGCGAGCTGTTGGAAATTAGTAACGAGGAAGCAGAAATCAATAGCAAAGTGGCGGGGCTTAAACTGCAGCTTGCCGCATGGGAGGAGATTGAAAAGCGTCTGGAAGACCAGAATACAGCCCTGGACTCCATTAAGGAGATCATAGAATCCTACAAAAACGCTATCCAGGAAATGGAAGGCAAGGTCACGGAACTGGATAACAACATTTCCCTTCTGGATAGTGCTTTGAGTCAGCTTTACATAGGAAATATCCAGGCAGCCACAGAACTTGCCAACGCCCAGACCACCATCAGTCTTGGAGAGATGCAGATCACCACTGCGGAAGCGCAGCTTGAGGCTACAGAAAAGCAACTGGAAACCGGTGAGAAGCAGCTTGCGTCGGGGCAGGAACAGATAGACTCCGGCTGGGAGCAGATTAAGGACGGGGAAAAGC
>Ga0224740_10441_pt1 | contig 11633 bp, 13 predicted proteins | sample LIM_E_Water_Bulk_FD_161634 | JGI IMG/M metagenome (GOLD analysis project Ga0224740, IMG submission 161634) | Enriched cells from gastrointestinal tract of the lab mouse from Pacific Northwest National Laboratory (PNNL), Richland, Washington... | ecosystem: Host-associated > Mammals > Digestive...
ACGGATTAAACTCATGTTTGGCTCTGATTATGGACTGCAACTATACAACGAAGATGACAAAGCTGTAGCTCAGATTGACATTCCCTATCTTGTAATCTGACTGACGGCAGGGGAAATGAAAATGCTGAAATTATTAATTGCGGATGATGAAAGAATTATACGGGAAACCATTTCCAGCCTGATTGACTGGAAATCCCTTGGCGTAGAGCTTGCCGGCGTCTGCTCTAACGGTTTGGAAGCCTATGACATGATTATTGACGAATCCCCTGATATCGTACTCACCGATATTAAAATGCCGGGAATGAACGGACTTGAATTAATCAGGAATATCGCAGAAATCAATCCTGATACCCGATTTATTATTCTCTCTGGTTATGGAGAATTTGAATATGCAAAAGAAGCTATGAAATTCGGCGTCAGGCATTACATTTTAAAACCTTGTAATGAAAAACAGATTTCTGACAGCATTAAAGCGGTAAGCCGAGAATGCCATGAAAAAAAACAAAAGAAGGATTTCTCTAATCCCCCTCCCGCTTTTGACCAAAAGCCCTATGGCAAAACCCTTCTGTCAGAGCAGATTATGAAATATGTGGAACAGCACCTTTCCGATTCCAATATCACTTTAAAGGAAATAGCAGAAAACCATCTCTTTATGAATGTAGATTATGTTTCAAAAAGATTCCTGAAAGAAACCGGACGGAAATTCTCAGACTACCTGGCAGAAATCAGAATACGGAACGCAAAAAAATACCTGGCCAGGGGATACCGCATTCAGGAAGTGGCAGACATGGTCGGCTGTGGCAATAATCCCCATTATTTCTCCCAGCTTTTTAAGAAAAAAACAGGGACTACTCCCAGTGCTTATGCGGCGGAGCATGGTTGTCAAAAGAATTGTTAATTATGATTTTTTGTATTAATCAATAATAGACTTTGCCTTTTAAATATGATATCTTTTATTTAAAGAACTACAATCATCACATAATTTAGGAGGTGTTTCTATATGCCGGGTGAAAAAGAAATTAATGTCAACCTTTTTGAACGATTGGACCTGATAGAGCGATTGGAAATGGCAGCTGAAACCAATGATATCGATACAGTTAAAAAGCAGCTCGCCATCGAAAAGAAATTCATTGAGCGTAAACTTTATCAGCAACCGCCTCTTAACAGTGAACATCTTTCATAAAAGCAGGTTCAATAATTGACCAGGTTTACAGGGCTGCTCAAATAGCAGCCCCATATTTTAGCCTGTTAGTAGTTATATTCTGCTCAGTCTCAAATTTTTAAACTTTTACCCATCAATTTTCTTGTTTTTTTCGCACATTTCCCTAAGCGACTCCCCAAACGGCGCCCTTGCAATCCCGTTCTCCGTCACAATCGCGGTAATCAGCTCATTGTCCGTCACATCGAACGCAGGATTAAACACCTTCACACCCTCCGGCGCCATGCGCTCCTTATACCACATTTCCGTCACTTCCTCCGACGGCCTCTGCTCGATTTTAATTTCAGCTCCTGTGGGCGTTGCAAGGTCGATGGTTGAGGTGGGCGCGCATACATAAAAAGGTACGCCGTATCTTTTGGCAACCGTAGCCACCACGGAGGTTCCGATTTTATTTGCCGCGTCCCCGTTTGCGGCCACCCTGTCGCAGCCTACAAAGACAGCGTTGACCCAGCCGTTTTTCATAACTATGGCGGACATATTGTCGCAGATTAAGGTCACATCCACTCCCGCGCTGTGAAGCTCATAGGCGGTAAGCCTTGCTCCCTGTAAAAGAGGTCTTGTCTCATCGGCAAAAACCCGAAAACCATAGCCTCTCTCCTGTCCAAGATAAATGGGAGCGGTAGCGGTTCCGTATTTACAGGTGGCAAGCTGACCTGCATTGCAGTGGGTAAGAATACCGTCGCCCGGCTTTACAAGGCTTAAGCCGTACTCTCCGATGGCTCTGCACACCTGAATGTCCTCTTCCTTTATCCGGCAGGCTTCCTCATGGAGTATATCCAGAATCTCCTCCACGGTTTTCCCCTCTTCATGAGCGCTCCGGCAGACGCCGTCCATCCGGTTCAGGGCCCAGGAGAGATTCACGGCTGTGGGCCTTGCCGAGTCCAGATAATTCTTCTGCTCCGTGAATTTTTCATAAAAAACTTCCCAATCTGCAAGTTTATCTATCGGTTTGCCTCCATCTTTTCCGCCTGAAGACTTCTTTTTCGCTTCAACAATCTCTTTCGCCAGCACGTAAATTCCAAAGGCCGCCGTCACACCGATTGCCGGCGCTCCCCGCACCTTTAAAAGGTAAATGGCGTCCCATATTTCCTGCGCCGTCCGAAGTCGGATAATTTCCGTTTTCCCCGGCAGCTTTGTCTGGTCAATAATCAGGATGCCGCCTTCCTGTTCATCCAGTTCCACCGTTTCATATTCCATGATATTCCTGCTCATATTTTCTCCCCATTTCCCTGTTCTGGTCGGCAACGGATAGCCGCCGCCTCAAATTTCTCTGTTCCGCCCAACAGCAGTACCTTCAATTTCCATGAGTCTCCCTGCGCTCTCATTTCTTCCAGGGAAGTTTTCCACGCTTCTCAAGTACATCCAGCAAGGAGAACACCATGCACAATCCTGCCGCCAGAAATGATAACTTTTTATCTATCCTGGCATTCATGCGCTTTCTCCGTTTCTGTCGCTGTTTTCTTTTCTTCTTTTCCAGTTTCCGGCGTTTGCGCTCGCTTAACCGCGCTTTTTCCTTATCCTCCTTCAACCATTCATAGCCGCTTTCCAGCCACTCGTGTTTTTTCTTCGACGTCTGCTGTTCTTCCCCACACTCCTGCATCTGTTTCATTTATTGACTCCTTTGGTTGATTATGCCAGTTCCAATCATTTTACTGCTATGTTCCCTGACCTGATAATTTACTGCACCATAACCATTGTTCCCGCAGGCAACGAGCCGGATAACTGCTTGCAGATATTTGTCAGCCATCCTCTATTTTTCTCCGGCGGCTCAGTTCCCCCGAAAATACTTCTTCAAAAAGTCGTCTGCCATCTCCGGCCATGCCGCCACCTCAGGGTGAACGCTCCTTGGCGGCAACTGTGTCTGTGCCTTTTCCTCCTCCTCAAGGGCTTTTCTTACCTCCTCCGGTATGATAAGCTCCCCGGATTTTATTTTTTCCACTATTCTTACCTGCTGTTCCAGCGTATAGCCGCTCTGCTTTCTCCAGTTTACCCAGTCCTCGTCGGCCAGAGACAGGCCGTGCTCCCCATCCGAAAAAATATGGCTGGCAACAGGCACCCCTTTTTCCCGGCATGCCTGCAAAAACATCAGGGTATTTTCCACTGGAACCGCCTGGTCGCTGACGGTGGCCCACACAAAGCAGGGCGGCGTATTTTCTGTCACCTGCATCTCCAGAGACATATATTCCAGTTCTTCCGCCGAAGCTCCCTCCCCCAAAAGCGCGTCAAAAGAGCCTTTGTGGGCTTTTTCACCGGAGGTAATTACGGGATAGCATAAAACCGCCGCATCCGGTCGGTTGGAAATCTCCTTATAAGTCTCATTGTCCGGGATATCTTCACAGTGGACGCACAGGCTACCACACAGATGGCCGCCTGCCGAAAACCCGCAGACTGCCAGACTATGCGGCTCCACTCCAAAGCTTTCCGCATTCTTACGGATATAGCGCACCGCCCTTGAAATGTCCATAAGAGGCTGCTTTTTAAGGGGCAGAAGCTGCAGCATATTGATGGTGTAGGTCAGCACAAATGCCTGATAACCCATCTCATAAAATTTCAGCGCCACGATTTCTCCCTCCGAGGGTGATACAAAGCGATACCCGCCCCCCGGAACTACCAGCACGCAGGGACGTTTTTCCCCGTCTCCGTGCAGGTAAGACACAATATTCGGCAAGAATCCGCATGCGTGGCCGTAATGGTATTCATTCTCTTCCCATATTTTATAAGTTTTCGTTTCCATGGCTTTCTTCCTTTTACGTAATTTTCTGTCATATTGCTGTAAGTTCATAATAACACCATTTCCGGTATTTCTGCAACACAGAAGGAGCAAAGAATCACTTCTTCGCAAAATGATTCTCTGCTCCCGCCAAAAATTATTTCTATACCTCCGCCATCCGCAGTCTCTCAATAATGCTCTTCTTACACAGTCCGTGATAACAGCACACCGGTATCGCCAACGCCAGCGCCGCAATCACCGGAATACTGAGAACCAGCGGCAGAATGTGAAAGCTCCACTCAAAATACGCCATATTTTTCCCCAGCATATAAATCAGCCCATAGCTCACTACGTTTCCCACGGTGGCGGCAATTCCCAGCGTCCATACGCCGTACCAGATTCCCTCCATGGTCAGCATCTGCTCAAGCTGCTTTCCGGTCATTCCCACCGCCTGCATCATGGCAAATTCCTGCCGTCTTGCCAGAATACCGGTAACTGTGGCATTAATCAGATTGAGAATCCCTATCAGCGCAAGAATCGCTCCCAAAAGCCCTCCTATAATGGAAAACATTCCCAGTTCCCTGGAAAACTCCTTCCTCAGGTATTCCTTGGATGTCAGCACCAAATCCGTATGCCCGGCTTCAATCCATCCGTTAATCGCTTCTATTACCTGTTCGTCCGCTCCTTTCTCTACATCCAGAAACGCGTGAAGACCGCCTTTTACATCGCAAAGCTCCTCAAAATCCTTTTTACCAAGAAGCACCATTCCACAACCAAGCGCGCTGCTGCGGGTGCCTGCCGCGTAGGGAAGCGTCGCCACTGCCATAATCTCCAGTTCCTTTTCCACGCCCTCCCTTTCTTCCCAACCTTTCAAAGTGATTTTTTCTCCTACGCTGCCGGCCGCCCATCCTGTAAAATAATCTTTGAACAGAACCGCATAACCTCCCTGGTCAAATTTTTCCTTATCAAAGTCCCCCTCCAGTATATCGATATAAGGAAGCAGGTCGTCCTCCATCCAGTAGGTATGCGAATCAACTTTCCTGCTCTTTTTTACTTCATCCAGCATCTCTTCCATATAGCTACTATACTCCGCCATCTCCTCGGATTTAAAAAAGGAAACATAATTTTCGGTCAGCTCTTCCGATAATTCGGTCATTACATAGCCCATTTTCAGGGTACGAACTTTCTCTACGCCCGGAAATCTTTCCAACTCCGAAATAATCTCCGGCGTCACAGCCTGAAAATCCCGGTCCTGCGAAGACAGATTTCTCATGCTGAAATGGCTTACCTGCATATCTGTCAGAAGATAGCTCTGTACATATTTGTCAAAGGAAAAGCCCTTTATCAGCGCGTAGGTGCCGTTAATCAAAATCATACTTAAGGACAGGGACACTATTACCAGAACCGCCTTTCGCCTGTTTCTTCCCATATTCGCCATTGCCAGTCTGGTCATGGATACTTTTGCCGATTTTTTCTCCTTCTTTTTATACTGTACATTCTCCACATAACGCACTGCCTCTATGGGCGAAACCTTCGTCGCAAGACGGCAGGGGTTTATACAGCTCAAATATACCACTAACAGAGAAAAAATGGCGGACCCCACAAAAATCAGAGGATTAATGGACACATTCTGCACGCCTCCCGTTTCCAGTCCGGCATAAACAGTCGGAAGCGCTCCTTTTCCCACAAACCAGCCAAGCAAAAGCCCCAGCGGAATCCCCGCCGCCGAAAGTAAAAATGCCTGTCCCCGGACCATCCGGCGGAGCTGCCGGCCTGTTGTTCCTATGGTTTTCAAAAGGCCATAATATCTGATATCCGCAGTCACGTTAATATAAAAAATATTATAAATAATCAGATAACCGGACAGAATAATGATTCCCAGAATAAAAACTCCAATCATTACTGACGTCACATCTACGCTATGCGCGGCATAACCCCAGTTTACACTGATTCTGACCTCTTCCTCCGAAAATCCGGCCCGGCTCGTCAGCTCTTCCATCTGCTTTTCAATATCGTAAGCGGAATCAAACATTACAGACGCCTGAACCGTGCCACTTGCATGATATAGCCCTGTCTCTTTCATACGTTTGTAATAGTTTTCATCAAGAAGTGAAACGTTGGCAAGAAGCCACTCCTCTGAAATCCATAATTCCTCCGCATGAGACGCCTCATTGGAATACCAGAAGCCGCTTAATACAAATTCCTCATGTATCTCCCTCTCGCTCCCGTCTTTATCCGTCACTCTGATACTGACAGGTACTTTTTCCCCCACCTTAAGGGGAACGCCAAGAGCCTCCAGTACCTTGCTGCTGGCCGCGCACTCGTTCATCTCACGGGGCATCTTTCCTTTTTCCGGATAGCAATAACTCCATTTTGCCGCCATATTCTCGCTGTATCGTATTTCCGTCTGAATGGCGTTAAGCTCGGGGCTTGCTCCGAAGCCTGCCACAATATCATAGGAAATATCCTTATAGCCGCCCGCCGCTTTTATTTTCTCATACTCCTCCATGGAAAGGTACTTATAGCCGCCGTGGGCGCTGGTGCCGATTTGCCGGAATGTGGATTCCTGAAAGCTGGTAATCATGGAGCCGCCCACCGTAAAAAGCGCGGTAAAAAGTACCGACGTGAGGGCAATGGCCAGAATGGCAATCAGATTTTTCCACTTCTTTTCTTTTATTGTTCGCCATGTAAGGGTCTGGATAGTTTTTTTGTTAGCAACATATCTGCCTGTAACATTTTTCATTTACCGCTACCCCCTTTAAGAATCTTCCCGTCCTCAATCCGGATAATCCTGTCGGCCATCTGGGCAATCTCCTCGTTGTGGGTAATCATGGCAATGGTCTGCTCAAACTTTCTTGCCGTCACCTTAAGAAGCCCCAGCACGTCCTGACTGGTGCTTGTGTCCAGATTTCCCGTGGGTTCATCCGCCAGAATAATGGCCGGTTTGGCCGCCAGCGCCCTTGCTATCGCCACCCTCTGCTGCTGTCCGCCGGAGAGCTGGGAGGGCAGCGCGTTTACCCTGTTTTCCAGTCCAAGCGTCTTTACAATGGAATCAATGTACTTTCTGTCAACCTCGTTGCCGTCGAGCTGAATGGGAAACACAATGTTTTCATACACATTGAGCACCGGCACCAGATTATAGCTCTGAAAAACAAATCCGATTTTTCTGCGCCGGAAAATTGCCAGCGCATCCTCTTTCAATGCGGAAATATCCTTTCCGTCCACCAGCACCTTTCCCTCTGAGGGGTAATCAAGTCCCCCCAGCATGTGAAGAAGCGTTGACTTGCCGCTTCCGCTGGTGCCCACAATCGACACGAACTCTCCCTGCTCTATCTGCAAATCAACTCCGTCCAGCGCTTTCACAAGGCTTTCGCCCGCGCCGTAATATTTTTTCAGTCCTTTTGTTTCCAAAATAATCATAATCTTAACACCTCTCATTCCTGTTTGTTTCTGGAAATTAATATAACAGATAAGACTTTCCTGCTCCTTTCAGAAATCTAACAGTTTTGAAAGAATCTCCTCCTCTTGTATGCGCAAAACAAGCCGGCGTTTTCACCGGCTCATCGTTCTTCCTTCATCATATAAAAATAAAAGGTACTGCCCTTTAAAGGCTTTGATTTCACCTTCACGTACCCGCCCTGCTTTACCGCAATCTCCCGCACCAGATACAGGCCAAGGCCAAGCCCCTTTTCTTCCGCCACTTCCTGGCTCCTGTAAAAGCGTCCGAAAACCCGGCTCTGTTCCGCCTCGCCGATGCCGATTCCCTGGTCCGTTACGCAGACCGCCGTAAACATTTCATAATCCTTTACCCGGACTTGTACTTCGCTGTTTTCCGGGCTGTATTTTATGGCGTTGTCAATTAAATTCTCTAACGCCTCCCGGGTCCACTTCCTGTCAAAGTAAGCCTCCCCCGCAAACTCTTCAATGGAAATATTGATTCCCTTTTGCGAAGCGGCTTCCTGTGAAGTGCTGACCGCCTCTTCAATCACAGGCGCCACTTTCTGGCATTTTGGCTTAAGGGCAAGCACATCGCTCTCCAGCCGGGACGCCTTTACCAGATTGCGAATCAGAAAATCCAGTTTTTCCGACTGTTCCCTGATATTTTTGACGATGGGCGCAAGCTCCGAATCCTTCTCCTTTTCCTGCAAAATCTGGGAATACAAAAGAATATTGGCAAGAGGCGTTTTGGTCTGATGGGAAATATCCGATATCAGCCTTTTTATCCTCTCCTGCTCCTCATAAATCCTGTGTTTGGAGGCCAGGGAAGATGTGAGAAACCGCTTCCACTTTACCTCCAGCCGGGAAAGCCTGCTCTCGTCATAACAGCTCTCCTCAAAAGTGTCGTTAATGGCGTCCTCCAACATAGCGTCCAGCCGTTCCACGATATCTGTGCGTCTGCCCGGAAGTTTAAATCCTGTCCTGTACTTTGACTTGTTTTTCATGTTGGTTTTACTTTTCCTCTATACTTTCCAGATATATCCCTTTCCATACACCGTCTGCAAATGCCCTTCTCCACTCTCATTCAGCTTTGTTCTGAGTCTGTTGACCGTCACGGACAATGCATTTTCATCCACGTACTCCGCACCGTCTGTCCAGATTTTATCTATCAGCCGCTCCCGCCCAAGCACTATATTTTTATTTTCCACCAGAATCTGCAGAAGCTTCAGTTCCGTTTTGCTTAACACAATTTCTTCCTCGCCCCGCTTTACCAGCATGTCCTCAAAACAAAAGAAAAATTCCCCGAAACGGTAAACTTCCTTTCTTCCCTTTCCCGCATTTTTAAGCGCTTTATCAATTCTTGCCCGAAGTACCATCAGACTGAAAGGTTTGGTGATATAATCTTCCGCGCCAAGCTCCAGGCCGCGCACCTCGTCCATCTCAAAATCATTGGCGGTCAGAATAATCACCGGAATCTCACCGTGATTTTCCTTTATTTCTTTTAAAAGGTCGTAGCCGCTGCCGTCGGGAAGATTAATGTCAAGCAGCACCAAATCAAACGCCGTCCCGCCCATAATCGCTGTTCTGGCTATTCCCATGCTTTCACACAGGGTAAATGCAAACTCGTCCCTGCGCAGCGCAAGCTCGATTCCTTCCCGAAGACCTCTGTCATCCTCTACTACCAGTATATTTTTCATTTAAACCAATACCTGCCCTTCCCCTGTCTGACAACAGCTTCTATCAGAAAAAGATAGAAATGCCGCAACCGGACACTTCTATCTTTTTTCTGTCTTTCAATAAATAAGTTTACTTATTTGTAAATTTATTTATTTGTAAGTTTACTTATTTGCCATCTCAGCCTTAAGTCCCTCTGTCAGAGCCGGAACAATCTTGTTCAAATCGCCAACGATACCGAAATCAGCCACATCGAAGATAGGAGCTGTCTCGTCTTTGTTAATGGCAATAATGATATCGGATTCTTCCATACCGGCTACGTGCTGGATAGCGCCGGAAATTCCGATTGCAAAATATACGTTGGGACGAACGGTCTTGCCTGTCTGGCCAACCTGTAAATCTTTCGGCTTCCAGCCCGCGTCAACAACTGCACGTGAGCAGCTTACCGTTGCGCTGAGCACTTCCGCAAGGTCTTCCAGAATCTTGAAGTTCTCCGGACTTCCAACGCCACGGCCACCGGATACCAGAATCCTGGCGTCCATGATATCTGCAACGTCTGAAACCGCCTTTACAACCTTTAAGATTTCAACATACTTCTCGTTGGGAGTAAATCCGGGATTAAACTCAATAACCTCTGCTTTTCTTCCGGCTTCTCTGGGAGCTTTCTGCATAACGCCGGGACGAACCGTCGCCATCTGAGGACGGAAATCCGGGCAGGCAATGGTAGCGATTGTGTTGCCGCCAAATGCCGGACGGGTCATAAGAAGCTGATTGTGAAGCTGCTCTCTTCCGGGAACAGGATTTAACGGGAAATCGCCGATGTCAAGCTGTGTACAGTCAGCGGTAAGTCCTGTATGTATTCTTGCGGACACACGGGGACCCAGGTCGCGTCCGATTGCCGTTGCGCCAATCAGGAAAATTTCAGGCTTAAACTCATTAATTACAGAAGCAAGCGCATGTGCATAGGGCTCTGTTCTGTATTCTTTCAGCTCCGGGTCATCTACAACGATAACCTTGTCTGCGCCGTACTCCGCCAGTTCGTCTGCAAGTCCTTTCACATCACAGCCTACCAGAACTGCCGTTACTTCCGTGCCAAGGTCTTTTGCAAGGTCTTTTCCCTTGCCTACCAGTTCCAAAGCGATTCCACCAAGTACATTGTCTACCTGCTGTGCAAAGACAAATACTCCCTTATAATCTTGAATATTCATTTTAATATCCTCCAATGACAGTAATTAGATTACATGTTTTACTTTTAATTTGTCGATAATGTAGTTTACGGATTCTGTAGGGTCAAGATTAACCTTCTCGCCTGCTCCCTTTCTAACCTTGTCGGAAGCCTTTGCAATCTGGGTGGGCGAACCCTTAAGTCCCAGGTTGGAATCCTCTACATCAACCAGATTTGCTCTTCCCCATACGGTGATTTCCGCATTGTAAGCGTCAAAAATTCCGCCGGGAGTCATGTAACGGGGCTCGTTTAACTCTGCAAGAGCTGTAATCAGGCAGGGCATTTTTGCCTTTAACACATGATATCTGTCATCATACTGACGCTCAACAATCACGCTGTCGCCTTCGATTTGGATTTTCTGTGCATAGGAAATTACAGGGATTCCAAGATGCTCGGAAATCTGGGGACCAACCTGAGCGGTATCGCCGTCGATTGCCTGACGTCCTGTGATAATCAAATCATACTCCAGATTACGGATTGCGCCTGCAATTGTCTGGGAAGTAGCCCATGTGTCAGCGCCGCCAAGCACTCTGTCGGTAACCAGAATACCTTTGTCCGCACCCATGGCAATTGCTTCACGGAGAACTTCCTCCGCCTTGGGAAGACCCATGGTTACAACGGTAACCTCTGCACCGTACTCATCTTTTAATCTAAGCGCTGCTTCCAGGCCTGCCTTGTCGTCAGGATTCATAATGGCAAGCATCGCACCTCTGTCAAGCGTACCATCGGGATTAAACTTAACGCCGCCCTTGGTATCAGGTACCTGTTTAACACAAACATTTTCATTGTATTATCTCTCCTTAATCATTTATTTTTTAGCCTACTTTACTTAAGCAATGCGCCGGAAATAACCATTCTCTGCACTTCGCTTGTTCCTTCGTAGATTTCCGTAATCTTTGCGTCGCGCATCATACGCTCAACGTCATATTCTCTGATATATCCGTAACCGCCGTGAAGCTGTACAGCCTTGGTGGTAACTTCCATTGCAACTTCTGCCGCATACAGTTTTGCCTGGGCAGCCTCCACAGAGTAAACTTTCTGGGTTGCCTTAGCCATAGCCGCTCTGTAAACAAGAAGCTGAGCCGCCTGTACCCTGGTAGCCATGTCTGCAAGCTGGAACTGGGTGTTCTGGAATGCGCCGATTGCTCTTCCGAACTGTTTTCTTTCTTTTACGTACTCAACGGTTCTCTCAAGCGCGCCTTCCGCAAGGCCGAGAGCCTGAGCGGCAATACCGATACGGCCGCCGTCCAATGTATGCATGGCAATGCCGAAGCCCTTGCCTTCCTGTCCTAACAGGTTTTCCTTCGGAATACGGCAGTCTGTGAAGATAAGCTCATAGGTGGAAGAACTCTCCAAGGTATGCGGCA
>Ga0224740_10443_pt1 | contig 11607 bp, 3 predicted proteins | sample LIM_E_Water_Bulk_FD_161634 | JGI IMG/M metagenome (GOLD analysis project Ga0224740, IMG submission 161634) | Enriched cells from gastrointestinal tract of the lab mouse from Pacific Northwest National Laboratory (PNNL), Richland, Washington... | ecosystem: Host-associated > Mammals > Digestive...
AACAATTTCAGCTCAATTATCAGATTATACTAATTATAATATTGTTCCTATTTTTATAACTTTTGATTCATTACTTATAATTAAAACTGGACTATGGAATGGAAAAGTTATTCCTAAATATAGTTATAAAGTTTTTTATGATTCAGGATGGAAAGATGAAGATATAGTAAGGATATCCAATAAATTAAGAGAAATATTTGAAAGGAGAGAGAATCAATTTAATAGAGGAGAAAAAACAATAAGTAATGAAGAACATTTTTTGAAAATGTGTAGTAAGTTAGAAGCCGAATTAAAGGAAAGTATAAATAAAAATAACTAGAAATTAGTAAAAAACTAATTATCTAGTTATTTTTTTATGAATTTTTATAAAAATTACCAGTTTTTAAGTTATTAGTGACATATACCTAGTAGAAGGAAAAAGTAATAAATTTTTTTAAAACTAATAAACTTAAATATCAAAAATATTAAAGGAAGGTAATTAAAAAATGCCAGAAAAGATTATCGATTATCTAAAAAAAACAGAAAATCCATATATGTTAAAAGTTGGAGATATAGTTGTAAATATAGAATATTCCGAAAATTACAAAAAATTTAATGAATGCATACTAAATATTTTAAAACAAAAGGTAGGAAAGTAAAATTGCTTTGCATTTTGCATTTCTTAAACTGTAACAAATCAATCTTAACAGTTTTAGCAAAATGGGCTGATTTTTTTAATTGGACACGTTACACTATATACAGAAGGGAGGTAAAATACTAATGGCAGGAAGAAAATCAAAATATTCTTCTAATGAAAATATTGTAAGTAAAAAAATATGGTCTGTTGCATTATATATAAGGCTTTCACAAGAAGATGCAAACAATGGAACAGAAAAGCAAGAGAGTAATAGTGTAACAAGCCAAAAAACACTATTAAAAGAATTCATAGAAGAACATGATGATTTGATAGTTTATGATACATATATAGATGATGGATTTACAGGTACAGATTTTAATAGACCTTCATTTCAAAGATTACTAGAAGATATGAGAAACGGAAAGATTAATTGTGTGATTGTAAAAGATTTATCAAGACTTGGGAGAAACTATATAGAAGTAGGAAATTATATAGAGCAAGTCTTTCCATTATTTAATATAAGATTTATTGCCATTAACGATTCAGTAGATAGTTTTAAAAATCCAGCAAGTACAAATACAATTTTAGTACCATTCAAAAATCTAATAAATGATGAATATTGTAGAGATACATCAATTAAAATTAGAACATCATTAAATGGGAAAAAGAAAAAAGGAGAGTTTATAGGGGCGTTTCCATCTTATGGATATATCAAAGATCCAAAAGATAAGCATAAGTTAATAATTGATAAGAGTGTTGCAGATATTATAAGGAATATATTTGATTGGAATGTGAATGAGGGACTAGGAAAGATATCCATTTGTCATAGATTAAATGATTTAGGTATTTTAAATCCTACAGGACATAAGAAGTTAGAGCTTGAGCAAAATTATAATAACTATGGAATTCGAGATAATACATATACTTGGACACCTTCAACAATACGAAATATTCTAAATAATGAAGTGTATATAGGTAATACTGTTCAGGGAAAAAGAAGAACAAAAAGTTACAAAGTTCATAAAGTTGAGGTAGTTCCAAAAGAAGAATGGGTAAAAGTAGAAAATACCCATGAGCCAATAATTGATAAAGAAATTTTTAAAAAAGCACAAGAGCTAAGTAGGAGAGATACGAAGGTATCCCAAAAAACAAAAGAATTATCAGTATGGGCGGGTTTTCTAAAATGTGCAGATTGCAAAAGAGCAATGAATAAAAAAAGTAGTACCAATAAAAGTGGAAGCAAATATGAATATTATATTTGTAGTACCTATAGAAAAAAATCAAATAACTTATGCACAAAACATTCTATTAAAGTGGAGAACTTGGAAAAAGTAGTTTTGAAAGCCATTAATTTACATATTGGTTTATTAATTAATACAGAAGAAATGGTAAAACAAATAAATGATAGCAGTTTTCAAAATTCTAAAAATGAAAACATTGAAAATATGATAATTGCAAAACAAAATGAGATTTCTAAAATATCAAATTTTAAAAGAACTCTTTATGAAGATTGGAAAAATGAAGATATAATAAGAGATGAATATTTAGAATATAAACAAAAATATGAAAATGATATAGAAAGGTTAAAGGAAAATATAAAAAGGTTAGAAAATGAAAAACAAAAGTATGAAAGTCAAAGCATAAATAGTAATGAATGGATAGAAAAATTTAAAGAACAAAAAGGCATTAATGAATTATCACGAGATATCATGATGGAATTAATAGATTGTATTTATGTGTATGAAAATAGAAATATAACAATAAAATTTAAGTTTGAAGATGAGTTTAAGAGATGTCAAGAATACATAGAAAATAACAAAAATGTATTACTTAAACAAGTAGTAAGCTTATAATAAAAGTAGGAGAACAATAGTGGCGGAATAATTTGACTAATATAAAGATATAGGAAATTAGCCACATTAAATTGTTCAACTGCGAAAAATACTTTAGTATTTTTCTGTGGAATTTTAACAACATACTATCGTCACAAACCCTTATATGCGTAAGAACATAAAGATAGGTAATTAGTGTATGTTTTTGTAAAATAAAATTAATACTTTTGTAAAGAAAAATTAAAAAAGAACTAAAAATAAGAATGCGTAAGAAAAAAGGAAGAGTAGAATAATCTAAAAGCTTACTCCCACTTGATAAAGCGAAATAAAAAAAGTATAATTTAGAAGAGCATAATATTTTTAAAGAAAGGGAATGAGATTAAAATGAAAAGGAAAGTAGTTATTATTACTATATTAATGACTTTAATTTTGCTAGCAGGCAACTTATTAGCCGCAACAAATTTAATAGCCAAAACAAGTAGTTCAGTAAATGAATTAGAAGAAGGACAAGAGGTAACCATTACATTAAGATTTGATGAATATCAACAAATAAATAAAGGAATCAATGCCTATGTAGCAACATTGGAATATGATAAAGACATATTTGAAGAAGTAAGACAGGAAAATTTTCAAAGTCAAAATGATTGGGAAAAACTACAATATAATCAAGCAACAAAAGAATTTGTGGCGATTAAAAAAATAGGAAGTATGACACCAGAAGATATTGTAACGATTACACTAAGAGCAAAAACAGGTGTAAAAGCAACAACTACAGATATTAAAATAAAAGATATTGTAACCTCTGAAGGAGAAAGAGATATTGCAATTGCAGAAACAAAAGTAACCATTGATATTATTGAAGAACAAGAAGAAAAACCAGAAGAACCAAAACCTGAAAAAATTACTTCTGAAAAATATACAATAGCAGGAGGATTTATCCAAAGAATCTTACCAAATACAACGGTAGCACAATTTAAGGAAAATGTAACTTTGGAAAATGTAACAACTCAGCCACAAATTGTATTTACAGACCATGAAGGAATGCCACTTGCAGAAGATGGAATTGTTACAACAGGAACCCAAATAAAAGTAGGAAAAACACTTCAATATACGCTTGTTGTAATCGGAGATACTGATAGTGATGGAGAAATTACAATTAATGATATGGCAGAATTAAAATTACATATCATCGAAAAAGAATTATTAGAAGGAATTAAATTAAAAGCAGCAGATGTTGATAACGATGGTGAAGTTACCATTAATGACTTAGCACAAATGAAATTAATCCTGATAGATTTATTGAAACTAGAATAAAATTTAAAATAAAAAAATGAAGGATGGAAATATCATGAAAGAAAAAACAAAGAAAATGATAAAAATAAGTATTTGTTCTACACTATTTTTAATATTATCTTTAGGTGTTATTTATGCAGCTAATGTAATTGCTTCTAAAGGAGAATTAAATGATGATGGAGTGATTGATTATAGTGATGTTAGTCTATTAGAAAGTCATTTAATTCATGTAAAAACCTTGCCAGAAGAAAAACTTTCTAATGCCGATATGAATAGTGATGGAGAAATTACAGTAACAGACTTATCACTTTTAATTAAAAAAATAGAAAATAATAGAGACTATATGGTAGAACTAAATAATATAGATACACCAAATTACTATCCAAAAAAAGGAGAACAAATAGAAATAACCTTTGGAGCTGACATAAATTATGAGGATGTAAGAGTAGAAAAAATTGTAATAAATGAACAAGAATATGGTGTACAAACTGAAAATGGAATTTATAAGATAAAAGTAAATGTAGGAACACAAGCTGGAAAACAAGAATATCACATAAGTAAAGTAATTTTAAACACTGGAGCAGAAGTAAAAGTAGATAATACCATTTCAGTATGTGTTTTAAAAGAAAATCCATATATAGAAGAAAACAGCTACAAATTAGAAGAAACCTTTGAAGGAAAAGCCTACATAAACTTTAATCTAGTAGACCAAGAACAAAGCATCACATCAGCACAATTTAGCGTTTATGAAATTGCAAACATAGAACCACAAGCAGAACAAATGCAAAACACACTAGAACCACAAGTAAAAGAAACAGAAGTAGCAGTGGCACAAACTAACATAACAGCAGGAGAAAATCGCCAAGAAGTACCTGTAGAAGACGGAAAAACTTACCGAGTTATTATTAATGTAGCATACAATGCTGTAAAAGACCCTATCGAAGGAAAAGAATATACAGGAGAATCTTTTGTTTATAGCAAAGAATTTACGATGGCACTTGATTACCAATTTAGTATCAGCAACATACACACATTAAAGGATGGTCAAGAAAACAATAAATTTGCTAAAAAAGAACCAATTACCATTCAATTTGACAGTACTAATATTGCTTATGAAAACACTGGTAGTTCAAACTTTGAGCCAAGTACAATAACGGTAAATAACAAACAATATGAAGTAACCAAACAAGAAGACCGTTATGTAGCAACCATCGATGGATTAGAACAAATAGGAGAAAATACAATTACCATCGAAAAAGTAAAATTGAAAAATGGAAAAGAAATTGTATTAGAGACAGGAAATACAGTAACCATTACAATTGATGCACAAAAACCAGTTGTATCTGACCTAAAAGCAGAAGAAAATGTACAAGAAAAAAATATGAAAGTAACCTTCCACATAGAAGATGAAGCAAAATCAATTCAATCAGCCAAAGTAGTACTTTATGATAGTGGAGAAAATATCATAGCAAGTCAAGACATAACAACAGAAGAAATAGAAAATGGAAACATAGAAAAAATCTTTAACACCCAAACAACAGATAGTTACATTATTAAAGTAATTGCAACTTACCAAGAAACAGAAGACCATATCATAACAGACAGTGTTCTATTTGAAAAAGAAATTACAGCAAATCGTTTTGCAACCATAAAAAATGCAAAAGTAGAACCAACCACATTAGAAAAGAAAGAAACTGTAAAAATCACATATGAAATAGAAACCAACAGTGAAAGTGAAGTTGCAAAAATTCGTGTTAATAACCTAGATTGTATTGCTACCAAAGTAGCCAATGGAACCTATGAAATAATTACAGAAGTAGGAGAAGAAGCAAAAGTATTAGCGTTAACAGCTAGTAAAATCATTTTTGCTGACCAAACCGAAGCAATTGTAGAAAATACTGTAGAAGTAACTGTATTAAAAGACCTACCAAAAATCGAAGAAATTAAACAAGAAGATAACCTAGCTAACAATCAAGTAACGGTAACCTTTACATTAGTAGACCCAGATAATAGCTTTATCACAGGAAAAGTACAATTAGTAAAACCAGCAGTGGATGGAAATCCAGAGCAAGTAATCCAAGAACCAACCATCGAAAGAGATGGCGAACATGGAAGAGTACTTTTCGAAAATGTAGAAATTGACAAAGAATATACAGCAAGATTTATTGCAAACTATAATCGTTATCCAGAAGGTGACGAAAACATAGAAGAAAATCAAGTCATTCGAGAAGCAAAAATTATGCTAGTTGGTGACTATAACTTACAAGTAAGTGACCTAAAAACAGCAAACAAAGAAAAAGACACAAAATATTTTGAGAAAAACGAAGAAATTACCCTAAGCTTTAATTGCACCAATGCAACCAGTTTCTTACCAGAAAAAGCAATCATAGATGGCAAAGAATATGTATTAACACACACAGAAGGAACTAATATTTATACCACTAAATTAGCAGGACTAGAAGAAAGTGGTGTAAAAGAATACAAATTAGAAACCATTATATTAAACAATAAGAGATTTTTAGACGTAGAACCAGAACAAAAAATAAAAATCGAAGTATTAAAAGAAAAACCAACCATTACCAGTTTTGGATACAAAGAAGACGAGACTGACAAAAATAAGGTGGTGGCAAGCTTTAACCTAAATGACGTAGAAACAACTATCTCAAATGGAACCATTGTAATTTTAGATGACCATAAAAATGAAATCAAAACACAAAATTTAGTAGTAGGCAATAATCAAATCACATTTGATAAAATAGATAGTGAATACTATAACATTAAAGTAAAGGCTAATTATGACCTAGATACCAATGCTTTAGGTGCTGGAGAAAATGAATACCAAGAACAAATACTATTACAAGAAGAAATCGATTTTACAGAACGAAAAATCCAACTAAAAGATATACAAGATGTTAGATTATACCATATATATTATGGATTTCCAATGGAAGTAAAGAACATTGATAGTAATAAAATAATTGAAAATCCAGAAAATTATGTAGCAAAAGTAAAAATGAAAAATATGCCAGATATGCATGCCAATATAAAATCTTGTAGAATTGAGCAAAGAAAAGTTATTTTAGAATTAGATGTAGAAAATACGATCATCTACAAAGGAGACGAAAGACAAGCAAAAGTAGAAGTACCTTTTGGTGTTATGGGAAATACAGGTTCTTCTGTAAAAAATGAATCTTTTGAAGATTTACTTTACCAAATGAGACAATATCCAACAGGAACCTTTAACCTAACCAAAGATTATGATGCTTCTGAATATGAAGTAGATACCTTAACCTATTTTGGAGACAGTATGTTCCAGGGAACCATTAATGGAAATGGGCATACCATCTACAATTTACAAAAACCAATATTTAACGAAATAGAAAGAGCAACCATTAAAAACCTTGTGATAGAAAATGCTTATATAACAAGCAAAGTAGGTTCATGGCAAAAAGGATTTATTGCCAATGAAATTTACAGTAAAACAGTTGTTAGCAATGTTCACATCAAAAATTCAACCATTTCTACTTATAGCCAATTCTATACATTTGGACCAATAGCAGGAAGATTAAGTGGTAGTAGAGTTGAAAAATGTAGTGTTACTAATCTATCCATAGTAGCACAAAGAGGAGCGGGTTCTAGAAGAGTAGGAGGAATTGTTGGTGAAATAGGATATGGTTCAACCATAGAAGACTGTTATGTAACAGGAGAAATTCAAGGCTCTTGGGAAGTAGGAGGAATTGTTGGTGGTGTTCAAGATTCTATGTATCAACAAAATACCATTAAACATTGTATTGCAAAAGTAAATATCAATGGAACGTCAGGACCAGGTAACGTAGGAGGAATTGCTGGAAATGCAAATGGTGCAGGAAGAATTAAACTAGTACAAAATATAAGTTTAGCGCAAGGGAGCAAATCTTATAAAACACATGGAAGTGCTATTACATTAGACCCAGATACCTTCAATTACGAAATGACAGAATCGAATTTAACAGCAAATGCCGAAAATTCAAGTGGACGAATTAAAGAATTTGCTAAAAATGAATTTAGTGGAGAATTCTGCAAAGAGCAAGCAGGATTTAGTGACCAAATTTGGAATTTAGACGATAAAAACTATGAAAATATACCAACTTTAAAAGGTTATGACCCAAATAACAAACAAGAAGGGGCAACGACAGGAAACTACATTCCAGATGTGGAAAGATTAAAGAAGATGCAAGACTATGACCCTAAAAAAGAAGTAGCCTATTCAAACCTATATAAACTAATGCCATTCTTTGACGCAAAATATTTGGTAGTAGACGGGGCAAGAATTAGTGAAGACGACGTATTAAACCAAAAACAAATCAAAACCATTTTACCATATAATGATAAAAATGAATTTGTGCTAACTCTTACCGAAGAAAACCATCAAAGTATAGACCATATCAATGTAGTATTTACAGATAACACCACAAAGCAATACCAAGTGAAGTTTAAAAACATGAATAACCATGTGGTATCTTATAAATTAGAAGAACTAGGAATTGAATATAACTTTGACAAATATGTTATTAAACAAGATGCAGAAATTGTAAAAAAATTAGTGGACTACATTCTAACGTTAGATTATGACAGAGACTTAAAACCATTAGTAGCGCCAATCAACTTAGGAGACCGTATTTATAAAGACTTCTTTAATGAAACAATTAAAACAGAAGAAAGTGCAAAACAATTTGTTTTAAACTTTTTAGGAAATGTAAATGGATATAGTTTAACAATAGATAATTCTATTTTAAACAATTATATTTATGATTATTTAACGAAAAGTACGAATAAGTTAAAACAATTTATGTTTGCTTATAACTATTATTCACGTTTTTATGGCTTTGAAGTTAGTAACATGAAAGTAAGTGATATTGTATTCTTTAAAGGAGAATTATACAATACAGGTGTAAATACAAACAATTTAGTAAACTTATGTTTAGCAAGTACTTCATTAGGTACTCATGTTTCTTACTTATTCTATGAAGAAAGTTTAGGACCTTGTGTTGGCTTCACAACAGTTAGTGATTTTGTGGAACATAACATTAAAATGTTTGCCAATAATCAAGACCCAAATGATTGGTTTGCAGAGAACTTTAATGGTATGTTAGTAGAAACATCAGCAAAAGGATATGAAGACAGTATTGATTATCGTGCTTGGACACAACTAAAGAAACAGAAAAAATTTATTTTACCAATGTTAACCTTACCAGAAGATTCAGGCTATATGATATCAGCACCAACGACATTTTTAGTAGGTTCTCAAAGACTTTATATAAGAGAACCAGGAAATCAAGCACAAATTCAAAATCTACAAAATTTAATGAAAAATTTTGCTAACCAAATTGGTGTATTTTATACCACAGCAGCAGGTTTTATCGAACCATCTATCTTTAATAAAGTATGTGACGTAGCAATTGATACAACGGTTTTACCTGTGTTAGGAGAACAGAAAAAAGGAACATCAACTGACCCTTTCTGTAAAAACTTTAATGAATTATTAAATGAATGGTTTACAATAAGAGCAGTAGCAGCTTATTCTGGTTCCCAAAGAATTTACTATGTTGTTGATAATACATTAACCAGTTATGGGCGTACTTGGTCACATGAAACAGGTCATAACCAATGTAACTTCTTATTCTTTAAGAGAAATGGATTTAGACCAGTTGGTGGATGTAACAATAATGATGGATCAGGAACAGAGGATTATACAGACGGAAATACAACCCAAGGATTTGGAGATGGAGCCGTAAACTTTAACTTAAGTTATAATTATGATAGTAGTCAAGTAATTACTACAAACTTAACAACCGAAAGAATTAACTCTACAGAAAAAATAGAAAGTTATTATAAAAGAATGTTTGAAGCCATAGACTTTTTAGACTATGCAGAAGCAAAAGCATTTTTACAATTAACACCAGAAGAACAAGCAAAAGTGGCAGTACAAATTTACTATCCAAATGCACCAGGAAATTATGCTAATGTAGGATGGAAACCAATTACCAAAGAAGAATTTGAAGAAATGGACTTAAAAACAGTGGAAGACATCTATGATAATCAAATTACCATTAAACCAGGTGTAACTAAACCAGTTACACAAACAGGTGAACAAGGTTTATATGGTTCAGAGCATATGTATATAAGACGTTGGTATCAACCATATAATGAAAAAGGAAGAACCCATTCTTATGGATTTACTTACACATCATGGCAAATGCTAGGAATTGGTGGATATGACGGAGGATATATAACCTACTTTAGTGGAAAGAGTAATAATGACTTAGATGCCATTAAAAAAGTAACCAAAGACCCAGATATGACATGGAAGAAATTTAAAACAATGCGTTATGAATTGATGGAAGATAGTTGGAATACCATTCCATACTTAAATTCAGATGAATTAGTAGAAAAATATGTAGATGCATTAAAACTAGATGCTTCAAACAATGATAGAAATGTTAGCAGTAGTACGAATGTTAGAAGAGTGAACTACCATTACTTAAAACGTGTAACCGATGACTTTAGAGCAGAAGTATTAGATGGAAATATCCAAAAAGTTCATATCAAAACGGCAGAAGAATTTAAACAAAAATTAACCGAAAATCCTCGTGCTTACTATGTATTAGACAATGATATTGATTTCTCTAGCATAACAGAAGGAAATGCTATTGTCGATGGATACTTTATGGGTAAACTAGATGGGCAAGGACACAAATTAACAGGAAATACAATTCCAATCTTTAATAACATTAAATTTGCTTATATTTCTAACCTACAAGTAGAAAATAGTAATATAACAAGTAGTTTAATGAATGTAGGAGCATTTGCTAAAACACTAGAATATAGCCAAATGGAAAATGTACAAGGTAAAAACATTACCATATCTGCTACCAATAAACAAGTTGGTGGATTAGTTGGTAGTATGGCATATAGTTTTGTAAAAAATGTACATGTAACAGGAAGTAATATAGTAGGAACAACAAGAGTTGGAGGAATTGCTGGATATGCTGGTCAAAGCCAAGTAGAAGAAAGTACTGTAAATGGAAAAGCACGTTCAACAGGAAATGCAGCAGGAGGACTAATAGGAGAAATTTATAGTAAAGCAATCATTAGAAATTGTTATACAATAGGAGAAGTACAAGGAAACCAAGATATTGGTGGATTAGTTGGCTATGTTAATACCTCTTATATTATCAACAGTTTTAGTCATACAAAAGCTACTGGAAATGCTGGTATAGCAAGCTTTGTAGGGCAAACAACAAGTAACTCTATCATAAAAAATAATATTACTCTAGTAAATCAAACAGTAGGATATAAATTTGATGGTAGAACAGCTAGTGATAAATTTAAGAACTTTAGTGGGAACTATGAAAATAAATCAAATGTAGGAAAATCAACAACAACAAGAGCAGGTATTGACTTTACAGGAAAAATTACGCAAATAGATGGAACAGAAGTTAAGAAAGAAAGCTTCTATACCAATACCTTAACTTGGGATAACAACATTTGGGACTTTAGCCAAGTGGCAAGTGGTGGATTACCAAAACTAAAAAATGATGACCCAAATGATGTAGGAATAACAGGCGAAAGATATAGTATAACCAATGCAGAAGAATTTGAAAGCCTATTAAAAGAACATAGAGAAGCAACTTTTGTAATTGAGCAAGACATTGACTTATCTACTTTAGAAAGTACAACTACCATTATTGATGGTGTATTTATGGGAAGAATTGAAGGAAATAACCATACCTTAAGAGGAAACAAAGTACCAATTTTCCATACGGCTCGACATACCTATATTGAAAACTTGAAAATAGAAGGAAGTAACATCAATAAAAATGAAAC
>Ga0224740_10446_pt1 | contig 11571 bp, 8 predicted proteins | sample LIM_E_Water_Bulk_FD_161634 | JGI IMG/M metagenome (GOLD analysis project Ga0224740, IMG submission 161634) | Enriched cells from gastrointestinal tract of the lab mouse from Pacific Northwest National Laboratory (PNNL), Richland, Washington... | ecosystem: Host-associated > Mammals > Digestive...
CGGCACCAATTGTTATATATGATGGCACTACCCTGTTAAATAGTGGTTGGTTTAACGCGGAATATATTGGGTTCATATACTTTACCACTATAAACTTTTGATTTGATATTGCCTATCTTAACCTGTGCTGAACCATCCTCTAAATTGATTGGCGGATCTATTACAAACTCCTTTTTTACCTCTCCTGCATATTCTCCAGTTGCTTTAATTATAACAGAAGCTTTTACATCATCGGTGCTGGGATTAATGTTATTTGCATAACTGAAAGTATAGTCCCTATCCTTTTTGAGTGTAACCCGCTTCTTTCCATTGTATATGGAAACACTGACACTGGGTTCGTAGGGCGTACCGTTATACCGCCTTGATTTGATATCTTTAACCTCAGTTTGTGTTGCTTCATCAGCCAAATTGATTGGCGGATCTATTGTAAAGTTCTTCGTTACCCTTCCCTTATATTTTCCAGTTCCTTCAATTATTGCAGAAGCCGTACCAGCATTTGTATTATTTCTGTATGTTAGAGTATAGTCCCTATCTTTTTTTAATGTAACTCGTTTCTTTCCCTTTAAGATAGAAACATTGACACTGGGTTTATAGGGTTTGCCGTTATACCGCCTTGATTTAATATCTTTAACGATAGTTTCTGTTGCCTTAGCACCTATATCGATACGCGTATCTTCTTCTCTTGCGCCTTGTGAAGCACCTATACTGATCTCCGGGTCATCTGCCGAAATCCACTTTGCATACAATACGATATCCTCTGTAACAATATCCTCTTCAAAATCCCATGTATTGATACAATCTGCTTCCCGATACCATTCTGCAAAGGTATATCCTTCTGCGGTTGGAACCTCTGGTGCTGCAAAGGTATCACCGTTATTTACTGTGATAGGATCGATTTGTGTGCCGATTCCCTGCAAATCAAAAGTAATGAGATAAGTATTGGCTACGTCGATGGTTTGGGTTTCTGTTTCAACTTCTTCTGTCCACTTTGCATATAAAATGGTGTCGGATAATATTGTATCTGCTGCAAAATCCCACGCATTGGTGCATTCGGGCTCTTTAAACCACCCTTCAAATTGATATCCTTCAGCCGTTGGTGCTTCTGGTGCTGTCAAAAGTTCACCAGTTTTTACAGTCAAGGATTCGATGGGTGTTCCATGTTCTTGCAGTTCAAAACTTACAGTATATACTGCTGTGGTAGGATCTTCTGTCCATTTTGCATAGAGTGTGATATCCGCTGTTACAGTATCCTTTTCAAAATCCCATATCGTTTCGCATTCTGCTTCTTTGAACCAGCCATCTAATAAATAGCCTTCTTTGACAGGAGTTTCAGGCTGTTCCATTTTTTCATTTTCCTGTATTGACTGCGCTGGTACAATTGTTCCACCGTTAGACTCAAAGGTAATCGTATATCGCACAGGTACATCTTCTTCAACAGTATATGTAAACGTAACAATTTCACTGTTTTCATATCCTTCTTTTGCAGCAAATGCTTTCACAGTGATATCTGCTTCAATCGAAATCGGTTCTGTATACAATGTACTGTCTAAAGTAGGCTCTGAACCATCAACCGTATAATAAACTGCTGCCTCCTCCTCACTTGTCAGCACCAATTTCGATTCTTTGGCAACCACTTCCCCAGAAGCGATACTTGCTTTTGGTATCGTAAGTTTTTCTTCCTTTTCTGTCAAAGAAAAGAATGTAACATTATAGCTAAGATACATTTCCTTATTGTTTGTAATTTCTACCTGAAAAGCATCCCCATCTACAAATTCTGTTATATCCTGCATATTGGGCTGGAAAATAATGCAGCCTTTCTGTCCGTAACTGTCATTATCCACATAAAATACTCCATCCGCAGATTCCTTCGCAAAAGTCCATTCTTTTCCGTCTGATTTTCTTGTTAATGTCACTTGAATATCTTTCGCTTCCAACTGCTCTCCCGTAGAAACAGACCAAGGATACGCAGCATCAAAATACTCTATCGGTGTATTCTGCGCCGGCCATGCAACACCAAATATTGTTTCGTTGTTTCCAGAACAATCCGTTGCATACATTGCGCTGTATGTACCCTTACTGCCTTTTACTGCACCGAAACCAACCTTTCCCATGGAAGGATTTAATATCCATCTACGAGATTCCAGACTAGATAGATTATTGCTATCGTCACCTGCCATCCAAGAATCAACAATGGTTTCATTTAATGGCTTCGCATCACTCTCATGATATGCAAGATAAGAATTTGAAGCACCTTCCTGTCCTTGTTTATATAGTTCCTCTGAAATTCCGCCTGGCTGAGAAGGTTTATTACTTAATTCTCCATTAATATAATTGACAAGAGCCGCTGCTTGGCTGTACTGACTATACTCTTTGTCAAAAGTCACTTCATAAGGCAGACCTGCAATAAAACGAATTTGATTGATCATTGCCGCCGCAGACTCTAAAGCAGCATCCGAAAGAACGCCTGCTCTATAAGGTGCAGTAACGCTAGGATCTTGCGCAAAAGTTACCTTATCTGCTTTTTCAGCCTTTTGCTGGTCTAAAAACGCTTTAATTTCGTCCATTGAATGATAAGCTGCCTCTAATTTTGTCGTCCGTTCTGTATCCGGCGCATTCTCTATATTCTTATCTTCACTGCTGGTAATATCTTCTGTTTCGGTTTCTGTGATTTCCTCTGTTTCGGTTATTGTAGTATCTTGAATTGCACTTTCTTTTGTTGTAATTTCTTCATTGGATTCTTGTTTACTAGAAGGTTCTTCCGTCGAAGTTTCTATTATGGAAGATTCCTCCGTCGAAGTTTTTTCTGTTTCTGTAGTATCATTTTCTATTTCACTCTCTTCTGTTTGTGTTCCATCTTTGGTACTGCTATCAACATTTGTGTCAGATTCTTTACTTTCAGTTGTAGCTAATTTCTCACTTTCCTGCGATGCAGCATTCTCTGCTGTTTCTTCTGTTTGCACAGTTGTACTCTCTGAACTTGCAGAGTTTTCCGCAACGGACGTTTCTGCTTCTTCAGCATAAACCAAAGTCAACGCAGAAAGATTCCCTGTGTTAAACACCATTGCTGCCGATAACAGCATACATAATAATTTTTTCTTCATATTAAAAGTCCCTCTATTTCTTGAAAATTTATTTTTGTATTAAAAGATTAACCTTTCTCTATCCCTCCTATCTCAAAACACAATTACAGATTCCCAACTTACTTATGGGAATTTGCTGTAATGCAAACCATTTTTATGTATTTTTTAAGTAAAACAAACAATACGCCACTGCATAAATAAATTCAAGAATTCAATTTCTTACTTATTATGCGGGACGTATTCTACATTAGCAAGCAATTTTTATATACTTTTTGCACAAATATATAAAATTGCGTATCAAAATCATATTAACACATTATTCCAATAATTACTAGCCATATTTGTATATTTTGGTAAGTATTTGTAATAATTAAGTCTAGTACACTAATTTTTAATCTTCATATACTAAGGAATTGTAAATAAATAACTTGTTAATTTAACGCTGTATCAATGTTGCGCTGCAAAGAAGATAATCGCAGGCGTAGCGGGCTACGTCAAGATTATCTGATGCTGCAGATGGACATTTAGACAAGTCAAATGGATGCGTTATTTATTGACAGTTCCTAAGTACTCGCTATTTACATCATTGCAAAAGACTGAACAATCCTTATATTGTCGCCAGTCAACAATGCCGCCGCATCGCTTCCTTCGTCTTGCACTATTAAGTTCACATTCTTAAAAAAGTTGATTATGCACGGATTTTTATTAATGTCTTACGCATAATATATTAATTAAGAGCGCTCTTAAAAAGGAATTTCAGTTTATGCAGAATCCACAGTCTTCCTCTATCTTAAGTACCCAATTACAACAAGATAGAATGCATCTTACTATTGTACATATTTTTCCATCTTTTTATCCATTACCAGATCCCAAAGTGCTGCACGATACTTCCGTCAACCTTTATCGAATTTTCCAAAAATACAATGTCCCTAAATATTTAGAAAGGAATCCTATCAATGTCTGATATACGTTATAATGCATTGTATGCTAGACAGTCTATCGAAAAAAAAGACAGTATCTCTATAGAAAGCCAATTAGAATACTGCCGCTATGAAGCACATGGGGAACACTGTATGGAGTATACAGACAAAGGTTTTTCGGGCAAAGATACCAATCGTCCGAGTTTTGAAAAGATGATGAAAGATATTCGCACTGGTATTATCAAACGTGTAATTGTATACAAACTTGACCGTATTAGCCGTTCGATACTAGATTTTGCAAATATGATGGAACTTTTTCAAAATTTTCATGTTGAATTTGTTTCTTCCACAGAAAAATTTGACACCTCCACCCCGATTGGCAGAGCAATGTTAAATATCTGTATTGTGTTTGCACAACTAGAACGGGAAACCATACAAAAACGCGTAACAGATGCCTATTATGCAAGATGCAGACATGGTTTTTATATGGGAGGACGGGTTCCTTATGGCTATCGTCTAACCGATACTATTATTGATAATATCCATACTTCTATGTATACAGAAGTTCCAAAAGAAAGTGAACAATTAAAACAGATTTATGCTATGTACGCAGAATCCAGCAATTCTCTTGGAGATATTGTACAATACTTCAATAAACACCAAATCAAACATTTGCGTGGCGCCAATTGGAACACTGCCCGCATCAGTGAACTCCTCCGCAATCCGATCTACGTACAAGCCGATACCGAAGTCTACCGCTTTTTCCAAAGCCAAGGTGCCATTATCCACAATCCCATAAATGAATTTATAGGATATTATGCCTGTTATCTTTATAAAGGTGTCAATTCAAATACCAGAAGACAGAGTGATTTATCCGGCAAAGAACTTGTCCTTGCCCCACACAAAGGATTAATTCCCGCCCCCATATGGTTAGCCTGCCGCAAACGCTGCCAAAACAATAGATCCTCTGCAGCCACCTGCAAAGCCCAAACTTCATGGCTGTCTGGTAAAATAAAATGTGGCAATTGCGGTTATGCTCTTATTATCCGTAAAGCCAAAACGAAATATGGGCGCTATTTTGTATGCAGCCAATCAGGAAAGCAAGGACATTGTAAAGGAGCTGGATGCACAATTTATGCAGATATATTGGAAGAATATATCAATACCCTTATTCAAAAACGTTTATCCGAATTTTCCTCTCTTTCGGCACCCTTGACAGACGAAAACAACATTGAAAATACTTTGACAATCACGGATAATCCTCCCAAAAATATACTGCAACAACAATTTCGAATTGTGCAAATCGACACAGAAATCGATGCACTATTATCCAAAGTCCCACAAGCTGAAAATACACTATTAAACTACATCAATCAAAAAATATCACAATTGGATACAGAACGAAAAGTTCTGCAAAAAGAAATGGACACTTTTATTACAACAAACTGCAAAAAAGAGGAAAACACCATAACCAATCCTATAGAAATCTGGCAAGCGCTCTCTTTTGCAGACAGACAAGCGGTTGTTGATATTTTTATCAAAATTATCCGCATTGCAAATGGGAACATGGAAATTGTATGGAATATTTAAGGTTACTATTCACAGTCAATGTCAGCACTTCACTCTTCCCGTTTTGGCGAAGCATTACGCATTGCACAAGAAAACCTTGATTCCAAAAACTTCTACGCATTTAACCCTGAGTTTGATAAATAAATACAAAATTTTACCTAAAATACCAAGGGGCTGTCGCATTAAGGGAAGCAGATACAAGATATCGTAATGCTGTATTGTATTTTGTACTACATCTTGTATAATCAGAGTTTATTGCGACAACCCCTTCGTTTCAAAGCAAACTCCTGTAAAATCCTGAATTTTTAGTTCTTGGTTTTATAGGAGTTTCTTATTTTTTTATAAATAAGTCTTTGTACGGACTTAGCAGTAAAAGCTAAGTTCTGTTTGAACAGTAACTATGCAAAACCTTTTGGTGATGAATTTCTGCTATTTTTATTGATGTATCAATTATAACATGATATACTGTTACTTACATAAAATACAAATTAATTGAGGTATCATTTGAACATAAAGCAAATATCCATCTATCAGGACTTCCAATGCACTGGCGCAGACTGCTCTGCGAACTGCTGCCGCGGCTGGAAAGTTCCGATTGATGACAAAATCTATCAAAAATTTATACAGGAAAAAGGCATCTTTGGTACACTGTTACGCTGTGCAATTGTAAAAAAAGAAGATATTATTGCATTCCGCAGCCGATTTGGAAGCTGTCCTTTTCTGGGACTTGACCACCTTTGCACCATTCAGAAAAGACATGGTACAGAATATATGCCTCTTGTCTGTATCCAGTTTCCAAGGCAGCTTTATCATCTTGGTTTTTTCTGCGAAGAAACCCTTTATCTTGCCTGTCCCGAAGCGGCAAGGCTTTTTTGGGTATATGCGCAGGAGGATAGATCTTTTGATTTTAACGAATTAGAGGGTGAACCTTGCTACGAACTCAATACTACTAATGATGATAAAGAATTTCTGAACTATTTACTGCAATCACGTGACGAACTAATTCAAATGCTGCGGCAAGGCTGCCGTTATAACAATATGGCAATCTTAAACTATGGGAAAAATGCACAAAATGCCTGCCTAAACCAATCGCCGCTTCCCAGCCCGCTGGATTTTGGGGGGAATACAGCCGATTATTTTACCGTTGACTGCCTTAAAATGAACCAGTTATTTTTTAATGGTTTTTATCATCCTCATTTGAAATCCTTATCGCCTTTTTTATACCGGCTCTGCAAGAAATATATAGCAGAACTCGGTCTTTTAAGTGAACGTGACGCCGATGCCGCCAATAGAAAATTAGCAAAATTAAAGAAACATACCTATGATATGATTCCTGATTTAGACAAAATGCTTGACCGTTATTATGAATATTTCCTATTAACAAATTTTTTGGATATATTTGAGGATTACAGCTTTTCTAAGCATCTATTGTTTGGTATGGCAAAAACGGAGATGTTTTGGCTTTTTTTGGCGCTTTATGGCAGACATAAAAAGCAGTTATCTATTGATGAAATTACAAGGATTATGGCTGTATATGAACGACGAGCGCCGCAGATTGAAGATGCGTTGCGGTATCTTTAAAATTTTTTTCTTTCAACCGCAAAAAACGCAATCACTTCCTCTGCGCTTACCGGCGCCATACGGTTTGCGTCAACGCCAACATCATACCGCAGTATCCCCTCACGCCTGTTTGTAATATTATACTCCTCATGGTTATGCTGATGCCCATGCAGGCAGATGCTTCCTTTCGCATACCCATTCCACTCTGCAAACGGATAATGGCAGAGCACAAACATTGTGTTAGCGTAAATCAATTCCGCATAATCTTGAACAGAAAAAAACATTGTTTCCGCTAGTTCCCGATTATCGACAAATTGATCATGATTCCCCCGTATTAAATGCTTGCGCCCTTTTAAAGCGGACAAAATCGCTGCTGCCAGTTCTGCACCTTTCATGGTAAAGTCACCCAAAATATAAATATCATCCTCAAACGTTACTTTTTCATTCCACTTACGCACCAAAACCTTGTTCATCTCGTCTGCGTTGCGGAAGGGTCTGTTTGTGCTCTTAATAATTTTCTCATGATAAAAATGCAAATCTGCTGTAAAGTATATCAATTTTTTTCTCCATAAAATCAACAAGACAAAATAATGGCTACTATTTTGTTCCCATTAATTGATCCACGTAAGCTGCTAACATAGTTAAAACTGCTGTACATATAATCGAAACGGGTACATTATTATCCAATATACGGCACACAGCGCAAAACATTAATACGGTTAAAATATATTTTTTATTGTAAAGCTGCTTCATTTCTTAATTCCTCCATATCATACATTTTTTCTCTAATCTGCTTTTATTTGCTGTACGCGCAAGCGATACTATACGCAGATTTTAGCGGATATATTCCAAAGTGGATGCTCTCTTTGCTATATGCGCAAGCAATACTATAATACTACATAACGCCAGAATTTACCATACTGCACTGGTTAAACATATATGGCTGGCGTTATGTAGTCAGGTTACTCGGAAATTTTAACTGTTAAGCAGTATAAATTATCTTGTTATGAACGATTACCGCCCGCAAACTCTCCCGGATTGATATCCAACACCATACGCAGCGGTTCGGCTATTGAATCCTCTCGCTGACAAACCCAGCGTTCATGATGGATTCCCTCCACGGTATTCCCATCCTCAATAATGTCGCCATACTGATATAAATATGCTGCTAAGTTTCTAAGGAACATAACCACATCGTCTGGTTCTAGATTTTTACAGTGAAACTGCAAATCCGGTAATCCTATTGCAGTCAGTCCCAATGTATCAAAGAGCATTTCGTCCGTTCCCTGCAGTCTAAAAAAGCGAACATTTAAACCGCCATCCAAAAAATGATTCTGCGGATTATGCCAATGTGGTTCCTCATAATATTCTCTAGGTGTCAAAGACTGGCTATGAGGCCAATATATCCCAATACAGTCAGGAAAAACTTCCAAAATCATATCCGCATATTCCGCCATAATTCCATACTCCTCCATCATAGGAAGGCCCGATGCCACCATATTCATAGCCATAAGGGAATATTTACATCGAGGCAGAAACGTTTCTTTATTAGAGCAAGCCCAAAAATTGGCACAAATCATCTCATCCCAAATTTCCTGTTGAAATGCATCTGCTCCACAAATCAATAATTGGGAAGGAAATTCCCGTTTATCCGCTTCATAATAAACCGTATGTTCCATTAACATAAAGCCAAGAAGCTCTGGCGCGGATTTCGGCATCTGCGCATCTTCCTGCAAAGGTATTACTTTTCCGAAATGCTGTTCCAGCGCCTCCAAAAACACTTGAAGTTCCGGCATTTTCACTGGATTTTCAAATAACGGCATAAATGTATATGTTGAATGCCAGCGATTTACGAAGTCCTCTCCTTTCCAGTTTGAATTGTTTTCCTGATTTTTCTCCTGCATATTTTTTACCATTCCTTTCCATTCGCAAACAAGACATAAAAATTGCAATTTCCTATAATATAATCAAGCAGGGAAGGACCATCTTCTCCTACTCGTGCGCGGGGCACTCGTCAGCTATGCTGACAATCTTCCTTTAAATGCTCGTGTGCATAAAAAACGCTTTCGCACATCACAGAGTGAAATTTTTTCACGCTTTACTACCTTATACTATTTGACACTATCCCGCTTTTCTAAAATAAATCCCCCTATATCTCACACCCCTGTTCATAAAGCTTTGTTGTAAGTGTTCCTGTCCCAAATCCAATATCAAGAACTACTGCCTTTTCCTTGTGCAATACTCTCTGATATATCTGTGCCAACACATCTTTGTAACCTGCAAATGGATAGCTTTTTTCCTCGCAAGAAAGCCCTACTGCTTTGTCATATCCTTCTGCCCATAAATCAAACCCCTTATTATTCAGCATAATGTCCCCCACAATTACAAATTTTTATAATGCCGATTTCTCAATAAAGATATTGTATCATAAATATACCGAAAGTGCCATAACATCCTTTGCACATAACTAATAAAAATATTTGAGTTCTACTCTCCAATATGTTATGATTGTAATAAATCATCAATACCACAACCAATTCCTACATGGAAGTCAGTGAAAGAGAGGATTCGGTAGATATGTGTCTTGCTATACAAAAAAATAAAAGAAGAAAGCAAACTTCAAGGCAAAATCGAAGGCGCTATCACCTTCGCAAAAGAACTTGGCATTCTCAGAGAGGAAATGAAGAAAAATTTTATGATTCAATTTGGGAAAAGTGATACGGAAACCGAAAAACTGTCACACAATTACTGGAGATAATATGCCATCATCAAAACTAAAATTAAAATCAACACCCCAAAAACAGCAAAATATTATTCCGCAATCAATTGCACAACTTCCTCTTAGTAAACTCACAATAAAAAGCGGCATTATACAAAACCTTACCCAAAATGATCTCGCTGATAATGTCTTATTGTGTGTACGCTGGAGAGGCGGATTAACACTAACGCTCTCCTACCAATGGCAATATTATTGGATCCTTGTTAAAAAAGACGACAGTATTTTTCAAAGTGTCCGCATAGGTAAAGAGAAACACCTTATTTCGAAGTTACAGCAAGTTCTCTGTGATATCGAATATGGTCGATTTGCACGATCGAAATCAATGGCAGAACGTGTAGCGGAAATTGTTCAAAAACGTCAGCTTACAAGCTGTATGAACAATACAAAATGGAACCGATTTCGGGAAGCTATGATATATGAAATGCCTTTTTGCCCGCCTTATGAAATAAAAACTTTATTTGATGAAGAAACTGCTTTTATCGCGAATTTTATTGCATCTGATATCTGGTATCAGGGCGATTATGATGAAGAAGATTTTGTCGATTGCAATTATAAGATTATTGAATATTTAGCTGTAAAACCAAAATATTACGAACGTACCGGAGGACTGCTGGTTGAAACAAAAATTTGGCATAGCGCTGAAGAAACATTTGTTCAGCTTATAAAAAATTACCACATTCCTTATCAAAAATCAGGCGATGCCTATATGATTTACGGATACTATTAAGAAAGGAATTAAATACCATGTTACGAAATTTTTTTAAGAAATGCAACCAACCTGCGAAAGATGATCGCGATTTTACGAATCCAGACACTGCGCTGGATTATTTACTGACAAATGACTTTCTACATAACGGTCTGGGTACAGAAATCCAGAAAGAAGGCAATCATCTCCACTGCCCTAAATGGAATATCACACTGACTCCTGAAATTGGGCAGTTGACAAATCAAAACGCCGTTGTCCATTTTCATATTTCTGCACCACAATGGGGAAAGGATTTATATGAATGCAGCGCGGCTGTCGGCGACAGCACCAAACAAGCGCTGGATATGTCGTGTGTTTCCTTTTTATCTTCCTTTATTGACGGCATTATGAAAATGGAAAACGGCGAAGCAATGGAAAGCTTAGAAACTTCATTTGCCGGAACGACGCACCGTTGGAGGGTTTCCTTAAGCAATGTCGTAGGAATCGGCTCCTCCTTCGGCGGCGCAGATGCAGAATTTTATTGGAACCTGCTAAAAGATGGTATTATCAAGCGGCTTGGCAATCAAAAATTGTGTTATGTAAAAGTTTATGCTGCAAAGTCCCCCGAAAATATTACCGGAGAATGCCGGATTGATGATATAAAAAGCGAAGAACTAAGCGCACTGGTTGCAAAAGCGGCTGAAAATTGGAATGTCCACCCCTTTGCTTCCCAAAAAGTGTTCTTTTTTATCCGTCAAGAGGAGGAAACGATCCTGCCCTACGCCTATCTTGGACGCGAAGGCAATGAATTGCTAAGAAACAAAGCCAAAACCGCCGTTTCCCTTTTCCATGCTTGCAAAACGCCGGAGCAATACAATCAGCTTCCACAGCAGCTTATAGAAGCACTGGGCGACGCTACCCTAGCCAAGGAATGCTATTCCTTTTTTCCGGAAATGTGTACCGAAAACGCATTCCCAC
>Ga0224740_10447_pt1 | contig 11552 bp, 9 predicted proteins | sample LIM_E_Water_Bulk_FD_161634 | JGI IMG/M metagenome (GOLD analysis project Ga0224740, IMG submission 161634) | Enriched cells from gastrointestinal tract of the lab mouse from Pacific Northwest National Laboratory (PNNL), Richland, Washington... | ecosystem: Host-associated > Mammals > Digestive...
CGGAAAAGGCAACGGCTTCAGTGGGGGATTTTTACCACATCCCCATGCAGAACGTGGGCCTGCCCCATGTGCTCGCAGAGCGGGGCGGGGAAGCAGGGATAGACCGCTTCCTGGTGTGCTCTGTGGCCACCAAAGTGGAGCAGGTGCGTTCCATCAACCAGTTCATCGCGGAGAAGTGTGAAAAATATCCCCAGTTTGTGGGCCTGGGGGCCTGGCACCAGGATGTGGCGGATATCCAGGGGGAAATGGAGGAAATCCAGCGGCTGGGTCTTCGGGGCATTAAGCTGCACCCGGACTTCCAGCGGTTCCAGATAGACGATCCCCGGATGCTTCCCGTATATGAGGAGGCAGCCCGCCGGGGCCTGCCTGTGCTGTTCCACACAGGGGACAGCCGGATGGACTTTTCCTCCCCCAGGCGGCTGATGAAGGTGCTGGAAAAAATTCCGGACTTCACCTGCATCGCCGCCCACCTGGGGGGATACACCGAGTGGGACACAGCCCGGCGGGAGCTGCAGGGCGCCAACGTGTATATTGACACTTCCAGCTCCCTCTTCCTGGTGGAGCCGGAAAAGGCCCTGGAGAGCATCCGGCATTTCGGGGCGGATCACACCATGTTTGGCACAGACTTCCCCATGTGGAATCCCAAGGAGGAGCTGGAGCGGTTTTTCCGACTGGGGCTTTCTGAGGAAGAAAACCGGGCCATCCTCTATGGCAATTTCGCCAGGCTTTTCGGGCTTGCATGATGGAGCTGAGCCAGTCTGCCTTCCTCCAGGCCTGCCGGGAGGAAATGGGGGAAGAACGGCTGCGGGCAGGCATTGGCACCCTGGGGGAAAAGACCCAGCACGCGGTGCTCAAGCGCTTTTTCGGGCCGGAACCAGAGAGCCGGGAGGTGCGGGTGGGACCGTATGTGGCAGACGTTTTTGGGCCGGAGGGCATTGTGGAAATCCAGACCCGGGGCTTTGACCGCCTGCGGGACAAGCTGGACTATTTCCTCCAAGCCGCCCCGGTGACGGTGGTATACCCGGTTCCGGCGGTGAAATGGCTTGTCAGGGTGCAGGAGGACGGCACAGCCGGGACACGCCGGAAAAGCCCCAAGCGCCCTGGGTTTTGCGAAATCCTGCCGGAGCTGTACCGCATAAAGCCGCTTCTGGGCCGGGAGGGGCTGCGGTTCTGCGTGCTGCTTTTAGAAACAGAGGAGTTCCGGCTGGAGCGCCCGGAAATCAAGGTGGGCCGTAAGCGCACAGTGTGCTTTGAGCGTATGCCCATCCGGCTGCTGGACGCTTTATGGCTGGAGCGCCCGGCGGATTACAGCGGGCTTTTGCCCCCAGGGCTTCCCGGAGAGTTTACCGTGCAGGATTTCACCCGCCCTGCAAAGCTTTCCCGGCAGAAGGCCCAGGCCGCCTTAAATGTGCTGCGCACAGTGGGGGCTGTGGAGCTGGCGGGGAAAAAGGGCCGGGCTTACCTCTATAAGGCTGGCGGGGTGTCCTAAAACTCCGGCATAGGCCCTGCTCTGTATAGTGTGTCAATTGACGGGGCAGGACAAATATGGTACAATAGCCGCAGACAGGCCATGGAAACGAGAAAATGTGGGACTGGCAGGGAAACCTGAGGAAAAAGAAGGAGGCAGCGCTATGGAAAGCTACAGCGACAGCTACAAGGCCGCGGGCGTGGACGTGACCGCGGGGTATGAATCGGTGGAGTTGATGAAAAAGCATGTGGCCCGCACCATGATTCCCGGCGTGGTTTCAGGGATTGGCGGCTTTGGGGGGCTGTTTGCCCCGCCGGTGCAGGGCATGAAAGAGCCGGTGCTGGTGTCCGGCACAGACGGCGTGGGCACCAAGCTGAAAATCGCCATGCTTATGGACAAGCACGACACCATTGGCATCGACGCGGTGGCCATGTGCGTCAACGACGTGGTGTGCTGCGGCGCAAAGCCTTTGTTCTTCCTGGATTACATCGCCTGCGGCAGGAACTTCCCGGAGAAAATCGCCCGGATTGTGGCGGGGGTTGCGGAAGGCTGCGTACAGGCTGGCTGCGCCCTTATCGGCGGGGAAACTGCCGAGCACCCCGGCATGATGGCGGAGGACGATTACGACCTGGCGGGCTTCACCGTAGGCCTGGTGGATAAAGAAAAGGTCATAGACGGCAGCAGGCTCCAGGCCGGGGACGCGCTTATCGGGGTGCGCTCCTCCGGCGTGCATTCCAACGGCTTTTCCCTGGTGCGCCGGGTGTTCGGTATAGGGGACGAAGGGGCGGTTGTGGAAAAACACATGGACGAGCTGGGCAGCACCCTGGGAGAGGCGCTGCTGACCCCCACCCGCATCTATGTAAAGCCCCTGCTGGCGGCGATAGAGGCGGCGGACGTGAAGGCTGTGTCCCACATTACCGGCGGCGGCTTCTATGAAAACATCCCCCGCATGATGAAGGAGGGGCTTACCGCCAAGGTGGAAAAGGCGGCCCTGCCCTCTCTGCCTATTTTCGATTTAATCGCCAAAACAGGCGGCATCCCGGAGCGGGACATGTATAACACCTTCAACATGGGCATTGGCCTGTGCCTGGCTGTATCCAAAGACACGGCCCAAAAGGCCCTGGAGGCTTTGCGGGGCGCCGGGGAGCAGGCGGAGATTATCGGCCAGGTGGTATCTGGGGAAAAGGGGGTTGTGCTGTGCTGAACATAGGCGTGCTGGTGTCCGGCGGCGGCACCAACCTGCAAAAGCTGATTGACGCGCAGCAGGCCGGGAAGATTGAAAACGGCGCTATCCGGGTGGTGGTTGCCAGCCGGGCAGACGCCTTTGCCCTGGAGCGGGCCAAAAGGGCGGGCATAGAGGCCATTGTCCTGTGCCGCAGGGACTATCCCGACGTGGAAAGCTACAGCGAAGCCCTTATCGCCGCTTTGCAGGACAGGGGCGTGGAACTGGTGGTGCTGGCAGGGTTTTTAACCATTACAGGGGATAATTTCATAAAGGCATATGAAAACCGCATTATGAACGTGCATCCCGCCCTGCTTCCCGCCTTTGGGGGGAAAGGGTTTTATGGCCTGCATGTCCACGAAGCTGTGCTGGCCCGGGGCTGCAAACTGACCGGGGCCACTGTCCACTTTGCCAACGAGGTGTGCGACGGCGGGCCTATCATCCTGCAAAAGGCGGTGGAGGTAAAAGACGGGGACACCCCGGAAACCCTCCAGCGCCGGGTGATGGAGGAAGCGGAGTGGGTGCTCCTGCCCCAGGCGGTCAGCCTGTTCTGCGAGGGCAGGTTACAGATCAAAGACGGGAAAGTGAACATCTTAGCGGAACAGAAGAAAGGGGAATGACAGATGAAGCCAGTCAGCATTTATGAAGAACTGCGGGGCAATTCCTATCCCGGCAGGGGGATTGTCATCGGCAAAAGCGGGGACGGCAAATGCGCCGTCACAGCCTATTTCATTATGGGCCGCAGCGTGAACTCCCGCAACCGGGTGTTTGTGGAGGAAGGGGACAATATGCGCACCCAGGCCTTTGACCCCGCCCTGCTTTCCGACCCTTCCCTGGTGATTTATTTCCCTGTGCGCATGTTCGACGGCGGCATGATCGTGACAAACGGCGACCAGACCGACACCATCTATGACAAGATTGCCGGGCGCCCGGACTGCATAGCCCCCGGCTGTTTTATCCGCGCCCTGCTTACCCGCACCTTTGAGCCGGATCCCCCCATCCTCACCCCCCGGATTTCCGGCATTATCGACTTAAAGGACAGGGGCAACTACTGGCTGTCCATTTTAAAGAGCACAGACGGCGACGGGGACTTTGCCCAGCGGCAGTTCTTCTCCTATGAGGCAAAGCCCGGCCTGGGCCATTTCATCCACACCTATGAAGGAGACGGGAACCCGGTGCCCTCCTTTGCGGGAGAACCCACGGCCGTGGAAATCCCCAGCGATATAGACGGGTTTACAAAGGGGCTGTGGGAGAGCCTCCATGAGGACAACAAGGTGTCTTTGTTCGTGCGCTTTATAGATTTGGAAAGCGGCGCTATGGAAACGCGGATTGTGAACAAGAACCAGTGATATAATGGCGCAATATCCTGGGGCGGGCTGATGCCCGCCTTGAGAGCACCCCTTGCGGGGCGGTTCTCTCAAGCTCTTTCCGGCCACAGGCTTTTGCTTTGCAAAATCCTCCAGGGGAACACTTACGCTGGTTCCCCTGCGAGTGAACGTGCCGCTGGCACGTCCCCTCTACCCTTCCAGCGTTTCGCGCTGCTGGAAGGGCAAGACCTTGGGACTCTGTCCCAAACCCTGCAAACCCTTTTGGAAAAGGGTTTGACCCGAAAACTAATTTTCTTTTTGCAGAAAGGTTGTGCGTTAGATGGCAAACGAAATGTTGTTAAAATATGGCTGCAACCCCAACCAGAAGCCCTCCCGCATCTTTATGAAGGACGGCGGGGAACTGCCCGTACAGGTTTTAAACGGCAAGCCGGGCTATATCAATTTCCTGGACGCTTTCAATAGCTGGCAGCTTGTAAAGGAACTGAAAGCGGCTACCGGCCTGCCCGCAGCCGCTTCCTTCAAGCATGTAAGCCCTGCCGGGGCCGCTGTGTATGCGCCCCTTTCCGACACCCTGAAAAAGATTTATTTTGTAGACGATCTGGAGCTTTCCCCCATTGCCAGCGCCTATGCCGCCGCCAGAGGGGCAGACCGCATGTCCTCCTATGGAGACTGGGCCGCCCTCTCCGACACCTGCGACGCCTCTACAGCCAGGCTACTGGCCCGGGAGGTTTCCGACGGCGTTATCGCCCCTGGCTACACAGAGGAGGCCCTGGAGATTTTAAGGAAAAAGCGCAAAGGCGGCTATAATGTAGTGCAGATAGACCCTGCCTACACCCCGGCCCCCACCGAGCACAAGGACGTGTTCGGCATCACCTTTGAGCAGGGCCGCAACGAGCTGAAAATTGACGAAAGCCTCCTTGAAAACCTGCCCACCCAGAACAAAACCCTCACAGCGGAGGCCAAGCGGGATCTGATTGTCTCCCTTATCACCCTGAAATATACCCAGTCCAACTCTGTGTGCTATGTGAAGAACGGGCAGGCCATCGGCGTGGGCGCGGGCCAGCAGAGCCGGGTACACTGCACAAGGCTTGCCGGGAACAAGGCGGACAACTGGTACCTGCGCCAGTGCCCCAAGGTGCTTTCCCTGCCCTTTAAAGAGGGCATCCGCCGGGCCGACCGGGACAACACCATTGACGTATACATTGGCGACGAGTATATGGACGTGCTGGCAGACGGCCAGTGGGAGAATTTCTTCACCGAGAAGCCGGAGGTTTTCACCCGGGAAGAGCGCCGGGCTTGGCTGGACACCATGAGCGGCGTGGCCTTAGGCAGCGACGCCTTCTTCCCCTTTGGGGACAATATCGAGCGCGCCCGTAAATCCGGCGTGGAGTTTATCGCCCAGCCCGGCGGCTCCATCCGGGATGACAACGTGATTGCCACCTGCGACAAATACGGCATGGCTATGGCCTTCACAGGCATCCGCCTGTTCCACCACTGAGCAGCGTGACGCTGGACCCGGGACGCGGGAACGCTGGCGCAGCTCGCTGTGACATGAGATAGGTTACGTTTGTGGGCGTGCAGGAACGGGCTTCCGGAGCGGCTGAGGGAAAAGGGGTGTGGGATGCGGAAAGCTATTTTTTGGGATTTTGACGGGACGCTGACAGACGGACAGCCCACTTGGCGCAGGTGCCTGGTGCTGGCGCTGGGGGAATCCGCCTCGAAATACGGGGTGATGGAAGAGAAGCTGCGGCCATATTTGAAAAGCGGCTTGCCCTGGCACCCGGACGGCGACCAGACCTTGACCGGGGAAGCGTTCTGGGAGTGCTTAACAGCAAAATTCGCAGAAGCCTATGAGGCCCAGGGCGTGCCGTCCCTCCTGGCGGCGGAGGCCGCGGGGCGGGTGCGGGAGGTTGTGCAGGATGAAAGGCTGTATCGGGTGCGCCCGGAAGCGCCGGGGGCCTTGATGGCCTGTGCCTTTAAGGGATACAAAAACTACATCCTCACCAACAATTTCCCGGAATGGGAAGGGCTGCTTGACAGGCTGAAGCTACGGCATTACTTTGCCGGGGTGGTGAACTCCGGCACGGTTGGCGTGGTGAAGCCTGACGTGCGCATCTTCCGCAAGGCGGAGGAGGCGGCGAACTTCCCGGGCCGCATCTGGATGGTGGGGGACAATCCCATTGCTGACATACGGGGCGCGAAAAATGCCGGGTGGGGCGCCATCCACATAACAAAGCCCGGCTATCCCCACAGCGGCGCCGATTATACGGTGCAAAGCCTGGAGGAAATCCCGAAAATTTTGTAACCCGGTTTTTAGGTCAAGCCTTTTTTCAAAAAGGCTTGCAGGGTGCGGGACAGAGTCCTGCGGCCTTAAAAGGGCCTGTCTTTTAGGCAGGCCCCCTTCCGGGGCAAAAGGCTTTAGCAAGTCAATGCGTGAAAACGCATAAAAAATGCAGCAGAACAAAAAAATTACTGTGCAAAAATTGGAAAGGGGCCTGGACAATGGATATTCTGGTAATCGGCAGCGGCGGGCGGGAGCACGCCATTGTGCGCAAGCTGAAGGAAAGCCCGAAGGCAGGAAAGCTTTACTGCGTGCCGGGCAACGGCGGCATCGCCTGCGACGCCGCCTGCGGGCCGGTGGGGGCCATGGACAAGGAGGGCGTGCTGGCCTTTGCGAAAGAGCACAAGGCGGATTTTATCTTTGTGGCCCCGGACGATCCCCTGGCCGCGGGCATGACAGACTTTTTGGAAGCGGCGGGCTTCCCCTGCTTCGGGCCTAACGCCAAGGCGGCGGAGATTGAGAGCAGCAAGGTGTTTTCCAAAAACCTGATGAAGAAGTACGGGATACCTACGGCGGCCTATGAGGTGTTTACGGAACAGGGCGCGGCGCTGGAGTACATCCGGGAGCAGGGGAAATATCCCGTTGTTGTCAAGGCGGACGGCCTGGCTTTGGGCAAGGGCGTTGTGATTGCGCAGAACGAACAGGAAGCGGAAGAAGCCCTGCAGTCTATGATGGAGGACAAGATTTTTGGGGACAGCGGCAGCCGTGTGGTGGTGGAGGAGTTCCTCACCGGGCCGGAGGTGACTGTGCTGGCCTTTACAGACGGGAAAACCCTCTGCCCCATGGCCTCCTCCATGGATCACAAGCAGGCCTATGACGGGGACAAAGGCCCCAACACCGGGGGCATGGGCACCATCAGCCCCAACCCCGCCTACACAAAAGAGGCGGCACAGCGCTGCATGGAGGAAATTTTCCTGCCCACCATGCAGGCCATGAACGCCGAAGGCCGCAAATTCAAAGGCTGCCTGTATTTCGGCCTGATGCTCACGCCGGACGGCCCTAAGGTGATTGAATACAATTCCCGCTTTGGGGATCCAGAAGCCCAGGTGGTGCTGCCAAGGCTTGAGACAGATTTGGCGGAGATTATCACCGCTGTGGCCCAGGAGCGCCTGGGAGAGCTGGAAATCAAGTGGAGCGAAAAGGCCAGCGCCTGTGTCATCCTGGCAAGCGGCGGGTATCCCGGCAGCTATCCCAAGGGCCTGGAGATTGCCGGGCTGGACGAAAAAGGGCAGATTGCCGCCATGCCGGAGGTGACAGTATACCACGCGGGCACCAAAAGGGAAAACGGGAAGTTTTACACAAACGGCGGCAGGGTGCTGGGCCTCACCGCTTTGGGGGATACCCTGGAGGAGGCCCTGGAAACGGCTTACCGGGCTGTGGACATGGTGAATTTTGAAGGCGTTATGTACCGCAGGGACATTGGCAGGCGGAAGCTTTAAGAGAGGGGGAAAGGAATGTGGGGGAGTCGGAAAGGCAAAAGCTTCTGCGGAAGCAGGGCCTGTTTTTAGCCATAACCTTTGGGGTGGTCTGGGGAGGATATTTCACAGCCTGGGGCTGCGGCCAGCGGTATGGAGACGCGAATTTTGACATTGTGCTGGTGCTGGGCAGTCTGGCTCCCCTTGCGGCTATGTTCATCTGCCGCAGGCAGGAGGGCTATGGCTTTGACCCGGAGCTGTGGGGCCTGGCCCCTCACTTCAAGGGGAATTTCCTCACCTATGGCTTTGGCTATGTGTTCCCCACAGCCCTGGCGCTGGTGGCGGGACTGCTGTTTTTCACCATGCACCCCCAGCAGTACGATCCCCAGGGGGAAACATTTATCGCGGGGCTGATAGAGGGCGGCATGACCCGGGAGCAGGCTTCCGGCATGTTCAGCTCCCTGCTGGGCATGGGGGTGCTGGCAGGGCCTTTTGCCAACATCCTGCTGTCAGCGGCAGAGCTGCTGGGCTTCCAGGGATACCTTTTGCCCAAGGCCCAGGAGCTGTTCGGTAAAAACGCCCCTATGAAAGCGGCTTTGGCCTGCTCCGGGGTGTGGGCGCTGTGGTATGCCCCCCTGTTTTTTGACGGGTATTTTTACGGCAGGGCTTATGGGGGTTTCCCTGTCCTGGGGCTTCTTACCGGGCTTTTGTTCTACTTCCTGCTGGGCCTGTCCCTGTCCTATATGACCCTGCGCACCGGAAGCATCCTGCCCGCCGCCCTTTCCCGCAGCGGCGTAACCGCCATGGCGGCGGCAGGGATATACTTTGCCAAAGGGGAAGTGGGCCTGCTGACCGGACCGGGGCTTTACGGGGTGTTTGGCTGTCTGGGGCTTCTGCTGTTCGGGGCGCTGTTCCTGCTGCGCATCCGGCGGATGGACAGGGCTGGGAAGCTGTATGCCCAAAGGGCTAAAAAGCAGAAAACCCTGCCGGCAACGGGGCTGGCCAAAGGCTGAACGACCCCTTACCCCCATATATACTATATTATAGAGAGGAACGGTGCATATTCTGTACCGCATGGTGGCTGCAATGAAGATTAGTTTTTCCACTCTTGCCTGTCCGGATTTTTCCTGGACAGACATCTATTCCATGGCAAAAGACCTGGGCTTTGACGGCATTGAGGTGCGGGGCCTGGGAGAGGACATTTTCGCGGTGAACGCCCGGCCTTTTACGGACGCACGCCTGCCCAGCACTATTGAAAAGCTCCGCTCCCTGGGGCTGGAGGTGCCCTGCCTTGCTTCCGGGTGCAGCCTGAAATATAAAAAGGACTACGATAAAAACATCTCGGAAATCACCCAGTATGTGGTGCTGGCAAAGAAGCTGGGCACCCCCTATATCCGGGTTTTGGGCGATCTGCACCCCCAGGCTGAGGACGAGGTGGACGACAGCTTTGTGGCCTCCTGCCTGCGGCTTTTAGGCACCATTGCCCAGGGCTTTGGGGTCACCCTGCTGGTGGAGACAAACGGCGTGTATGCGGATACCAAACGCCTGAAAGCCCTTTTGGATCAGGTGAACATGCCCTCTGTCCAGGCCCTGTGGGACATGCACCACCCCTTCCGCTACAGGGGGGAATCCCCGGCGGAAACTGTGGGGAACCTGGGGGAGTACATTAAATATGTCCATGTAAAGGACAGCGTGATGGAGGGCGGGGAAGCCCAGTACCGCATGATGGGAGAGGGCGACCTGCCTCTGCCGGAAATGTTCGACGCCCTCCGCGGTATCGGCTATGACGGCTACATCTCCCTGGAATGGGTGAAGCGCTGGGCCGGGCACCTGTCCGACGCAGGCGTGGTGTTCCCCCAGTTTGCCAATTTTATGCACGATTACTTTGCCTCTGTGTCCCGGAAGCGGGTGGAGCTGCAGGATAACCGTGCCCGCACCGGCAAATATGTCTGGCCCAAGGAGACGCTGATTGACGAAACCTTCCCGGACGTGCTGGACCGCATGGTGCAGGAGTTCCCCGACCAGTATGCTTTCCGCTACACAGAGCTGGACTATACCCGCACCTATTCCGAATTCCGGGACGACGTGGATCAGTTTGCCCGGGCGCTTATTGCCATGGGGGTGAAGAAAGGCGACCATGTGGCTATCTGGGCCACAAACGTGCCCCAGTGGTACATCACCTTCTGGGCTGCCACGAAAATCGGCGCGGTGCTGGTGACGGTGAACACAGCCTATAAAATCCACGAGGCGGAGTACTTGCTGCGCCAGTCCGACACCCACACCCTGGTGATGATTGACGGCTTCAAGGATTCCGACTATGTAGGCATTATGAAAGAGCTTTGCCCGGAGCTTACCCGCTGCCTGCCCGGCAAGCTTCACAGCAAAAAGCTGCCTGTGCTGCGCAATATCATCACCATCGACAGCAAGCAGCCTGGCTGCTACACCTGGGAGCACGCCATCGGCCTGGGAGATTCCATCCCGCCCACAGAGGTGGAGGTGCGCCGCAGCCGGATTCACAAGGACGACGTGTGCAACATGCAGTACACCAGCGGCACCACAGGCTTCCCCAAGGGGGTTATGCTCACCCATTACAATGTGGTGAACAACGGCAAGGCCATTGGCGACTGCATGGATCTGTCCACCGCTGACCGCATGATGATCCAGGTGCCCATGTTCCACTGCTTTGGCATGGTGCTGGCCATGACAGCCTCCATGACCCATGGCTCCACCATGAGCCCCATCACTGCCTTCTCTCCCCGCAAGGGCCTGCACTGCATTAACCAGGAGCAGATAACCGCCTTCCATGGGGTGCCCACCATGTTCATCGCTATGCTGGAGCACCCGGACTTTGCAAAAACAGATTTCTCCCACATGCGCACCGGCATTATGGCCGGCTCTCCCTGCCCGGTGAAGGTTATGCAGGATGTAGTGGAAAAAATGCACATGAGTGAAATCTGCATCACCTATGGGCAGACCGAGGCTTCCCCCGGCTGCACCATGAGCAAGACCACCGATTCCCTGGAAACCCGGGTGAACACCGTAGGCGGGGACATGTTCGGGGTGCAGTGCAAGATTGTGGATCCGGAAACAGGGGAGGACTTGCCCGACGATGTAGACGGCGAGTTTGTGGCAAAGGGCTATAACATTATGAAGGGCTATTACAAAATGCCCGAGGCCACCGCCGCTGCCATTGACCGGGACGGCTGGCTCCACACAGGGGATCTTGCCCGCCGCACCCCGGAGGGCAACTATAAGATAACAGGCCGCATTAAGGATATGATTATCCGGGGCGGCGAGAACATCTATCCCAAGGAGATTGAGGACTTTATCTATACCCATCCCAAGGTGAAGGACGTGCAGGTGATCGGCGTGCCGGACGAACAGTACGGCGAGGAAATCATGGCCTGCGTGGTGCTGAAGGAAGGGGAAGAAAGCTCTCAGGAGGAGATAAAAGACTTTGTGCTCACCCACATGGCAAAGCACAAGGTGCCCCGGTATGTGCAGTTTGTAGACAGCTTCCCCATGAACGCGGCAGGGAAAATCCTGAAGTATAAGATGCGGGAAGAGGCGGTGCAGCGCCTGCGGCTGGAAAAGGCGGAGTCTATTGTAACGGCATAGGCGGCCCAGCCCGGCCTGTCAGTGCGCCTTGTTAGGCGGGCAGCGGCTTTCCGCCGCCCCTGCCGGACGTGCGCCTGGTGCTTTATGCGGGAATTCATTTCTGGATAAAAAGCGGCGGTATGGAGAGTTATAAATATTTCACACTCCTTTCTTGACAAAG